>Ga0123354_10001764_pt1 | contig 27231 bp, 13 predicted proteins | sample TergutLab28metaG_2_FD_97872 | JGI IMG/M metagenome (GOLD analysis project Ga0123354, IMG submission 97872) | Labiotermes labralis P4 segment gut microbial communities from Petit-Saut dam, French Guiana - Lab288 P4 | ecosystem: Host-associated > Arthropoda: Insects > Digestive system > Gut ... | reverse complement strand
CCCCCCCCCCAAAAAAAAAAAAAATTATTCCATTTTTAATAATTGAGTGAAAGTAAGCAAAATATACCATTTGTAAAGTAACTGAATTTAGAACAGGCAATAGATTCCTAATTACAAAACCAGCAGCACTCTGTTGTGGAAGTATTTGGTCAAATGTTGTTTCTATTTCATGTGACTATCAATATACAAACCCAAAAATTTTGTACTTGCTGCTTCCTCTATAGTTGTATTTTATTTATCAAATGTGAATGAGCAGAGTTTACAGGAGCAAATTTAGCAATGTGTATTTTTGTAATATTTAAAAGTAATTGATTTTGTATCAAACCATTGTCTCACAGAATATAAAGTAAGGTTTACTTTCTGTTTAAAATCATAATAATAATTATCAATTATTGAAACACTAATATTGTCTAAAAATAGTGAAACCAGTAAGATTATTAATGCTGTAGTGTGTTTTGGTAATAGCAATGTCTGAATTCTGTTATTACAGTATTAGATGTTATAAATTTCCATAATGGTACAAATCAATTTCTACATCAAAAATACAACTCAAAATATTCAATTTCTGAAAAATATATAGTCACACTTTCAGGAAATTTCTTGATGTTGAATAATTTACAGCTGCTGCTTAAAGTGTTAAGCTACTTCTCTTTCATAATATACAATGGTTACTGATCTAACAAAAATTCAGCAATTGCACTTAAGCTTTCACTGTTTACAAATCAACTGCTGCACCCAACCTTCACACACTGCTACAACATAAGGGCACTTGGGTAAAAAAGAGCTATCTGATCAATGGTGAATAATTTCATGTTTTATATGTCCTTGCAACTAACATTATCAAAATATTTACATTTACAGAGCACCCAAGAGAAAAAATACCATATTTTGTGAAGTGAAAGAGGAAATCTTGCTGCAGTGCTATCTCAAACCTAACATACTGTCCTGGGACTAAAACAAGGCCATCACTTTCATATTTGTCCTATGTATGTTTTCCTTTATGTTTATGTAATTATATGCATCCCTTGTCTCTCTGGTATCATTAAAATTTATCATGTTCATTTCCATGCACTGATATCCTGAAAATGAACCAGATAAAGGCCATCACTGTTAGATGCCAAAGTCATATTATCTGAGCTATAGCACAGCCTTTAGTTTTCGATATAAATAAGTAATTTTAACCAGTACCCATACTGCTTGTTAGTGTAATTGGCTAAAAATCATGTCCTGCAGTAAAGAACGTAAAATCCTTACACTTTTTATAAACATTAGGGTAATAAGGCTGCTGAGGTATGCTCTTTTCTGAATCCTTTGTCTTTGCAGACAACATGTTGTTAGTGTTTGGAGCTTGAATCTTGCCTTCATTTATGCGCACCTTCGAAGCTGCATAAGCTCCTTGAGGAATGGAAGACATCTTCTGTTTGTGACACTCTGTAACATCACACAAGAATATTACTATGTAGTATCAAAAGATAAAAATTGTTCCTCCTTTGTTCATTTACCTCAGAAATATGTGAACTATGTATGCCTAAATAATATCAATGCTTACTAATATTAATGTAATTTGAAGAATAGGAGGACAGAAAATACAAGGTTATGTGTTCCATTTTCAGTAGATATATTTTCCAAACATATTTTTTGTGATTTTGTACCTCTGTACAGTATTCATTTACTGACACAACCGTTTGACATTACAGATACAGTACTAAACTGGATGGTATAATAAATTCATTTTTTAGCAAACCTATTCAACAGAACAAATATTACACTGCTACAGACAAATGATCTCCGTCTTGTATTTCACGCAAAATACCAACCATTCTGGGAATGTTTCAGGTAAATATGTATAATGTGAGAAGGTATGCTACATGAGACATGTTTAGAAAAATGTGTGGACATTTCTTTATAGAAGTTCCGGAAATAAATTTTAATGTATGTGACTGCTCCAGGCAGCATCTGATTTCATGCACTCTGTACAAAGAAAGAGAGAGAAAAAGAAAGAAAATCAATTACATGCTGTAAGTTTGTGGAAGTGGACAGGTAAATAGTTGCCGACATTTAGAAGAATCATAGTGCCTTCATCTTCAGGGTCAAGTAGTCCAAGAATTATAGCTGCATAGGAGGATATGGGTATATTACATAAATACATAAGCTAAAGACAAGAGTAGTGACATGCACTGACCATGGCCTTGGTGTTGGGGTCAGAGGTCAGGAGGGAATTCTGGGCAGTTAAGCTATCTGGTTAGAGAATAAATAGATATGCTGGTGATAGGGAATAGTGTAATATCCTCCTCTTCTACACTATTTACATACACCTTCCACATAGTAATTTTGGTTGGACAGCCTGGCCCTGAGGATGGAAACACTACTGTCTTTCAAAATGTAATTATTTTTCAGTAGACCAAGTACAACAATCCAGAAGACCTGAATCTTCAGCTTGACCACTGAAAGAATGTCAGAATTTGCATTTATGTAAGTGACTCTCTGTTCCACTTACATTCAGACAGATAGCCCAAGTGAATGGTAAGGATTCCCATCTTCTGGTATGTAATGCCATATAGTCTGGCAGGAACTTAGCACTCTTTTGAAGGAACCACCAGCCTCCCGCTTTAGACTAGAAGAGAGAATGGCCAGCAGGTTCCTTACAGACACTGGTAATTTCCCCCTCACTATATCACATCTCAGAAGACAGCAACCTTCATAGTCATGGCAAAAAGAACCTCAAATCTCACAAAGTGAATACTGATTACCTGCATAGCTCAAAGTCCTACTGCTGACAGTGAAGCTCACTGAGGTGAAAATTTGTTCATTCTTGCATGCATGTGCATGTAATAATAAAGATTAATATGGGTTGTGGTTATGACTTGCCAAGGTGTTTACTTTTTGTTCTGAGGTAAAGAATGAAAAATGTGTCATATGATATACATATGACATTTGACATTCCAGACACCAGCTTGTCACAGTATATGTGCAAACATGTTGTATGAGCAAACAACACAATATTTAGAGACTTATGTCAGATGCCCTTGAACTGAACATCCCAGAGCTCTGAATTATCTACTGGTGTAACATAAACAGTGATATTTAATCTTTTAAAGCCCAGTGGTTATTCTACATACTGCAAAGGTTAACATTCAGAAATTGTACATGGTGCTGCTACTGCTTTTATGTGTTTCATATGGATCTGAGAACAAACAGTGACTTTTATCATGTACAAAATTAACAGACTGTTTTTGAATAACCTAAGTGGGGATTGTTTACTGCATGGTATGCACTGAATCCATATAAAACAGACATGTTTCGTCTTTAAAAGGTTAATAGTCATCAACTGCAGAACATGTAGACCTAAAATTTATTTTAATTCCAATATGATAACAATTTAAGACTTGCAAAAGATGTGACTGATAGCAGGAAGCCTGTAAAACATCACATAGTTTTATATTTTCTAACAATGAATTTTATCAGTTTCATGCATTTAATAAACAGCAGACTGAGTGAATGTCTTTTGTCACACAAGGATCATGAGACTGGGTGCAGGAAGTTTTAAAATTGTCTGCAATTTGAAATTACTATCTGACAAAATAACTGTCACCAAATAATATGGGTAGTTGCCTAAAATATATAGGTAAAATATACGCAAACAAAACTTATTTTATTATATATTTTATGATTCTATACAACACAATGGGGATGTCTCACCTGAAAGTTGCAGGTAGTTGCAACCCCCCCCCCCCCCTAAAACACAGTGTAACATACTGCAGAACAGCTGTACCTAGTTATTCCCTTTGGATGTAATCTCTACCCCCTTGTAAGATTAACCAACAAGGTTTTGATTTCTGAGAATTCAGCAAAGGAATGTGAAGATAAAACTTACAACCAAGACAATAATTACATGTCAAACTGATGTATTTGTTATATCTGAAAGAAAACTTGTGACTTCTGATATTAAAGTACTGTAATAACAAAAACATATATTGAAACAGATCTGTAACATATACAATAACTTAGTCATCGGAGTCATTTGCCATTGCTATAAAATGGATCAGAAAAAGCTCTACTATCGTTCAACTATTGTGGACAAACCAAAAATCCAAATAGAAAGTATTCAAGCCAAACACATATTCACCACTGACATTTTAGTTACCCACCGTGCACCTGATAAAAGTGTCTGTCTTCTGGGGCATAATGGTGCCCCCAAACTGTTTGTTATGCTTCTGATAATTGTGGCCAGTGTTGAAACGTCATTTACTTTTTATTAAAGATAATAAAATACTACAACAGAAATTTGATATGCCAAACCAGGCTACACTATCTTGCTATTCAAGATACAAAACACCCACTATAAAGAGTAGCTAGAATGGGCATTAAAGAACTTATCAATAATTCTGCAAGAACAGAAGAAGATTAGAAAACAGGATACACACATAATTAGACAATAATTCGTTGTTAACACCCGATATTGCAGTCGGCTGTCCTTGGAAATAGGAATCAACAACTAAATAGTTTCAACATAAAGCAAATTATGTGAAGTACAAAGGTGAGCTGCATTGAATGGAAACAATGGAAATACTGGGTGAAGTTGGAACAGGTTTTATTGCCTACACCATTAAGGAAGAGGAGGAGGAGGAGAAGAAGAAGAAAAAGGAGGAGGAGACGAAGAAGAAAAAAGAAGGAGAAGTAGAAGGGAGAGAAGAAGAAGAAGGAGAAGGTGGAGGAGGAGGAGGAAGAGAAGAAGGAGGAGGAGGAAGAAGAAGAAGAAACGGTTTGCCTGTTGTGGATCAGTATTACAGATGACGTAAAGCGGGGTTATCGGAAGAAGATAAGTCGTTCAAAAACACGGAACGCCTGAGCGTTCCGGAAAGGGCTTAGACTACGTAGCTACTTCATACGTACACACATCTGAATATGCAAACCGAATTTAAGCCGAATCCGAATGGTGGGGGTGGTGGCGAGGAAGAGCAAGAAACAAGGCAGCAACAAATAATGTAATATTAAAGCGCATACGTCTAACCATTGCTGCCGAGGAAAAGTAATATGTATTAAATATTCTGAGCGTGCGTCTGTAGCCTTGGTTATCAAGTATGCAAAACGCATGCGCCGTATTATATTGTTATCTGTGTCCTGTCTGGCTCTACCATATTTTTCCACATTATCTCATAAACGGCACGATTTGCGGAATAAAAGTTATTGAACATAAAATACGTGTTTTGATTTTCTCTACAAATTTTCTCTAAAACAATACTTTTTCTGAGAAGAACTGAAACAGTTAACGTAAATGTGCATAGGTCTTCATGAAAGTACCCGTTATTCTTGTCAGATTTGAATGAAAGTTGAATTTTCTCGATAGATTTTCGAAAAGCCCTCAAATATCAAACTTCATGAAATTCCGTCCATTGTGAACCGAGTTGTTCGATGCGGACGGACAGACACGATGAAGCTAATAGTCGCCGTTCGCAGTTTTGCGAATGCTCCTAAAAACTGAACCAAAATAATGTATTTCTTCCTCCCCCCCTCCAGTACACATTATCTAATGTTTTTTCCCCCATAAAAAATTCAGTTTCATGTATCAATATTCCATAATCAAATTATGACTATTCAGCCACTTAGAAAATTCGTCATTATAAAATCTCGCCTTTGTACACTGCTGCCTGTTTAATGCATTTCACGTCGTCGCATCTTATTTCTTTAAGACGAAACTTAACATGAATATTTTAAAAGTCTAGGTACATGAAGGAATCCTTATCCACAAAAATGAAGATAAACTAAATCTGCAAATACAGTTCGTACAAAGCGGATGGATACAATGCGTAAAAAATTAAATATTGTTCCTCTGAAGCGTTCTCAGCTGCATTCCCTTCGTCCGAAATTGTCACAAACTGAAGAAAGAATACAGGTAAGTGGAGGCTCAAGGCTTGGCGTGAACATGTATTATGATTTTGGCTTGAGTATTCAAATGCCTCTGATATCTGTTAACAGTAGAACACCTTCCAAACACCGGCACTCAATTGTACTTCATTCTGAAAATCTTGATGTGGTCTAATTTTAAAATATTTTCTCTGATCGTTGCCCTAGGATTCCTTTATACTTCGAAAAGTTTGACCGAAGGTCACAAAGGGCGGTTAGCACTTGTTTCAGTGATCTCGGTTTCGTATTTCGTTCAAGAACTGGCTAACCTAGCTTATTACTAGTGATTCTTCCCACTGCTCCCGAAGATTCCTGATACACCGCAACTTGATGCAAGCCATGTCAGTTTCCGTACACATTATTTCCAACTAATCACACCCACTCAGCCTATCATTTAAAGATGCGTAACATACCACATTCAGACTAAAACTCTTCTTCACATAAACCAAGAATAAATCAGAAATGCCCGAAAAAATACACAACGTCAAATTCTCCTGTCACTTCTCTTGCAATTTATTTGTGCTACGTCACACCAAATATTTTGTTAAAAAGCTTCGTTTCATCCTTTCGACAAGACCAGAAAATTCTATTCCTGATTGAATGGTGTAATTTTCAAATACTTTTGCAATTTTGTAGCCCTCGTTTATGTTAAATATCTTACACTGCAGATAATGACTCTCCTGGTGACTCATCTAACATTCATTCGAACCCCGACATACCGCCACTGCCCTTTCACCGTAATTTGTGGTGGTACGTCGAAGGTAGCGGTAAAGCGAATTACCTTATAGTATGGAATTTCTGTTCACAGACTTTCATGGGTGCCAAGCGAGGGTGGTGCTATTTCGAGGGGAGGAGGTGGGGACAATATATTTGGGATTGACCGTACATAAAATGCGAGCTTTTGCGCTTTTTCAGAGGTACAGTTCAGTCTGAGGTCTTCGTCCCTTCAGGATATTGCGCTGCCCAACCCGATGATTTTTTTCTACGTTTCGAGGAAGTGTATTGATCTCATTTTCAACTCTCGAAAGTCTGATGCAAGTCCATTGGACAATGATCAGTGTTTCTGTGCACGCTGCCGGCGAGAAATAACATCCTAACTCATATTGCCAGATTGAAATATGCCCTACAAGCATAAGGAATTACTATTCATTCACTAAGCTTCTAAGATGATCCACGGATTGAGGAGTACTTCGCAAGAGATGCGTGGAAGCAAGAGCAATGTTGTCATTGATTGTGAAAAAAAAAACTCTAAGTATGGACATAGCACAGAAATTTATGAAATTCCGAAAGTGAAAACATAAACACAGCAAATTTCAGTCGGAAGACGGATGTTGTATCAGCTGAATAGACGTTCAAAATAAAACACAAGATAGGTTTGAGAGCAGAATTTTTTTTCAAACTCGAGACTGAAGCTATAAAGAGATAACTTCCGATCTTGATTGTTCTTTTTTTTTTTTTTCCAGGCGATTCGTTTTTTAAATATTGTCGCAGCGATGGATTTACAATATTACTAGGGCTTTGAAACCTTGGGAATTCCGTCAGAAATAAAGAGTTTTAAACATTCGGTGTTAGTGTTGTTTCTACACTTTTCATCTGCAAATAGTTTGGACCTTTTCTAGCTTATTCATGAATATAGTCTTGCTGAATGTTATACAGATTTAGCCCTCGAGCATGCATGAGTAAGGAGGGGTTAACAAAAATGTCCATGTTGTCAACATAAAAAGAGGTAACGAATAATATTAATTCTGATGTACTTATTTATAAATCTGTCTCACAGAGAGAACGAAAAACGCAATTGTAAAAACTGGTCCAACCTGATCTAGCTTCATTGTGTAACACTTTTTTTTTTAAATTGCGTTAAATGCTGACTTCCTTCTGCATTAGTTGATTGTGTGCACATCTCGTGACTAAAATCAACGGCGTGTTATGGTTAGTCTTCTTATTTTAAAAAATTACATTTTTTACAAAAAAAAACCATGAAAGTATAGGGGGTGAAATTTTATATTTTCGATACGGGCGAAAGAAATATCTAGTTACGTCTCTGTTCTGGATGGAGTGAGGAAAACTACGATGAAAACCCTCAGCAAGGAGAGCTGACAACCCGACCAAACCTCAACCTGTTTGGCGACAAATATCTCAGAAGAATGCGGTAGATACCCACGTTTGTACGACGACCCATTTAGACAATGGATAAAAAATGAGGTGAGCTTCACTTAAAAATGTGGATTACATTTGACCTGAAAGAAAGGAAGTATAAAGTTATGAGACTGACTTCAAGTGGCTCAGTGTAGGATATACAGTGACGGGTTTGTAATAAACCTTGGGGCTCCATAAAGGCAATGAATTATTTGACCAGCTGAGCGACTACAGATTTCCCAGAAAGCATGGATCAGAAGTAGGCAAGAAAGATTATTCTCAACGGAGTTCATTTAATGTTTTTTAGTGTAAAATGTAACTGAAGAGGAAATCTTAAGTTTCCTCGGCGAGGCCGTATTGACAGCAGCAGTAACCACGTCCTCAGTCAATCCCCCAACCCATAAACATCTAACATTGCATAAAGCGTTCCTTCATGTTCTCAAGAATACAGAGCTAAGAAATATGGCATGATGTAAAATGGGGACTGACGTTCACTTTTGATCATAGTCCAAGATCGTTCAATATATTTCAGCAGAGACGAATACATGTGTAACGAAGCGATTGCCACGTTGGCGAGATCTGAGGTTCTCAAAGAGATGATGATGATGACGACTGCTGTCTTATGGGATATGGCGATGTGTATATTTTTATAGTGGTACAAATGTTGACTGCCCTGAACATGTAGACAGCAAGTTCGTTCGAAACGTTTGTGCGTATGTACCGATCCACACGGTTGTTTCCCAGTAAACAGGAATGGTCAGATTTATCCTTTGTTCATTAATTTTCCATGAGTTGAGATAGCTTAGTACAACTACAAGCAATGAGCTGGACAGCCGGCCAGCGATTCCTAGCAGGTACTTCTTATCCATCGGGCTCTTGGATCCACACAGCGTCACCAGTCTACAAACCTAATAACCTACAGAAGTGCATCAACCAGACACTACCTCCCTGGCGGTAAAAGCGGCTGGAGACAGTGGGTCCCAATTTACTGCCGATGTATTAAATGCTCGGAATTGTATCCACATACCCTACACTACTTCATGGCGTACTGCTCCAACACAAATTTTGATGTTTTCTTGACCGTGCATCTCAGTATAATCTTAGTAACTGACCAACTTAATGCACAAATTCTTGTTTTATAATAGGTTTGTTATACTCCTCTACATGTTTCAAGCACCATTGTGCTCATCATCAAGAGGTCAAAATTGTATTATACAGCATCTGTGCACCGGACGGCCACCTACAGTGTGATGATACCAGATGCTGCATAATACAATTTTGACCTCTTGATGATGAGCACAATGGTGCTCGAAACATGTAGAGGAGTATAACAAACTTATTATAAAACAAGAATTTGTGCATTAAGTTGGTCAGATACTAAGATTATGCTTCAAAACAGGCTACATTCTAGAATCAAATTTTGGTGTGGCTGCTGCTTCTAAAAATTCAGATTTTTACTTCTTCAAAGAACGTCGGCCTATTTCACATTGATATTTTAGTCTTACTTTATTTTATGTCGCAATTTGAACTGCAAATAAATCATGAAATAAGTGTGCGAAGATGACTATAAATGGAGAAAAAGTATGGATTAAAAAGGAAATGATCGTAGGCAATTTGAAGTTGCTATTCGTGCTTCAGGTTGCAGATTTAAAAAGGCCACAATAAAATTTAAACCGCTCATAAACGGTGTATTCTCCGGTTGAGAGTTTAGTCAGTTAACCATCATGTCAGACTTTTCAGTTTCATTGTGCATTGGGGTTTGATGTTCTTACCAGGGCAAAAATCAAACAGCAGTTCCTCCAGTTGATATGTAGGTATGAGGCCCAAATATTGTCGCTGTTGGGAGTAAAACCCCTCTTCAGCAAACTGACTAGATGCCACTCGAAGAGAAGACAAAGGTACCATAAGCAGAAGTATGAAAGAAGGAGCACAGAAATCAGACCAGCAGCACAATCCACAAACACTGAGAGCGCAGCATAAACCAAGAGATACTGAAAGCTAAGACTTGAGTCCGAGCACTTTTATGACCTTTTAACCTCGGAATAATATCGAGTAATCGCGTGGCAGTGATCCGCTTTACTGTGACGTGTTGTTTTTAGTTTAGGAAACCAAACAACACATTCATGACGTTAGTAAGATAGTGCTCAATAGCAATTTGATCCCTCACAGGCTTCACGCGGCCATTATTGCGTTCCCATAAAATATCTCTCAAGTTATAGAACGCACAAATTTCGATGAAACTGATGGGCACCTAGCTGCGCATATTTGAGGGGTTGGAGGGGATATGGGTCGGTGTTGGAAACGTATATCAGTATTTTTTTCTGGTCTCCCTTTTTATGCGAGGAAGTATTAATTGGATGATTGCTGCTTGACAACAGCAGACACTCCTTGAGTGATAAACTTGACGCTTAGTCGCCAACTCCGGGGGGAAAGCCCCTGGCACTCACTGGTTTGGGGAATGGGCGACGAAGAGAATCCGGTCTTTGTCTAGATCACATACCGGCCGATGGTTCCATAGCTCACAGCCGGGTCCCAGTGTCTTTCTCTTCTTGTACCATCAGGTCGATTTGAAAGTGAACCTTTTCTACTCTGTAGACATTTTCTTAAACATCCCTTCACACACACTGTTAGGAAACCTAATGTCACAATCCAAGAAACCACATGTAGTAGTACAGGAAAATGTGGAAACCAGCCCGTGCCGCTAGTGCGGTAATTCCATGTCTCGTGAGTTGGCACGGGGCATGTTAACATTACTAACGCTTTTGGAGTACCTGATTTAATGCAGTGTATCATCTATCCTAACTCCTAACAAATGCTAGAATAGCAGGTCTACCGTGAATAGGCTACAACCACTACTTCCTTCATAATTTCGAGCTTATTCTGCAGAATCATTCTCTCTTTCGACGCAAAATAGCAATATGGAGGTGCAGCTTCTTACGAGGTATGGGTTTCAAATCTAGACCCCGAGACCCGTTGTCCTCGATCACGATCTTCGAGGTTTTCGTCCCTAAAGGAAATTCTAGAAATGCACCTTAAAACACAGTTCACAGCTATAATCGTCCCACCTGCCGAAGACAACCGATCCAAATGAAACAACCGCTGTCAGGTTAAGTCCTCAAGCACAAACCAGTTTCACATGAATTCACTCTAAAATCATCGCAGTTGGACAAAACGGAGGAAACGAAAATTACTTACATTGAAATGCGTCTTTGTCTACGCATATCAGCAACTGTGAGTTGCAGCATGAATGCTCTATCGTACACCAAAATTAACACGTCTCATTTCACTAACAAAAGTACGTCGGAATGCATGTCATTTCCGATATTACATTCATTACTAATCTAGGCGTTAATATAGTCCTGATACATATGGCTATATATCTTAGCCAGGCACCGGTACATACACATAAACCCAACTTCGTAGGTACGAAATGTTTCTCACAACGCTAATAAATAGCAGAAATGCTTTTTAGAGAATCAAACTGCTCCCTGTGTATGGTTAACATAACCAGGACTCTAGATTATCGTCTTCTAGCAGCCCTGAGAATGGTAAAGGCACTACCCGCATATCGTACGTACTACAGCGCAGGCGGTCAACTTTTGGACTCGATGCTTACTCTAAACATAGAAAATCTTTCACAATCTACCATAGCATATAATGTATTAATATTTGGTCAACTAGACAAATAAATGTAAAATTTCAAAATAACATCAAACATATAGAAGAACAATAATTGATTCATTTATTAAAAATTGATACTTTTAAACTAGAGCAATTTACTATAATTAAAATGTTTTTCATTAACCTTCCTATTGCGTAGTTGATGCACGACACTGCACAACTTGTGATACCTTATTGGAAAAGGGTTTATAATTACTTAGGCACAAGTGAAGGCAGTATTGTAAATTTTTTAAATGATAAAACGTCTTAGGTATCTTGATTTATCTTCATCTTGGAGGCTTCTTCACAGAGGCAGACTGATCAAAAAAAATGCAGTCAAACGAAGCGCTAATGGTCGTGCGGAGGAGGCAAGGAAATTTTGATAAGATACCATAAAAGGCTGTCGTGCTCGACTGTCTCGCCACCTCTGTAGTACAGAAAGTCACACCCCAGAAGGCAGCAACATTAGCAACGCAGCGTCCATCCCAAAAATTGCCACAACCAAAAGTATTTCAAGTAAAAGTTGTAAACCTTAAGTAGACCACACATTCTAGGTTATAGGCTATTCTTTATGGTGGGCATTTTTTTACAGATTAAACATTTCAATTCATGGGTAATACAGTGCGATCGAAAATTCATGCAACCCACACATAAATATTCATTGATTGTTGTAACTGATCTCTGATCTAACACCACTGGACTTGGTGGAGTAATGTGTTTTAAAGAGAATGTTTGTACAAAGAAAGCACCCATGTTTGAAGAACGGAAACAAATACTCTGGTGTGCATTTCAAACAGCACTGAAGAAACTCTTCGCCGAGTTTAGTCAAACATGAGAACACACATGAACACATGCATTGCTGATATTGGTAGATGTTTCCAACATAATATAACATTGTTTTTCTTTCTTTTAATGCACTTTTTCACAAATAAAACATGTTTCAAAAGACACATTACATGCCTCTTCCATCTCTCTGTATAAGCTGATTATTGTATTAAATTAATATAAACAGAATACAAATTGCACAAGTTTCAGTGTAAAGACGCAGTAATAAATATCGAAGGCTGCTGAGACGGTAACATGCGAATGAGGAAAAACGACATAAATTTTTTACTTTATTCATATTGTTAAACAGAAGCATGTAAGCTTCTACCCGTTGGGACAGACTATACTCATAAAATTGTTTACATATCACATGGGAACCAGTCCACCTTCCTAAATATAATGTTCTGTCATTTGTTTTTGTTTTCCCAGAAAACTGGATACAGTACAGTAGTAAAACGGCATATCAAAGGGGTCATTATCCTCAGAGGATATCAAATTAGGTCGTCAACATATAGCTACGAATCATTCATTCATAAACAAACAAAATAACAAGGGTGTAAAAAGTACAAAAGCGTTGTGTGCTCAAATTGAATACTGCATTTATACAAACACTTCATCATGCACAAGTTCATGAAGGGCTAATAAATTCAGTAACATCAAAGTTTTATCCGCTAAAGTTTTTCACAACATACACACATAAATCCATCTGTATCAAACGGACTCATCAAGTTCACATCACGAAATCTTTATTGCTTCGGTTCTAGTCATGACCCTCCTGTATAGTTTAACACTAGGTACTAGAGTAAAACAAACGTTTGAATGTCCTTAGAATAGGAGTTCAAAAATTTTTCAAAAGTCTAGAAGGCACCTTAAAATTCTATGCGCCAGGAGGATGACATCGGGCATGTTCCGTACTGAGGACGCACACAGATACTATGCGCCACTGTAAAACAGGTGCTGAACTGGGTGACCTGGCCCCCGGAATTTATGCACCTGTGCTTTAGAATTATGCAACACTGATCTGTGTTCATGTTGGTTCCTGGAGGAGAATTTGGAATGAGTAACTCCAAAACAGTATCTGGACATAACTGAGATCTGAATTGAAAAGAAAAAGTTTATTTCTGTCACTTATTTCAACCTTAAGTATTCCCTAATTACTAACACAATTTGTTATATGAAAAATTGTGCCACCACATCATACCAGTGCAAACTGCCAGAGGAAAAGCTCAACAACAAAAATTTTAAAGCTGCAGACAAGATCTATGAAATCCTGTTGCTATTGCTCAGATTCAATTAGCATATCTCACACTGTATTTGCTCTCTCATAGCAGGTGGTGGCCTGGCATTTCATCTGCTGTTACTATGAACCCAGTGAGTTCTGCAAAGAGTAACTTGTAAACCCTCCAAGGAATGAAGAATATCTCTCTGCCTTATTACACACACACTCACTTATAATTCTGGTTGATAGCCTTGGGCGGCAAACTAAATTCTGAACTTTCTTCCCTGCCAGTCCTGAGGGTCATCTGATTTCATGATGACCTCGCGCTAGAGTAGGTAAACATATTCCATTTCACACAACAAAGTCTACAGCTCAATTTATACTGCCTAGCAACTACCACAGTCAGATATATAATTTAAACCTGATACATAATACCACAGTCAGGATTTAAAACTATACCATTACTTAAATTTCAAAATATATTTGTAAGTTTTCAGTACAAAGATTGTGGTAAAGGTATAAAAAAGGTAAAGCTGTGCCTGTCCATGCCATGAGGGCACAGACAGGGAGCAGAGGTATAGCACCACTCATCCTTAACCTTAGAACTTAATGGAAGCAAGCAGTCAACTTCATGCCCAAGATGCATTACACCTGGGAAAGAACCCTGGTATCCACCAAGTAGAAGGCTAGGTGGGTCCCAGAGCTGGTCTGGACAATGTGGAGAACAGAAAATCCGTTGCCCTTGCTGGGATTCAAACACTGGATCATCCAGTCTGTAGTCTAGTTGCTATACCAACTACACTAACCTGAATCCCAATATCAATGGAGACAGTTATAAAACGCACAGCTTGTTTCATTATCTATTCTGCACCGTCTTCCCAGATTTTCTTGTTTTAGCAACCCCTAGCCTTGAAACTAGCATACTTGTTTCACTGAACGCAAAATTACACTGCCTAATCAACGATGAAAGGAGGAAAACAAAAAATCAACACTGCTGCCTGAGGTCACAGTTTCCTCCCCTCATGAAATTAATAGCAAGTATTTCCAACACATACATGTATTAATCAGTCTAACAAAACATTACAACCCAATTTTGATAATACTTCCATACAGGTTAAAGACGAATCAGTAACACTACAAATTCCCTTAACTAGAGGTATAGTGGAACCTTTGCTAAATAAAGCCCCACACCATGAGAGCATGTGGGAACAGGAGGTACAAATCTTTGTATACTTAACCTTGGCACTACCACAGGTGAGCAGTCAGTTTCACTCCTCTCCCATTCTGCCCTTGGTAAAAGAACCTCCATACTCATTACAAGGCTGGGTGGGCACCAGAGATGCTCTGGATGCTTTGTAGAAGAGAAAAATCTCCTGCCTCATCTGGAAGTTCGACTCCAATTTCTTGGCCAATCAGCCTGTAGCCTAGTCACACAATTAATGTTAACTTTCCCAACTCAGTAACAGATTCTACACATCATTAAAATAAAATGGATTATGTTTGTTCAAATTCAATCATTCAATGTATGACAACAGTCCAACACTTAAGACATGTATGACGGATGGATGGATGACATTACTATTGACAGCTGACCCCTGCCAAAAAATTTATTCATATGCTAAAATGTATGAAGTTTCATAACAAGAATAAGAGATATTTCCTTTCCACTTCATCATAAATTTCTGTGCCCAGTTATATACACAACTACCTCCTGCCCTTCCCTCTACTAATTGATTAGTCCATTTAAAATCTTTCACTTTTTCTAGTTGGTCAGTAACAATGGTGGATCAACTGCAAAAGTGAAAGGCAACCATGTAATGAACTGGAAAACATTGGCACTGCAACAGCTGTGGCCTAGTTCAAGAAATTATTCTGAGAAAAACCATGGACAACATTAACGAAAACTAGTAACCTGAGTGAGAGGCAAACTAAGTCCATTCTGAGCCCAAGTCAGGCACTTCCACCAAAGAAGAGGAAAATGCATCAGAATTGTTACGCTACGTGCAAATTTTTGAAACTGTCAAAGAAATAAAGAAAAACCTGCAGTGCAGTTACATCCACAAACAAACCCAAAACTCACTTATCAGCCATCAGCATATGTTCAAATGCATGTAACCCAGCAATCTACTAGGACAGAAAACAAATAATTAAAGATTCAACAACCATATGCACAGAAAAATGATGATCAGATTATGAAGTCTGTAATTGTTTTTATAACTATGGCAGACAATCATAAGTAAATGCCAACAATAACTGCCACTTCTTTTTTTATTTTCCAGTGTTGTACACCCACACAATGACATCCTTTCACACATAAATATCACAATTCCTAAGGATATCAGTGAAGGACAGTCAAATAAATAATATTACATGTCTCTTCCCTTACTTCAAACTATGAGCTGTTATACATTTACATCCTTGTATGTACAAAATACTCTGATTTTACTTCAATCACTGAAGAAATGATCATGGTGGGTAACTTATAAAGGAAGTTCTGTATCAATCTGTCAATCAATACAAGCTATGATATGGCAAAACAGACAGTAATCAACATGGGTTCTTAAATCCCCACCTGCAAAAAATAGACTCTTAAGCTTCCTTGTTGCACTTTTACAAAGATCATTTTATTATTACACATTTCTTCCAAAACATGGTTCGACATTTCAGGACTGGAAAAGTCTGTATGTGGAAACAAGTGGACAATCACTAGAATGGCCAAGGAATCTGTGAAAGGACCAGGTAAGACAGAATGTGATGTATCAAAACAAAAAGGAAAACAAGGATGCAGTTGTGAAAATTTGGAAGAACAGACTCCATTGCAAACTTCAGTGCAACAGATGTCCCACGTAATATGGACAAGAAAATGACCAAGGTCCTTCTCGGTAACTGTGAGCCTACCTTGTGCTCACCATATCAATACAATGATTGCTTAACAACAAATGTACAATTCTGATCAAAAATAAGTGTTTACAAATACTATTCACTGCTCATAAATGAAATATTGCACTGATTAAGTAACTGTGTTAAATTTGTACTATAAAATTACATGAATTCAGAAACAATTTAGAGCAAATTCATCAATATTGTACTTACACTTGTGGGGCAATACTGCAGTGTTAAAAGTGCACATTTTGTGTAGTGACAATACTGAAGCTGCTTTCAGAACTTAAAGACTAGTTACATGTACAATGTTAAGATGTATAGTCAACAAGGGCATCCTACATGAAGATTGACATTAGAGGTTAAATTCATACAAAAAGCTGCATTTCAACAAACTAAATCACCAAGGAGAGACTGAAATGCTGTAAACATTAACCTCACTTGCTCTACAAAATAAACCATATCATGACTAATGGTTATGATGAAAGAAATCTATGTATCTGTTGAACTCACGATTCTGCTCTCCTGCAAACATCATCCCCCTCCCATTTTAATAATCATTGACAAACAAGTGAGTACACAGGACGCAATAATTACTGGCAGCACACAAAATTTCAGTCCTTAGTTCAGGCCATGGACTCTAACGAACAAGGACTACAAATAGAATTCTGTTCAGACATTACCCGTTTAATTCACTGAAGACTTAACCCTCTTAGAGCCAGCCTCAAAGGGTTTCATATACTAGCAATATCATACAAAGGAAATGTGGCAACAGTTGCCAATTGCTATGCCAGTGGCACAATAAGCAAATGCGGTGAAGGCTGACTGGCTAGCCACCCGTCTCTCCACGAGTAATATTTTAAAAACCCAACAGAATCAAAAAATAAATTGTACAGCATCATAACATATAACATATCAACTACAAATGGGTACAAATTTAAACACAAGGAAGACGGCATTATGAGATAAAACCCACAACTGGCCCTTCATCTACAAGATTCAAATTTCACACTTACTGATCCTTAACAGTACCACAAACCAATACTGGAAAAAGTAATGTGTTAAAACAAATAATAGAAACCTGAACTTCATTTTGTACTGACTGAGTATTAAATTAAATTTCAGTACTGATGCCATCCTGATTATACATTATTGCAGTTATGTAAAATATGTGATGTGAATATCAGAATACTTACCAAGCCCAGAATGATGTCAAATAGTTTGAATGTCACTAAAACCACCTCTAACATAACAGAGACAATCTGACAAAGCATTATGCAAACCAACGTTAATACTAATAAAATCACGTGCACCTGACCCTTAATATGAACGTATGGCAGGCGGAACACTAGCACATTCCTGTTCATCCAAAGTGGTATCTATAACAGGTCTGAATGTGATCTGGACCTAAAAAGAAAATACATGTATATTAAAACTGCACCTTGCTCATGGGTAAAAAATGAACACTAAATACGTGTCAGTCATAAATAAAGTAGATGACCAACTAGATGCAACAATAACAATTTACTGATCTTCAAATTAGCTCAACATGTTTTGGGCAAAGAATTACCTGAAACATGTTTAGCTAATTTGAAGATCAATAAATTATTATTGTTGCATCTAGTTGGTCATCTGCTTTATGTCAACAATGCACGGTCAAACACATCAAATTTACATGTCAGTCACTAGAGAATGTTACTTACATCACCGGTCTTGGGGTTGATGGACGTCAGTGTGTGCTTTCTCCAGTGCTGGTCAAATGGTCGCTTTTTCTGTGACTCAGTTGGTTTTGAGTAGTCATATTCATCAATTCTTTCCTGTACAACATACATCTTTCATGTACTTAGAATTTTTTCTTGGACAGGAAGGGGGTTCTAACATCTGCAGATGCAGTCTAATTTGACCTAAAGTCCATTTATGAAATCAGGGAATCTGAGGAACAGATTCTGTTATTCCATTAACAGTAACGTTCAGCAAAGAAGCTGTATCATGAATACTTAATATACACTGCATACCACAGAAGGGTAATTCAAATGCAAACTGCTACAAAAAGTACACACTTCTAACTGAACTCCAGTAACTTGCTACTGGTTAAGAATTTGGAACTGAAAACTAGTCGTACCCAAATAGGATAAGAGGCTTCATTAAAATATATATAAAGTGACACAATAATATGTTATGCCTTAACTCAGGCCTGCTGAGCACTTTTTGTCCTGTGGGAAACTTGCAACACTTGGTCCATATGCAGGTAACATGGAATTCAGTATAGAAAATGTGTACACATATACCTTGTGTATGATTCTAAACGTTATGTACAATAAAACTAAACTGACAACAAGAAAAATTTATAAAAACTGAAATTCATAACCTAGGCAAGGGCACCTTTCATTACAGCACATTTTTAAAAAATGAACCGATAATCAAATGAGTGCGTCCAAAAAGAAAGAGCTCATAATGTTTTTAACCTTCAAATGAAGTATGTTCCCATATGCAAGTGCTTGTTGAAAACACCCCAAGAAATGAATTTTATATAATATGTATATTTTGGAAATAAGTGTTTATTGCATTTTAAATACATGCTGCATAATTTCTGTTTTATTTTCCACAGCATACCATTTATTTCATAATTTAATCTTTTTCTGTTCAAATAATACTTTCATAAAACATGCACTAAAATTTAAATATTATTCACATTTTTTTAAAGCATTACCTGATGATAAATAGACAACAAGAATCTGACTAAGATACTAATTTTTGTATAATAAATTCTTTCACAAGAGAACCCATACAATGGTCACAAGAAATATGAAAATCAGCATGTTAACAGATATTAAATTCATGTAATATTGTGTTGTTTCCTTTGTTTTATTATAGCCTTGAGATTTTCTGACTAAAATCTGTTTTCTCCCACACATGCTGCACATACATGATGGATCATAACAGAATCCACATTCCATTCCTTATACCGGTTTTTGGTATGATATGCACATTTTAAGCAAATCAATAAAGTTCAGCTCAAGTTTCACACAAAATATAGATTCAGTGTACTAAGAACAAAAATCAAATCCAAATGACAACCTTATTACATAAATCAACTTTCATCTAAGTCCATTCAATGGCGTTGGACACATAACAACTACAGGGATGGACGAACATAATCTACATATGCTTTCACTTTGTGCAAAGAGACAGAAATAAAAGGAATACCTTGAAATCCTCACGTGCATGGGCGCCACGTGATTCCTTCCTGTTCTCAGCTGCAACAATGGCCTGCATCGCATTCAGCATGAGATTTTGCAGTTCCAGCGTTTCCACCAAGTCTGAGTTCCAAACCAGACTACGGTCGGACAACTTCAGGTCATCCAGATTCTTGTACAGCCCTTGCATTTTTTTTACACCTTCCTGTAGGGTTTCAGCTGTCCTGAAAACAGCTGCATGTGTTTGCATGGTCTTTTGCATGTTCAGACGCAAAGCTGCTGTAGGTACAGATCCATTTGCATGTCGCAGATGATCCAAATTTGCAATTGATGATTCTCCAGAATTCTGTTAAACATTCAACCACAGGCACATTATACGCCTGAGCATTTCTGCAGCATATTCTTGGATACGATATTACCACTTCATCAAAGGTCACTCAAAATTTCTCTTGGGTCTTTGTTGTATTGGTTTCACCACTACCAAGAGGATGGATAGCTAACACATTATAAATACATATTCCTGTACTGGTATATTAAAATAATGAGTACAGTACTCAGTTTGCTCTGGTACACAACACAGCTCAAGCAATGATATGGTCCATTTTGGATTGAGAACCATACATAATGCTTGAATACATAATGCCACAGACTAGAAGAACTTAACTATCTACTACAAAAATTATAATTTTATTCTGGACAAATCATACCTACTTTATAAGAAATGTTTTAAACCAAATTTTAATTATAACATTTCAAACCTCATGTATATTGTCAGGTAAGCGTTTTAAATCATATGCAAAAGAGAGCGGCTAAATTTGCAAATAATATAAATGAGTCGGGTTGGGAAACTTTGGCACATCGAAGATTAATAGCCCGAATATGCGCCTTTTTCAAGGCATACACAAGGAGATGGGCTTGGAAAGCAACAGACTTCTAAAACCATGCTATGTGAGCAGGGATGATCATAATCAGAAAATTAGGAATAGGAAACAAAGAAGAGATGGAAAATATTCCTTCATAAATAGGACCATTAAAAGCTGGAACCAATTACCTGCAGGCTTACTAGCTTCTTTCACCTGTAAACTAAACACATTTAGAAAGAGAGTTAAGAATGTAGTTACAAGCAAGGGAATTCAAGTGGGGATTGAATGTAAATAAGTTACATGATGTGAAGTGTAGTGATGTGGAGTGAATTGACGTGATTTATGTGAAGTGATTTTATTGAAGTGAAGTGAGTTATGGTGAAGTTCATGGGGATAAAAGTGCCATGTACCTTAGGGTGACTTTATACTGAGGGTACCTGACTATATTGTGAATATTTCATTTGGGTATATCTCATACTGTGTTTGTTTTAACTTGTACTGTGGTTGTTTTAACTTGTTTTGTTATGTGTGGATGTGTGGGTTTTGTAATGTGTGGGTGTTCTGGCAATATGCATACTTGTATTTAATGTGTTTTGTATTGATTGTACCAAGTTTTTCTGTATTGTTTCGTATACATATATTTATTCTTATTTGTTTTGTCTGTACTAGTGTGAGGACTACTGCCACCGAGTGACAGCTCACTTGCAGTTTAGTAGTAGTAGCAGTAGCAGTAGTGGTAGTAATAGCAGTAGCAGCATTAGCAGTAGTGGTAGCAACAGCAGTAGCAGTAGTAGTAGTATAGTAGTAGTAGTAGTAATGATGTATATTTTTTCTATACACAACTGACATCAACTGCATATCATACTACAGGTAATGAAACTTTGTAAACATTATTTCACTACTTGTAGCCGCTTTTAATCTTGGAACATGTACTCCCTGAGGATGGTATATTATTACTGAAGCATGTCAGAATAGTGTCTCTACTATCTGTATGTATTGGATATTGTGCATTTGGTTTATTTCACAAACAAATACATTGATCTGAAATGCACAGAATGGACAACTTTAAAATTCCCAGAATATGTACACTGTGATACAATTGCCATACTTATCAATTTCTATTGTGTCTCATAAAATATGTCAAGGTGTCAAGGGTATTTTACTTCCCTCCCTGCCAAAACAGATGACATGTGTAGTTTTCCAGCTCAAAGAGGTTTCCTGTTCTGCACTTCAGAACATCAGAACACTTTTGAGCGCCCAATAAAGTTGCCCCTGTACATGCCATGAAGGAACTTGGGGGGGAACAGAGGCAATAGCTCCACTCACTATTAGCCTGGTACTAGAAAAAGTAAGTGGTTAGCCTCATGCCCTGCAATTTTAGCCCTGGAGAAATTACACCCAGTACACACTGAACAGGGGACTGGATATGCCCCACAGCCATTCTAGACATCTTTGAGAAGAGAAATTTCCTGCCCCTGCCAGGATTCAAACCCTGCATCATCCAGCCTTGATCCTAGTCACTATAATGACAATGCTATCATCGTCCCCAAACACAAGTCACTTTATTCACTACTTATATTTCCACAGCTGAGACAAGCCCACTTTCTGAATCAATCAGTCAAGCCATTTGATGGAGTAAAACCAATATTTAAGAGTAATGCTACTTCTTCAGCCTTCTGCTTCAAAGTAGTTAGCTGAATAGCAACGTTTAAAGCCCACTTTTGGCACAAACATCCTACAAGCATGTCCTCAACTTCCATGCCTTTTGACATCCCTGATTTCTTCATTCCTGGCTGGGCAATTACACTCCACCATAGTAGCTTTGACTTGCTACCTGTAACACTGTTGAGAGTTAAAGGGGCATGCCAAGTTGCTTTCACCTTATTTGTGGTTGGGCTGCAACTAAGATTACTGTCATATACCTTACATATCTTAGTGCCTTGATGAATGACAAGCCTAACTTTCTATGTAAAATGGGAACTGTAAGGTATCTTAATTACCATATTTACCCAGATATGACAACCCTCTCCTTAATCTTCAATTCTCAGGGAAATATCTACACAGAACATGCTGAACTTTCCAAATGATTATAAGGTGCCTACACATTTTTTTTCTGATTATGGATTTGGTTAACTTGTAAGACCTTTAAACAGTAAATCTGTTCTAAGGTATCTCACACAGCAGTCCTAAGGGCTAGCAACTGGGAACTCTGAGGTCTGTAAGTAATAAGGCAGCTCTAAGATATAAAAAATGGCAAGCAAGAGAGGAAAAGACGATTCTGAAATATATAACTCTGATCCAAACATTAGTAAGAACTCCCAATACCAAGTTTAATAGAAATTCTATCATGGACAGCATGACTAATATACGTTCACAAATAAACACACCAAGCAGATAAACCAGCTTAAAATGACGTACAAGAAGGAGAAGAAGTTATGTAAACAGAATTTTAATACACACACACACTTACTGCTTTCAGAGAACCAATGGTTTCACTGGGTTTGTTTTCCTCTGCGATGGTCTTTGCACATGCACGTCCAAACACAACCAGATCCAGTAATGAGTTTGCACCAAGACGATTAGCACCATGTACAGATGAGCAAGCTGCTTCACCACAGGCATAAAGACCTGGCACAACTTTGTCCTTTCCTCCAGAAACAGTAAGCACTTGTCCTCTGTAATTGGTGGGAACACCACCCATATTGTAGTGGACTGTTGGAAGTACTGGAATTGGTTCACGTGTTACATCCACACCAGCAAAGATCATAGCTGTTTCCGAGATACCAGGTAGTCTGGTAGCCAGCTGCTCTGGTGGCAGGTGATGGAGCTGCAGGTATACATGATCTTTCTCAGGCCCACATCCTCTGCAATTATTATACTGCATTAATGGTCTTCCCTACACATTACACAGAACTTGTCCTCTCCAAGCATTTACCAAGAAACTGCATGTGGGTGTGTGTGTGAATGGATGCATGCATGCATCCAAGCACACATGCAGTGTTCATCTACATTAATATCCATTAGTTATTTTACAAGGTCTTAGAATGTTTCATACTCAGATTGGTTCACTTTGGGTCACACTGCAACAATTAGAAATATATCATATACCTGTTATGCATGAATAAGTTGAGAGGAGGAACCCTCTCCTGAATATTACATTGCAAAACAAAAAAATGTTTCATATAGTTAAATACAGCCTGTAGAAAATAATGCCATAATTTACAAAGGCTCAAAATTTGAGCATGTAGGAGTCATGTGATAAAAAGAAACTATGAAATTGGAAATCTGGTCCTGTCACATCTGCATGGCATATTCTGTGGTGTGTGCATGTATTTGTATAATCCTTAACCTCTATGTGGTGCAAGTTTACAAGAAGAAAACAATGATAAAAAGTATGCTGTGTGCAAATCAGGGCTGTCTTTTATTTTAGGCATTAATGGTAATTTCATGGCACTGTTGGTCCTGGTTTTTGACCATGATGAGACAGAATTGTTGGCTATTTTATGACTACCCTGTGACATTTGCAGATTCTTACAGTGCAAACAACCCAGTCATTCACGTGCTGTGCACTAGTAACGAGAAAAATGCAAATTAAACTGACCTCAAAACGGTTTAATAGTCTCACGTGGTGTGCACTATTAAAAAAAAATTCAAATTAAAGAGGCTGGAAAATGGCTAAGTTGTCTCAGATACATCACTGCCAATGCACTACACACAAATGAGGGATGTGTTCTATATATACTGATGATGACCATGGGGGTATAACTTCATATACATGATGGACACAGCAGCAGAGATCTCTGTAATGTAAGCAGCACAACCTACTACTACATGCCATCATCACCCTGTAGCAAGGTTCTCTTCCTGGGGGAACCAACTGCTTTGGTCACATTCTTCATTCATACATTTAACCTACCTTCCTTCTCTGATTTCAAGAGTCATAGATCTTGACACAACGTCACGAGAAGCCAAGTCTTTTGCTACAGGGGCATAACGTTCCATAAACCTTTCACCTTCACCATTTATGAGATATCCTCCTTCTCCACGACAACCTTCTGTGATGAGGCAACCAGCTCCATAAATACCTGAAGCACAGCACAGATCTCTTCTGTGTATTACAGAAGCATGACACTCACTTACCATAATTCTTCTCCTGTGATCTATTTATACACTCTGCATCTATTTCATGGAACTTTCAATAGCTAAATTTGAATTATTACTAATGAAAGAATTTGAAAGGATGTGGAAGGAGGTGGCCATGGCATAATTTTAGGCAATGATCTGGGCCTTTATCTGGTGGGACAGTTGAATCATGAGACACCTTAGGGATCACTGAACTGCAACACCCAGTCTTTTATTTTGATGACAGAGTCATTATACAATCCTCCCACTTTGATAAAATGCACTCACCTGTTGGGTGGAATTGTATAAACTCCAGGTCTTCATTATAAAGTCCAGCTCTAGATACCATAGCTGTACCATCACCTGTTGACGTGTGGGCTGAAGTGCATGAAAAAAATGTTCGACCATAGCCTCCAGTTGCTAGAACCTGTAAGATGAAGTAATACCAAGTCAAGTCATTTTAAATTCAATTTCACACATCCGTCGTGAGTCAAGACTATAAATAATTGATCCATGGGTTACTTATTACCCTATTTCAACTATTACATAAATCTGTTCAGTGAAACTGTATCACACCTAATTATTTACTGCAGACCATTTCATTGCCTGCACGTGACCTACCAACTGTTTCCAGTCCTACAACTTCTGTATTAATTTTTCACAACTGAAGACCGTCACAGAGGTGCTGCAGCAAAATGTAAACTTCAAGTGCAGTATGACAGCTTTTGTTGCAGTATAAAATAACATGCTGTTGAGTTAAGCAGTGAAAACCTGTGTAATGAGATACCTGAAGTGATGAACACAAGTCCGATAAATAATGAAAGTTCACCTGTACCAACAAGTTACTTTGGCCTAATTGTTTGATGGTTCATTATGAACTGTATGAATTTTTCTTTAGCAATAAAGTAACTGCATATCAAAGTTCCCCTGATAATATACATCTGTAATCTTAATAATTAAAATATATTAAATAACTGATTGGGCTCAAAATACAAAAGCAGATCCCAAAAATAAACCCCATTATTGCATTCTATTTTACTGGACTGGTGAAAAAATTCTTATGCAGGAAGCACTACACATTCTATAACATAAACAACAAGAAACATTAAACAGAAGTTCTACTGTATAACTATTACTTATTGTGAAAATTCATTACTAAAAAAATGGCAGCATGCACAAAACTTATGTTTCATCACCTTCTATACAGTTATGGGCTCTCTCTACCAAAAGATATTCAATTCTACTCTAGCCATTGATTAACGTAGTTTCAATAACATCAATGCAAGGACAGGACAAATTTGTTATCCCCATTTTTCAACAGTCTTTCATACTTATTTTCGTTGTTATACCGTGCATGTTGTCAAGTCACCCAATTATTTTACCAACCACTGCACTTATATATAAGTGCAGTGGTTGGTAAAATAATTGAGAGTATTTCATACATTTACATACATTATTCTTGTGAAAGAGAATATATATATAAATTAATTTCCAGTGTTTGAAGACACATTGTACATTCAATGGCATTTTAAAGCAAGCTCAGGTTATATCTGATTGATGCATGGTTTATTTAACAAAGCTGTCAGCACATCAGAGTACTTGAAGTTCAGATTATAACGTGTAATTACCGTGTTCTTTGAACGAAACCTGTGGATACTTCCATCTTCCAAACACAGAGCAATAACTCCACGACATTCACCATCCTCCATCAGTAAGTCAAGAGCAAAATACTCGACAAAATAGTTGCAGTCATATCTTAATGACTGGCCATACAAGGTGTGTAGGAGTGAGTGGCCAGTTCGATCTGCTACACAACAACACCGGTGAGCCTGCCCTCCTTTACCAAACTTCAGTGACTGACCTCCAAATGCTCGCTGGTAGATCTTGCCATCATCAGTCCGGCTGAAAGGCATTCCTGAAAATAATATAGTCCCTTCAGACCGTAATGTGAAAGACATATTGAACGTTCCAATCTTGGGGGAAAAGAATTGTTCATAACACTAGGTTACAAATGCACTTATTGTCCACTATGCACTCAACAGTTCTACATGCCTGCTGAACTATTATTTTTATTACATACATGATTCATGTAGCAATTCCATTTTTGGAATTTAGTATGTTACAAATGCCTTGCTTTCAGAGGCCATTTTTCTATATAATTAAGTATAAATTAATACACTAAGTACTAGGGTTTATCCACTATGATACTAATGGCACATTTCAAATAAATTAATGATATTGCAACTGTACACTGAACTCCAGGACAGTAAAAGAGAAAAATTCAGCAAGAGAGATAAAAATCTTACACTTACTTACTTACTCCATGGTGCAGAGTCCTTCTTGAGAAGCTAGCTGGTTTGCAGCTAGTCAAGAAATTCCCCGCATTTCATGGAACCCGAAGGTTCATTACCGCACTCACAAGCGT
>Ga0123354_10001763_pt1 | contig 27235 bp, 25 predicted proteins | sample TergutLab28metaG_2_FD_97872 | JGI IMG/M metagenome (GOLD analysis project Ga0123354, IMG submission 97872) | Labiotermes labralis P4 segment gut microbial communities from Petit-Saut dam, French Guiana - Lab288 P4 | ecosystem: Host-associated > Arthropoda: Insects > Digestive system > Gut ... | reverse complement strand
GTGGTTCGTGGCGAACGGATAGCCCGAACGGTTGTGAGGTCTGCGAGACCGTATCGAACACAAGGAAGGGCACTGAAGTCATGAACCCGGAAATTTTCATTGGCATCGACGTATCCAAAGCCTGGCTGGACGTGGCGCAACTGCCGCGCACGGAGCATAGCGCGAGCCTTCCCGTACGGGTGGCCAACGAGGAAGGCATGCGGCGCGTGCTCGTCGAGCAAATCCGGCAGTTGGGCGTGACGCTGGTGGTGCTGGAGGCCACCGGCGGTTTCGAGACGGCGCTGGCCAGCCAGTTGTGCGCTGTGGGGGTCGCCGTGGCGGTCGCCAACCCCAAGCGGGTACGCGACTTTGCCCGTGCGGCGGGCATTGTGGCCAAAACGGACAAACTTGATGCGCAGGTGCTGGCGGCCTTTGCGCAGCGCATGCGCCCGCAGGTGCATGCGCTGCCCGATGAGGCGCAGCAGGAGATCACGGAGCTGGTGGATCGACGCGCGCAACTGGTGAGCATGCGCGCACAGGAAAAGAACCGTCTGGCCACAGTCAGGCCGGTGGCCGTCAAGAGCGTACGCGAGCACATCGCTTGGCTGGACGCGCGCATCGGACAGATTGAACGTGAGCTGGACGGCAGGCTCAAGGACTCGCCGCTGTACCAGCCCCGGTACGAGCTTTTGGACAGCGTGCCGGGGGTGGGGCGGGTGACGATCACGACGCTGTTGGGACGTCTGCCGGAATTGGGCAACCTCGATCGTAAGCGCATAGCGGCGCTGGTCGGTGTGGCGCCATTTGCCGACGACAGCGGCAAGCGCCGGGGCCAGCGGTACGTGCAGGGCGGGCGCGCGGACGTGCGCTGCGTGCTGTACATGGCCGCGCTCAGCGCAATGCGCTGTAATCCGCAGATCAAGGCCCTGTACGAACGCCTGCGCGCTGCAGGCAAGCTCTTCAAGGTGGCCCTGACGGCGTGCATGCGCAAGCTGCTGCTCATTCTCAACGCCATTCTGAAAACAGGCCAGCCTTGGCGCGCAACACCTGTCGCAGCGTAGCCGGTTGACACGGTTGCTCCCCTCCGGGCTTCGCCCGCAAGGGAGGGAGCCGCAGCCTGCGTGCGCCGTGGGTTTTCTCCCTCCCTTGCGCGCAGCGTAGGGGAGGGTCGGGGAGGGGTTGCCGTCCACGCCAATGGCATTCATGCGCTTGCTCTGCGGTGGCGCTTGCCAGCGCCGGAAAGCTCTCATCCCCGCCTCAAATATTGGCCATGAAAGCCTGTTCGCTGTTTTGCCGATCGGCGTATTCCAGGAGGTCTTGAATGCTTACGCCGGAAAGGCAGGTTTCGATGGCCTGATCCAGCCTGTCGAATACCATTGCCCTGATGGCGGTTTCTATGGCGGAGGATGGGCCGAAAGCCGCGTTGTTTTCCATCAGCGTGTTTTCAACGCTGGCCAGCACATCCAGCGCGGTGATCGTGTGCGCTTCCCGCGCCAGTTGATAACCGCCTCTAGCGCCTTTTGTGGACAGGATGATGCCGTCTTTCTTCAGGGTCGTGGCGATTTGCTCCAGAAAGATTTTTGAAATACCCAGTATTTCAGAAATGCTGACCAGCGAAACGATTCCGCCTTTCTGTGTCTGCCGCGCCATTTCGATCAGCGCGGCGAGGGCATAGCGCCCTTTTGCCGATAGCCGCATAGTGTTTTACCCGAATTCTTTTTCCAGCCGGTTTAAGGCTTCCGCCAGCGTCGCCCGTGGGCAGGCGATATTGATGCGCTGAAAGCCTTCGCCGTCCGGCCCGAAAGTTGTTCCGCTGCTTAGCCAGAGTTTGGCGTTTTCCGTAATGCGCCGGTCCAGTTCGTTTTGGTCGAGGCCATAAGCGGAGAAATCGAGCCACAGCAGGTAGGTTCCTTGCGGTTCGACGAGGCGGATTTTGGGCAAACGCGCCGCCAGAAATTCACGCGCAAAACGGATATTTTCAAGAAGGTGGGATTTCGCTTCTTCCAGCCAAGGGCCGCCTTTGCTGTAGGCGCTTTGGCAGGCGGTCAGTCCCAGCGTGGTCAATTGACTGTAACCGCTGCGGTTGATTTCGGCTTTTAGCTTGTCGCGGATTTGCGCGTTCTTCACAAAGAGATTGGATGCTTGCAGCCCCGGCAGATTGAAGGTTTTGCTGGGCGCGGTGGTGATGATGGCGTTTTCGTTCAGGGCGCCAAAACAGGTGTGGGTATGCCCCGGCCAGACGAGATCGCAGTGAATTTCATCCGCGACGACAATGACGCCGTGCCGCTCGCACAATTCGTTCATGGTCGCCAGTTCAGCCTGCGTCCACACCCGGCCGACAGGGTTGTGCGGGCTGCACAGGATAAAAAGCTTGACGCCATGCTGGGTTATTTTGCGTTCAAAATCCGCGAAATCAATGGCGTATTTCCCTTCGTTATAAACAAGAGGATTCGTGACCAGCGACCTGCCATTGCTGCGGACGAGATCAAAAAACGGGTAATAAACCGGCGTTTGTATCATCACCGCCTCGCCCGGCTGGGTGAGCGCCCTGATGGCTTGGGCAATGGCGAAAACGACGGTTGGCGTTTTGATGATGTCGCGCTTCGCCGCGCGATAGCCGAAGCGCGAAGCGAACCAGTCGATTACTGCCGCGTAATAATCGTCTTTCGGCTCGGTGTAGCCGAAAATTCCGCGACCGACGCGCTTTTGAATGTCCGCCAGAATTTCCGGCGCGATGGCGAAATCCATATCGGCAACCCAGAGCGGCACCAGGCCATCGGGCTTGCCCCGCTCGCGGGCAAATTCATGTTTCAGGGAATTGGCGCCGCGAAAGTTGATGGCGGTAGAAAAATCGTATTTCATTTCATCGCTCTTTCCATATCCGCAATGATGTCCTCGACGGCCTCGATGCCGACCGACAGCCGGAGCAATTTTTCGTCTATGCCGCGCGCCAGACGCTCGGATTCTGGCACATCGGCGTGCGTCTGGGTAAGCGGGTGGGTTATCAGGGTTTCCACGCCGCCGAGACTTTCGGCATAGAGAATCAATTCCACCTTGTTCAGAATGGCGCTTGCCGTTTCCGCGCTGTCTACCGAAAAACTGATCATCGCGCCAAAGCCCCGCGCCTGCCGCTGCGACAAGGCATAGGCGGGATGCTCCGGCAGGCCGACGTAATGCACGGCGCTTACTTTCGGGTGTTTTTGCAGCCAGCGTGTTAGCGCCAGCGCGTTTTGCTGCGCTTTTTCCATGCGGATGGCGAGGGTCTTGATGCCGCGCGTTACGAGAAAGGCATCGAAAGGCGACAAAACGCCGCCTATGGTTTTTTGCAGAAAGCGGAGTTTTTCGCCGATCTCCGGCGACTTGACGACGACAAAACCAGCCAGCGTGTCGTTATGGCCGGCGAGATATTTCGTGCCGCTATGCACGACGACATCCGCGCCCAGGGCAATCGGGTTGCAGAAATAGGGGCTGAGAAAGGTGTTATCCACGATCAGGAGAATTTCCCGGTCGCCGATGAGTTCCCGGATGCCGGCGATGTCGCTCACCTTCATCATGGGATTGGTCGGGCTTTCGATAAAAATGGCCTTTGTCTTATCGGTGATCGCCGCCTTGACCGCCGCCAGATCGGATGTATCGACATAGCGCGTGTTCACGCCGTTTTTGCGCGACACCTGCTCGAACAGGCGGATGGAGCCGCCATACAGATCGTCGGTGGCGATCATTTCGTCGCCGGGCGAGAGCAGTTCCAGCACGGTCGCCATGCCTGCCATGCCGCTGGCGAAGGCCAGCGCCTCGGCGCCTCCCTCAAGGGCGGCGAGCAGTTTTTCGACATGCTCGCGCGTCGGGTTGATGGCCCGGGTGTAGTCGTAGCCGGTGCTTTGCCCGGCGCCCGGGTGGGCAAAGGTGGCCGATTGGTAAATCGGAACCGCCACCGCGCCGGTGCTCTGGGTCGCGTCGCGCACGGCGTGGATACAGGCTGTTTCCGGTTTCATCTCTGTTTGTCCTTATTCTAAAAGTCATGTTGACGTCGCGTTGGGGAAAACATACCATGCCGATATGTTTTGTATATCATACGATGAGGAACCCCAAGCATGTCAAGTGTCGCCAACAGTCTGACCGAACTTATCGGGAAAACGCCCCTCCTGCGTCTGAACGGCTATGGGAGAAAACTCAATCTGGGCGCGACCCTCCTCGGCAAGCTGGAATATTTCAATCCGGCCGGTAGCGTCAAGGATCGCATCGCCCTGGCCATGATTGATGAGGGGGAAAAAAGCGGCCAGCTCAAGCCCGGTTCCGTCATCATCGAGCCGACCAGCGGCAATACCGGCATCGGGCTGGCCGCCGTCGCCGCAGCGCGCGGTTATCGCGTCATCCTCACCATGCCGGAAACGATGAGCATTGAGCGGCGCAAACTGCTCGCCGCCTACGGCGCGGAGCTGGTGCTGACCGAAGGCGCGAAAGGCATGAAAGGCGCCATCGCCAAGGCCGAGGAACTGGCTGCCGCAACGCCAAATTCCTTTATCCCCGGACAATTCGTCAATCCCGACAATCCCCGTACCCACAAGGAAACGACCGGCCCCGAAATCTGGCAGGCCACGGGCGGCAAGGTGGACATTTTTGTCGCCGGCGTCGGCACGGGCGGGACGATCAGCGGTGCGGGCGAGTATCTCAAATCACAAAATCCGGATCTGAAAGTCGTCGCCGTCGAACCCTTCGATTCGCCCATGCTGTCGGAAGGCCGCGCCGGGCCGCACAAGATTCAGGGCATCGGCGCCGGCTTCGTGCCGGACACGTTGAATACAAAAATTTTCGATGAAGTCATCGCCGTCAAAAGCGAGGACGCTTTCCAGGCCGGGCGCGAAATCGCACGCACGGAAGGGCTGCTGGTCGGCATCTCCTCCGGCGCGGCGCTCTGGGCCGCGGCCCAACTGGCCGCTCGCCCGGAAAACAAGGGCAAAAGCATCGTGGCCATTCTCCCGGATACGGGCGAGCGTTATTTGTCCACGCCGCTGTTCGAGCAGTGATTAGCGCCAGCGCCGCTGCGCCAGCGCCGCGAGGCCGCCGAGCAGCATCAGGCCGCTCATGCCGAGGGCCAGATGCAGGGTCGCGCCCCACAACAGCGGCACGACCAGCGCCGCCGCCAGACTGTTGAAGACCGATTGCAGGAAGGTCTGGCAGGAGGCGGCGAGGCCGCGCTGGGCCGGGAAGGGGTCGAGGGCAAGGAGTGTCAGGCAGGGCATGGTCAGCGCCATGCCGGTGGTGTACACGAGCAGCGGCGTCACGCTCCACGGCAGGCCGGGCGGTAGCGTCAGGTTGATGGCGAGATTGAGGGCGGCGGCGATCGCCATCAGCGCGTAGCCGAGGGCGATGGTTTTTGCTGGCGAAAGTTTGCCGGCCAGCCGGCTGGACAGCCAGGAACCGCACAGGAGGCCGCACATGGCCGGGCCAAAGAGCCACAGAAAGGCGGTTTCCGGCAGGCCCAGATGGCGCATGAGGAATACCGGCGCGGCCAGCACATAGATGAAAAAGCCGGCGAAATTGAGCGACAGCGCGGCGCAGGCGAGGAGAAAGGCGGGCGAACTCAACACCTGCCAGTAGGCGCGCGCCAGATAGGCCGGTTGCAGCGACTGGCGGCGTTCCGGCGGCAGGGTTTCGGGCAGCCGCCGCCAGCAGGCTAGCCACAGCGCGGCGGTCATCAGCGCCAGAAAGACGAACACCATGCGCCAGCCGAACAGGGCTTGCAGCCAGCCGCCGATGAGCGGCGCCAGCGCTGGGGCGAGGGCGAACATCATGGTGATCTGCGCCATTAGCCGTTGCGCCGCGGCGCCGTCGAACAGGTCGCGGACGATGGCGCGGCCGATGACGATGCCGGCGCCAGCGGTGACGCCCTGCATGGCGCGCCAGAACCATAGTTGGCCGATGCTGCCGGCCGCCGCGCAGCCAACCGAGGCAAGGGCGAAGAGCGCCAGGGCGACGAGGATGACGCGGCGGCGGCCAAAGCGGTCGGAAATGGCGCCATGCCACAGGGTCATCACGGCAAAGGCGGAGAGGTAGGCCGACAGCGTTTGCTGCACCTGCAACTGGCTGGCGCCGAGCTTATCGGCGATGTCGGGGAAGGAGGGCAGGTAGGCGTCGATGGAAAACGGCCCGAGCGCCGCCAGCGCCGCCAGCAAGAGGGCGATGCCGCGCGGACTGGCTGCCCGTTCAGACACGGGCCAGACGCCGGTACTGGATGGCCTCGCCGACATGCGCGGCGGCAATCGCCTCATGCCCGGCCAGATCGGCGATGGTGCGGGCGACGCGCAGGATGCGATGCCAGGCGCGGGCCGACAGGCCGAGATTGCGGCTGGCCTGTTCGAGCAGGCGGCGGCTGGCCTCGTCGGGGGCGCAGAAAGCATCGACCTCGGCGCTGGAGAGGCGGGCGTTGGCCCGGTTCTGCCGCGCCGACTGGCGGGCGCGGGCGGCGACGACGCGCTGGCGGACTACCGCCGAACTTTCCCCTGCCGGTTTGTCGAGCAGGGCTTCCGGCGGCAGGGCGGGGACTTCGATGACCAGGTCGATGCGATCAAGGAAAGGGCCGGAGAGCTTGCCGCGATAGCGGGCGATCTGATCCGGCGTGCACCGGCAGCGCCCCGTTGCCGCGCCGTGATGGCCGCAGGGGCAGGGATTCATCGCCGCGACCAGTTGGAAATCGGCGGGGAACTCGGCCTGACGGGCAGCGCGGGCGATGTGGATGCGCCCGGTTTCCAGCGGCTCGCGCAGCGCTTCCAGTACCTTGCGGTCGAATTCGGGCAACTCATCGAGGAACAGGATGCCGTGATGGGCCAGACTGATTTCGCCGGGCTGCGGCGGATTGCCGCCGCCGACCAAGGCCACCGTCGAGGCCGAATGGTGCGGCTGGCGAAAAGGGCGGCGGCCAAAACCGTGCGTACGGAACTTCCCGGCCAGCGACAGCACGGCAGCCGAGGCGCGGGCCTCGGCTGGGCCAAGATCGGGCATCAGGCCGTTCAAACGCGCGGCCAGCATCGACTTGCCGGTGCCCGGCGGGCCGATCATGAGCAGGGAATGATTGCCGGCGGCGGCGATTTCGAGAGCGCGCTTGGCCTGGGCCTGACCGCGCACCTCGGCCAGATCGGGGGCGGGCGGCGCGGCCTCGCCCGTGGCCGGCGCGGCGCTGGCCAGCGTCTCGCGCCCGGTCAGGTGAGCACAGACGGCCAGCAGCGAATCCGCTGCCAGAATCGCGCCATCACCGGCGAGCGCCGCCTCGCCAGCGCTCGCCGCCGGCAGGATGAAGGCGCGGCCATGATCGCTGCCGCCCAGCGCCATTGCCAGCGCGCCGCGCACCGGGCGCAGTGCGCCGGAAAGCGACAATTCGCCGGCAAATTCGTAATCGGCCAGCGGTTTCGCCGGCAGTTGACCGCTGGCGGCGAGGACGGCCAGCGCGATGGGCAGATCGAAACGGCCCGATTCCTTGGGCAGATCGGCTGGCGCCAGATTGACGGTGATACGTCTGGCGGGAAATTCAAAGCCGGAATTGAGAATCGCCGCCCGCACCCGGTCGCGGGCTTCCTTGACTTCGGTATCGGGCAGTCCGACCAGGGTGAAAGCCGGCAAGCCGCTGGCGATATGGGCCTCGACCGTGACCGGCGGCGCGTTCAGGCCATCCAGCCCGCGGCTGTGCGCGATGGCCAGGGCCATGGCGGCTTACTGCGGGACGCTGGCCGGGGTCTTTTCCAGCGCCGCGACGCGGGCTTCGAGTGCCTTCAACTGCTCGCGGGCGCGGGCCAGAACCTTGGCCTGCACATCGAATTCCTCGCGGGTAACCAGATCGAGCCGGGAAAAAGCGCCGCTGACAAGCGCCTTGGTGTTTTTCTCGATATCCTTGACCGGCGAATTGGCCAGCAGGGCGCTCATCTTGGCGCCGAAATCTTCCAGGAATTTGGGGTCAAACATGATGTTTCTCCGTGTGGTGCGGCAGTTTAGCACTGTGGGTCGCAGGAATGCGGTGCGGATAGCGCGTGGTGCTACTTTATCAGCGGCAAGAGGGCGCGGAATTCGTTGGTGCCGGCGCGGTGCAGCCATTCGAAGAGCACCATTTCAGTAGTCACCACTTGCGCGCCAAGGGCGCGCAGGCGTTCGCTGGCGGCGGCGCGGTTGGCCGGCGTGCGCGAGGAAGTGGCGTCGGCGACGAGAAAGACCGCGAAGCCCGCTTCGAGCAGGCCGCAGGCGGTTTGTAGAACGCAGACGTGGCTTTCGGCGCCGGTCAGGATGATCTGGCAGCGGTCGGTGGCGCGCAGCAGATCGAGCGCGCCCGGTTCGGCGGCGCAGGAAAAATGCGTTTTCTCGAAGAAATGGGCGTGTCCCGCCGCCTCGCGGATGGCGGCGAGACTGCCGCCCAGGCCGCGTACATATTGCTCGGAAACGAAGGCCGGCACCGCCAGTTGCGCCGAGGCGCGCAGCAGGCGCGCGGCATTGGCGGTGACCGCCGCGCTTTCATGAATGGCCGGGGCCAGCTTTTCCTGGATATCGACGACCAGCAGCAGGGATTTGTCGCGGGCGATCAGCATGGGGGTATTCCAGAATCAGGCGGGTGCGGTTTATCAAGGCGTTTGAGCGGGTTTTCACGCCGTTACCCCTCCCCGCCCCTCCCCTCCGCCTGCGGCGCAAGGGAGGGAGAAAAAGCCACAGCGTGCGCCGGTTTGGCTCCCTCCCTTTCGGACGAAGTCCGAAGGGGAGGGCCGGGGAGGGGTAACGGTGCATCCAGGCGCGAGGGCGCGCGCAAGCAACATCAGCGGAAAACCACCGTCTTGTTGCCATCCACCAACACCCGGTCTTCGAGGTGGTAGCGCAGGCCGCGGGCGAGTACCGTTTTTTCGATGTCCTTGCCGTAGCGCACCATGTCTTCCGGGGAATCGGAGTGATCGATGCGGATCACGTCCTGCTCGATGATCGGCCCGGCATCCAGTTCGCCGGTGACGTAGTGGCAGGTTGCGCCGATCAGTTTGACGCCGCGCGTGTAAGCCTGATGGTAGGGCTTGGCGCCGGCAAAGCTGGGCAGGAAGCTGTGGTGGATGTTGATGATGCGGCCGGCCAGCGCCTCGCACAGTTCGGGCGGGAGGATCTGCATGTAGCGGGCGAGCACCATGGTATCGCCGCGCACGTCCTCGAAAATGCGCTGGATTTCGGCCATGGCGGCTTTCTTGTTGGCGGCGGCGACCGGCACGTGATGAAAGGGGATGCCGTGCCACTCGACGACGCCGCGCAGGCTGTCGTGATTGGCGATGACGCAGGGAATCTCGATATCGAGTTCCTTCGCCTGCCAGCGCGCCAAGAGATCGTAGAGGCAATGCTCCTGCTTGGAAACGAGGATGACGACGCGCTTTTTGACCGCGCTGTCGCTGATTTGCCAGGTCATGGCCAGCGGTTCGGCGACTTCCGCCGCGAAACGCTCGCGGAATTCGGCGAGCAGGAAGGGCAGCGAGGCGGCCTTGATCTCGATGCGCATGAAATAGCGCCGGGTCAGCGCATCGGCATGAAAGCTCGATTCGAGAATCCAGCCGCCATGCCCGGCGATGAAGCCGGAAACGCGGGCGATGATGCCGACCTGATCGGGGCAGGAGGCGGAAAGCGTGTAATAGCGGTCGCTGTGCATGGAACGTCAGGCGGCGGCGAAGGCCTTGTCGATCTCGCGGCGCAGATCGTCGTAATTGAGCACCACCGGGTATTGCGGGAATTCACGGATGACGTTTTCCGGCGGATGGAAGAGGATGCCGCCGTGGGCCTCGCCGAGCATCGCCGTGTCGTTGTAGGAATCGCCAGCGGCGACGATGGTGAATTTGAGTTCCTTGAAACGCTTGACCGCCTCCTGCTTCTGGTTCGGCATGCGCAGATGGTAAGCAACCAGCATGCCCTGGGCATCGGCTTCGAGCGAATGGCAGAACAGCGTCGGCCAGCCGAGCTGGCGCATCAGCGGGTGGGCGAATTCGTAGAAGGTATCGGAGAGGATGACGACCTGATACGTCTCGCGCAGCGCGTCGAGAAAGGCGCGGGCGCCCGCCATCGGCCCCATTTCGGCGATCACCTTCTGGATATCCGGCAGGCCGAGCTTGTGCTGGCGCAGGATATCCAGGCGGTAGGTCATGAGCTTGTCGTAATCCGGCTCATCGCGGGTCGTGCGCGCCAGCTCGGGGATGCCCACGCGTTTGGAAAATTCGATCCAGATTTCGGGGACCAATACCCCTTCGAGGTCGAGACAGACGATGCGCACGGGCGGCTCCAGAATGGCGAAAAACCTACATTTTACCCCATTGCGCCGGGGCTTTTGCGGCCGGGTGGGCGGCGAAATCAGGGCAATCGCATGAAAGGCGCGTTGCCTGTGCTCTCCCTCCCTTTCGGGCGCAGCCCGAAGGGGAGGGTCTGTCACGCCGTGGGCAGCGTCATTTACGCCGTTTGCATTCATGCGCTTGTTCTGGCGGTGGGGTCGTACTCGGGATCCTGCCGGAATGACGAGGGGGCGTGGCGGCACTCCCTGCCGACGAGCTAATCCATTAGTTATTTTGAGTATGCAATTGGGCGTAGTTCAGATCGGGTATTGGGATGGTTTTGATTAAGGTCAAATTTAACTGTCTCATCTATGCCCAAATGCGCCCATCGCAAATGGAATGAAAGGGAGTCGTCAATGAGCGGCAAGGAGTGGGTGGACCTACAGGGCTTTCTCGGCGCCATCGAGCCGTATTCGGTTCTTGACGCGCGGGCCTTGTCGCGTCTTGCCGCGGCTGCCCGGGTCATCCGGTTGGAACGGGGGCAGTCCTTGTTCGAACAGGGGCAGTCTTGCGTCGGCGTGCATGTCGTTGTTTCGGGGCAGTTCAAGCTGGCCTTCAGTTCGCCGCACGGGGCGGAAAAAGTCATCACCATCGTGACCGACCGGGAGAGCATGGGCGAAACCTGCCTCTCGCTGGGCCAGCATTACCCCTTCCATGCCGAGGCGCTGCGCGATTCGCAACTGGTCTTCCTGCCCAAGCTGGCTTTGAGTGAATGCTTGCAGGCCAACCCGGAGTTTCTTTACCGCCAGATGCAATGCATTGCCCACAAGCTGCATATCCTGCTCCAGGAAGTCGAAGCGTCGGCGCTGTTGTCGGGCGCCGAGCGCATCCTCGCTTTCCTGATGCAGGCGGTCAATAGCACCGAGGCAGACGGTTCGGCGAAGGTCGAGCTGTCGTTGCCCAAGTCGATCATCGCCTCCCGCCTGAGCCTGACGCAGGAACATTTTTCCCGTTTGCTGCGGCAATTGTCGGAGTCCGGGATGATTACCGTCGCCGGGCGCACGGTGCACATTCCCAATCCCGACCGGGTGAACCGCTATCTCGATTCCGGCGCCGCCCACGGCCAATACCGCGGCGGGCGCTCGACGGGGCGCGGGCGGGCGGACTGGGGACGTCTGGCGACCGCCTGATTTTGCCTCAGTCCGGCTGCGGCAAAGCTTCCAGCGCCTCGTGCACTTCCAGCCAGCGGAGTTCCGCCGCCTCGATCTGCTCGCCGAGGGCGGCGGCCTGACGGTGCAGTTCCTCGCTTTCGGCGCGGTCGACTTGAGTGTAGAAATCGGGGTCGGCGAAGCGGGCTTCCAGCGCCGCCCGGCTGGCGTTCCATTCGGCCAGCTTTTTCTCCAATTGCGCGATTTCCTTCACCAGCGGCCGTCGCTGGGCGAGCAGAGCCTGCCGGCCGGCTTTTGCCTCGGCTCGCTGTAGTAAGCGCTCGCTTTTGCCGGCTGAGACTTCTGCTGGCGGCGCTTTTTCGGCGCTGCGCTGGCTGGCCAGCCAGGCGGCGTAGTCGTCGAGATCGCCGTCAAAGGATGTGACTCCACCATTGGCGACGAGTAGCAGTTCGTCGGCGCAGGCGCGCAGCAGGTGGCGGTCGTGCGAGACGACGACCATGCCGCCCTCGTAATCCTGGAGCGCGAAGGTGAGCGCCTCGCGCATTTCCAGGTCGAGGTGATTGGTCGGCTCGTCGAGCAGCAGCAGGTTCGGTTTGGAACGAATGAGCAGGGCCAGGGCCAGGCGCGATTTTTCACCGCCGGAGAAAGGTTCGACGGCGCGCGTCGCCATGTCGCCGCGAAAATCGAAGCCGCCCAGATAGTCGCGCAATTCCTGTTCCGGCGTCGTCGGTTCCAGGCGCAGCAGGTGTTGCAGCGGCGATTCGTCGGGGCGCAGTTGTTCCAGTTGGTGTTGGGCGAAGTAGCCGATATTGAGCGCCTTGGCTTCCTTCCTTTCGCCGCCTTGTTGCGGCAGCGCGTCGGCCAGCAGCTTGATGAGGGTCGATTTGCCGGCGCCGTTGCGGCCCAAGAGGCCGATGCGGCAACCGGGGCGCAGGGTCAGCGACACGTCGGCGAGAATCCGCCGGTCGCCGTAGCCGGCCGCCGCGTCCTCAATGACCAGCAGCGGGTCGGGCAGGGCGCTCGGCGGCGGCAGGGAGAAATGGAAGGGCGAATCGACATGGGCGGCGGCGACCGTTTCCATGCGCTCCAGCATCTTGATCCGGCTCTGCGCCTGGCGGGCCTTGGTGGCCTTGGCGCGGAAGCGTTCGATAAAGCGGTTGAGATGGGCGATTTCCCGTTGCTGCGCGGCGTAAGCCGCCTGCTGGCTGGCCAGGCGGGCGGCGCGGGCGCGTTCGTGGTCGGAGTAGCCGCCGCTGGTCAGGGTCAGGCGCTGGCGCTCGATGGCGATGATCTGGCCGGCCACGGCGTCGAGGAAATCGCGGTCGTGCGAAATCAGGAGCAGCGTCGATTGCGTGCTTTTCAGCCACTGTTCCAGCCACAGCACGGCGTCGAGATCGAGGTGATTGGTCGGCTCGTCGAGTAGCAGCAGATCGGCGCGACAGGAAAGGGCGCGGGCGAGGTTGAGGCGAACCCGCCAGCCGCCGGAAAAATCGGCCACCGGGCGGGTGAAATCGGCATCGGAAAAACCCAGGCCGTGCAGTACCTCGGCGACGCGGGCCTTGGCCGAATAACCGCCAATCTCGCTGTAGCGCGCATGCAGATGGCCGATGGCGACGCCGTCGCCAGCAGCCTCGGCGCGTGCCAGATCGCGCTCGATGCGGCGCAATTCGTCGTCGCCGTCGAGCACGAAGTCGATGGCGGCGTCAGGCAGGGCCGGCGTTTCCTGGGCGACGCGGGCGATCCGCCAACTGGCGGGCAGTTCGACGGCGCCGGCCTCGGCGTGCAGCTCCCCGGCGAGCAGGGCGAACAGGCTGGATTTGCCGCAGCCGTTGGCGCCGACGACGCCGACCTTCCAGCCAGCGTGCAACTGGACGGAGGCATCGACCACCAGGGGGCGGCCGGCGCGGGCGAAAGTAACTTGGCGCAGGGCAATCATGGGGGGGCGATTATAACGGCTACGCTAAAACCGACGGTTTCATAAACCCCGCCTCTTTCCTTCGGGCTTCGCCCGAAAGGGCGGGAGTAAACCCGGCGCCCTGCGCGCGCCACGGGTTTTGCCCCCTCCCTTTCTGCCGCTGCTTCGCTTTGCTCGCACTGACGGCCATTTCGCGCCTCTGGCGAGCAGGCCAAAGGCCAAGGCTTGGAGCAAGGCGACGAGCGGTTGCGGGGGCGGCCTGTGCGGTCTATTCACTGGGAATAAACAGGCTCAGAATTAAAAGGCTGGCAGACGGCCATCCCGTCGAGAGGGAATCTCCGGATTCCCGCAAGATGGAGCCAAGATGATGATGAATCTGGAATACGATCGACGCAGTAATCACGACCGGCGCCAATTCGATAACGGCGCATTCCGCGCTCAGGATGAGCGGCGTTGGCTACCGGAGCGGCGTACCCCCCTCGTTGAGGAGACGGAATTCGACGACGTCATTGAGGTATTGCCCGTCGGCGGTTCCCAGCACAATCTGGCACTCTAGGCGTTCTTTGCTCCTGGCGAAGCGGGAACGACAGAAAGACAAGGCATGAAAGCGATTCTCTACATTCCGTTGTTGCTGGCGCTGGCCGCCTGCGGCGTCGAAACCGCCGGCACCGCGGCGACTGCCGCGGTGTTGAAGAAGCAGGAATTGGAACAGGCGCGACAGACCCAGGAACAGGTGCGGCAAAAGCTGGAGAATGCCACGCAGCGGACGCAGCAACTCGCCGACCCAGCCGAAAACGAAAAGTAGCTCAGGAAGCTCCGGGCAAGCCATCGCGCTTGCCACATCCCGGTTTTGGGCGGTCTGCGGCGTTGCCAATGCTCGCGAGTCCACCCGGTATCGCTGCGCCTTGCTTTCCATTCAAAATCCGGGCGTCATGAAAAACCACCCCTCCCCGATCCTCCCCTTCGGGCTTCGCCCGAAAGGGAGGGAGTAAAATCGGTGCACCGCGCACCGCTGGTTTTCTCCCTCTCTTGCGCCGCAGGCGCAGGGGTGCGGTTTTATCTGGCGGCACGCCGATGCGCTAGAATTCAGCGGTACCTCAGCCGTTAAGCCATGATCAAGAAGATCCACGTTGACCAACTCAAGCCGGGCATGTTCATCCATGATCTGAACTGCGGCTGGCTGGATCATCCTTTTCTCTCCAATACCTTTCACGTGCGCGACCAGGCGACGGTGGACAAGATCGTCGGTCTCGGCATTCGCGAGTTGTACATCGACACCGTCAAGGGCGCCGATGTCTGGGCGGCGCGCACGCAACAGGAAGTCAGCGCCGATCTTGACCGGCAACTCAACGAAATCGCCAACAAGGGGCCGGAACAGCTCGTGGCGACGGCGCTCAAGGAAGAGACGGCGCGCGCCCGGCGGCTGCACGGCGAGGCGAACAAAATCGTCGTCCGCATGATGGATGACGTTCGCCTCGGTCGGCAGATCGAGATTGAGCGCATGGAGCCGCTGGTCGAGAGCATGGTCGATTCCATTTTCCGCAACCAGGACGCCATGCTGCCGCTGGCCCGGCTGAAGAAGCACGACGACTACACCTTCGAGCATTCGGTCAGCGTTTGCGCCCTGTTGGCGACTTTCGGTCGCGGCCTCAAGCTGGAGCGGGGGGTGATTCTGGAGATGGCGCTCGGCGGCTTGCTGCACGACGTCGGCAAGGCGCGCATTCAGGAAGCCATCCTCAACAAGCCGGGCAAGTTGACCGATGAGGAATTCACGCTCATGCGCTCGCATGTCGACCTCGGTATCGAGGTGTTGCGCCATACCCCTGGCGTTCCCGCCATCGCGCTGCGGGTTGCCGCCGAGCACCACGAACGTTTCGACGGCAGCGGCTATCCGAACAAGTTGAACGGGGCGGAGATGGGGCTCTACGGCCAGATGGCCGCGATCATCGACGTGTATGACGCCATTTCTTCCGACCGCTGCTACCACAAGGGCATGCCGCCGACGCAGGCGCTCAGGAAACTGCTCGAATGGAGCAGCCACCATTTCGACCCGCAACTGGTGCAAGCCTTTATCCGCGCCATCGGCATCTACCCGAGCGGCGCTCTGGTGCTGCTCGAAAGCAAGCGCCTTGGCGTCGTTGTCGAGCAAAACGAGAAAAACCTGCTGACCCCGATCCTCCGCGTCTTCTATCACACTGGCCACAACCACTACATCGCGCCGGAAATCGTCGATTTGACCAAGTCGATGGATCGCATCGTTAGTTTTGAAAGTTACGACAAGTGGAATATCGACCCTCAGCAATGGCTGCCCGGCTGATCGTCCTGCTGCTCTGCGCCTTGCAGGCGCTGGCGGCAGCCGCTGATGCCACCCCGGACGAGGCCGCCACCGACCGCCAATCACGGCTCGCCCGCGCCGCGGCCCTGAAAGCCGATGCGGCTGCGCGGCGCACAGAGGCCGATGCCCTGCTGCAACGGCAGCAGGCCGAGTGCAGCAAACGCTTCTTCGTCAACGATTGCCGCGAAGATGCCAAGGAGGAACACCTGCGGGTCGTCATCGAAGCGCGGCGGCTGGAAAACGAAGGGGAAGCCATCGAGCGCGAAATCAAGCATGAGGACGCGGCTGTGCGCGAAGTCAAGCGGATAAACGAAAACGAGCGGCGCGAGGGCGAGCGGCCGGAGCGTAAAGCCCGGGTCGCGGCCAAACGCCAAAGCGCCGAGGAAGCCGCCGCCGAACATCAGGCCGAGAAAGAGCGGCAGGCTGCCAAAGGCGCGCAACGCAAGGCGGCCGAGGCCGAAGAACGGCGCAAAAAACAGGCCGACCACGCGGCCCGCGTCAGCGAAAAGAAACAGAAAGCCGAAAAGAAGCAGGCCGAACAGCGCTGATCCGCGAGCGCCACAAGGCGCGCCCAGAGCCGCAGGCTTGCCCGTCGCTATGCGGCGCGCGCGACAAAGCCGCTAAGCGCCGCAAACGGTGGCGTTTCAAGCTTGGGAGCTTGCGGCAAGCTGTCTGAGCAGCTTGCCGATCGGCGCCGGCACGCCGGCGCTGGCCGCTTGCGCCAGCCCCACCCACTCGCAGCCCGGCTCGGCCAGATGCGGCGGCGGCGCCACGTCGCACAGCACCGGCTCAAGAATCAGGCGGAAATGGGTGAAGCCGTGGCGCAGCGGCGGCAGCGGCTGGCGCTGGCGGGCGTGCAGGCCGAGACGGGCGAGCACCGCGTCCACGTCGCCTTCCGGCGGCGCCAAGAGGCCGCCCCAGAGACCGCTGGGCGGCCGCCGTTCGAGCAGCAGACGCTCGCCGTCGCGCAGCAGGACGAAAGTCGCCGCGCGTTCCGGCAGCCTTGCGCGTGGCCGCGCCGTCGGTAGCTGCGCCTGCTGTCCCTGATGCCGCGCTTGGCAATCGGCGGTCAACGGGCAGTGCGGGCAGGCCGGGCGGCTGCGCGTACAGATGCCAGCGCCGAGATCCATCAGACCTTGCGTGTATGTCTCGATGTCCTGGCGCGGCAGCAGGCTTTCGGCCAATTCCCAGAGCTGGCGTTGCGTCGCCGCCGCGCCGGGAAAGCCGTCGATGGCGAAATGGCGGCACAGCACGCGCTTGACGTTGCCGTCGAGAATCGCCGCCCGCTCGCCGAAGGCGAAGGCGGCCACGGCTGCCGCCGTGGAGCGCCCGATGCCAGGCAATTCGGCGAGCAGCGCGGCGCTGGCCGGAAAGCGGCCATGATGGCGGGCGACGATTTCCTGCGCGCAGCGGTGCAGATTGCGCGCCCGGGCGTAGTAGCCAAGCCCCGCCCAATGTTCCATCACCGTTTCGACCGGCGCCGCGGCCAGCGCCCGGATATCGGGAAAGCGCGCGATGAAGCGGCGGTAATACGGGATCACCGTCGCCACCTGGGTTTGCTGCAACATGATTTCGGAAAGCCAGATCCGGTACGGATCGCGGCTAGCCTGCCAGGGCAGGTCGTGGCGGCCGGCGCTTTTCTGCCAGGCGACCAGACGTTCGGCGAAGGAGGAAGGGGGCAAGCTCTGTCTCGACGGGGAGTGCACGAGGGCGGATAATACGGGGCTTTCCGCCATTCTCAAGTATCCGCCATGAGCAACGCCACCCTCGACACCCGGCCACTGCGTAATGCCTTGGGGCGTTTCGCCACCGGCGTCGCCATCGTCACGGCGCTCGATCCGGACGGACAGCCGCTCGGCCTGACCATCAATTCCTTCGCCGCCGTTTCGCTCGATCCGGCACTGGTGCTCTGGTGCCTCGACAACGCTTCGCGCAATCTCGACGCCTTCCGTCGCGCCAGCCATCACACCATCCATATTCTCGCCGCCGACCAGCGCGATCTCTCCAACCGTTTCGCTACCTGGCAGGGCGAGCGCTTCGCCGATCTATCCTGGCAACCCGGCCTCGGCGGCGCGCCGCTCTTCCCCGGCTGCTGCGCGACGTTCGAGGTGGTCAATGAAACCGCCCATGTCGGCGGCGATCACACCATATTCGTTGGCCGCGTCAAGCGTTTCGCCGAAAACGCCGACCTCGCTCCGCTGCTGTTCCACGCCGGCCAGTACCGGCAGCTTGCCTGAACGCCGCGCACGCCTGCCGTAAAACTGCTGGCGGTGTTTTTCGAGGCGGCTCAGGCCGGTTACGGTAACAAGGCGATAAATCGGGCGAGAGCAATGTTAAAGCGCTCCGGTTTTTCAAGCATCAGAAAATGCCCCGTGTCGTCCCACAACTCGTAGGTCAGGCGCGGAAACACCGCGCGCATCCCGGCTTCGTGATCGGGTGGCACATTGGCATACAGGGCGAGGCATGGGACATCGAAGGAGATTTCCTGCCATTGATCCAGACGCAAAAGTTCGCGGAAGGCGCTGTTGGCCGCGTAGACATCGGCTGAAAACACGGTGTTCATGATTTCATCCTGTAGCGCCTTTGGCGTTTTCCCGTAAAAAAGGGATTTCACGGAGCGACGCAAAGCCGCTTTGCGGTCTGGCCCCTCGTATGAGGCGACCATGCCGTCCACCATTTTTTCGAAATCGGCACGCGCTTCAGCAGCCTCGGGAATGCGAAAATGCGCCCCGTCCACATTGACTACCGCTCTGGCTGTGCCTGGAAACGAAATCAGATACTGCCTGATAACGGAATAACCCATGCTGTGTCCAACAAGCACGGGCGACGTGGCTCTTGCATCCTGGATTACCGCCTGAAGCGCCCTGGCGAAAAACTCCAGCGTATAGGCCCTGTCATGAGGTTTGTCGCTTCTGCCAAAACCAGGAGGATCTACGGCAATGACGCGGTATGACTTTGAAAACACCGGAATTTGCAGCTTCCATGAGGAAGCGTCTCCCGTCCAGCCCGGAATAAAAACGAGCGCCGGGGCATCTGCCTTGCCAGCTTCAAGATAAGCCACCTTGATGCCGTCGAATTCCGCTTCCCGCCAGACGCTCTGGTCTGCGGCGCTAGCTTGTCCAGCCAAGGAAAAGACAAAAAAGATTATGTACGGCAAGAACCTGGAATGGTGTCGCATCATATGATCTCCGGGAAGCAGACAAATCATGCCTCGGCATGACTGTTTTAACCAAATATCATTTAACGTGCTGCGTAAAAAGTCAGAACAGTGACAAAGCCCGTGCCTATGCCGCAAGGTCGCCCGCGCGCTGCCTCAGCGCACGATTTTATTAATCGGTAATTCCAGGATGTCCTCTGCGCCTGCGGCTTTCAGGCGGGGGATGAGGATATTCACGCTTGATCTGTCGGCGACAGTGGTGAGTGAGTAGCCGCTCACGCCGTGTAGCTGACTGATGGTGGGGCGCTTCATGGCGGGCAATTCCGCGATGACGGCATCAAGGCATTCGACAGGCGTGTTCATCATCAGCAAGACGCGCCCTCTGGCTTCGATTGCGCCTAAAAGCAGGGTGCGGATTTCTTCCATTGCCTTGCGCTTCTCGGGGTTCTCCCAAGCGGCGCGATTGGCAAACAGGCGGGTCGTGGATTCAAGAATGGTTTCAATAATACGCAGACCATTCAGCCTGAGTGTGGCTCCGGTTTCCGTGAGATCGACAAGCGCGTCCATGAAATCGGGCACTTTGGCCTCGGTCGCGCCATAGCTGAAAAAGATTTCGACGGGAATTCCCAGTTTCTCGAAGTAGGCGCGCGTGATGTTGGGGAATTCTGTCGTGATGCGGCTGCCCGGCGGAATATCGCGGGCGCTGTGTATCGCGGAGGTGTCGGAGACGGCCAATACCATTTTCACGGCGCCGGCGCCGGTTTTGGCATAAGGCAGTTCGGCAATTTCAACGACGTCGGCCTGGCTTTCAGTGACCCAGTCATGACCCGAAATACCCAGATCGAAGTCGCCCGAGGTGACATAGATGGGAATTTCCTGCGGCCGCAATATCTTTACTTTGTCGATGCGCGGGTCGGCGATGCGGGGGTTGTAGCCGCGTTCCGGTTTGGAAAGTTTCAGGTCGGCAGCTTCGAACAGCTTATAGGTTTGTTCCTCAAGGCTGCCTTTTGGCAAAGCAAGTGAAAGCATGGGTTTCCCTTTCGCGTTTCAGAACTTGTAACCCCGATGCAAAGCAACCACGCCGAGGGCCATGTTGAAATATTCGACCTTTTCCAGACCGGCGTTTTCCATCATCGTTTTCAATTCTTCCTGACCCGGATGCACGCGGATGGATTCGGAAAGGTAGCGATAACTGTCGGCGTCCTTGGTTACCAGTTGGCCGATGCGCGGGATGATGTGGAAGGAATAGAAGTCGTAGAGCGGGGCCAGCGGCTTCCACACCTGCGAGAATTCAAGCACCAGCAGGCAGCCGCCGGGACGCAGGACGCGGCGCATTTCGGCCAGCGCGCTGTCCTTGTGGGTCATGTTGCGCAGGCCGAAGGCGACGGTGACGCAGTCGAACCAGTCGTCGGGGAAGGGCAGTTTCTCGGCATCGCACTGCGTCACCGGCAGCATGTAGCCCTTGTCGATCAGGCGGTCGCGACCGTGACTGAGCATGGCGTTGTTGATGTCGGTCAGCCAGACCTGGCCGCTCGGCCCGACCCGCTTGGCGAAGGCCAGCGACAGGTCGCCGGTGCCGCCGGCCACGTCGAGGACGCGCGAGCCTTCGCGGACGCCGCTGCGCTGGATGGTGAAGGCTTTCCAGTAGCGGTGCAGACCGCCCGACATGAGATCGTTCATCAGGTCGTAGCGGCTTGCCACCGAGTCGAAAACATCGGCGACCCGGCGGGCCTTTTCCTGCTCGGCTACCGTTTCGTAGCCGAAGTGCGTGGTTTTGTCGTTCATGGCGTCAGTGCTTGTGGCCGCAGCCGCCGCCTTGGGCGGGGCGCGAAGTGGTGTCGATGTCGCGGGACAGACCCCGGCTCTCGATCTGTTGCAGGTATTCGGCCCACAATTCGTCGCGGCGGGTGGCGAGATTGTGCAGCAGATCCCAGGAATACAGGCCGCTGTCGTGGCCGTCGGAATAGACGAGGCGCAGGGCGTAAGCGCCGACCGGCTCGATGCGCTCGATCAGCACGTCGCGCTTGCCGGTTTGCAGTGTTTCCTGCCCCGGCCCGTGACCGCGCGCCTCGGCCGAGGGCGTAAAGACGCGCAGGTATTCGAAAGCGAGCGCGTAGCGCTGGCCGTCGGCATAGACCAGTTCGAGGCAGCGCGATTTCTGGCGCAGCGTGATGTCGGTGGGTATTGGCGTATCCCGTTCAATGCCGGCCATGATGTCCTCCACGAGAGGGCGCCAGTTTAGCGCACTCGACCGCGGCGTTCATGCCGGTTCCGGCAGCTTGTCGAGAACGCGGCGCAGCGCCGCCGCCAGCGTCGCGTCGTCGACCGGGGGCCGCGCCGCTGCCTGTTCGTTGTGCACCTGGCCCCAGATGGGTTCCGGGAAGTGGCGGTCGCCGATCCAGCGCGGGATCACATGCCAGTGTACATGCGGCACCATGTTGCCGAAGCTGGCGAGATTGATCTTGTCCGGCGCGAACAGTTCACGGATGACGCTTTCGACGGCGACCACGACTTCCATCAGGTAGCGCCGCGCGGCCGGCGGCAGGTCGCTCATTTCGCGCACATGGGCCTGCCAGACGACGCGGCAGAAGCCGGGATAATGCGGCTCGGCGACGCGCACCACGCGGCAGACGGCGGATTGCCAGAGGAGGGCGCCGCCGGGCTGGGCGCAGAGTTCGCAGTCCATCGCATTCATTCCATTTTCAGCAAAGTGATCGGTTGGGATGGGAATGGAATCACAGCAGCACGCGCTCGATGCCGCCCTTGTTGGCCTTGGCGACGTAATCCGCCAGCCAGTTTTCGCCGAGCAGGTGGCGGGCCAGTTCGACGACGATGTAGTCGGCGCGGGTGCCGGCATCGTCGTCGTAGCGGGACAGCCCTTGCAGGCAGGCGGGGCAGGTGGTGAGGATTTTCACCTCGCCGGCAAAGCCGTCGGCGCGCAGTTTGGCCGCGCCGCTTTCAATCTCCTGCTGCTTGCGGAATTTGACCTGGGTGGCGATATCCGGCCGCGCGTAGGCGAAGGAGCCGGAATCGCCGCAACAGCGGTCGGATAGCGGCGCGTCCCGGCCCAGCAGGGCCTGCGTCACGGTCAGCGGCGCGTGGGTCTGCATCGGCGAGTGGCAGGGGTCGTGGTAGAGGTAGCGGGCGGCGTCCGCGCTGTCGAGTTTGACGCCTTTCTCCATCAGGTATTCGTGAATGTCGAGCAGGCGGCAGCCGGGGAAAATCTTGTCGAACTGATATTCCTGCAACTGGTCCATGCAGGTGCCGCAGGAGACGACCACCGTCCTGATGTCGAGATAGTTCAGCGTGTTGGCGAGGCGGTGAAAAAGCACGCGGTTGTCGGTGGTGATTTTCTGGCCCTGGACTTCGTCGCCGGAGGCATTCTGCGGATAGCCGCAGCACAGATAGCCGGGCGGCAGCACGGTGGTGACGCCGATGTCGTAAAGCATGGCCTGTGTCGCCAGGCCGATTTGCGAGAAGAGGCGCTCGGAGCCGCAGCCGGGGAAGTAGAAAACGGCATCCGAATCCTCGGTGGTCTTTTGCGGATTGCGGATGACCGGGATGACCTTGTCGTCCTCGATGTCGAGCAGGGCGCGCGCGGTGCGCCGGGGCAGGTTGCCCGGCATCGGCCGGTTGAGGAAGTGGATGACCTGCGCCTTGAGGGTCGGCGCGCCGAGCGTTGCCGGCGGATGGCGGCGCGTTTCCCGCACCGGGCCGATAGCCTTGAGCGCCTTGTGCGCGAGGCGCTGCGCCTTGAAGCCGAAATCCATCATAAGGCCGCGCATGAGCTTGATGGCGGCCGGGTCTTTCAGGTTGAGGAAGGCCATGGCCGCCGCCGTGCCGGGGGAAAAGCGCTTCTTGCCCTGCTGCCGCAGGAAGTTGCGCATGGCCACCGAGACGTTGCCGAAGTCGATATCGACCGGGCAGGGTTTGACGCAGCGATGGCAGACCGTGCAATGGTCGGCGGCATCGTTGAATTCGTCGAAATGCTTGAGCGAAACGCCGCGCCGGGTCTGCTCCTCGTACAGGAAGGCTTCGATCAGGAGCGAAGTGCCCAGTATCTTGTTGCGCGGGCTGTAGAGCAGGTTGGCGCGCGGCACGTGGGTGGAGCACACCGGCTTGCACTTGCCGCAGCGCAGACAGTCCTTGATCGAGGCGGAAATCTTGCCGATTTCCGACTGTTCCATGATCAGCGATTCCGTGCCGAGCAGCGAGAAGGAAGGGGTGTAGGCGTTGTGCAGGTCGCCGCCGGGCATCAACTTGCCCTTGTTGAAATGGCCGTTCGGGTCGACCTCCTGCTTGTAGGCGTGGAAGGGGGCGATTTCCGCTTCGCTCAAAAATTCCAGCTTGGTGATGCCGATGCCGTGTTCGCCGGAAATCACGCCGTCCAGCGAGCGGGCGAGAAGCATGATGCGCTCGACCGCCCGGTTGGCGGTGCGCAACATCTCGTAATGGTCGGAGTTGACCGGGATGTTGGTATGCACGTTGCCGTCGCCGGCATGCATGTGCAGGGCGACGAAAACGCGGCCGCGCAGCACTTCCCGCTGCACCGCCGCCATTTTTTCCGACAGGGTGCGGTAGGTGGCGCCGTTGAAAATATTGTCGAGCGGTTCCTTCAACTCTGTTTTCCACGAAGCGCGCACGGAGTAATCCTGCAAGCGGTGGAAGAGGGCGGGATTGGCCGCCCGGTTGGTCAGTTCGCCGGCCGCAATGCCGAATTCGGCGAAGCGTTGCTCGGCCTCCGTCAGCGGCAGGTCGAGATTGTCGAGCAGCCACTGCCAGCGGGCGCGCACGTCGGCGATATGCTCCAGCGCCCGTTCGCGCCGGTCGCCGATCAGTTCGTCCTTGGCGAGCGCGGTATCGGCGCTGTTGACCGGCAGGTCGCCGTGGAAGAAGGCCGTCAGCGCGGCGCACAGTTCCAGCTTGTTCGCGATCGACAGCTCGATGTTGATGCGCTCGATGCCGTCGCAGTAATCGCCCATGCGCGGCAACGGGATGACGACGTCCTCGTTGACCTTGAAGGCGTTGGTGTGGCGGGAGATGGCGGCGGTGCGCGAGCGGTCGAGCCAGAATTTCTTGCGCGTCTCCGGCGTCACGGCGATGAAGCCCTCGGCGCCGCGCGCGTTGGTCATGCGCACCACGGCGGCAGCGGCCTGCATCACGGCATCCTCGTCGTGGCCGACGATATCGCCGATCAGCACCATCTTCGGGCGGCCGTGGCGCTTGGCCTTGGTCGCGTAGCCGACAGCTTTCACATAGCGTTCGTCGAGATGTTCGAGGCCGGCCAGTTGCACGCCGGCCCCGTGGCCGTCGCCGCCCGGCTTGAAATAATCGGTGATCTCGACGATGGACGGCACCGCCTCGCGCACCTGGCCGAAAAATTCCAGACAGACGGTGCGCGTTACCGGCGGCATTTTGTGCAGCAGCCAGCGGGCGGCGACGATGATGCCGTCGGTGCCTTCCTTCTGCACGCCGGGCAGGCCGCCGAGGAATTTGTCGGTGACATCCTTGCCCAGCCCGGTCTTGCGGCAGGCGGCGCCCGGCATGGTCAGGATTTCTTCCGTGAGCAGTTTCTTGCCGCTGGCGCCGAAGCACCGCAGACGAAACTCGACCAGTTCCTGTTCATGAATCTTGCCGAGATTGTGGTTCAGGCGCTCCACTTCCAGCCAGTTGCCGTCCGGGTCGACCATCTTCCACCAGACCAGATTGTCGAGCGCCGTGCCCCACAGCACGGCCTTTTTGCCGCCGGCATTCATGGCGATGTTGCCGCCGATGCAAGAGGCGCTGGCCGAAGTCGGGTCCACGGCGAAAACGCGACCGGCGGCGCTGGCGGCCTCGGCGACGCGCTCGGTGACGGCGCCGACGCTGGTGCGGATGGTGGCGCAGGGTTCGCTGTGGCCGGGCAGGACGATATCCTCGACCGGGCCGATGGCGCTCAGCTTCTCGGTATTGATCACCGCCGACAGCGGCGACAGCGGCACGACGCCGCCGTTGTAGCCGGTGCCGCCGCCGCGCGGGATGATGGTCAGGCCCAGTTCGATGCAGCTTTTGACCAGCGGGCCGATCTCCTCCTCCGTATCCGGGCAGAGGACGACGAAGGGATATTCGACGCGCCAGTCGGTGGCGTCGGTGACATGCGCGACGCGGGCCAGCCCGTCGAAGGCGATGTTGTCGCGGCGGGTATGCCGGCCCAGCGCCCGCAGCGCCTTCTTGCGCAAATCCCAGGTGGCGCGGAAATGGGCGGCGAAACGGTCGACCGCCGCCTGCGCCGCCGCGATCAGCCGGCTGACCTTGGCCGAACGCTCGGGGTCCTCCTCGGCGCTCGCGGCGCGGCGCTTCTCCACCTCCGCCAGACGATGGCGCAAGGCGCTGACCAGCGCGTCGCGGCGCTCGCGGTTGTCGAGCAGATCGTCCTCCAGATACGGATTGCGCTGCACCACCCAGATATCGCCCAGCACCTCGTACAGCATGCGCGCCGAACGCCCGGTGACGCGCTCTTCGCGCAACTCGTCGAGAATCGCCCAATTGTCGGCCCCAAGCAGGCGGATGACGATCTCGCGGTCGGAAAACGAAGTGTAGTTATAGGGGATTTCGCGCAGGCGGGCGGTCATGAGAACAAGCCAAGGTCTAGCAAAAAATGAATTTTAGCGTATTGCGCCAAAGGCCCCCGCCTTGCGCCGTGACGTTTGGCCGCGCCGCCCGTAAAATCATTGCTTTACCCGAATGAGCCGCCCGCGATGCACCCGGATTATCTCGAAAAAGTCCTCAACGCCCAGGTCTATGACGTAGCCGTCGAAACGCCGCTGGAACGGGCGGCCAATCTGTCGGCGCGCATCGGCAACACGCTCTGCCTGAAACGCGAGGACATGCAGTCGGTGTTTTCCTTCAAGCTGCGCGGCGCTTACAACAAGATCGCCAGCCTCTCGGCTGAGAAGCTCAAGCGCGGTGTCATTTGCGCCTCGGCCGGCAACCATGCCCAGGGCGTGGCGCTGTCGGCGGCCCAGGTCGGCTGCCGGGCGGTCATTGTCATGCCGGTTTCGACGCCGGATATCAAGGTCGAGGCGGTGCGCCAGCGCGGCGGCGAGGTCGTGCTTTTCGGCGATTCCTTCGACGAAGCCTGCGCCCATGCGCTGGAACTGGAAAAGCGCGAAAAGCTGACCTTCGTTCATCCCTTCGACGATCCCGAGGTGATCGCCGGTCAGGGCACGGTCGGCATGGAAATCCTGCGCCAGCATTCGCGCCACAATGGGCCGATCCATGCCGTGTTCTGCGCCGTCGGCGGTGGCGGCCTGGTTGCCGGCGTGGCCGCTTACATCAAGCGCCTGCGCCCGGAAATCAAGGTCATCGGCGTCGAAACTTTCGATGCCGATGCCATGAAGCGTTCGCTGGCCGCCGGTCAGCGGGTGCGTCTCGATCAGGTCGGCCTGTTTGCCGACGGTACGGCGGTCAAGCTGGTCGGCGAGGAGACTTTCCGGCTGTGCCGGGAACACCTCGACGACATCGTGCTGGTTAATACCGATGCCATTTGCGCGGCGATCAAGGATGTTTTCGAGGACACCCGCTCGATTCTCGAACCGGCCGGCGCCCTGGCCGTCGCCGGGGCCAAGGAATACGCCCGCCAGCACCGGCTCAAGGATAAAAACCTGATCGCCGTGACTTCCGGCGCCAATATGAATTTCGACCGCCTGCGCTTCGTCTGCGAGCGCGCCGAGTTCGGCGAGCAGCGCGAGGCGGTGTTTGCCGTGACCCTGCCGGAAAAACCGGGGGCGTATAAAAAGTTCCTGTCGCTGCTCGGCCAGCGCAATATCACCGAATTCAATTACCGCTACCACACCGGGGCCGAGGCGCATGTCTTTGTCGGCGTCCAGGTGGCCAACCGCAAGGAATCGCTGAAACTGGCCGAGGGTCTGGAAAAGCACGGCTATCCGACGCTCGACCTGACCGACGACGAAATAGCGAAAAACCATGTCCGGCACATGGTCGGTGGCCACGCGCCGGAAGTCTGCAAGGATGGCATGCACGAACTGATCTACCGCTTCGAGTTCCCCGAGCGGCCGGGGGCGCTGATGAATTTCCTGACCCAGATGAGCGCCGGCTGGAACATCAGCCTCTTCCATTACCGCAACCACGGCGCCGATTACGGCAAGGTGCTGGTCGGCATGCAGGTGCCGCCGGACGAAATGGACGAATTCCGCAGTTTCCTGACCAAGCTCGGCTACGCCTACCGGGACGAAAGCCAGAATCCGGCCTACCGTTTGTTCCTGGGTTGATCGTCAGGACTGCCGTCTAAATCCAGTTAGGCGTGCGACACAATCGACTAATAGTGTATATGAAGTTATTGTTTTCACGCTTTTTGATCGTACTCTTCGGTGGCATTATGCTTCTTGGGCTACAGTATGCCGTTGCACGCTTCATCCC
>Ga0123354_10001761_pt1 | contig 27238 bp, 18 predicted proteins | sample TergutLab28metaG_2_FD_97872 | JGI IMG/M metagenome (GOLD analysis project Ga0123354, IMG submission 97872) | Labiotermes labralis P4 segment gut microbial communities from Petit-Saut dam, French Guiana - Lab288 P4 | ecosystem: Host-associated > Arthropoda: Insects > Digestive system > Gut ... | reverse complement strand
TTGTGAGTGCGGTAATGAACCTTCGGGTTCCGTGAAATGCGGGGAATTTCTTGACTAGCTGCAAACCAGTTAGCTTCTCAAGAAGGACTCTGCACCATGGAGTAAGTAAGTAAGTAAGTATTGGTCCTCATGTAAATTATCCGTTATTCTTGTCCGATTTTAATAAAACTTGAGTATTCTCGAAAGATTTTCGAAAAATACTCAAATATCAAATTTTATGAAAATCCGACCAGTGAGAGCCGATTTGTTCCACACGGACACAGGGACGGACGGACGGACAGACATGACGAAGCTAATAGTCGCTATTCGCAATTTTGCGAACATGCCTAAGAGCGAGACAAAATGAGTATCGAAAATGAAGATGTGCACCTCTGGAACTCATTGTAAATTATACTGAATGCTCCAAGAACTTGTTCACTAGCATTGCAAATCAGTGTTGAGCTGGAAGCACTTCACACCACAACAGTTCACAGATAGTGACTGTGAGGTTTGTACTTGACCTTGGTAGTGGTTTGCGCTGGGGAAATCCGACCATCCTTTGCGTGTGACCAGTAAACAGCGTGTTCCAATTAAAAATAAATGGGCTGAAGTGCATTCCCCTTTTGTGTGTGTCAGGGAGTACAATTACGTTTATAGTGATCTGTGTAGTTAGAGTCGTGCACAAATTTGAATTCAGGCTGGTTATAAACGAAACACCCAACTGATGATGGAGGCTCATGTTTTTTACGTGTTACATACGTTTTAGTCCTGACCGTTGTTGCGAGTGTTAGGGGACTACCCACGCTGTGAAGGTCAACTGCATTCTCTTGAGGAAAGGACAGTGTGCTCACAGGATATTTTAACTCGGAGTGACGTATTGGCAGAAAGTCCTAAGTCATCTGAAGTAATGTTAATGGGCAGTTACGTGAATTGTTACTTTGACAGAATTTGTAATATCGAAATAAAAACTCTTGAGTCACAATCGTGCTCTGACAGCCAAATATCGACGATAAGGGTTAAAAACCGAGAAAGGTATGCGCAGAAATACAAATATCACGCAACCATTTCATAGCTATGGCCTAAAAAAATGACATTCTCCATTTCAGTGCCTGAAACATGTAAAATTAATCTTCAAGTCTGTTCGAAAATAAGTTTACGTGGCGTGTGGTTTTGTAAGTTGGGAATCTTGGAAAATCACAGAAACATCCATGATCCGGCGCCAACAGACTGGCCTTTACAAGCACTGAGGTACCATCTTGGCGATCATAAATATGAAGATAATCGTGAGGTGGAGCCAGTTGTGACAAAATGCCCGGTATTTGTAGCTGAGAACACGAAGGTCTATCAACAAAGAAGAGAAAACACCACGTGGCAATGTGATAAATACCACGTGTATAGTGAGGACCATATGGAAAGGCGGTGGATAGCAGTATAATTAGAAGTGGCCTGTTTCTATTAGAGTTGAAAAAATAAATAACTAAAATATATGCAGTGTAAAGTTACGGATATTTCCAGTTCGACCCTCGCATATGGAGAATTTATAACATTTTGAGTACTCCTAGAAATGATTAACAGTTTTTTATGTTAGGAATTACGTGTATTCGGACGAAGGCACTTAAATGATATCAGACATTCCTTCATTCTTTCCAGACCGTTCTGATCAATACATTAAACTGTTACCGTCTGTATAGGAATCATTACACTTCTTATAAAGAAAATACAAATGATAATAAAGGTGCTTAAACGAAGATGTATGCAGAAGCGGAGGTAAAATTCCACGCATTCTTGTTGTCGACACTAAATAGAGGTAAATTTCACGCTTCAGACCAAAGAACACACCGGTATCCACTGCGTAGGAGGGTAAATGAGCAACAGGGCTGCTCCGGACGGATTCCTCCTCCCAGCATCGAAGTCTGGTTGTTCAGCCTTGCCACGGTATTGACTGAGCTACCCCGGCTCCCAGAAGACCCTCAAATCTAAAGAAAAGAGCAAATGATTCAAAGACAAATGAAATTAACTTAGATTTTAACTCCGACAGGTGTACCAACTTCCCCGACCCCTGTGAAATGCACGCACGTAGGTTAAAAGAAAAATGCCTTGCAAGCCCACCACTTGAAGTGATTTCATTTGGAATGCCCTTTGACACAAGCAAATCCGCCAGTTTTTAGGTGCGTCTGCTTGATTGTTCAGCACTGTCCATAATCGTCGCCGCCATGACATGGGATTTCGTTGCTATTAACAAATGCGAGGCGTACAGCAATATGTCGGTTCAATGACGCCTTCTTGAACAATCAGCCGTGTTTATGTTGAATGCTGTCACTCCACACGCTTTCATGACTGACTTACGTATTGGGCAGCTCACGGATTTTAATAGGGCGCTTACTGTTTAGTGGTTAGCGTATTATCGTGTTATTCAAATTGTGCCGGCTTCGATCGCACTCGTCGCTAAATCTCTGAATAAAATAAAAAAAACTGATTGGTATTTAACAGAATAGAACAGGTCGTAAGGCATGGAAACATGAAGCCAGGGCGCACTTATGAGTTACGGGATAGGAAAAAAACAAGTTGGCTACAATATGTACAGTGGTCGGGTGTTTAGAGTAACGACTTTGGCATTCAAGAGATACAGAATTCATTCACCTAACAATGAAATGTGCAGTTGTACTAAAACCAATCGGCTGCAAGGGGAAGTACAGCATATCAGAAACATCTTGTATATCATTAAATGGATAAATTACATAAAATGGTTAAAGACATCTAGCGCCCGTCGATTGATTCCCGCGGGGGACACACATTCAGTGTGGCTGACGCAACCTCCAGCGGGAACGAGGAGATCGTTCTCCTGTCGTAAAGCGGCATCACGAAGCTGACAGCTCAATTGCATCCAGTGACGAGGTTAGGAATGCGTGAAGCTGCATTGCAAGTCGCTTGCATGCAATCACGGTTTGGCGGTCGGTTGGGCACAGAGAGAACTTTTTTAGGAAGACCGAGCTCTGGCTCAGGACATGGATGGTTGGTCTCACATGCGGATGGTTTTGAAGATCATGCACACGTTTCTAATTGATGTTACCTTCATGTTATTAGGGCACTATGCTGTGCATCTGGCCAACATATACAAATACATAACACAGTCTCCATCATTTATGAGCGTCGCAGCAATTAACGGAATTCCAAGCCGTAAACGAAGTTAAACAGCTCTTCATGGCCGGCTTTATTCAGCGCTGAAAATGGGCGTCGACGCGGGTGGACACAGTCTACTTACTTCCAAAGCGCTTTCTTTGCTCCCTTTTCTTTAGGAACGGAGCCATTTTCAGCTCCTTACGACGTCATGACCATCATTCCCAACAACGACGCAAGTGACAACGAATTCCCAAAACTCTGTGTGTAGACCATTCTAGAGACGTGATTTAGAGTGTCTACAGGCGTCTGATTTCATTTACAATATTTTCAGAACATTTGCTTACAGGACAATGTGAAAAGGTATAGTTCATCCTATAAATTGCCATAAAGGTATGGGGGGTGGGGAGACATAGATCTACTCCTTCTTTAACCTCGAAACAAGAAGGGGTGTTTGGTTCAGGCCACGCCTCGGCTACCTTAACCCCGGGAAAGACACCGGTACCCATTGTACAGGAGGCTGCGCAGGCCCGAGAGCCAATTTGGACGGGTGAAGAGAATTTCATCTCCGAGCAGGATTCGATCCCCTGACCGTCCAGCCTGTAGCGAGTTGCCATACAGACTGCGCTATCCCGGCACATCAGGAATATGTAAACAAAGTTTAGTATCATACAATTATCCTCTGAAAGTTATAAATGGTGTCAGTCGTTCTACCTGTAATGCACAAAAAGGAAATGTTATTCTCTAATGTCCTTGTGGAATAAACATTTTGTTTCTTTCCATTTCAACAGTGGAAATAATCACTATTACAGATAGGGCTTTGGGGCAAGTGTCTTTTGTTTAAATAACCAAATACAGTAAACGTATTTGCATCTGACCAGTGCCATATCTGTTTGTAGGGGTGGTATCTATATTGATGTCCTTGCGAGTGGATCGCCTTTATGACAGGAGGGTTGTTTGGGATGGAAAACTACAGAACCCAGAGTCAGAGGAATACAAGACACTGGAATGGGAGTCTAGTCGGGCTGTAAGTACACGAGTGCTGCTACAGATGGCAATGAACATCGTCAGTAGTATCAACACCTCTAATTTGTAATATCATAATATTATTAGTGTAAATAGAAATATCTGATATATTTTACATTATTTTAGAAAAGTGTAACAATGTAATATGATTATTCTGCATTAAACATTGTAGTTATCTGACTGACTAAATTCTTTGCAGAGAATTCTGTGATAGGAGATACATCAATAAAACTGATTTTTAATTTAAGATAAACAAGTAACTGTGTTACAGCGGGTCCTTTGAAAGTTCTAATTCATATCCGAATTGGTCTTAAATTGCAATGCACAAGGATTCCACTGGATAATTACTCTAATTATTGAGTTTAAAGTGATTCAGTTGGTATATGAAGAACTAACATGATGGCAGTACCTAATTGTTATGACATATAGTAAGTTTAAAGAACTAAAACAGTGGCAGTACTTAGCTGTCATCATATACAGTAAGTTTAAAGAACTAGCATAATGGTGGTACTTAACTGTCATCATATACAGTAGGTTTAATGAACACAATGGAAGGAAATAATTATCATCACACGCAGTACAGTTAAAGAACTAACATAATGGAAGTATTTAATTGTCAAAAAATACAGTAGGTTTAAAAAATTAACATAATTGCTGTGCCTAATTATCATCACACATAGTAGGTGTAAAGAATGGAACATCAGGCTCAATGAAGCTCACATGTAAATTCAAATCTTACACATGCCACTTACTTATACTCAAAAACTATGGCAGTAGGTGACATTTCCCTGGGTCTGGTAACAGCATCTGCCCAGAAATGGGAGGAATGTTCATATGATGAGACCTAATATCTTTTTAAAAATTTGTTACTTTTGTTGACATAGGACACCATTGTAGGCACTGGATGGTGTCACTTTAAAGTAGAAATTAAGACTTTCAAAATAACAAACCATGTTGTGGAGAATTTTAAGTCACTTTGCACAGAATGTAGACAGTGGAAAGTCAAAGAATGAATCAGGTGGAAGGGATAATCTTTATTCACAAAACCATCAGTATAACCTAAGGAAAATATAACCACTCCTGCTTACCTTCTACAATATTAACTACACTGTTCCATGTACAAGAAGCTCATTTGTGAAGATTACTGTCTTCTATGGTGTGACATTATGCATTCTGGTAGTTATGTACCAATATTTCAGAGAAATCTGATGTTTCAATGTTTTATGCCCTGAAGGCAGTAGACTATTCTGACATGTTGGTATTCAATACCAGACGACATGGCACTACATCGCAAAAGACAGCAATCTTCACAGTCACTGCCATCAGAAGCTTAAATGTGACGAACTTATCTTTCTATACTTCTATGCTAGATTGATTCTGCAATGCTGATGACGCCATTTTCCGATGACTTCATGGGTGTCCGTGTCAATGGCCTGTATACTGTGCCAGGAGGTGCAGAGCCTGGTGGTGCCAAACGGGGAGCAGTGTATGTTAACCTGACTCTGCAGTTGGAGGAGAGTGTGGAGACTCTCAGACCAGCTGTGCGACATGACATACAGCGCCACCTGCTAGGAGTCATCCACAGAAGGAACAATAATGTAGGCCACAGTGCACTGTGGGTTGAGAGTCCACCTGGTTCCATATCACAGCTGCAAGGTAATGCACAGTGTTAGTTTATACCTGATACCAGTACCTAAGACTTTGTTTAATAATACTGTTGAAATGCAGTGTGTTTTTTTTTAATATCTGAAAGAATCTGAGACAAATATTAGAACAAAGAAATAAATAATCTACCCTACTGTCTAGTTCACTAAAACACTTGTGCTGACCAGCTGAGCAAATATCACTTTCTCAAGGACTCTAATTGTTCAGTGAAGTGAGTTAGATACTAACATGTATATGGGACTTAATTCTCCTCTAATTTCATTTTGAACCTCATATGCATTTATACATCATATTGTCAGTGTTTCCTTGGGAGGCATGAATGACTACAACAAACCTTCCTCCACACCTAATCCAGGAATTCTTCTAATACTCTGAGCACTAACTAATGATAAATCACAGATCCGCGTTTATTCAGTGCATTTACTTGGTTCATGCCTTCTTACAGATGTGGATGAGTGTACCAGTCGAGAACTCCATGACTGTCACCGTCAAGCCCACTGCAGTAATGTGTTTGGTTCTTTTCGCTGTTCTTGTCCTGAGGGCTACCGGGACCCTTGGATTGGGAATCCTCATCGCAGTGGTCGTCAATGTGAAACATGCTCCCCTGAGCACTGCAACAGTCGTGGGGAGTGCCGTTTTGAAGCAGGGCAGCCAGTGTGCTAGTAAGACTGTTCAGTTTGTTTTTCGATATAAAGTAGCACAGTGGTTGTAAGATATGCAGTCTCCTGCACACACTACTTACACTTGTACAGCAAAGTTATAGGTCAGTACTGCAAGCTTCAGCACATATACCATGAATGAAAAACTATTTGTAGGATATTTTCTAGATATTATTGAATGCACTGATCAACACCACAATATATGACTTCTAACATTTACAGCTATGTGTTTATATGACCATACATATTTTTCTTCTGTAAATTAATACATTCATGTGACATGCATATGGAAGGAATGGAGGAAGTCCACCTAGAGACAGTAGTGATGTGAATATTATGAACTTTACTAGTGTGGCTTCTTTATTTGTTATTATGGTTTGGTTAATAACGATACCCCTGATAGCTTGATAGCTGATACTACAGTTAGTGCTAGTGTTGAGTAAATTGTGAAGTATACTAGTCATAAATTTTCACTTGTGGTTAGTGCAATTAATCTTGCAAAGTAATGGCCATACTTCATGACAAAGGTATCATTTTATGTATAAAATCAGTGGCTGAATCATGTTGGTGTTTGCAATGTAATAAAATTACATTCATATATCCAAGCAAATTTGCTGCTTTTTTTTTAAATTATATGTCTGATTAATGAATGTAACATGGAACATATAGATCTGTATCATTTTATATTGTCTGCAGCATGGAAGAACAGCACTCATTACCTGAACAGCACTCATTACCTGAACAGCACTCATTACCTGAACATTTTCTTTTGTGCTTTTTTTTTTACAAAAGTGTCATTACCTCAGACAACTGGAAATGACCAGAGGTCTCTTTCTAACACAGGGTTCACAATATATTCACAATATATCAATATAACTTGTTCTGTCTACAGCTGTTCAAGCAACTTCTATGGCTCACAGTGTGAAGTGGATGGTGAAGTTCTTGGAGTAGCAGTGGGTGCGTCTGTAGCAGCAGTGGTCATTATTGTATTAACACTAGTATGTTTGTGTATGTGGAGGTGAGTGAATACAAATTTTGTGATTTACTCGCACGACAAAAACGTTGTACAGCCAGTCAGTATTCAAAGAAAAATAAATGTGCAGTTCCAGTAAGTCAGCACAGACTGTCAAGCTAGTTAATTTATATCCCATCTATAAATATTGTAATTAGTGGAAGAGTACCAGAAGAAACTGTCTTAGCTGTTAAATTTCATGTGAAACTAACTGAACAATGATTACACATTGTTTTATAAGCAGCAGCAGATTTCCACTGTTAAGAAAATAAATAAAATTGACAATGGCTGTAACAATGTGCCACATGACAGCACAGGTCAGATTCCAGATGATTTACCATAATGTCTTTCTGGCATCAATTAATGACATTGTCCCTGTCCACATAAATGACTGGTCTGAATTTTAAATTTTTTTCAGTTAAAAACAAATTGCAGGAGTTAATGATAATATGTCTTTGCAAGGGAGTTTTAAAATTGCCCCACCCTCTCAACAGGTTCAGTGTTTCTGCAATAAATTTCTCTCTGACATACCGGTACTTCATTACAATCACAGTTACACTCATGCTGGTTTTTTCTGAACAAGTCAAAGTTTACCGCTAGCACACTGGATTTAAAAAGCTATATTCAGTCTGGAATAATCACTTAGTTATACAGAGAGGATGGTTCTGTTGATTATACCCTTCCAGTATTTATAAATGTAACTTTCCTGTTCTTTTCATTTCCTGCTTGAGAGATGGAATAATGTAGTTGACTTAGTGAATAGGCTAGGGGTTGGAAGACCAATGCATTGTATGTCAATCCCTGGCACAAGCAAGAGATTTTTCTCTCCTCCAAAGCATTCATGCTGGTTCTGTGACCCACTCAACCTCCTATGCAGAGAGGCCACTTCTAACAATGACTGTAACCAGGAGGTGCCCAGTTTCATCACAAGATAATGTGTGCTACTTAACAGTGACATGGATCTCCAAAACTAAGTAACTCAGGATGTATGTTGTGTAAAATTTTCAACTTGTGGTTTCAATAATTTAATGCATGTACAAATTTCTTTTCAACCTGTATCTTTTTCTTCTTCATCTTCTTAGATGGCACTACAGTTCAGTGCAGACCTTTGCCTCCTTAATGGACTTCTCCCAGTTTTTGTTTTGTATTTTTGACCTCTTTCCACTTTTTAATTTTGCATTTATTAATATCTGTTTGTCTATTATATAAAATAAAACATAAAATTTTTTATCACAAGTCCTTTCCCTGGCCATCTAGTGCTTGCAGAGCACATATTTCTACTTTACATTTATGCATCTCTTTCTCCAGTTCATTCATTGCTCCTGCTCTGTACAATGTGCATACATTCCAGTTCACTATCCTCATCTCGTTAATCCTTTTCCCTTGCCTAGGTCAATTTGTCTCAGTCTGACTGTTCTGAGACCACAGTTTAGATTTCCTAACAGTTAGCTTTATTACGGTGACAGGTTGTCGGCCTGTCACCCAACCACCAACCAGGATGGCCAGTCCCCGTACTTATTACCTCCAGGGCAGGGTGGTCCAGCCATTCCCCTGGGAACCAGGTATCCATTTTAGTCGCCTTTTACAACCTGCACAGGCTGCAGTGGGACTATTCTTTTCCCCAGTCACCACATGGGGTTTCAACCTGCCTGTAGGGGGATAATTTACTCTCTTTTCATCTTTATACTATAACCTTATATTTACTTCGTACATTACACGAATCAATTCTAATTCAGTCTATTTGCCACAGTTCAGGAACTGCTTGTTTCTCTGCTAATGTAGTGTCACACTGGAAAGAAAGGCAACCAAATCCTGGATAAAAACTGGGTGCTTCTGATAGTAAAATCATATTTTTAAAACAATAAATTTAATGAGAGAATGAACTGATTTCATGGTTGAATGGTTACTTGGTCATCAGCTGCACTGACTGTACATAACTGACCACATATAAACACAATTAAAAAGAAAGTAGCCTCAAATGTTGGTGGTGATAGTTTCCCCCATGACTTGTGTCCATAGCCCTCCTTCTAGATACAGAAAGGCAAAACCATATTGTGTCAAAAAAAAACCATGACCTTACGCAACACATTTAGTTTAATTATAAGTGTAGATGTTACAATAATGTTATTCATATATAAAACATTAATTAAATCTGTCAATAGCCGTCGATGGAGCAGGGAACAAAAGACTGCAGCAGGAATGGGATCACCCGTGTTTGGTTACATGGCCACTGGTGGCAGTACAGTGAAGACTCCAGCAGTTGGATCACCGCCTTACCAAGTTTCTCTAGAAGACAGACTACGTTGGGCTCAAATTGCAGACGTAATGGTGCAAGCCAATCATTATGCTGTGAGTATAAAAAATGACACCTCCTCCACTCCTCTGTCCCAAGTATATTTAACCCTGTAATTGCATTATTCAGGGCACGTGGTAGCACAATTGGTTGAGGTGCTATGCTACAAACCAGAAGGTCATGGATTCAATTTCTGATGCTGCCATTGGAATTTTTCATTGCCATAATCCTTCTGCCCACACTATGGCCCTGGAGTCAACTTAGCCTCTAACAGAAATGAGTACCTTGAATACTTCCTGGGGGAAAGTAGGCCAGTCCATAGGGCTGAAAATCTTGCTACCTTCATATGCTGATTGTCTGGAAATCTTGGAGCCTCAACCTCATGGAACACTCAGGGTTTATCCAGGCCTGTACAGGGATTATTTTACCTTTTTACTGCATTATTCTCTACCAAGCAGAGTGCACAACAGGCACCTGTTGCTTCATTTACAAAAGATTTGTCACTGTCCCTATCACAAGCCATGCAAACCATTTTCAAGTTCTGGACATTTTTATCACTTTTTGGGCCATCTTAAACCACTTTCTTAAGTCTGCTTAATAATTACTGTATCTGCTAAGCTTCTATTAAGTAATAAAATGGCTGTAACATCAAGGTGGTTGATGATGGAACAGACATAAGGCTCGCATGGGGGAGACAAGAAATATATACAAATTTTTAAGAAAACACATGTACAGGCACATGGTAGACCAAGAACAACATTGGGAGATAGCATAAAAAAGGTTTTCACTGAGCAAACTGGTTGAAATGAAGACGTTCTGTCTTTTCTTCGGGTGGGGTCTGGTTCAAATCTTGCCTAGAACACTGACTACCCTGAGATTTTTCTTAGTCCCTCTAGGCATGGTGATGAAGTCATGGTGATAAGACAGGCAGACATGTGGCATGAATGGGAAAGATGAAAAACACATTTGGGATTTTGATGGAGAAATCCAAATGAATGAGACTGCTTGGAAAATCTAGGCACTTATACAAAAATTATCTTAAAGAAATAGGGTAGAGGTGTCTTCTGGAGTGTGAATCTGTGTAGTGTGATGGATAGGAATAGTGGAACTTTCCATCCCAAGATGGAGGAAAGAGGTTCATCTGGAACTGCATGGCATACCCCAGATGACAATAATATAGTATTTAATTTTTGTTTAGATTCATTCATCATTTTACATTTTACTAAAACTGCTTAATAAAAGAGGCCTACATTTTCATTAGGCATATTTATCATTGCACACAACACCAGGAATCTACATGAAGTATAAAGTATCTCTGAAGTCTATAGGATCGCTGAACTAGTTAGTGATGGGAAGGAATTAAAGCATGAAAGAGGGGTGGTTTCAAATGACATTATTTTCATACCAAGTTTTAGCCAGTCAGTCAGTTAATCTGGAAGTTATTAGGAAAGGATGCACATACATGGAATTGACACCAGAGCCATACATTATATTTCGTTATTTATAAAATAAGGAAATTAAATCAAGCACAGCTAAAAATAGTGCAGACTTCACTGGAAACTAGACCCACTGCAAAAGCCTGCACTCACAGTACCAACAGCAGCATTACTATTGATTGGCCATAAACTGCACCATGCAAGGGTGCATGCTTGCAGTCCATTACAGAGTCAGTATTCAAATGCTCGGCCCGCAGTACATCGACACTTGAAGGAAGATGTATAAAAGACAGGGTTGTATACAAACTCATGATGCGCATGGCAAACCGAGTCCCTCAAATTAAATTAATTTTACTCTCTCTTGTCAGCAGCCTGAGCCTGTACCAGGGCCTACTAGACCCTCATCAGCCATGTTTGGCTACCCAAGTCTTACGATGAGTGGAACTCTACCACATGGAGCACCACCAGTGCCACTTCCTCGTTTGGGACTTACTAACATGAGCCACACTGGGGCTATGAGTGTACATGGAGGTACAGCACTCAGCACACTTGGGGCTCTGAGTCAACATGGAATGAGAACCCCAGATCGAACTGTAGAGTCCACAAGTAGTGAGGAAGAAGACAGGGCAGACCTGCTGGGAAGGAATTTCCATGTACCACGACCTAAGAGCAGATCTTCTGTTGCAGTAAGTTCTCTAATCAGTGCTGCATAGACAACACTTTGTGAAAATCCCTAACATAGGACATATCAGTAACTGGTTTCCTCAGTAGCACAGATGTCTTACACAATGTTTTCTTTTATGTCTGCAACAAAGGATCATGACGTTAAAAATGAGCAACTTGGCCCATGTGGTAACATTTCTGACTTGAATTTGGAAAGTGCCCAGTTTGAATCTCAGCTGGGACACTAACTACTGTGACAGGGTTTTTGTGATTTTGCTCAATTCCATCAGGCAAGTACCAGGATAGGACCTTATATTTGGTTATGACTGCTTCCTTCCACATCCTTTTCTGTTCATTATTTACTATCATCCAATCCTGACACCATATAGTCTGAGTTCCTCAAAAACTACAAATAAATCATACTGTGTTAGAAAAAATTATGAAATAAACAAAAGTGCAGGTACAGAGAGTAATTTGCATTCCAACCCAACCATACTGTCTGTGCAGAAGCAAGTCTGACATTGAACAGAGAGAATGCTACAGCCAAAGAAATGAAGCCTATCACTTTGACCTGCTATACGGGGGGATTGTTTATACTGACAAAAACCAGCACTGATGGTAAATGCAACAGGCACCATTATGATGCATATATTAATAAAATTTAAAAATGAGAGACAAATCCTTAAATATATAAACATTATACATACTCAGCTTCAAAAAAACAGAATTGCAAAATATTGTACTTAAAATGAGTACAGAAGCTTTCACAGACTCTCATATCCTGGCTGTTAAAATGTTAATAAGCAAATGTGCATGAGGGTAAGATATGCAAAGAGAAATCCTAAGAGACTTTAATAATAAATGATATTATAATTGGGCCTAAAAAAAGAATTTGGCATGAAATCAGACTGATTTGGTTTGGAACATCATGTACATGGCCAACAGAAGAGTGGAGAAGTTATTTGACTTTCCTGTCACAGAAAATTAGTAACATATTATAATCAGAGAAGAAATGAGATAATTAAAAGATGATTTTGTGCTGCCATTTTGTGTACTGCTATGTGGAGCTGAACAGTGTTTAATGTTTTACAGAATCAGAGTGGAATTTACTATGATGTGGACTTTGAACAAGATATGTACAGTGGAACCTCGAAGAGTCAGCTGGCTGCTATCCCAATGAGTACATATACTATGTCCAGCAGAGCTCCATACTATCGTCAGTGATCCCTATAGCACACAGTTTTATACAAAACTCCAAACAGGACAGGCAGAATGAAGTGTGTGCTGGAGAGTGAAGGAAATGATTCAATAAAGTTTTGTGACATCGGCTGACATATGACACCAATATTATTTTGGGCATTTTCCATGGTGTGAGATATATGTGATATATATACAGTGTTTTAAAAGTCAGCTCTATGTATTTCCTATTTAAAGATCAAAGATGATGACCGAAGTCAAATAAAAAATGTCTACAGTTACAGGTTAATCACCCAGTTATTACAGCATCACTCTGACAAAAAAAAGGTTCTGAATTCTTGCCCAACCAGTCATAAATTTATATATATATATATATATAAAGATTTATGGCAATTATTGTAACCAAGGCTATGATGTTTAGAGTAACAGTAACTTCCCAGGTCTGTTCCCATCAATGACACTAATCTTTAATCAAAAAATAATAAATGCTGTCATTATAAAATCAGTCATGTCAATGTGGGAGTAGCACATATTCCTGAAAGTGTTAACTGTATTAATGTACTTTAGGTAGCAAACAGTATCCAAAATAATATCAGTTGAAAGCTTTATATACATAACCCAGACTGTAAAGACTGTTGTGCTGATATACAGTCAACAACAATATCATGTTTGGCAAAGCAGGTGAACGTAAGATTAGTTCATGCAAGTCTATACCACAAACTATGCAGCAAAACCTAAAAGCTGTATGCTGTTTTATTTAGATTAACATTATTATCATGTCAAGGGGATGTGGAAGTTTTCAGAGTTGGTACAGTTATCTTACACCTTTAAATGTGTCAAACCACAAAAGCAATGAAAAAGAATGTGGAAGTAAAGAGGTTACTGTATGGGGTCAGGTGACAACAATTCTCCGAATAAACCGTCTACATCATACAGAGGTAATAACAATGTAAACATCCTAATGTAGTTCCTGTTTCTGAATGATGTTAAGATGTACTGCTGACATTTTGGAGTTTCTTACGCAACCCATTACTGTCTTTATCTTCAAGAATTTTCAAGATACACAATTTCCAGACGTTTATTTTCCGAGACATTTTAAAGGCATGTTCATAAATAAAAAAATGTGTACATGACAAACATGATTAAAAGATGTATAAAAATAAATAAATAAAAGAAAAACTAATCTCATAGGAACATATGCCCATAGTGATGTGCAGAAAAATGGAACTTAAATGCCCCATGCATGACAACAGATATATTTACATGATGTTTGGCATTTTCAGCATCACCCTGTGCATCACACACACACACAATGTTTGGCGCCAAAGGGTTGAATTGTATTTAAGAATGTAATGTGAAATAAAATAAATATATTTTTTATGAGTACTCAGCATGTGAAAGGCAAAAATGCTTACTGTTTTATGGCGTTCACATTATAGGTTATTTACACTACATAATAATAAGCATGTCCCTGATCACAGCAACTATCACACAATATTTAATGTTCAGGAAGCCTGCATCTACTGGGTATTTAGAGTCCATTTGCCCCCTTATATTAAACTTACCTTGCTCCTTTGTAAAACATGGGCCCTGTGATTTGTACCCAATCACTACACACCAGACTCCGACTTAAGGTCAAAGGAAGTTCATAAACTGCATGGGGTATTCTGGAACACCAATATCTGTTACTGCAGCTCTTTACATTCCCATTTAATAGAAACTGTTAGTCATCTAAGAACAATATGAGATATGGATCAAGAAATCCGTTGAATACCGATCACTGAAACTACCTTCAACATCAGCTTCTTTGCTTCTCAATATAAAGAAAAGAGTTGTATGACTAATGTGTATGGGTATTCTTTTGAAAGTTTTGTTTCCCTAGGAGCTGATGCTTTGATGGCCTGTTTTGAACTGTCAACCGTCACAAACATTTTTCAGGTTTACTTCCATTGGAGCTCCAATATCGTCAAATTTTTGTTCAGTTAAAACACATAATACTTTCTATTCTTTTAGCACTGAATCTGTTGTTTGCATTTGCTCCACTATTCTGTATATATTCTTTTACATGATACTGTTGACAAAGAACTTCTATTACAAACTTTTAATGACATTTTCTTCAAGAATGAACATTTTGCAAAAGTATTGCAACATATTTTGTTCAACATAAATATATTTCCCATACACACTGCTCTTCAGCATATAAATAGTGTGTGTGTGTGTGTGTGTGTGTTTGAGCATGGGCTGAGTCCTTTAAGCAAGCCAGCATTATATTTCCCATTGTTCAGGAAACTGATTGGAGGTACTCTCTGCATACCACACATTAATAACCTGAGTTCATAATAACATGTTATGTTGAGAACAGATACTCTGGTACTCTTCACACACAAATTGTGAGGGTTGTAGTGGCCAAAACAGTACCACAGAACAGGGAACTTAGGAAAGTTGTAAATTAAACCATTTATTTAAAAGACAGACAGGATGCCTCAAACTTGAACAGCAGAGAACTTTTTCTATCAAGCATGAAGCTGCATTTAAGAAATTAAATTAAAAAAATAACTTGTGCTTAGTAAATTCATGTATGATGTCTTTTGTGATATTCCAGTTGATATCTAATTCAGTAATAAAGGCTCCAAATCTACTGACAGTTACTCTGCCTTGTACAGGAGCAAAACTTAAAAGAAAAATTTGACTAATAATCATGATCCTACTGTTCAAGTCCCCAGTCAAAGGTAAGGGATTGTACGTACAATGCTTTCAGTCATGGTACAGCATTTTTAGTATCTCACCTTGCCCAGCCCTCATACACACATTATTAATGTATTTCCTACACACACTTTCAATGTGTACTGATAATGGAAGTCAACATCGGGTGTGTTCTGTACATTTCATCATCATTGAAAATGAGGGTTTCCAATTTGAGTATATATTTTTAAAATTAATTGCATGGGCTAGCACATGATTAAAAAATTAAAAAAGCAAATGATGCTGAATGGCACTAACATCACAGGGAAAATGATCACATCAGCATGGGATTTGGAACTGCCAGTTACTTGAACACCGTAAAATTCTGAAGAATTCTGTGACAAGTGGTCAGTAAAAAGCATACAGTACAACATCCATTTCGGATTCAGTGGGGAGACAAGATTTTCATACCTTAAATTTAGAAGAATGTCAGATTGGTGTCACGTCAAAGTTAAACAGAAAATTACTGCTGTGGTTACAAAAACATTGGATTCATGTATGCATTCTGCATTTAAACCTACTGATGTTTTTCTTAAATCAAGTTTAAGAACAACTCAAAAAAACAACCTTTTGCCATGGATTGTATGCTCAATCACACATACACTAACTCTTGAAAATGGATAGAACACTGCTGCAATATTTTGAAAATGATTCTGACATTGGTTCCATTGTGCATAATCATAGTGTTAATTATGCAATCAAACTCTAAACTTACAAGCACAGATCCTAAATTTGGAGAACTTATCAAGAAAAATCAAATCAGACATTATTTATATGGGGTTTTGTCCAGGACCAGTGGTGTAGCAAATATTTTTGTGCTCCAGGCCAGTAATCACAATGGCCACCCATACGAGAAACTGTGAACTTTAAACAAAGTCACAATTTATTGAATTCCCTTTTACTTGTCTCAATAATTTAGAATGTGTTGAGTGCAGCTACCCAAATTTTTTCATTTAAACGGTTCATTTTGCTGCCTCTTGGAACTAAAATTAGGGAAAATTTGAAATAAAAAAACCTTAAATCAGGATTCTACCATGTGTACATACATAAGGGTTTGAAATTTTCAAGTTCTTAAAAGGCACAGAAGCAAAACATAATGTACGGAAAATAAAAAATATGCACCAAGACAGAACATTAGGAAGGTTAAAATGACTGAGCCGCTTGATCAAAACATACAAATATATGAATGATCGGTAAATGTTTGAAGGTTTTAAAGTATTCAGCAAACAGTGTGTAGTAGTAGGGAATGTACTTAGAACACACAGAACACCAGACAGTGAAAAAAATAGCATACTTCACAAAAGGAAAAGTGAACTACGAGTAAATGGGCCACTTTAACATCTAAAATAGATGCTTAAAATAACACAAATGATGGGGTTACAATGCATCTGCCTATATTGGGAAGGGGTTAGAAAATGTGACGTTAGTGTGCCCTACAAAGGTATGATAGGGGCATGAGGTAGTGCAGCTGGTTGTGGCACTGCACTGCAAGCTGGAAGGTCGTGGGTTCGATACATGATGGTGTCACTGGAGTTTGGCCCTGGGAGAAGATGGTTGGTGCTTAGGGCTGACCTTACCACCTTCATGTGCCAACTGTCTTGAAACCTAGGAGCCTAAACCTCCTGGAACCCCCACAGCCTGTCCAGGGATTGCTTTATCTACCTCCTTGCCATTGTGATATTTATTCAGATGATGTACGAAATCCCTGAAATGAAATCCAAGATTTCATCACCATCATCACACAAACCACTGTACCCACCTTTCTCATACCTAATTAAATCCAAGGAGCAGAGTCCTTGAGATGTTCAAGAGTCCTCAACCAGTCAAGAAATTTCATACATTTTATGGAATATAAAGTTCATTACCATATATACAGGTGCCCGCCGCTTGTCTCTATACTGAGCCATATGAATAAAAAACATATCCTATCCTATTCCTTTTTGATTAACTTTTAAAATTATCCTTTCACCTATGCCTAGGTCTTGCAAGTTTTCTCTTTCAGGCTTCCCACCAAAACCCTGAACACATTTCTAATAACTAAGTACATGCTGCACAGTCCTTGTGAAGCTAACAGTTCCCCAGCTAGTGAAGATATTCCCTGCATTTTATGGAACCCAAAGATTCATTACCATGTTCACAAGAGCTGGCATCTTATTCCCTTTCTAATGACCACTTTAATATTATCCTCCCACTTATACTGTGCAAGTTAGCTCAAACAGTAATTCTTATAATTTGCAAAGGTAGAACCTCATGCATGTTTTACACTTACCTGTGGTGCATGCTGTGCATGACCTAATGCCTTTTCAAAAATTCAGTTTGGTCAATAAGGATGGCACATTTCCTCATTTCTTCACTTGGGTACGTACATCATGAATCTACCCCTTCATGTTTCTCATTTGTTGCCGAGACTGGCAACATTTCCTCGCCTCTGTGCTATGCTGATCATGTTATTGAGCTGCCTCCTAAAGATTTTCATTTGCCTGTCGTAATTTGTGCCACTTTTTTTTTTGTTCTGTCTTAACAGACCTTGCTTTGAAATACACTACCTCAACAAACAACAATAAGCCATCACTGTCGGCATTAGGCTCACCACTCTGACTGATACTGTCTTTATCATTACCATGATATATTAAGACTTACAAAATATTATAACCACTTAACTTATAGACAATATGATTAAAATATTTCTCTGTATCATACCAACAACTTTATTATCAATCCTGATTTTTTTATCTTAATAACATCAGTTGTTTCTTGATTCTTACAGGAAACAAATGTTAAATTCATAAATTTTCAGTGCTGCCACCTGTGTATTATGTGCTTGGTGCCAAACTGTTTCTTCAGCCTCAGCTCATACCTCACACCAAGGGTACTATACACAAGGTGATAATCCTACCATTTGATGCTACACAGTCCGAGCTCTACCAAGATGATGTCATTAAATGCACCATAAATATAACTCACACAATAAGATCTCACACACTCTCATCTACTCCAGCTACACAATATCTTGCAGTACTTAAAATCCTGGAAGTTACACAACATAAAATATTATTGAAATCCTTTCATCTTAATGAGATTACTAAGATGAACAGTGTTATTACCATTCATGAAGGATTAAATGACATTCATATCGCAGCAGACCCTTCTTAAAATACTGGAATTAAGACACAGCTAACACTCTGAAACATTATTTACAGTGCATATGATTTACAGGTTACTGTGAATGACATCTGCTCTGGCAATCAGCTGTGTGAAGACAGAGACTGAGACTGTGTCTGTACAGTATCTGGCCACCGACATGCTTCATCAAGGCACGGCTATTAAGAAACTGAGCACAAATGAACCCAGGAATGTCCAGTTAAGTGATACAGACTGTGATCACTGAACAACTGACTCTGCCCAATGTTCACACAGCACTCAGTGCTGTGATGGCTGTGAAATGATAATGTGGGTACAAATACAATGTTCAGCTGTATCACACATCACATTAATGCCTAATGATGGAGACTGCAATGACCTCCAAAATGCTGGACAGTAACACAACCTTCACTTGGCTGATCACCAACAGATACATCAATCACATAAGTTTTAATGGAACATCCTAAAATTCTGAACTACAAATAAGTTTCATATTCATTCATTTTAAAAGCATTTATTTCTGCAGTAACAATATTCATATATATATATATATGTATATATAACAATTCAAGTGCACAGAGTTTAAGACTATACTCAAGGATACTTGCAAAATAAAACACTTTTGCAATTTAAAATATTTATATAAAAACTGTTATAGAAAACTGGAGTGAATAAGGGATTTTTGGATTACATTCTAAGATACAATAACACTTGCATAGTTTATACAGTTACATTAGTAAGATAACAAACACACTTGTGATCTATAGAAATATGAAACATCAACAGAGGCAAATGGCACAAAACTATGACAATGAACTGGAAAATGAGCGATGGTACGGAAAATATGCTCACAACTGTTTTGGAGTTACAGGTGCATAATACAAGGATGAACCATTGTATTACAATTATTAAGTGTTGCTCTTTGGATTTCAAATATTAATTTATCAAGTTGGTGCATATCATTTGTTACAAAGAGAAAAGTTATGGTTTTTATATGCTTTCGTCACTCATGGCAAAGTTAAAAAATTTACATACATAAGTCTTTCAAAACATCAAACTGAAGACAGAATTCTACACCATCACCATGCAGAGAACAAGTTTCAAAATAACTAAAATGGTCCACACTATGTTACATTAGGCACAAAGCTCAAAAGACGGGAACCTGACTACATTACAAATCACAGGAAATATTCATTCTTAGGCATAGAAAAATTAATTTTATTTAGGAAAAAAATTATTTATGACTATGTTTTATGCATTAAACAATTCTTAGAAAACTCCATCCATTTTAAATGGCAGATTATTTTGAAATACATACATGCATATGAAAGGCATGGAGGGGAGTTTGCAGCTGAAAGAATGTTGCAATTTGCTATAAGACTGAAGCAAGACTCTTGTTCCAAAATGTAATCAATTATTTTTTACTGTTCTAAATGCAGCAATAATCTTCATGGAAACTAATAATGTATGGATTTTGTACAACTGTACATACAGGTCTGTCTATGTCAAAATGTGGGTAACTGACAGCCACATAATCCAGCATTGAAAGTTCATAAAGGATAAAGAGACAGTCATAATTTTATATACAAATAACCAAGGCCACATTAAAGCTAAAGATGAAGGTTCTAGTCTCCTGGGATGTTACACCATGTTCACTGGTAAACAGTTACCAATGTTTGGAAGGATTATAGTGCCTTCTTCTTCGAGTCAAGCAGTCCAAGACTACCAAGCAACACAGTGTAACATCTCCAAAGAATTGAACCATCATCAACACTGCCATGAGAACCTCAAATCTTACAAACATAAAGATGTTTGGAAGGAAACGTGTGCGAGGTGAATGTAATTTAATAGAACATTATGAATCAACTTTATTTCTCAAGTCCTTATGTTGTGACGAGAATTAAGTTCTGTGCAGTACATACACATACAAACACTCCCTTGTCCCCTCTATATGCATGCATTAGTAATAAGTAAACAGTAAGTCTTCAGAACGGAGAAACATAGTCATGCTTACATATGTATTTACAAATGTATATACAGATATATATATCCGGAAGTTAATACATATAAAAAGAGAGAAGGCAGAAATATGCAGTCTTATTCACTTAAAAATATCACACAGAAAAATGTGATACACAGCATACACTGACCAGGAGTGTCAAGAGCTGGAAACTTGTAATTAATATTTACTCAACCTGTTTATAGCTAAACATTTCCAATCACGTCTTGTCACTATAAAAAGATGAACAAAATGGCCTCCAATTATAAGAAATATACTGTAAATTAACAATACTACAATCAAATAAAAATTATAATAAGTGACAAAAATGCACTATAAAAACATCAGTTCCATATGAACTACAACCAAAATGATACTATAAACTAGTGATTAAAAGGAACACAAAAATTAACATCATAACAGTACTTACAAACAGGATGAGTCACAATGTATCTCATTACCCTTCCAATTTACACGTGGATAAAGAAAATGAATACTGGTTTACACCTTTGACTATCTCTGTACTTTCTTCTTTTTAAACATTCCCTTTTTGTTTCTCTTTTGCGCCATTCTGGTACCTGGCACTCTCAATGCTTCAGAGTAAAATCTGCACCTTCATATTAGTAGCACCATTACTGCAACAGTGTTGGCAACTGACCCAAGTTACACCATATACAGCACACAGAAATATTTTACCACAAAATGAGTAAAACTTCATACAACAATTCTAATTGTTCGTAATTGGAAGGGAAATGGAACAATTCATATGCAAATCTTAAAACTGAACCTGAACTAACACTTTTGACTAGAATCTGTTACACTGCACATTTCAATGATTTGTATCACCTACAATTAGACAGCTATTACCAACTCCTGAATTCCTGATTGCACAAAGTAGACTAATATACAATTGACATTTAACAATAAAGCTTAAGGGCGATGGAAATGTTCAAAGGTTACAAACTGCAGCAGATATATTTTGATTCTGGTTGAATAAAGTTTATATTAGTATGTAACAAATACTTCAATTGGACTTATAGGCAATGAATAGGCCTTTAACAATAACACAGACAGGAACAGCCAGAGTATGAAGTAGCAAACTCGCAACTGCTAATACTAATGCCAGAGATGTATGCTGATAACTGAGAACACATTTGTTACCACCTTGTTATTAGTGTTGGTAATTAGCCATTAGCCCATACACTACTTTTATGAGAAAAGTACCACAAAGTACTTCATTTTATATTCTTCTGTAACTGATTAAATATTTTGGTGACCATTGGTTTCCTATCAAACACACACGTTACATATACGTGAAGGGGCAACTGCTACCTGTCCAAAGCATATGAGGCCCAAGAAAACATGTATGAGTAATATTTATCAAACCTAGCAAATGGGTCAAGTAACTTTCAAATATTTCATAAGGAAAATTCAATACAAGTAAATTTTCATTTATGACATTTCATCCAAAGGTGTTAAACATTTTTACACCCCTTTACTATGACAGAAAAAAAAGTCTCATGTAAAAGAAACACTTCATTAATGCTTTTGTTTATTATTCACATAGAACAATGCACTAATAAGATCAGGGTCTTCTCAGACGTGATGCTCTATGGTTTGGCAGAAAGTTCCCTGCTGCCAGTAGGGCTCAAACCCAAATACCATTCATTCATTCATTCAATCTTCCATGTCTGTGTGTCTTTTATATCCATTAGAAAGAGTAAGCAGGATACTCAAAAACAATGGTAACTTTGTATCTAACTTCATGGTGTCACTTCCCAGAACATACAGTTCTTCATACTCAAGGTGGTGAAAATCTCAAAGTACACTACGATTTCCACATTTCCTTCTTATCATGCTTCCATTTGACCAGCGTATCTTCACATTATAACAGCCGGTGACTGAGAATGTGGAAAATAGATACATTTGTCTGTTCAGTATCAGCTACTGCATCAACAGCACTGAAGTTTTACGATACTAGAAGTATGGGCATCCAAAACATGACAATTCTGACACTCAGTATACTGTAAAGAAGTATTTTATATTAAGAGAGTACTCTTAATACAAATGCAGACAATTTTAGAAAGGTAAGAGAAAATTTTACCCAGATCATTTGACAAAGTTTTCGAATACAGTGACTGGAAGATGAGACTCACACAAAACTATTAACACTGGTGTATCCCAAATACCACTGCAAATAATGGCTCTCCAACATATTCTCTGGCACAGTATACAGGCTCATGTTCTGCCAATTTGTTAACAACTGTCTACATACTACTTCATGAAACTCTACAGCCTTTCACACGAGGCCTTTCAACATTGTATTACATTGCCTTAGGCCGATGGACTTCTCCACAATATTCCACATACACACACATGCACACACAAAATCACATGTAATGTAGTCCTATAAATCCTTTAAAAAAAAAGTAAAATACAAGTTGTTATCTTTGATTGATGCACTACTATGCAATATGGCTGGATTTCAATGCAGGTGCCAGGAATTCCATGTGAATAAAATAAGGAAACAGATTTTTAACCACTGCTTAACTAAACTTGGTTTGGAAAGAACTGAACACTCTGGATACTGTTCATGAATGATAACACTAACAAGTGAGCTCCCAAATCAGAAGAGGGTATAGCATCACTGTACAGTGTGATCATATGTATATATGATACATGTCACAATCCTATCTTAATGGGAATGGATTCATATAAGCAGCCAAGAAATACATGTTTGGATGTAAAAATATAAACATGCCGTACAAATATTTATATATACATGAATTATGATGTTTTCTCTTGTACTTGGTTCTCCCTCATGATGGTGCAGAGGAGCCAGAACAAGTAGGAGAAAATAATATGTAATAATAAAATACACAAGATGACTTCAAGCACATTTCATTGGACTTATATATATATGTACAAATAAAATTATACATATTAGTCATTCTAACCATATGGAACATGTAAGTAAACACACACACATATAATATTCAGCTGTATCTTAGGCAGATGATGTCAATGTGCAGCACTGGATCTCATGACTAGCCACAAGGCTCTTACCTTCTCAACAAGAACTCTACTCCACGAAGTGAGGTACATAATTGACTACACTTGTAAACAGTGCCATATGAAATGCACTCCATACACATATACTAAAGTTGAAAATACATTGCTTCATACATTACTTTGCTTTCTTGTTCATACAGAAAAACTTGGTGCTTTAAAGTACTACTAGAGATTGAGAAATTACCATAGTTTTTTTGATTACAGGCAGATAAACCAGACATTAAAAATATCATGAACAACCTATCATACTGATGAATTATAATATGCACACAAATTTTTGACAGTATTTTCCAGGACTGAAATTGTGTGGCATTCTCTGGAAAATATATCAACTCAGTCTTTCTAACATTAATGTTGTAGAAATTTCCTGCATTGGCTGCTTTGAAAACCAGCGTTTCAACCATTAAAGCAATATCAAAACACCATATCACTTAACAGCAGATATCACACAGGGTAGACATGTAAAAAGCACTGTTCAGAAGACTGTACTAAGAATTCAAACGAGTTAGAACAATCCATCACAAGGAGACATTTAAATAGTACTGACAGAGAGATATATTATACAAACTACAAGTGGAGAATAATGAATGTATTTTAAGGCAAGTCTCTGAAAGTACACACAATCCATTACAACAAAGTAGAATTTCCTCAGAAATATGAAAAATGGTGTTCATCAATCACGGTAACGTCTTCAGTAATTATTCAAATTGTCACATAAATATCAAATGCACATCTATCAGAAGGTATACGTGTATTACATGGTAATCTGTGAGGTACTGAATTTTTTTAACAAACAATACCTACAGTTCTGTTATAGATTACAGTATGCACATTAAAGTACAATATAAAATCTTCTACTTGCAATAGATTTGTAGAGCAAATATGAAAATTTATGTAATGCAAATATATCACACTTGAGAATCAAATTATTTTTATGATTTATATTTACAAAGATAAGAATGTTTTAGGTTGTTATCTCCTTCAAATTGAACTGTAGTTACTTATTCATTGTAACAGCAATATTTAAACATACAACATTAAAAACTCCTGTATCATATCACCCAAAATAACACACAGGTAATACAGGAATAAGAAACTTAACTAGTCTCAACTCACACTAATTCACTAACCACACACACAGAATTCTGTTTATCAAGGAATTTCTAGTCCCCTGTAGCAGCTACTGCTGTCTACTTACTCATACTTCCCACTGCAGTCATGCCACTCAGATTATTATGGATTAGATTCTTGCAGAAGATACACATGAATCATTCAGCCATATTTCAGACTTGTGAAAAGTGAAACTGTAAAGTTAAACATAATGCTAAACAATGGCTTTCAAATGAGTCATTGAGTAGATGTTACTAAAATTAATGTCAGTTTTACAGTGTCAAGTAAAATAAGTCACAGGAAAGCTTCATACAACAGGCAACGTACTGGATAGAAAGATACAAAAGCAACAAATTCTGACCATCAAGAAGGGTTAAATTAGAAGCCCTAAAGTAACAGTTATGTCACTTTGCTTGTAATGTGGCACTTCAGAAACACCAGCTTACCTTGAAACAATACTGTTGAAGCTAAAACTAGACAAAACCAGTCTCAAACACAATCTCATGTCTCCTGATGGTAAAGAAAAATCCAAGCCACAGGTGATTTTATTACTTTCCTAATGATCTGTAATTCTCTGTCTCAGCAACCAATCATGGAGTGGAGAACATTACTACACAGTTCAAGAAGTCAACTGATTTATGAATTTGACGTTCAGGTGACTGTGCATCGTGATAAATTCTTATAATAAAACCAATTAGATGCAATAATTTCTCAAATTTATTTGTGGAATAAAACTCTACATGTTTCAGACAGTTTCTCTGTTCATCATCAGGAGTTATTCACTGTACACACAGCAATGATATATGTCACGCAGGTTTGTTGACAGCTTGCGAGCAGAATCAGGACGGAACTGGTACCGTCCTGATCCTGCTCGCAAGCTGTCAGCGAACCTGTATGACATATACCATTGCTGTGTGTACAGTGAATAACTCCTGATGATGGACAAAGGAGCTGTCTGAAACATGCAGTTTTATTCCACAAATAAATTTGAGAAATCAGTGAATCTATTTGGTTTTATTATAAGAACTGAGATATGAATCTCGTGATCATGATTCTAAATGAAGCCACTTGGAAGCAGGCCATCAAAAGCCAGCTACTCTGCAAGATAAAATTAACTACACTAGAGAGGAAGAAAAGGCAGTGACTCTTTTACAAAGTCTTTTTTCTATTATGTGACAAGTTGTATGTTTGTTTTATGGTAGTCAGCCAGCATATAAAACTGACTATCCTAAATAAGAAAATTTCCATTAATATAAGATCAGGTTGATGTATGCTGAACAGTCAATAGACGTACACATACAGCAGACAATGTCAAGATGGAGATAAAGATGAAGACTGATATGTTAAGCAAAATAGGACATGAAATACAGAGTGCTGAAGTAATAATACAGAATCTGAAATTGAATATTCAAAACCTTGTGCCACCTTCTACCTATACTTCTTGACTATGACTACTTTGTTCAGAATGCTGGAGGTCATGCAACAGGACAAAATGTATTATTTAACTGTCTTATTCCTTTTAAACACAGGCTATTGGCAATAATACCTTACAAAACATTCCAAAAGAACATACACCACCACCTTATACTGTGGTCGAGAGGATAGCACTCCTCCTTTTTATTCCAGAGGTACTGGGTCCAAATCTTGGCATATTGTCAGAACAGGTTGATGAAGGTTCTCCAAAACCTGCTCCAGTCCCTCCAAGCTAATGCAGGGGTAGTACCTGACATTAGGCCATGATCAATTCATTTTACTTACCATTTCATTATTTAATAAACATAGTATCATTTCATGCCACAAGCCTGAGCTGAACATGCTGCTTAAGAAAGAAAAAAAAGGAAGAAAGAAAAAAAAAAAAGGCATCATGTATCATCTTCAAGCTGGAAACAGACGGGTGTCTCATAATAACCCACAGTGCAATAAGCTGGCAGCAGACATACTAAACTAAACTACACTCCGTGGCCTTAGTCCGCACGCGAACTATACCGACAGAGCGGCCACCGCCAGTCGGCGAAGTTAGTGCCAACTTTTGCGGATAGAGGGGTGTCACGTGGTCAGCGCAATGGGTCCCCACAGCCGTTAATCTCTGTTTTCTAGACCTGGAGCCGCTACTTTTTTCATTCAAGT
>Ga0123354_10001760_pt1 | contig 27244 bp, 26 predicted proteins | sample TergutLab28metaG_2_FD_97872 | JGI IMG/M metagenome (GOLD analysis project Ga0123354, IMG submission 97872) | Labiotermes labralis P4 segment gut microbial communities from Petit-Saut dam, French Guiana - Lab288 P4 | ecosystem: Host-associated > Arthropoda: Insects > Digestive system > Gut ... | reverse complement strand
TTATAATTTTAATTAACACTTGGCGCCTTATAATATGAATTGACTCTTTGCGCTTTATAATGTTAATTGACACTTGGCGCCTTATAATATGAATTTACACTTGTTGTTTTATAATATTGACACTTGGCGCTTTATAATGTTGGCACTTGGCGCCTTATAATATGAATTGACACTTGGCGCTTTATAATGTTAATTGACACTTGGCGCCCTCCTTCCTGCCCAGATACCGTAATTTAGAGCAATGTAAGCGCCATGTTTTGTGTTCTAAGAACTGCTGTTTTTTTTCTGACTGCAGCTGCCCTTTACCCGCCCACAGTGCATCTGACCTTTGTATTCAGTTGACACTCGCCTCTATCTGGAGGAAAATTCGGCAGCTGAGAATTGCCAAAATGCTCACTGCTATGTACATTAAAGTGCGCCGCAGATTTTTGTCCAACTTGCCATTTTTTCGGGTCACCCATCTGTCTTTTCTCGTTCCTCCTGGTAGACCTTACCCCAGTAAACGATATAGAAGGCACTGTGGATGAACGCTGCCTTGCGCGTCGTGAAACGTAGGAACAAGGGACTGTTTTTTTTACGGCAGTTAATGTCGAGGAAGATGTGTTCATTGCCTGAATCTCCTGAGCGGATGGCGACGTGTTTACTCATTTTGTACTGCCACTCAGTGCCATATTTTAATTTAGGCCCCAGAATTTTCCACACGCTTCTGCAGCCTGGAAGACAAAGAGTCCAGACAACGTAACAAGTAAAGAAAAACAGCGGTGAAAGGCTCATTGTTGTTGCTTCAGTTCATTCTGAAATCTTGGTTTCGATCGGGGTACGCCATTTTTGGCGCAGCCCCACAAAAATAAATCACACGTATTAAGATGCGGATTTCTGGGAGGCCACACTGTTGGTCCTCGACGCCCAATCCACCTACCAGTAAAATGGCTGTCAAGCCACTCACGAGCAGAAAACTCAAACTGTAGTGGTGCTCCATTTGTAGTGAAATGCATGTCCTCATAATTGTCCCACTGAGCAGCGGTGAGCAACACGTTTTGTATATAAACTACTGTCACCATGCGAAGTGGTTGGTGTATGGAACGTATCGCAGTTACGTAGTGACATGCAGGTGGCCCCCAGTCATCGTCAGGACCGTGTGAGAGGCCCATAGGTGGGATCCCACGACTGTCTTGAGCTTCTGGCACGCCACTGTACAAGTTGGTGTGGCATGTGATTTATTCCTCCTCCCCTGTGCCTGCGAAGTCTGCGTGATTTATGGGAGAGGTTTTGAGCGGACAGGCCTACATATTATGCAGGACTGCAGTGAAATGAACAAAAGAAAATTTGGAATGTCACAGGAGACAATAAAAACAGACGGATTAGATGTAATCGTGTGGAGACTGTGGCAGTGCGACATGATCATGGAGTGAGTTTGTTTGAGTGACTGAACAGAAACTGCTGTCAGTGGCAATGGAACGAGTGACGTGGAGACTGCAGGTGTCTGTAGTCAAGAGCGAAATGAAACTGAGCGCATCTTTATAAATCAGGTTCTTAGTTTTGACACTGCGGGTACCCAGTGAGTGGTCCTAACGGCATGCCAAATGTTACAGCGTGTCTTGGTGTGCAGTTCACTGGAAGGTTGTGTATTAACCGTAAGAGGAAAAGTGGAGGAACAGCTGCACCTTTCAGCCGCAGGACAGCAGATTTGCGGGCGGCCGTACTTGCTTTTAGTTTCTACCCGAAATGATCCAATTTGGAAAATTCGTGCTTTCAGTGATATTACGCTCTGTCGATGGATAACAATTGCCAGACGTTTCGAAAGCACCACGACCCTTTGAAACGTTGCGATCGACAGCGTATCAGCACTTGACTTTAGGCCGGACCGCACAAAGTCGACAAGACCGTCGAACTGTTGCACCAGCCTCACCTCATATCCTGGTACCTGCTTTCTGACATCCCCCGAAATATCGCCGTCTTAGTCCTCAGTTTCGATAATCGCTGCATTCCAGTAATTTCCACACAATTTTACAGTAACTCTTATCTGTCTCACCCGCGCTACATGACCAACGCATCGCGTCTTCGTCGTTTCCACTGATGTAATTCCACTCGGTGGCCTGTTTAGATCGCGCAGTCAGTATACTTGTGTTCTTGTGTCGTTCTTGCAGGTTACGTGATTATGCAGGCCTTTTGTGATGCTTACAGTTTGTGCTGTGCACAGAACTGTGTCAGTTGTAAATGATTGCGTCGTCGTTATAGTAAGTTGTTGGGAATGCGTGGTTGTGTGGTGAAGCTGACCGTGGCAGCGAGCCCGTTCTGCTTGTTAAGGTTACAGACAGACAGACAGACTGCCAATTGTCAGCGAGCAACCTCATACTCACTTTGCCTTCCGTGATCATCCATGTAACTTGGCCCTGCGAGAGCCTTCAGTGCAAACTCTGATGGTTGTCCAGTCGCGAATAAAGCACCGCCCAGTTGGGGAGTTTGTTTTGTTTGCTTGCTTGTTTGTTTATTCATTTCGTGACGTCGCTTACTAAATTCTTGTAAGCTGCGATGTTAGGCTGGTGATGAAATGGAAGCCGCACAGCTGGTACACAACGTGACCTGTGAAGTGTGAGAGCAGCTGTGCCTTGAAACGGCGCTGACAGCAGTTAATTGATAATATGGTGTAGTCAAGGTGTGGACACTGTGAGACGTGAAGTTTCATACTGTGTGGTATGTTGGGCAATGGACAGCAGCGCCACTGACTACAGTTAAATACCGCACTGAGTGGTCCATTGCAGTAGCATTATTTGTAACGTCAGTCAGTCTTCAGTTGCACCAACTTGCAATGTTGTGCTGTGGCAGCCTGTGGTTTATGTACACGGCGACGTCTCGAACTGGCGATTGACAGCTGCGTCTAAATGTAGCGTAACCAAGAGATTAGGCCGTCTGGTGTGCTGAGTGAAGTGCAGAGGCGGCCGGAGTGTCGGTTGCCACTGGCGATTATTTCGCCGGAAACTGAGCAACAGAATTATTAACATGAGCGCTGTGGGGACACGTGTTTATGCAAGGCGTGTAACACGTGTACCGTTATTAGTGCCTGTGCTGCCCGTACTGAATGACATTAACAGTCGGATTTCGGCGTACCGACAGATACGTCATAGCAACGTCACGAAACATAACGGGCATTGTCCGGCAACTGAAAATAAAATGATCTTCGAAAATGTACGAGTCCTCTTGTTGTGTTGGTTGTGAAGCTGGATCTGTGCTTGTCAGTACAATTACGGCTGTACAAATAGGTAAACGTAAGGCTGTCCCGGTGCACACCATGAGTACATGCAGACGGAGTGGAGGTATAGTTCCACTTGCTCTTAACTTAGGTACTGTATGCCGGCTCACCTCCCCGGCCGCTCTACCCCCGCACCCACATAATATACATCGTCATTTGAAATGCCGTAAAACTGAGCTCAGTTGACGCGTGTCGTTTTACTTGCTCGGGAACTGAAACGGTCGGACGGACGGACAGGCGGAACTGCTTATATTATCCGGGAGCGCGTGGTGGGTGTCTGCCCAGAGACCGAGTGTCGACAGGATGGCACCCGAGACCAGGCACTTGCCGCTTCTTTACTGTTCCTTATTTAGTAACGATATATTATCTCAAGACGCTGCTGACAGTTTTTGTTGGCTGTACGTTAAATAAGAACGGCATCGTTTGCAGGAGGCGACTCGTTATTAACCTTCCGGCAGTGTCTCCATTCTCAGCGCTTAATTACTAAAACTGACGCAACTGGAATGTTGTTCTTGTGCGTTTCTTCGTACCTTCTGATGCTGCATTTGCAGCACTACATCACTGACTGACTGAGGTGGAATGTAGCATTCCTGAGAGCAGTGCATTAATGTGCACGTGCTGCTGTGTTATGAGCTGCCACGTGTGTCACGTGAAACCGTAATTAGCCACACGCTTCTTACTCATCGCCTTGTGATACTGGAGTAGTAACCAGTGGCAATGCAATATGAGAATGAGGAGAATATTTGGGCCTAAGAGGGAAGAGGTAACAAGGGAGTGGAGAAAACTACGTTATGAGGAGCTTAATGATCTCTACTCCTTATCCGGTATTGTTCCGGTGATCAAATCGAGAAGAATGAAATGGGCGGGGCGTGTAGCGCGTATAGGTGTAGAAGAGAGGCGTATACAGGGTTTTGGTGGGGAAACCTGAGGGAAAGAGACCACTTGAGAGACCCAGGTGTAGATGGGAGGAAAATATTAAGACGGATCTTCAGGAAGTGGGATGTGGGGTTATGGAATGGACCGAGCTGACTGAGGATAGGGACAGGTGGCGGGCTGTTGTGAATGTGGTAATGAACCTTCGGGTTCCATAAAATGTGGGTAATTTCTTGACTGGCTGAGAACTTGTTAGTTTCTCAAGAAGGATTCTGCAGCATGGGGTGAGTAAGTAAGTAACGCACTGTGATCTTCTGTCGAACGCAGGCAGTGCAGTACGGCAGTTCATGTATCGACGCTACACAGCGGTCATCGGAACTTCTTTATTGTCAACGTGATTGCTGGGCAAGGATTGGGTTGTTGTGTGGGCTGGTTTGTTGTGCCGAGCAGCTGCAGCAATTCAACTGACACTTGGCAGCCATTACCAGTATATTGACTTCCCAAAGCCATTAACCACTTAAATGCCATCTCCTTAGTGTTGACCACTTAATGGCAGCTCGACTCTCGTGGACCAGCACTTTGCGGTCGGTGCCATTGCCACAAGAAACAAACCACACTTCCAGTATAACGATAAATTGGGTAATGTTTCCGACGGTATCTGTGGTTATTTGAGAAAACGATGACTGACACAGACAGACACGCTGTTGGCAGTGTTCAGAGTTGTCTAGATTCGGACATGCAGAGGGGCAGTAAATTGTGGTGTACCTTATCGTGTTTTGACAAGCAAAACGTTGCAAATTGTGCGCTTCGTGATGTCATGCACCGACTTTGCCAAGACGCTCTGTGCTTTAAAACCGTCATGCGTTTGCATGGAACCGGCGACTGTAAATTCATTGAAGCCAGAAAGGAGAGTGCAGCCTTCCTTGAGACGTTCTTCTTGCAGCTCGCAATTGCTGTGCAGATCTGTTGCTTCAGATTTCATAAAAATCTGAAGTAAATGTGGTCAGCAGGACAGCTATACGTGATTTCAGGCTTTCGCTGCCGAGTAGGTGCGAACTGCGCCTTTCAGGGTTATTAGGCAGCAAGTAGTGGTAGTTTCTTACCGACCTTTGGAGATAGCTCCGATAGGTTGCCCCGAAACGTCAGCAAGAAATTGCCACTACTCGCTGCGTAACAGCCCAGAAGAGCGCAGTTCTCTGGGGCAAATTAATTTCCGCGCCTGAGTAAATATTGCCTTTAATTGCACCGACTGTGACGGAGCGGACAGCTGACAGTTGCCAAACCTGTTGTGGTCATCTGCTATGCCAAACTGCATTCAAAACGCGTTGAAGGTACAGAAAGTACGAGAGAACTTTGCTGGCACTCACTCTTACGTGAATTGTCGCTTTCATTGCTTCCCTTTCCACTACACTTGTGGTCGCTGAATGCCATTATTTGGAGGTCTCACATACCGCATCACCCAAATTGGTCACAAATATGGATGGTACGGGGAGAAACACATTTCATCCGTAAGTAAAGTGTGGCTGTACAGAGACGATTTTCACGAACTCACCCTTCTTTGACGAATTTTTGTTAGGAATGTACCGAATTTTATGGAAATCCGACATGGTGGAGTGGAAGACCGTCGAACATAAACGCACGGACCGACGTGGGCTTCGTGGGTGGTCTAACAGTACACATGAACTGCGGTCGGACAACTACGTACAGTTACATCACCAATGAAGTAGAACTGGCAGACGTCAGGAACTGCAAGCCCAGTCTTGTTTCAAATCAAAGGCTTTGCCGCTGCTGCCCTGTAAGACCCGGAACGGAGCAGGTTCTGTCAGGCGACAGTGCATCAGACTGTAATGTGGACATCACGGGTGACGTAACTGTCAAGTGTCACGATACATCGTTCAGGTAATGCTGCCACTTCGCTGTAAGCTGGATCATTCTTTGTAAATTGCACCATGTCTGTCAGTGCAAGGTAGCTTCAGTAGCTCCTACATCGTCGTTAAATAAAGAATGGACCAATCGGAGACAGAGCGTGGCAAGAGGGTGCTTCTCTGACCAGGCGCTGATAGTGTGTGATGGACCTTAGCCACAAGTGTGTTGTTATTGCAGCTGTAACGATGAGAGTTGTCAGGCCGTTTGGTGCAAGGCTTCGGACGGCGGCGAATACATTGTGGCCGTGGGATGACAAGGAGTTCGCTGCTTGTGACGTAGACCCTGTGGTTGGTGAACTGACAGACACCTCTGCATGCCGTCAAGTGTCGGCACTGACTGCATGATGCAGGATTCTCTTCAGAAGCAGCCCGTCGTTTAGGTGGATCCGGCCTGTGCGAAAACCGCAGTTCCGGTGCTGTCCGTTGGACTCAGGCCTACTTGCTAACGCTGTGTGTCTGGTGTACCGAGCTGCTGTAGGGGTCTGTTAGTCTGCTGACAGCAGACTTCTCCGTTACGTCCTGCGCCATGCTTAGTAATGCCAGAGGCAAATGATATTAACACACGTACGTAACGTCCTTCAGTTACTGCATTCTGACTACATGAAGAGGCTAGTGGATAACACAAACCAGATAATAAATTAAACCTTGCCAGTGTAACTGAGGCTTCCCTTTAACGTGCAGTTTGACATGCACCAAATTACATGTGCAGCACACGTGGAAGACGCAGGCCGTGCAGTGGCCCCCCATCGTCTCAACACTCAGGGCAAGTGCTCCATCTGCTGTGGGAAACAGCGAGTGTGTGTTTCAGTGCGAGTGAGAAATGCTCCTAATAAATCCAGTTCTCGCTTTCACTAGGGAATGTTGGCAGCTATTGATAATATCCATTTGGCACGCTTTGTGTACAGAAAATGTAGGAACTGGCTCACTGATAATACTTTACTGTGAACACAGTCTGCAGGTTTACTTTTAATTTCAATATACGTACTGTTTGACATCTCCAGTTACACAAAGTCCTGTTTGTACACTTGTTTTTATAACTGCGCCCAAATCCCTGTCCGCTGTCAGTCTAGGGTTCAGGAAGGCTCCCTGTTTGTGGCTGAATCACTCTCCGGTAACAAAATTTCTGGGCGTGGCCGAATTGCAGGCGCACTTGCAGCCCATTCAACGTATCATTTTGTTCACACGCAGTACTAAGTGGTTGCTTCATTTTCGGTACTGTGTTTCAAATTGTGTTTCGCCCATTACTGTTGTTGCCACCGTGCTTTGCTAATAATTGTAGATGTCCGTTACTTCTTGTTCTCATATCTGTGTTTTGGTGTTCCTCGTCTGTGCAACAAGTTTTGGGTTAGCGTCGTATAAGAGAAGATGGTGCAGGAAGATGCGTATAACATAGGCCTTTGGGAAATATGGTCGTGGCCTGTTTAAGTGTGACGTCAGCCGAGATCCTTGAACGTGGTGTTCAGTGTCAGGCAGCTGTGATTGCTGACATTGTGGGTGAGGTCCACATGAAGTACTGTCAGTGTGGGTGGGGTACACATGAGTTGCTGTCAGTGTGGGTGAGGTCCACAGGAGGTGCTTTCAGTGTGTGTGATGTACACAGGAGGTGCTTTCAGTGTGGGTGAGATACACAGGAGGTGCTGCTATTGTGGGTGAGGTACACAGGAGGTGATGACAGTGTGTGTGAGGTACAAGGAGGTGCTGACAGTGTGGGTGAAGTACACAGGAGGTGCTGACAGTGTGGGGGAGGTACAAGGAGGTGCTGACATTGTGGGTGAAGTACACAGGAGATGCTGTCAGTGTGGGTGAGATACACAGGAGGTGCTGTTAGTGTGGGTGAGGTACACAGGAGGTGCTGACAGTGTGTGGGTGACGTGCACGGGAGGTGCTGTCAGTGTGGGTGAGGTGCACAGTAGCTGCTGCCCGCGGTATGATCTGCGCCATTGTTTTAAAGAATAGTTTCGCTTCTGAATTTTGGACGTCTGTCACAGACCACCTTACGTTTATCGCAGCCCCATAACGTAACTTGACTCCCGTAGACTATTAGTCAGGAATTGAAGGCGGTGTGAAGCGACCCCCTTGTTTGCACTTTCCAGTGGCCTTGATCTGTACTGTTCACGAACAACCGGGTCTTGTTACAGTCCTAAGATGTAAGCCTGTCCTGCACCTGACTGCAGTTTTGCAGTAAGCGAACAGAGAAAAATATTTTGAAACCTCGGCAAAGTGTCACATGCCGGGGGGGGGAGACTATATTCAAAATATACAAGATGTATTGTTGCTGTTACATTAATATTTTACAGTAAAACTGATTTTAATTTTCCTATGTCTGTCCTAAACACACTACCTGAAACAGTGACTTGAAATAATGCAGCAAGCAACATTAGGGGCAGCCTAATGCAGCAGCATATCAGCTAAACCCAGTGTCGTGTTTTCGTCCGTCTGAGAGTACAAAATGCAATCGCTATGTGTAGACACACATTGCAGCTATGAAGCTATTCGATGCGTTAATATCTCACTCGTTTTGCGTTCCTGTCTGAAGTATGCAATTGTGGTTTTTAATTGTAATACAATAGTTTATCTGCAGCGTGCGTCGTGCTAAATTGGTATCAAGGGCTCTTGTTTTGAACGAAATAAGAGTGGCAGTTTGCCTACAAAGTATGATATACGAATGCTGTCTGATATTAATCGCTCCATTTGCGATAGGCAGCTTCAAATTCCAGCGTTAAAAGTGTTGAAATCGTTTCATTAATGGCGACCTAAGCTGTCTAAACTCAGTGCTGTGGCAGCAAATCCCTTGTGGAAGGTAATGATGTGTTGCAGTGATGTATACCTTTGTGAATAAGTTGGTAGGGATAACCTGCAGTAACTGCTGCAGACGTGCCGATACTCGCTGTGACCCTGGTTAGAAATGTACAGGCTAATTATCTCTACCGTGCGAGACCGGAACCGTTGTGAAAACCGTCTGCACTTTGTGGATCCTAAAGGTAAATGAAATGACCGGCACAACATGAATTTTGAATCCGAAGTAATGGGTTTTCTTGAGAGTTTTACCTTTTCAGGGAAGGTTTATGCTGTTCGTTAAACAGTTTTACAATAATGTACAGTTCACATGACAGTTATCTGCGTGGGTCGCGGAACGTAATCGGAAGTGTGCAATGTGAACGTATCAGAACTGGCGGAATACCGGCGACGGCCCAGCAGAGAGACCGGCAGACGTCGATTTACTCGTAATTAGAACCACCCAATCACGAACCCAGCACATTAATTACAAAATCGGGATTAACATTTTATAAATGTATGTTTGTATATATAAAGTGAGATTAAGAATGACCAGCACGCACAACCTGTCAGTTGTACTCGCACACGCCGTCCGTTGAGGGCAGTGCCTGCTGACAGACGACCAGCCGTGCTGTCGACCGAACAGCCGCAGTTGTGAAGAGGGTTGATGTAAAACTGCGAATTGGCCCAACATTCTGTCAAGAAGGTAGGAATGAAATCTGCGCTCTTCTGAGTCATTACGCAGCGTATGGTGGTAATTTCGTACCGACGTTTCGGTACCATTACCACCATACGCTGCGTAATATCCCAGAAGAACGCAGGTTTCATTTGTTTCGCGACTGAAATCACGCAAGGTTGGAATAAAGTCACGATTCTGCGAGTTAAAACCGAGAGTAGGCACAGGAATTGGAAGGAATCGGTCTATCCCACTACACGGCAAGGATGGCCGATGGCATTTGCGTTCCGTCCGTACCTTCTTCACCCATTGGTCCCTTCAGACCAAACTTGGTATTCTTCATATACTTAATCACTTCAAGTTGCCGACTGAGCAGCCGGTGTTCGTAGTGAATCGTGCTCAATTTTGAATTGCCTGCCAGCAGGTAAGCAGTAGCTGCCTGGAACGGCTAAAAGTGGCGGGTGAAAACTGTGGGTCCGCTGGTCAGACGCAAAACTTCGATTCATGTTTGTTATCGACTGGCGCATCTTGTATATTAACGATTGTCGTGTTACCGCAGTGCTTGTGACCATGACGTCACTGGCGTGGAAACAAATTGCTGATGTTATCGTCAGACTACAGCATTTTATCTGAGAGGTTGCTCAGCAGGCGGCACTGTTCAGCTGCCGTACAGTTTGGTCTGCCCAGTTGAAACACAGTGACACTGTCGGGAACTTCGTTACGCAGACCGCAACACTCGGTGCTAATGTACAGCGGCACTTCAGATTAACTGAAACACTGGACTGTTTGTTGCGCGGCTGGCTTTGAGCAGCGGTTCTGACCGCAGTGGATTGCTAGCCTGACTTATGCTCTGAAGGTACTGCTAACTCAGGACTTGCGCTCCGTATTCACAGGTCACGGAGAGAAAGTTTTCCAGCATTTTAAATGTCCTCTGGAACCTGGCAGGGTAGCCTTCTCTCCATATATATATATATAGAGCGAGGTCCTCCATCAATCACCCAAGGGACCCGCTTGTCCTGCGAAGGTATCATAATTGTCGCCGGATGGGACTGCTGGAGCAGCAACATACCGCTGGAGGATCGCGAAACGGGTGGCAGAATTGATATTCTTGTGGACCAGGCCCTTAGCTTGAAGAAGAAGAAGAAGAAGGAGGAGGAGAAGAAGGAGGAGAAGAAGGAGGAGGAGGGGAAGGAGGAGGAGGAGGAGGAGAAGAAGAAGACGAAGAAGAAGACGAAGAAGTAGGAGGAGGAGAAGATTATGATTTTATGGCGCTTCATAAGCTGTAAGCTGAAGTTAAGGTTCAGTGATGTGACCTGTGTGCAGGAAATGAACCAGGGTCTCATAAGGGGGAGGAAACTGGCGGTGTCAGAGGCGTCGGTTCTCAGGAAGCAGCCAGCTGCTTGCAGTGCGTTAAGTTAGTGCAGAGCATAGGACTGATGATGTCGATGTTGGACAATGTTGTTGAATGACGCTAGGCAGAGAGGGCCGATGTTTACTGTAAGTTTCCTGCGCCATGCTATCAGTCTTTGAACCGTTAGGTGTTGCTTATTTCTACCATTGCAAGACACACTCCAAGCACACTGGTGACTTCGTACGAGTGTGGCTGGCACGAGTTTAAAGATTCCGTCGCGGTAGCAATCGGGTTGCTCCGTTCGCAGCCATCCACGAACATCAGTTTCCACTTTCTCATTGTTGTCAAATCGGCGACCTCAAAAGTGTTGCTTTTCATCTGAAGCTGCCTTCCAGCTTGTTCTGTTTGGGCAGTGACTGGTTCGCCGATATCTCGTGACATGCCAGGAGCCTGATTTCTGTTGTGACAGACATTTGGAACTCTTGCTAGGATGGAACAGCTGTATTGAGAAAAGAGCGACATGTCGCATTGCAGTGCCTGCTGAACCTTGCTTGTTGAGCACCCCTCATCAAGTGTATCGCGGAGTTCCTCTGGAGGGACAAAGAAACAGCGTCAAGCTCTGTCTTTAGTGTCGGTAGTAATCTAATATCGGTTCGTTCCAATATTTTCGGAAGTCTAAGTCAGTGATATAGCGTTACTTGCCTGTACTGTTCATTGAACGCCGTGTGTGTGTGTGTGTGTGTGTGTGTGTGTGTGTGTGTATGTGTGCGTGCTCATTCTGTGTGCAGAATATTTTGATTGAATTTCGTGTGTAAGTCTTGCCCTAAACTCAGTCTCTCAAAACTGCTGCTTCACTTCAGCATTTCTGCTGATCACAAGATGTTGCAGAATGTAAGTAGTTAGTGTGTAATTTTATTACGTACGTGTAGCTGAACGTTGCTGTATCGCTTGAGTTTTGTGGCCTGGAATGTAATGCGAGGTTATGAGCAGTTAAGGTCTTGTCTTATCTGAAAGCCGCATATTCTGTACCCAGATATTGTGTTAGCACATGGAGATCACGCATGAGAGCCCTTGAGCCTGGCGTGCAGCCTTAATGGCGCTGTGAGGTGCAGTGCAGTTCAGCCTTCACAGTATTGTACTGTTTGCATGAAGTTTAGCTTCGATATTCTGAGGAATTTTTGTAGATTTCCTCAGACTCTCCACATAATTGCATGGTTTCCGCATTGCTGATACCGCTGACAGGATATCAGAAGAGAGAAGGGGTAATGATTTTGTGTGACTCCATGTTTCGGTTGTTATTAGGTGGAACAGACATTTTCCTGGTGGACATGATGGTGGATGACATGATGACAGGCTTAATAGTAATGAACAGGCTGATTACGAGGCCACGTGTTTAGTTGTGTAACGACACTGTCAGTAACTCGCGTATGACGTCGAGTGATTGGTATGTAATGGGTATTTAGATTGACGGGTTACAGAAGGAAGGCTTCGTGAAGGTGACAGCTGAACGCAGTAACGACAACTCGTGCATTGTTCCGTGCCCAGGTGGGGACTCGAAGCCGGCGCCTGTAAAGGACAGCGATACTTGGTGCGTTTCCTTACAGACTCGTAGGCCGGACATTGTCGACAGATGGGCAATTCCATTTCCGCTCTGGTGTTCTCCACCCCACTGCGCTGGCTTCTTCCGGTATCCTGAACTCTGAAGCTAGCCACACAACACTGCCTGCCTGTCCTCACGATAAGTAATTCTGAACAGGAAGCTTGCAATTTAGCAGAGGCTGAATAAAATTCTGAAGAATTCTCTTGACCTTAAACTGTTTCTCTCTCGTCTTTATTTGAACGCAACCGTAGAAGACCTGATATTCATGGTGTACTGTTGCTGTTGGTACTGTTGCTGTTGGTACTGTTGCTGTTGGTGCTGCTGCTGTTGGTGCTGTTGCTGTTGGTACTGTTGCTGTTGGTGCTGCTGCTGTTGGTGCTGTTGCTGTTGGTACTGCTGCTGTTGGTACTGTTGCTGTTGGTTCTGCTGCTGTTGGTGTTGCTGCTGTTGGTGCTGTTGCTGTTGGTACTGTTGCTGCTGCTGTTGGTCTACGAGAAACGTAAGGATACGAAATGCGTTTTATGAGGGATTATGAAATTTTAAAATCATTATTGAGTGACCGACCGTAGGATTTTGTCGAACCACTGAGATGTGAAAGTGCGAATACAGGGTAGCCGTCGCGATGTTAGGCTTCCCTGTAAGGCTGGCAACTGAGAAGCGGTATAACCGTGCCAGTCTCATTCTCATGCAGGTTTAGGTTAGACCACTGGACTTCGACATGGTGACAGCACCGGGAGGAACAGGTTAACGTTGTGGCGACGCATGTGACTTCAGCTCGGAGGTTTGAGTGCCTGTGTTCTGAGGTTCCTGGATTGATTCAAGACGAATTGGTCAATAGATGGCTGTTGACCGTAAGGCAGATATCTGCATATTTTAAGTGACCAATCTGTTTGGTAGTAATGAGAATTCTGAACGTCAACCACCATCCCTTTGTGCATTGCGTCTAATGGTGATCCAAATGGATCGTAACGTGAAGTATTGTTTATTGAGAAGCAAATAATGTTTTTCTATGAAAGTGGTTGTGTTGACTGCCTTATTGTTGTCGATTAGTTTACGGCCAGAGACGGATGACATCCTGGTAGCTTCTTAATTGCTTGTTCTTCAACATCACAGTCGACGCCCAGCGTTTTATGACGCACCTCTATCGCGGGCACAAGTTGCGTCTCCACACCTATGAATTGCTCTTGCGGAAGTACTGGGTAGGGAAATATTGAAGTGAATGGATTCATGAATGATTTTTAAATAAGTCCCAATAAATCCACGTTCATCACACTTCTGGCCACGATGAATCCCTCCCAGATCCTCATTTCAAGGCCCTAGAAGATTCGTAATTGTAAAATGTATCCACTTTTCATGCACGGTTTGTGTCAGATTGCATTGACAGTTAGTTCAGCCGCGTTGGTATGCATGGTTGTTAGTTAACAACCCAGTCATATTCAATTCAGACACAAAATACCTGCAGTAATCCTTGAATAGCCCTTCTTCTGCCGATTATGTTGACATTCCGTTCTGTGGCGAACGTCATGCGTCCTATCGCCGTTGTATGGTCCAGCACAGTAATCAGTGTTTATTTTGTGAACCTAACTGAGCCAGTAAATACATTCTGCAGGCGACAGCGCCTTCCAGTTGGTTCTGTAGTAGTCGTACCTGCGGCTGTGCGTTGAACAGTGACTCGGTCGTCAGAATCTCGTCACTGTATCTGGAGTCCTGAGGCAGGAGTGGCTGGTAGACAGGAGACAGGCGAACGCAGAAAGTGGGCTTTGTGCGAAACACATTGGTGTGCCTTGACAGCACCTGGGGAGTGGTACAGTTGACCGGAGTGAGCTTGGTTGGGTGTCGGCAGCCAAAGTGGGAAGTACAGCACCAGCAAGTCTGCTGAGTGCTGGATGTATGAAGGAAAGGATTTGGCGTCCTGAGCATAAACCAGTAGCTGCATTATATGACGTAAGTATCATAAGAACTGAAAAACACACGTGTGCAGTTATGTGTAGGAAGGAATATGCCTTTGAGTACTTTATGCAGTTTTGATGGCGGATGTTGCATACGTCGTGCAAAGATGCGGCTTTGTCGCAGCGATTCGGAGGGCACTGACCCAGTTCAGACCCGAAAATAAGAGCAACCTACAAGACGACATTTTAGAAGTCAGTCAGTGAAAATGTGTCAGTGTCTTTTTTATACAACTGTGCGTGCCGGCTGGCTGAGACGCAGGGCAGCAGTACGGAATGTCGAACGCTTGATGGGGAAGGGTGACGCCTGTACTGCCATTGCAGCCGGTTTTGCTGACATTGATGCTAATTGGAACAGTTAGGGTCGTACTACTACTACTACTACTACTACTACCACCACTACCACCACCTGCTGCTGCTGCTGCTGCATTAAAATCGCAATAATTACCGCTTCATACCAAACGCGCTCACTCAAGCTGTAACGTTTCTGTCATATTTGAGGACGTGCTAGGTTTTAATCTCAGCTGGGGCACTGACTGCCCTAACATGTGTTGTTTCCCTCAGTCCCTCCAGACAAACATCGAGACGTAACATTAAATTAGGCCACGACGCCATTCTCCACATCCTTACCAATTCACCGTCGTTGGATCACTCGGCATATAGTCTGACGTTACTGTCGACGTCGTTAAACACCCTGCCGTGAACTGAAGTGGGCAGCGTCGCTGCTGTTACCTTCAAGGGGGGAATTGATGGCGCCTCCAGTAATTAGCGGCGATTAAGGGGCAAAGGGCACACAGTCATTTGAACTGTAGCAGGTGCTGCTGTCTTGTGGCGCGTTCTGTAAGGACAGTGTTTTGTCGCAGCGTGTTGCGTGTGCAGACGCACTGTGGTCCAGCTAGCTGGTTGTTCTTGGTAAAAGAGTAGCGTCACGCGCACGGTAGTTGGACTGAACTTGATGTGGACTGAGCGCTTGGACAGTTTACTAAGATCGTATTTGATTATTTGTATAAACGTTAGTGCAGCGCTAACACTAATCGCATGTTCGGTGGTAGTTCAGTGATTGAAGTCACCGGTGGTCTGTTGGCAGCTCTCGTGTGTGTTCTCAGGCACTCCCGCTTCCTTTCCAACTGTCGGCCTGTAACCCATCGTCTTTACTCAGGGTTTCCGTGGTTTTCCTTACCTAAAGTGTCTTATATTAGGCCACACCCTTTCCTTACCGTGTGTCATATTAGGCCACGCCCTTTCCTTACTTACTGTCTTATATTAGGCCACACCCTTTCCTTACTGTGTCTTATATTAGGCCACACCCTTTCCTTACTGTGTCTTATATTAGGCCACACCCTTTCCTTACTTACTGTGTCTTATATTAGGCCACACCCTTTCCTTACTTACTGTGTCTTATATTAGGCCACACCCTTTCCTTACTGTGTGTCTTATATTAGGCCACACACTTTCCTTAATGTAAGTACTTTATATTAGGCCACACACTTTCCTTACTGTAAGTATTTTATATTAGGCCACACCCTTTCCTTACTGTAAGTATTTTATATTAGGCCACACCCTTTCCTTACTGTGTCATATTAGGCCACGCCCTTTCCATACTTACTGTGTCTTATATTAGGCCATATCCTTTCCTTACTTACTGTGTTTTATATTAGGCCACACCCTTTCCTGACTTACTGTGTCTTATATTAGGCCACACCCTTTCCTTACTTACTGTGTCTTATATTAGGCCACACCTTTTCCTTACTTACTGTGTCTTATATTAGGCCACACCCTTTCCTTACTTACTGTGTCTTATATTAGGCCACGCCCTTTCCTTACTTACTGTGTCTTATATTAGGCCACACCCTTTCCTTACTTACTGTGTCTTATATTCGGCCACACCTTTTCCTTACTTACTGTGTCTTGTATTAGGCCACGCCCTTTCCTTACTTACTGTGTCTTATATTAGGCCACACCCTTTCCTTAATTACTGTGTGTCATATTAGGTCACACCCTTTCCTTACATACTGTGTCTTATATTAGGCCACACCCTTTCGTTACTTACTGTGTGTCATATTAGGTCACACCCTTCCCTTACATACTGTGTCTTATATTAGGCCACATCCTTTCCTTATTTTGTCGCAAATTACGCCGCATTCTCTCCAGTCCGTATTTCCTTAACCTTGTCGTCAAAACGCTGGATGGTTTTAACTGTTGAAATCCTCGTTAAATAAAAAATACGCTACTTTCTTCTTCTACTTCTCCTTCTTCTTCTTCCTTTCACACCCGTCGGATGTACAAATATTGCTGCTGTGTCTTGCTTGGTTAGTGAGTCCGTTGGAACGGTCGAAATGTTGTCTGTCTGTCTGTCTGCCTGTAACGTTCAGTGAGCGCTGTTGCGTCTTACGTATCTCATTTTCCGACCGAAACAAAAACATTAATTTTTATTCCTGACGCCGTTTATCTGCGGAATTCATGTACGCCGACAAATGCACCGTTGGAGAGAAGCAGTACGAAATTTGCTTCGTAACAGAAAAAACTGAATTCTATCCGTTTGTTTCTCTGCAGTTGCTGTGACACGCCAAGGTTTCATGTTTAATCCATGATTCACCGTGGGCCATTAATAACCTAATGGAACAAAATCCCTTTGTCCCGCGTTTCCATCAATTTAGCTCTCTCTACATTCTTTTGAGAAACTTTAAGAAGGATTCCCTCCTATGTTATCAGAAATGAAGTGTTTCACTTTGCACAAGCCAAAGAAAATATTTATTTTCCCAGTTTGTTAATTTGTGCATCATCCCAATTGCTGTCTTCATTAAGTACTTCTTGAACATACACAGTCGTTTCTATTAAAGCGAAATTCCTTATAAAAACGCCGTAAAATTATGGAGACGAAAGAAAAGGAATTAAATCTACCAACTGGTTTCCTTCGTTCTTTCCAGGATAAATATTTCGACCAAAATAGAAAACAATTATTGCAGAATGTGTTCTGTATAGTTCTGTATAGTTCTGTATATTCTGTATAGTTCTGTATATTCTGTATAGTTCTGTATATTCTGGCGGAGTGACTTGTGGCGACCCTACCTTTAATTATAAGTGGAAATTAATTAGAAAACTTGGGGTTTGCTGCTAAGCCTATAATGGTTCTGCACACCTGGCAGTTCGCAGTGCTGCACTAGCTGCCAGAATCACTAAGGTTATTAGTGTTTGTTTCTCATGACATTACATCCGGTCCGACACACGGGAAAGAAATTTAGTTAGTGACGTTGCAGAAAACAAGCAATCGTCGAGCGGCTTGGACTGAGCAAATCTGTGCAGGCGGTAACCCGGTTGGTCTTATTCGGAAGGCACCCGGTTCGAGTCTAGGTTTAGGATACGCGGTTTTCATAGAACCCCCCATACGAATCCACGACAGCATCCTTCCCAATCTTGTCCACTTCACCTTTAATAATTTTCTGATCTCATTTGACACTAACCTAACCTCTGCAGTACATAAAGAATTGTTAAAGTGTCAACACAAACAAACAACATAGAATTTCAGCGACCTTATCATCAGGCCAAGCCCCGAGTATCGGAGGAAATAAGTGGTACATCGTCATTGAATAACCATTGGTCGGTAAATGATCGTTTGGCGTTTTAGCTTGACTTCGCTTTGTGGGTGGTTACGAAGTCTGAATGACACAGTTCGAATTTCCGTCGTTCTGAACATTAGAGCGGTCACGTGGTGTGCTCACGTAAAATACACGTTGCGTTCCTGTGGTTGCGGTAACCTGGCGTGCTAATGTGGCACGAATCAGTCCTTCCATTCAGATATCAACAAATCCATATCATGCGGTAAGTACGGCTTTCCCTACTGACTGTTCATCGGCTTCGTGGCATCATTCTTTACTGACTATTGTTAATTGCTATCAACGGTGCAGCGGAAGCACATATTCTGTGTCTAAGTTTGAAGCCTTATGAAAGTACATGGAGCGCTTTTGTCGGGTAGGACACTGAATGTTCGGATGGGGGGCAAATGTGGCGTCCTTCTGTGTTATCAGGTACTGCGATTGTACAGTTATTTCTAGACCGTGTGACTGCCCAGGGACAGGGTAAATTAGGGGTAGACCTATGACTGTCCAGGAGCAGTGTAACTGAGGGTTAGACCGTGTGACTGTCCAGGGACAGGGTAAATTAGGGTTAGACTGTGTGCCTGTCCAGGGACAGGGTACATTAGGGTTAGACCGCGTGACTGTCCAGGGACAGGGTAAATTAGGGTTAGACCGTGTGCCTGTCCAGGGACAGGGTAAATTAGGGTTAGACCGTGTGACTGTCCAGGGACAGGGTACATTAGGGTTAGGCCGTGTGCTTGTCCAGGGACAGGGTACATTAGGGTTAGACCGTGTGCCTGTCCAGGGACAGGGTAAATTAGGGTTAGACGTGTGCCTGTCCAGGGACAGGGTAAATTAGGGTTAGACCGTGTGACTGTCCAGGGACAGGGTAAATTAGGGTTAAACTGTGTGACTGTCCAGGAGCAGGGTAAATTAGGGTTAGACCGTGTGCCTGTGCAGGGACAGGGTAACCGAGGGTTAAACTGTGTGACTGTCCAGGAACAGGGTAAATTAGGGTTAGACCGTGTGCCTGTCCAGGGACAGGGTAACTGAGGGTTAAACTGTGTGACTGTTCAGGAGCAGGGTAACTGAGGGTTAGACCGTGTGACTGTCCAGGGACAGAGTAACTTAGGGCAAGAGCGTATGCCTGTCCAGGGACAGGGTAACTGAGGGTTAGACCGTGTGACTCTCCAGAGACAGGGTAAATTAGGGGTAGACCGTGTGAATGTCCAGGAGCAGTGTAACTGAGGGTTAAATCGTGTGACTGCCCAGGGACAGGGTAACTGAGGGTTCATAAAGTACAGACGCTGCAGTCAACGTAAAACGGTATAAACTTAGGAAGCCTTTCTAGTTGTCTCACCAGGAACATCGGCAAGTACAGGCACAAGCCTGAAGCAAATAGCCATTTCTATAAACCTGTCTATTTCACTCCCTTCCCCGACCCCCACGCCCAGCCACCACAGTAGAAATTTAGAAGTTGCTGTTCAATCATCTTCCCGCCCAGAACAGAGTGACAGTCGCGTGCTGCCTAGGACAGCAGCGCCTCTTCAGCCAAGAGGGCTCTTCGTCTTCTGCCATGAAATTGCTGCAGCTTTCTGAGTGGTGGTGTTGTGCTTATTATTTGCTATATGTGTTGCTGCGTTGTTTGTCTGTGTGCAATATATGAATATCGATATTTGCCAATACTTCAGTATCGTAATTTTACCCAGTTATATTCAGTGCCTCCCCGGTCCTCAACATGTTCTCGTGTCGCCCACTGCACACTGCCGCACAGTAGCACAGGTCTGTCTGTCTGACAATGCTGTGCACGATTTGGTTTCCCTTCTCACGTTTCACCGTACGGTTCATGCAGTACCTGCACAGCCAGTAACATACCAGTAATAATGATCCATACTAAAACTGTTTCTAGCTATGTCATGTCCTGCTGTGGACCCTCCTTCCTCCTAAACCCACGGCCAGTTTTTCTCTTATCCCTTAAGACGTTTTCTTCCTCTTTCCATTTTCTTTCCCACCACCGTTCTATTCCCTTCGCCATTTTCTCCGGTTTTCACACCTTCCCTTATTTTCCTCACCCGTATGGAGGGGGGGATTGAACTGAGAAAAGAAGTATAGAGGAAAGTGGCGAACAGAAAGGTAGGAGGGGAATGGGATGCAAAGAGACGTGGTTTAGGAAAAATGGCGGAGGAGACAGGAGGAGAAAGGTTAAATTGGTTGTGAGACAGAATGAGTAAGAAAGGGGGGTGCCTAGCAAACAGGGAGGGGGTAAAATCGTGGACAAGAAGAAGCAGAGATTGAATTGAAACTGGGAAGAAGAGAAAGCGGGGCACAGCGTCGTCAAAATGTAAATCGTACAAAATATTCTGTTCGAATTTTGGCCAGGCACCGTTTGTGACGGTTTGTGATGCGTGTGGCACACACACATCACACACACACGCACACACAGTGTTCCCTTGGTATAACTTGTATGCGACGTACGTGCTACATGATGGAGATGTGAGCTTTGTTCGGACGTAATGCAGTCAGCACAACAGAAGCTGCAGACTGTATGGCACTTGTACAGTTAAGATCCACTCCGAGGATTTTTTGTGTCGCATTGCTTTGCGTTATAGTAATGTGTGCGTGTGTTGTGTAACTGGCACAGTGCCTTCTGTGGCATTATGAACTGTTCATCTGCAGAACACAGTGCTCTGTGTGACGTAGTGCGCTCATCGTAAACTTTGTTTCTGTTCTGTGACGATGCTGAACAGCTTGGCAACAGGCAGTGCGTTTGTCTTACGTCACTGGTTTTATGGCTCAGGCGGTTATTTGCCGGCCCGTGTACTGACATCACCGCCGCCACCGAACGAATGCAGCGCAGTAGGGCGCAAGTTAAAAGAACTTTGTTGTTGGATTGTGAACTCTAAGTGTGCTGATCTGACGGCATAACAGCAGTGCGAGCGACAGCGAGTGGGCTTTGTGGGATGAGATGTGCATGCAGTTCTCTCGGTTTCCGGCTTAGGCCGGCGGCTCTTGGAGAAGGACACACCATACGTTCGGACAGAGATATGGGTTGCGTATCCTCGAATGTACACAGCAGTGCTGGCATGTGTCAGTACGGTACACAGCAGTGCCGGCATGTGTCAGTAAGGTACACAGCAGTGCCGGCATGTGTCAGTAAGGTACACAGCAGTGCCGGCATGTGTCAGTACGGCACACAGCAGTGCCGGCATGTGTCAGTACGGCACACAGCAGTGCCTCCAAACACTAGGCTAAGGAGTGTCGCAGTGTCTTTGTACCAAAGCCGTACGTTCTGCGCCTGTTAGTTGCAATTAACGAAAATCGAAATGTTTTACTAATTTTATTATTTTTAATAACGTTCTGTCGTTCCCTTTGAGCATTCTACGACCCCCACCCACCTAAAAAAAAGCACCCCCCCCCCTACATGACGTAGGCTGTCTGTACAATTCTCGTTCCCGGCGGAGCTGTGCTCATGTTACACTCACGAGTGGATATGTAAATGTAAATGTAACATGGTGCGTTCTGGTAAAATTCTGGTAATTAATGTAAAGTACCCAGCATTAGCTTTCTCGTAGTAAAGCGAAAATGAAGATATGCCGAGATGCTGCATAGAAACTAGGGGGAGGGAAAGTATGTATGTATGACAAGGATGGATAGAGTCATAAAATATCTTCCCCCCACCCTCACACACACACACACACACACGCACGGACGTACGCACGCAAAAACTTGTGTAACGCTGTTGACGAGGTCCGCAAACACAGGAGTTCCTACAAGCACACAGCACAATTCCGTAGCCACGTGATCAGGGCGTCTGTTGCTCGAGTCCTGCTGCTTCACTGCACAGACCAGCAGTTCATACCCTGTGGGCCACTGTGGTCCAAGGGCCGTGACAATGCCCGGACCTTCGCCGCAAGTCTTCCTCCCTTCTCTGTTATCCTGCGTTCATATTGTTACTGTGATGAACAAAATGTGATTTTGTTTACAGCGGTTGTGTGTTTCTGACAGTGCCTGTAATTGTATAGTCTATTTCTAAACTCACATAGCCACAGTAGTGCAGCTGTTAATATGTGTTTGTTTGTTATTTTGGCGCAACAGCCCCCAGTGGGTCAGGGCCTCCTCATTCACGAGGTTTCTAGATCACACACAACGACGCACCGCAGTCGGCAGGACTCCTCTGGACGAGTGATCAGCTCGTCGCAGAGACCTCTACCTGACAACACACAACACTCACAACAGACAGACATCCATGCCCCCGGTGGAATTCGAACCCACAATCTCAGCAGGCGAACAGCCGCAGACCTACGCCTTAGACCGCGCAGCCACTGGGACCGGCGTTAATATGTGTGGGTCCACGAAATTTTTCGGGTGAATAATGTTGTCTAGCGCACGGCGTCCCGCAACGTGACAGCACATCTGTGAGTGCAAAGTGCAGGATATGCGTTTTGCTGATGTCAGAGACGTTCTGTGACGTGCTTTGTGGCCGTGCACCTGACGGATTTCAGTCGTGGGAGGTTTATTGTGTTCATGTACAGGCCGTAAAAGACTTTCACATGGTGCTGGAGTGCAAAGGAACGAATATTTCTATACTTCGCAATCTCCAGACGGTTTTCTACTAAATAAAGCCTATTCTTGCCATCTTGTACTGAAGAATGTCCAGAATGTACGAAAAGACACAAACATGGCGTAGGTACTGTACTGTGTGTTTCAGAACTTTAACAACACCGTAAGTGTGCTTTCGTCCTGTTGTCTCTCTCCTTAAGCATGCGATTTTAACTCCTTACAATTATTTAGTGGGGATACTGACCGACTGACCGACCGAGTGTGGTTTAAAGGATTAGGTTCTGAATCTGAAACATGGACATGTTGAAGATGATGATGATACTGGGTAGCTCTGTATGCCAGTCAGTTTTATTTTATGTGAATGAGATGAGATGAGATGTGTGCAGTCTGAATGACAAGACGGTTATTTGCCGTCAAGTCATGCCGCCTAGCATTCCTGAATTTCTTGTTCGATGTTATAACATATGCAGCAGGTACAACGTCGTTAAACATGTTACGAATGGATCGACCCACATGACCGATGAAACTTGTAACGGAAGTTTTGACGTCCAGTTTGTCTTTTGCTACTTACGATCCACAGAGGGCTGCTGTGATTTTCCTTATTCCAAATAGGAATGCAAGCAGCTCATCACCTTCCAAAGCCTTCCCTTTCCATTTCAGTTAATGTGTGTGATATTGGCTGTGTGCGACGTAGTGTCACAGCTTTGGTAAATGTGGAAACTAATTTTGATGTTTTGCTGACCGTGCGTCTCAGTATAATCTTAGCAACTGACCAAATTAATGCACAAATTCTTGTTTTATAATAAGTTTATTATATTCCTCTACATGTTTCGAGTACTGTTGTGCTCATCATCAGGAGGTCAAATTGTATTATACAGCATCTGGTATCGTCACACCCTGTAGGTGGCCGCCCGGTGCGCGCAGGTTGAGAGAGGTACTCCGTCTCAACCTGTGTACCGGACGGCCACCTACAGAGTGTGACGATACCAGATGCTGTATAATACAATTTGCTCTGATGATGAGCACAACAGTGCTCGAAGCATGTAGAAGAATATAATAAACTTACTAAAAAAAAGTGAAAACTAAGATTTGTCTTAGTGCAGAGTTGCTACAGTAGGAAGCTACAAACGTAGACGCTCATTGGTCAGAGCGTCTCAGTAAATCGAAACATGTCAGTCTAGCCATAACGGTGTATAATGGATCATCATTCAGCCGCATATAAGCTGTCTTTGTGCCACTGAATTATGTCAGCAGAGCGCACTGCCTGCAACTGTCAGTGTTTTCACACAACGCACCAAAGAGTTTGAAGTGCAGCAGCAGCAACCTGAACGTTACATTAATAGTCATTAAGCAGTTAATAACAACATTTGTTGTACCGAACAGTTTGCTGACGAATAATCAAATAGAAGTTGGTGGCGAATGTTACAGTTACGCTACTAACTGGCATAACGTCTCCAACTTGACCAGCGCTGCTCCTCTCCCGCCTTGGATCCACCAGGACTTCGTTGTAACGCTGTCTGTTAAGGCCGATTCACACATAGCATGCCGTGCCGTGCCATTAATTCACACATGCCATGACGCGTCCCTGCCATGCTCCGACAGTGCCGTGTCCTTCGTGAAAGCCCGCGTGATAGCCGGAAATATCCGAACTGCTAGTCCAACAGTTCAACAGATCGTCTTTTTTGTAATGTGCTGCTACCACTCTTTTTTCTCGTCCATGACAAACGTTGATTGGTTTCACACTGGCCACCTGCGTCTGAGATTGGTATGTTTCTGGTAACAACCTTCGTGGAACTCCGCGTGGTAGCCGGAAGAAGCCGAAAGCTGGCAGGTAGCCCACAGGCCGTCTCTCGACGGACGTGCTGTGCCGTGGCCTTGAGAAGAACGGTATGGTCGGAGCATGGCATGGGCATGGCAAGTGTGAATCAGACACGGCCACACTGTGTAAATCAACTAGGAAAGACACATTATAAACACTTAGCGGCATGGCATGGCAGGGGAATGTCGGCATGGCGTGCTATGTGTGTATCGGCCTTTAGTCTGTTTCGTTTGGTTGCTGCTGTTGTTTTCTCGTGCCACCGTTTGTATTTGTGTCCAGGTAATAATATTTTACAATAAACGTTAACTGAGTTGCCTCAAGGGAAGTTAGCTACCTTGTCGGCAAGCCAAAATACTTCGTGCCTTCGCCGTGACGTCAGCCGTAGCGTTCTTATAAAAAAAAATGTACGGGGGCCCCCACAAAACCAGCATGCAATTTGAAAGTTCGAACACCATGCAATCATTGCAAATATTGATCTTCCCACCTCAGATGTTCACAAGACCGCCGCGTTGTGTCTGTTACGGACAGTCAGTTGATTCTGGGTCTGTGATAGTGGTAGAACTTAGCAGTGTACTGTCATGTGCAGTGCTGGTGTCTGCCGCGGTGGGCGGAGTGTGCTGACAGCAGAGGAGGGGACGATTGCACTGAGCAGAACAAACGTACGCGATCTTCAGCTGGCAGGTTACTGTGACAGACTGTAAAACAGATGTAGTGAATGGATATGAATCTTATTTGAACGTGCCAATTAAAATATCCTGTCCATCGTGGGGACGGCAGGTCGCCGATGTTCAGTAGTAGGTCCGGGGTCTATCCCAGGGCGTTTGTGTTATGCACACACTGGCTCTTCCGCTGCCAGTCAGAAGCTGCAGCTTCACACAGACATGGCCTCACCGCACTACGAGAGAAACAATACGTCATTGTGTGACGTCGCGTGGCTGTGCGCGACTGAATGGTGCGATAATTACTGCACATTAATGTGTTTCCAGTTTACGTGTATTTTGTTTCTTTATTACTGTTGACTTGCGTTTATAGAAGCAGTTCATAGTGGACATCAGCAACGTACTGCCTTTGCTCTGAACACATTAGCAGCATGTCTGTACGACCCGATCTGTCAGGGGAGCGGGGAGGGAGCAGTTGTTTTTACCCCCGTTGAATTTCGTCTAAACGCTGCGGTCCCGTTGAATGGGGATCAACTCTTCGTGTCTTTTCTGTCAAAATGTGACATTATAACACAGGCGTTGGAGACTTCGAAGTTGCGACTCTGTAACGTGATAGGTGGGAGAGGCTGAGAAACATCTGGAGACCGGATGTGCTGAAGAATGTTTCGTTGCGGAACGAGTTGCTGTGCTTGGGGTGTGAGCGGAACTGCGGTGCGAGGGCAGCTGAGGTCAGCAGGTCTTCTTACCGTACTGAGCTTGGCAGCGTGGCTGTGCTCTCTCTCTCTCTCTCTCACACACATGCAGGACGTCAGATTTGCGTGTCATCATGGCACGCGCGTTCCCGAATAAAAGTTATACCAATGCGCGTTCATTTTCGCCGTATATGCGCGCGTCTGTCTTGGGGTTCTAGTGTCGGGCGGTGTTACAGAAACAAGCCTACGCATTGCTAGTTATGTAACCCTGAGTCCTGCACTTTGTATTCGCTCCTCGACTGTAACTCGATGAATATTTATTGCGCCGAAACATGGCGTTTTAATGAGTGTTGTAGAGAACAAGGCAAGCAGTTGCTGCCGAGGAAAAGCAAGAACTGTTACATATTCTGAGTGTGTGTCTCTAGCCTCAGTCATCATGTATGATGCAGAGTGCAAGCGCCGTACTGTATTGTGCAGTAGCCGTTTGTTATTCTGTCAGATTTTAGTGAAACTTGAATTTTCTCAAAAGATTTTCGAGAACTACTCATATATCAATCTTCATGAAGATACGTCCACAGGGAGCCACATTTGGCATGACGAAGCTAATAGACACTTTTCACAATTTTGCGAATGCACCCAAAAACGACCTTCACATTTTGTGCCCCGTGCTGTTTTTTCTGCACCCAGTACGGATTTTAGACCAGTACAACGAAAGCACGCATGCGCGAGTGCTGGTGCTGTTAGCTCTGTGTGCATTTCCTCACCCGTTGTGCTGTTCGTTGTCTTGATTGCCCTGTAACATATCTTCCCTTCACTTTATCTCGCTCCTATACACAATCTATTTCCCTTTCTGAAAGAATAGGTTGCGGGTCGCCAGATCACCTGCTGTTGTGTCGCCTTTAATTTTGAACCTGCTGCCGATTTCCACAGACGCCTTGTTATTAGAGGTCACCACAGTTTCGTGGGTTTCAATTTTCTGCCGCCCATAGTAACGAGGTGTGTAGAAACTTGTCAAGGTGGAACGACAGTGGCGCCACATAATATTTTTCAGTGTCCGACAGTGGCGCCACACACTGAAGTGCAGTGCCCCAAGTTAATGTGTGATAACAGAAACGTCCGCTAAAGCAGTGCCTTGTGTGTTGCAAATGACATGACGGCTGTGTAGTAGCTGTAATTGACTGTTACATTGTGACTGTTAACGAACAGTGGTTGTAGAGTGTGACTGTGACGGTAGACTGTAGACTGTAGCACAGAGTATTGTGTTGGTCAGTGTAGCAGCTGTTTTTATCAAGTTCCTCCAGTGATGGAGATGCTGCTGCTTCTGATAATAATAGTAATAATAATATAATGATCTTACAATAACAGTACAGCACTTGTGTAATATAAAACAGCAGTGACACCTTAGCACAGGCGCAACTGGGACCATCTCAAAGTCACTCACACAATACCTGAGCAACGTACTGGGATGGCACGAAATTAAGGAACTGCAGACAACAGCCATATTGGGCACTGCACACTACTGCGGTAAGTGCTGGTGTAGACG
>Ga0123354_10001759_pt1 | contig 27248 bp, 18 predicted proteins | sample TergutLab28metaG_2_FD_97872 | JGI IMG/M metagenome (GOLD analysis project Ga0123354, IMG submission 97872) | Labiotermes labralis P4 segment gut microbial communities from Petit-Saut dam, French Guiana - Lab288 P4 | ecosystem: Host-associated > Arthropoda: Insects > Digestive system > Gut ... | reverse complement strand
TCTCCAGGAGGTAGGATGTGGGTATATGGACTGGATTGGGCTGGCCCAGGATAGAGATAGGTGGCGGACGCTTGTGAGTGCGGTAATGAACCTTCGGGTTCCGTAAAATGCGGGGAATTTCTTTACTAGCTGCAAACCAGTTAGCTTCTCAAGAAGGACTCTGCACCATGGAGTAAGTAAGTAAATCATAGTGGCAATCAAGATGTCTCCCGTCACTGAAGTTACAGAAGTTTTATATTTCCACAGCTTCTCTGCTGGCATTGTTATGAAATTCTTCATTGGTTTCACAGCGGTAATGAACTTTTGAGCTTAATTGTGATTCGTTAACAATTAGCTCAAATATTACAATTAATATTTAAGCAACCTCGAACTAGTACTCACGTACAAAAGACAACTTTAGCTTACCGCTGCACATTTAAATACCGTCATAATTTTGCAGCATGTGACTCTTATGTAAATAAACACTACGCGATCAGCAAAATAAATTAATGCTTAGCAATAAAACTTTTAATTTACAAACTAATTTACGAGCTGGCATTTAAATACAACTTTTTATTGTTATAACATTTGAGAATTTCCTGGATGAACTGAAGAAAATTACAACAATCTCACGAAGGCAGACGGTCACGTGATTGAGATGCCTACCGAGTGGGTCACATGACGAAGCAACTACACCTTTGGTCCTTCACAGCGGGAAGAGGAAACTAATTCAAGGCGCCTTGCATGCGGCAGTACCTCCTGCCTCCGTTTACTGAAGCAAACAAACGCTTAGAACTCAGTCGTGACCAGAATTAAGTGTCCACATCTAAAGCCTTATTTATATATGCGTTTGTTACTTTAGCTATATAATTGCACTTCGAACTGTCACCATTAGTACCTGATCACGTGTGAAGGTCATCTTCTTTAGAACAACGTATTTCAGAATGTTACCAACTGTCCGGCTAGGGAAAGCAACTTTACAGCGACTAACTGCTGTGAAATTTAATGTTCTCGCGGCGGTGATTATGAACACTGTTTTCTTATAGAATTGACGCCGTACAGTTGGGTAGAAGTGAACTATCGTTTCACGTACCCTAATAATGGAGGGAACAGTATCACCTGAAACTTCGGGACCCTTCTATCATATCACCCAGCGTCACATCCAGAAAGACAGTAATCTTACGCTGTTGTAGGTAAGCGAGCATCTAATCGCAGCGAAGCAAGAGAGACTAACCTTCCTCCTCATGCTGAAACTCTCACCATATGGATTTTGTGGAAATTTCATATTTGGGATTGTCAATAAAATTTTGGTTAAAATTCTACAAAAAAAAGTTTCATGATGAACTACTGTGTGCGCGCCAAGAAATGGCATCACAGCTGGATGATGGAGGGGGCGGAAGAAATTGTACGGCTCGCTCTCTTCCGAAAGCAACAGTACACTTAGGCATACCTTCTGCCTTACAGGGTAATGATATCAAACACAAAAGATTCAACATCTTCAGTATCACTGCTCTCTTCACAACCGCTATAGTAAAAAGGTAAAGTGATCCCGTTACAGGCCCGGTGTGGCCCAGAAGGTGAGTAGAGGTATAGCTCTACTCTTCCAAGACAGCAGCACTAGAAATGGGTGAGTGGTCAGCAGCACGCCCAGGCCGCAATTTACCCACTGGAAAGACCCGGTACCCATTTTACAGGAGGCTGGGTGGGCTCCAGGGCCGGTCTGGACGGGCGGAAAATCTCATAACCGCTATCATTGCCCCTTAAATCACTTATGAAGTAATTTAAAACATTTTATACAGTGGCGTATTTTTTCAGTGTTGGTTACGTCACAACAATACGCTTCTTGCAGGTTGGCAAAATCTTTTGTAAAATAATCTTAAGTAATGCCCTGTATAACCCGTTGGTCAAAGCCATCTTCTTCTGCTTGATGGCCCTTTGGGCATTTCCTTTTTTTTTTTTCCTAGCGTTGTCAAGTCACCATCTACCACACAGTTATTACCTTCGTTCCTTATCGAATGCCAGGAAAGACGCTCAACAAAGTATTTAACTTAATTAGCTAATTAACAATCCTGTCCTAGAACAGGACAATTTTAGCCTCAAATTTTTATATAAGTCAGGAAGATGTCCCTATAGCGCTGCAACTACTGTAGCCCAAATGGGCACAACTTGCAGGGAGAATTGATTGATTGATTGAGTTGCATTTTTGGTTTGACGCCTCTCAGCCTCGATGCACCTAGGCCCTGATTTAACGGGACCCTTGTGCCCCATATCAAATCATTAAAGTTCCAGATGGCCCCAAAGCCTAAATCCTCCGGGTCCAAGAAAAAGGAGCCCAGATACGCATGTCTGAGTGAGGCCAAAGCTTCACATTCACAAAGAATGTGGGCCAAACTTGCAGGGAGAAACTGCGTGTTTATGTACCGTTTTAATTAATTAAACAAAGCATAATACTTTACTACGATCTAAAGCACGCACCGTATTTGCCGAATTCTATGTTTCGTGCAACAAATTTCAAGGTCAATCCTAACACAATTCTTATTATATAGCTTGGTTCAAAAAGATGGACTCAATTTCGTACTTATATATTTCCTGAACTATATAAGGTATGTGAATGATCTACATAACATTTGAAAGAGGGGGTCCTAAAGTTTCAATTACCACCGCTAGAGCGCTCGCCTAGCGCACAGCCGTGCAGCAGCGTCAGTTGAGAGCAAAATGGCTACTATGCAGCACAAGATTTTTTTTTGCGTTCGTCAGTTCATTAAAACTCAGTCGCCGACTGCTGTGCAGCGTGCGTTTCGTCTTCGTTTCAACATTCAACCTCCAACGAGGAAGAGCATTTGTCGTTGGAATCACCAATTTGAGCAAATAGGCTATCTGTGTAAAGGCAAAAGCTCCGGTCGACCACGTGTATCAGAGGAGAACGTGAGACGAATTCAAGAGAGTTTTGAGCGTAGCCCACGCAAGACAACCCGCAGAGCGAGCAGAGAACTTGGAATATCGCAACCAATTGTCTGGCGTGTGTTGAGGCGCCGTTTACTCTTCAATTGAGTCCATCTTTTTGAATCACCCTGTATATCGAACTGCTAAGCTGCTACATGTTTCGATCCCATAGACGGATCATTAACAGGATGTGTATAGAAACAATACTTTTTACTCAACTACGTAAATGTAAATTCGTTTGTAAACGGAGGTCACGTTTTAGTACGATGAGGTTACAATTTCTGCAAAATGAACAAACGATGGAAGAAGTTGTCGTAAGTTTAAGCTGTGTGCGTGGGCATAAATTTTACGTTTTGTTGACAGTGCATCTCGATATATTCGCGTAAAGATCAACTTGATGCGCTAATTTATCGTCGGCTTATTTCGTCAATCAACCTCTGCATGTTTCGGGCGTATTTATAGCCCATCATCGGGAGTAATACTTTTTACTGATCCTGCTCGCAAGCTGTCAGCGAACCTGCATGACATATACCATTGCCGTGTGTACAGTAAGGAACTCCTAATAATGGACAGAGGAACTGTCCGAAATATGTAGAGTTTCATTCCAAAAATAAATTTGAGAAATTAGTGCATCTAGTTGGTTTTATTATAAAAGAGTATACTGTATATATAAAAGAGTATACTGTATATATAAACGTACAACTGGTACTTATTGTTCTTTTTAAGTACCAACTGTTGCATATACAATGTACCTCCTGATGATGGGCTACAAATACCCCCGAAACATGTAGAGGTTGACTGACGAAATAAACTGAGGATAAATAGTGCATAGGCCTAACTTGGCTAATAACATTGGGGTGGGGGGGAATCGACCAGGGGTATTAGGAATTTTATTTTACGAGGGGATCAAGTTAGAAACAGGGTGACAATTTGCTTGCACCAGTCCTTAATATACACACGCACCGTGAGACATGGATAAATCTCACAGCGTGTGTTAAAATACTCTGTGTATCTCTAGAAAGTATTCACAAAATTAGCACCTCGGGAAAATAATACAACAAATGCGCCACAGGTCCGGACAGTTAGCAACAGCTTTAACCCCTTAAAGACTAAGTGAAAGTACTTTTCTATCCAACGTTCTACCATTCCATAAAAAAAAAAAACTTAGCTCCTTGGAACGACCGCGATTGTCCTTCTGGTAAGAGCAACATGTAGATGAAGATGAGGCTGGAGCACTGATGGAATGGCATTAACAGAAGAAAGCGAAATGCCCGGAGAAAAATATGCCCCAGAGCCATTTCGTCCACCACAAATCTCAAACGGACCAAGCTTGGATCGAACCCAGGCCTCCACGGTTATAAGCCTCAAAATATTGAAAGAGTCAGTTTATACCGTACAATAAACACACCCCGTCTCTGTTATAAAATCAAATAAGGTAATTCTGTACAAAAATAATAAATGGTTTTTTTGAAACAATAAAAAAACAAACACTCTGTGGGAAGAGCGCAGAATTCGTTTCGTGTGAAACATAGTGGTACATGCAGTAAACACTAGGCTTTAATTAGTATCTGAGTGGCACAACCGGAATGTTCATAGCCTGATCGAATGTAACGCAAGTGTTCACTATATCTGGTCTTCGAGTTCCTCCCACTCTGGCCTATCTACAAAAAAAAATTCATACACGCCTTATTACACTCAAGGAATGTTAGCTTAAGTATGTTCTATTTGGCAAAAATTAGGTGGTGTGTCTTTTATTTTCATCGTTTTAGGTAGGGTTTCACTCTTTTTTATAGGCCACGCAGGCCCTTAGGGTGAGTAGGGCCATAGCTCTACTCTTTTCTGGAACTTTCGGCACTAGTTGGGGGGTGGGGGGTCAGCCCCACGCCCCGGCCGCTTCTACCCCCGGGGAAGACCTGGTACCCTTTGGACAGGAGGCTGTGTAGGCCCCAGGGCCGGTCTGGACAGGCAGAAAATCTCGCCCCCACCGGGATTCGATACCGGACCGTCCAGCCCGTAGCTCAGTCGCTATACCGACTGAGCTACCGGGCCCACTTCATCGTTTTATGTTTGTGCAATATATTTCATTTTCGAAGTTGAGTTTGTTACTTTCCTATGTACGGACCTATATATTGTCACCACTGGCATTGACACCACCGGGAATCGAACCCGCGACCTTCCGGCTTGTAGCGCAGCGCCTCAAACAACTGCTGCACCATGTGGCCCCATATTATGTTTATTATTACAGGTTAATTCACGTTCAAATGAAAGTTGAAAAACATGTAGGGCTAACGGACCCTTAACGTATTTGAAAACCATATGCACATAGGGTCGACTCAGCCTCCAACAGAAAAGAGTACCAGGAGCATTTCCTGGGGGTAAGACGGCCGGTGCGTAAGGCTGACAACCTTATCACCATCCTGTGCCGTTGTCATGGCACACAGGATCCCTAAAGACGATGCTTGTTTACAAAGGAAACATTCTGTGTCTTTGATAAAAGCTCATATTTTGGTGAGTCCTAAAATATTTGCAATATAATATTCTCTTCTTAATACACGGGTGCTGATAAGTCCTTAGCCCGACCAGGAAGGAAACAAGCTAATGTTTCTGTCAGAATGGCGTGAATTTCCTTTGGCGCCTTGCCTTGCAGGAAAAGAAACTTGATGACAGCTCACGTCTCGATGTTGTTGAAATCGCGCGCGTCCCTAACATGCTTCCGAGCTTGTTTAATTCCTGGTCGGGCTAAGGACTTATCAGGACACCGGTATAAGAGGCACTCCATAAAAATGAACAAAATTAAAGTTTTTAAAAAAATATTGAAACGTTAGTCAAAAAGAATTACAAAGAGCATTATGAAAAACTGAGGAAATGTCGCTGGCATTATAATTCCTTCAGATTCTGCCTCAGTCAAAAGGAACTGAATTGCACTAACGAAAGTTGACATAACGTTACAAACACCATATTTATTTACAGCACAAACCAGATGCAATATAGTAACTTCTTATTGGTAAACAAAATGTACACTGCAATACAGAAGCCGCCATAGCTCAGTCGGTAAAGTGACTAAACAAGTTGGGCTAAAAAGCGTGGTTCGATTTCCAGCAGGTGTACGACACATTCTCTTCTCTAGGGCAGTGTTTCTCAACCTTTATGAGACCGCGGCCAGGTAAATTCTTTTTTCATAAGACGAGGGCCCGGTCCCAACAAATTTGCTCGTAAATACATTTCCATTTTTTTAAGTTCATACATTACACTAACATAAGTATTAATAATTAATTATGGCATTATCATAAAGAGTATTAGTACACTTATGTATACGGTGTGGCATGTTGACAAATATAAAATTACATTTAAATTACTTATCAATCACTGGACTAATGAAATCTTGTAGCATATTGTAGTTTCCTCAGGCCAATGTCTGGGTCTGATTTTGTGGACACATTCATGAATACTTTTCTCCTCAGAATATTTCCACTACAAAACATTTATTCATGAAAATTGCTTAGAAAACTAAAATGACAATTCCAGGAGAACCTCTCGCGGCCCGGTATAATTGATGCCAGGACCCGGTACCGAGCCGCGGCCCGGCGGTTGAGAAGGTGTTCACGCTGGCTCTGGGGCATCCAGGTTCCTAATTCAAGAGTGCCAGGAGCTTGCTCCTGTTCCGGGGATAGAGCGGGCAGTGAATTTGGCCATTCATCTGTCGCGCCGAGGTTAGAAATCCGTTACGTTACGTTACACTCCCACATCATTGCCCTCACGGCACCATTTCTGCTGCAAAGAGGTAACTTTAGTTTGCACTTAAAGGCACTACTGTATAAAGACAATTATCGAAGTGGCGAAACACAGCAGACTTCATACGGGTTTCATGATGAAGAGTTGATTAAGCATGTAAAACTTCAATTCATTGCAAGAAACTAAGGACTACTGTATAATTCGGCAGGATTATGACGACGGTATATTACATTTCAAATTACTTTTTGGAATTTAACATTCAGAGGACCGTGCATCGTGATATATTCTTACAATGAAAGTCAACGAGATGCACTATTTCTCAACTTTATTTGGTAAAGAACTCTACATGTTTCGGACAGATTTACTGTCCATCATCAGGAGCTGGCGAGGTCATCCTGACCTCGCTAGCTGACAGTCAACATAACTAGCATGACATATATCTATTGTTGTGAATACAGTATTAAGACTCCTGATGATGAACAGTAAATCTGTCCGAAACATGTAGAGTTCTTTACCAAATAAAGGTGAGAAATAGTGCATCTAGTTGGCTTTCATTATAAGAATTACTTTTCGGACTACGTCCACCGTTCCGTGTCTATAATAAAAATTAAAACAAGTTTGTGTACCGATCATGTCCGCGAAACGCATTTACCATTCTTTGCAACACGGGATTACAGACAGAAGTCCAAAGAGCCAATGACACCAATGGGCCTCTTACATCCACCATTACGACCAGATAGGTGGCGGAGAAGGTACTAACAACCATAATATGAAACCCCCTCGAGATGAAAAATTGAAACGGTGCCCCCATAGTGTGGGGCTAAGCATAGCTACAACGTGTTTTAATCGAACTGTGGAATTGACCCAACTGGCTTAATTTATTCCTCCTTATCCTCTGTCCACATTTTCTTCACATAAATCGTCCAAAAATAAACGTATTTGCAATCCACAGTCATGACTTAATTAACTGTTTGATTTCACGTACATTTCATACTACTGTTGGTTTTTCACACGCCCGTGCAGTACCCAAGGTTATCAACTCTGAGGTAGAGTTCCTTGTTCCCCAGATCTTCAGTCTCAGTCAGCACATTCTTCAACCCATTGTTCGAGATAAGCCTGTAATATACGACATTTTGGGACATTACAGCCCAGCATCCTTCTTCAGGTGCAACACAACAAAGCAGGCCGTTATTCCGCATATATTAACATTGCCATCTCTAGCCGAATGCGTTAGCAGCTTAACATTGTCAGTTCATGTTCGTTGGTATGAGGCACAAAAGTATACCCAAGAACTGAATACAATGTTGGAACGCAAGCGTGTTTAAACCTACATTTCAGCAACAGCTGAACGAAATAACAGCTCTGGCTATCCTGCTCTGTTCAAAGATATGACGTCACGAAAAATATGATTCGCCATGCGTCTTCAGTTTCCTGCAGTAGAACTGTTAAATACTCAAAATATGTATCCACCAGACATCAAAATGTACGATCACATAAAAGTAAGCTAATTAAAAATTATACTTTCACACCGTGTCTGTGGTAGAAATCCCTCCAACCGCAGACTGACGGATGCAGAAAAATTATACATCATATCGTTCATTTCCGACAACATTGTCACAATTCAAAATTTGTGATTTTTCAGGAGAAACGTTTAAAGGTTTTGAAGTGCTATAATTTTCTGTGAGTGCAACGACGACATAACTGCTCTCCAGCGGCGAGTTTTGCAAACTGTGTTATGACACTATACCTGTTAAAAGTGCACCTGCAAACGTTTCTTACTATACCAATAACTCAAAAATGCCAAATTTTGAGTTGTGACACTCTTGTCGCAATTGAGCGATATGTACACATACACAGTACAGTGCTCCTAATAGTGTGGTCTAGCACGCAGGATCTATCGTGCAGCGTAGGGGGAGGGGGGCATTTTAAATAAAAATGAAATTAAATACGTGTTCCATTGATAACCGTTACTAAGTAACACCACCTTAAAACTGGAAGTACACTGATGATTTCTTGTTCATTACATGTCAGACACGTGGAGCTTGTCGTTCAGGTGACCTTGCATCGTGATAAATTCTTATAATAAAACCAACTAGATGCACTAATTCCTCGAATTTATTTTTGGAATAAAACTCTACATGTTTCGGACATTTCCTCTGTCCATCATCAGGAGTTTTACACTGTACACACAGCAATGGTGTATGTCATACAGGTTTGCTGACAGCTTGCGAGCAGGATCAGGACGCAACCGTCCTGATCTTGCTCGCAAGCTGTCAGCATAACCTGTATGACACACTCGTATACCATTGCTGTGTGTACAGTGAAAACCCCCTAATGATCGACAGAGGAAATGTCCGAAACATGTAGAGTTTTATTCCAAAAATAAATTCGAGAAATCAGTACATCTAGTTGGTTTTATTACAAGAACATGTGGAACATCTTTCGTTAATCAGCGCTTCTGCACAAGTTGAAGCAAGTGGCAACAATGTGTTGAATCTACGAACAACTAAATTTAATGCTATTATTTTTTTATTGGTCTTCAGTCCACTTAAGTTTATCCTAAATTGCTTGATCTCTTATACAGATTCAGAAGGATTTGTGTTCGACAGCATCAGATGTTGGGGCTTAATGTTCTCGGCGTCTTCCGAAAACATTAAGCCATCACGGTTCGGAGCTTGTCTGGCACTCCAGTTAACTTCACACAATTCCTCCTCCCCTCTCCCTCCAAAAAATTCACGGTAGTGAGATCGGGTAAACAAGGTGGCCACACAACTGGCCCGCCTCTTCCTATTGTATTATTATACAGCCCGTTTGTGACTCAAAAAACTTATCTTGGACCATCAAATGTCAAAGGCCCAAGGAAGTTAGTTTTAAATTTTAACGTCCGCTGTCATTTGCACAACCATAAAAAAAAAAGAACGCCTCTATGTGTAAAGTTTAATAACTCCTTTATTTGAAAAGTTCTTGTCATGTGGCTTCCGAAAACTGATTACCAACCACGAACTTGTTTTTCATAGTCTCCTGCACCCTCACACGCGCATGAATTCTCGACTCTACACGTGGTAGTTAAATTGTGTGCCTGGCGCACTCAATACAGATGGCGTTTCGTCACAAGTTCCACTACGTCATATGACATATAACGTTGTAACGTTAAGAGGGCAGTCAACACAAAACTTCGTTTCGTCTGTGAAATGTACTCTGCTCGTCTCAGAATATAATTTTCATCAATTCCATCTAATATGAAATTTGAATTTTGGACCCTGTTTGGAGGATCAGTGTCTAATCTCACGTCTAATTTCAATTCCTTTTTAGCAAGTAATCTCAGCCACTTATAAAAATTATGTATCGTGGTTTTGGGTATACAAATTTACAAATTAATATACAGGGGTGCTGATAAGTCCTTAGCCCGACCCTGAAAGGAAACAAGCTACAGCGACCAAGACTTACAACACTATACCAAGACTCATTACGTACAAACAACAGCAATATAATCCTGTTGTTTGTACGTCATTAAGTTTTGGTACAGTGTTGTAAGTCTTGGTCGCTGTAGCTTGTTTCCTTCCAGGGCCGAGTTAAGGACTTATCAGCACCCCTGTACAAGCAATGGATATCTTCAGGCTGCGTACACATGAAGTCCGCATGCGTTCAACATCCTCATCTGAAGACTGTCGTTCTTCTAATACTTTTTTCTTATATACGATTAAGCAAATCAATAACGAATCGATCTGATACTTGTAGAATCTCTTCCGTCGAATACTGCTTCGGATACAATAAACTATATATCGGTGAATCAGACGCACTGGGCTTTCTTTTGAACAGACGATATCATCTAGTAGTCGGCGCGGATCTGCAAGTTTGATCTTCAGTGCACGCCGTTTCATACAAGGTAAATACTGCGTTACCTGAAAACTCGCGGCAAGGCACATTATCATTTACTCCCATTAGCTAACAGCGATGTCGACTTCACACGCAAGTCTGGTAGCAACCGGAGTAATCTCCGTCCTTATCCTCAAGTTCGTCAGACCCAAAGCTCGCAGATTCGTGTCGCCTGCTACACTGCGTCACGACTATACTGCTGCCAAGAAAATGTGTGTGCACGTGTGCAGTGTTACACAGCCTTAAGACTATATATGCCCATTAGCTGTTCAACTTTAAAACGACATAGTTCTTTTCCCAAAATCGTGCACTGTTGTGGGTCTATGTTCTGTCAACACTAGCTTCACCTTACAGAAAAGTTATGCTTTGTCAAACAAGCCAGAAAATACAAAGCATATAAAGTCCGACACATTCACTCCTGTAAGAATATTTATCTCTTAAACATTGGACTTTCAGAAAAATGTGCATCATTTTTATTTTCAATTATTGCTTTCGAAACACCTGCAAATAATTGCAGAGATGCAAGCAGAAACACATGAACGTTGTGAAGTCAAATAGTTTCTGGAATGATAGCCAGTTGATACTACTGCTGTCAGCACGAATTTCTACTGTCAGATGTAGGCGAACTAGAGTCTCGCTTGGAATAAGGTGACTGTTGAGAAATGTGTTAAGAAAAAGTATGTGTCGCACCACTTGCGATTCTGGTGTACCCAAAAAGCGAAGACTTGAAAGAACAGCAGACTACATAAAATTCTGCTTACAATGGGTAAACATGCTACAGAAATTCTGATGTTTTGTTGACCGTGCATCTCAAGATATTTATCTCAGTATTTAACCAACTTGATGCACAAAATTTGTTTCACAATAAGTTTTATTTCATGCCTCTACATGTTTTGAACACACGTGCTCATCATCAGGAGGTCAAAATTAAATTACACAGCCTCTGGTATCATCACACCTACATGTGTGATGATACCAGAGGCTGTGTAATGCAATTTTGACCTCCGGATGATGAGCACGTGTGCTCAAAACATGTAGAGCCATGAAATAAAACTTATTGTGAAACAAATTTTGTGCATCAAGTTGGTTAAATACTGAGATAAATGCTACAGAAACTTTCAAAATTTTGGAAGTACCTCTGGAGAGCACGGAATAGGAAAAACACAGATTTTTAGTGGTTTCACGAGTCCAAAATCAGAACATCCATCGATTAGCAAAACAGATAAAAATATGTACCCAGTGATAAAACTTCTCCCCGAAAACTAAAGAATACTATCGTGCAGACATTACCATGTTAGAAATTTTTTACATGGGTCAGTTCAGAGCAATCCAAAAGACAATGTGAGTATGCGCTGGGTCGCCGCTAAATTCGCAACTCGCCTGCTCGGTGAGGAGCAGAATTGTGACAAAACATGCCAAACAAAATGACTGTCGTTCCACATCCACCCTATTCACCAGATTTAACGTGGGACCAGAATGGCTTCCCAAGGACAGACAGGAAAACAAGCGGCAGTAGTTACAGGAAGGATGATGGGAACACCAGTTGTGCATGCTGCACTCATTGCATGAAGTTAGTCGCAGCACATGCTTTCACTAAAGTGTACAAAGCACGAGGCAATCAAAAAGTAAAGTGAAGTTCTTAATTACTCCATGTAAAAGAATCCGTGACAAATGCCAAGTGTACAATTTCGCCACATAATCACACATTTTTTTAATGCACATTGTGTGGCAGTGCACAAGCCATTTGATCCAATTAGCGAAGAACATCGTCACGATCAAAGCCACGAATTCATCGTGTCTTCAACTTTTGTCATCACTGGCAAATCTTCGTCCAAGCAAGGCTTCATTTAGTGGTCCAAACATGTGATAATCCGATGGAGGCAGGTCCAAACTATATGCGGGGTGTGGGAGAAGTTCAAACTTCAGCTGACTGCTGAAACAATGGCTGCTGCGGAATGCGAATGCGTGTTATCGTGAAGTACAAGAACCCCTTGGACAGCACACCTCTGCGCGCGTTGTGAATTGGCAGCTTTAGCTCTGCTTTCAACATTTCAGTGCATGATGCAGCAGTAATAGTAGTGCCTTGCTCAAGCTAATGCTCCATACTTTGTGGTTGGTCACTTATTACATCAGACTACATGCATGCACGTGTACACACACACATGCACCACAATTCGCCACTAAAATCTGGACCGAACTCCCACCTACCCAAAGCATGGTCCCTACTGTGTATCTGCTATGAACAGTTGTCTCTTCATGCCACAAAGGCATGTGGGACAGTAGATATATGGATCCAGTCACTCTCAAGTGCAGAATTTGATGCAGGGGAGTGATCAGATTCATAACTGGTCACTTTGCCCAAGGGAAAGAGCCCCAGTCCTCAACAGGTGAGTCAGGTAAATCAGTGGGTCACAAACGAATGCAGCACAATTTGTATGTAAGAAAGAGGTTTGAGTTTGCAACAGACGGTGGCATCGAAATTCCAAGGTGGTTTCACACACCAAGTTGATTGTACATGTATGACACCTGTATCTTGATTGGTTACAAATGGCAACTGTACTGCAAGAGCAGTGTGCTGTGGTTCATTTGTTACAGAGAAAAGGACATTTCGCCCAGGCTATTCATAGAGATATGCTTCTTGTGTATAGTGAGAATCGTTTATTCTGTACAGCCATTCACAGCTTGGTTAAGAACTTCCCAAAAGGACATTCAAAACTGGAAGACAATGACAAACTGCATCACTGGGTGGAAATCACATCTAAGGCAGCTGCGAGCCAAGTGATAGCAATGATCTCAGCCAGTGGATGGGTAAAGACAAGTAATGTAGTGGATGCTATAGGGTAACTGAAGAATAAGAACAAACTAGATGCTACGTCTTGTTTTATTATACTCATATGCTCAACATGTTTCAGGCACTGCTATGCCCATCATCAGGAGCTCATGACTATAGTGCTGACTACCACATTGGCCATCCGGTTCTGTAAAGATGCATGAGGTGGCGTTAGTGTAAGTTGTGGTATTTGTGGTGTGTGTTAGGTGCGAAGTTTTGCAATTTTTTGTCAAGAAGTCATAGCTAATAATATGTTTATATTATTTTAATTGTTTTTTATTTTCATGTGTGTAGTAGCACTGGCATAGGTGAGTGTATTCGCTTAAGGTGAGTTTCTGAGGGTAGCAGACTTACGATGCACAGTCCAATACACATTAAAGATGCTATAGGGTATTCACACAGGTCAGCCTAGAACATAATGCATGAATGCCTACACTTTTGAGAAGTTTGTGCTGGACAGGTTCTCCCAAGAACTGAATGTGGTTTGCACTTGAACACCTCTGTCACTATAAGACTAAAGGACAAGACATGGTTAACATGATTGCTACTAGTAATGAGTCAAGTCCATTACTTCCAACCCAAATCATAACATGCATCCATGCAACAAAAGTGTCCCATTTCACCCATAACCAAAAAGTTAAAGCTGCACCATCAGCAGTCAAAGTTATGCTGCTCTTTTCAAAAACCTCATGAAAAACATCAATGCTGCATTGTACTGAAATACTCTTGCAGACAATGCCACCACATGCAGTGCGTGCAACCTAGAAGACAATTCGGGAATGCATTGGAATTCCTTGCTCACCTACCCCACAACCCAGACCTTGACATTCAGGTTACCATGCATTGTGACAAATTCTTATAATAAAACCAACTAGATGCACTAATTACTCAAATTTATTTTTGGAATAAAACTCTTCATGTTTCGGACAGTTCCTCTGTCCATCATCAGGAGTTTTTTTTTTGCACACACAGCAATGATATATGTCATACAGGTTTGCTGACAGCTTGTGAGTAGGATCAGGATGTTCCTTCCTGATCCTACTCACAAGCTGTCAGCAAACCTGTATGACATATACCATTGCTGTGTGTACAGTGAAAAACTCCTGATGATGGACAGAGGAACTGTCCGAAACATGAAGAGTTTTATTCCAAAAATAAATTTCAGAAATTAGTGCATCTAGTGAAAAAAGTAGTGGCTCCAGGTCTAGAAAACACAGATTAACGGCTGTGGGGACCCGTTGCGCTGACCACGTGACACCCCTCTATCCACAAAAGTTGGCACTAACTTCGCCGACCGGTGGCGGCCGCTCTGTTGGTATAGTTCGCGTGCGGACTAAGGCCACGGAGTTTAGTTTAGTTTTAGTGCATCTAGTTGGTTTTATTACCAGGACCTAAACCTTGGCCTGAGTTACTTCGCCAAGTTGGTCCACTGAAAGAACACCTTAGTGGTAAGCATTCTTCTGGTGATGAAAAGGTTGAAAATGAGATAGCACTGTTGCTACAACAGCAGTCAGACACAATTTTATGCAGCCAGTTTTCAGAAATTGGTGAAGTGATGGGATAAGTGGATTAACATTTTGGGGTATTATGTGGAAAAATAATACAAGGTGTGTCTAAAAAGTTCGGTGAATGGTATCAGTAAACAAACAAAACAGAAGATACAAACAAATTAAATTTATTGGCCTTAAAAATAATTGCCATCCTTCACAACACACTTTTGGCAAAGCTCATAAAGCTTCTGGAAACTGTCAGCAAAGGCCTCTTTTGGAATCAATTGCCGAACTGCTGTCACACGTTCTTGGATTGCTGCCACGTCTGCAAAACGTGCTTACCCAAATCTTCGCAGATTATGGTGTGCACCATGTCCTTGCTAATGCCCAATTCCTCCACCATCAATCGTAAAGTCACTCGCCGATCTTGTGCCAGCATTTGTCGCACTTGCTCGATCATGTCTGGGGTTCTGCTCGACGGCCAACCCGATCGTGGCTCATCCTCAGTTGTTTCCTTCCCGTCACGAAAGCTTCCGTCCCGTACACTTGCACCAACATTTTACGCGTCTCCGTCGCCGTTTTCCCTAATTTGTAGCAGAACTTGAGTTTACTCATTGCTCCATTGCACTGTGACGCTACCTCTCACACTGACTATGTTCAACTGCCCGCAGCGGGTTTACCCTGATGGTCATGTGTACTCTACGCTATGTGGCGCTTCTCAACGTATCCCTGGATAGCCATGCGCTTTCACGCGCATCTGGCCCATGTTGCCATTGAGATATCAAACCATCCACCAAATGTTTTAGACACACCTTGTAGTTCTGTTCCGGTAACATTCTCACTTAAACTGTGGCTACTATATGTGACTTAATGACTGTCCCTCATATTTGCTATGTAAGAAAGTGAACTAGGAAAGAATATGGACACTATCAGATATACAATAAACGGTAAATAAATATATTCATTATAACTTGAGTCCAACATTTTAAGCAATATCCACACACACTTTAGGAAGCTATGACATTTCATATATGCAGTACCATAAATACACTGGTCCTCAGTATCCCTACTTTCTCTCCAGTTTTCACTGACAAATAATGAAGAAATTATCATTTTCTGGGTCAAACTCAGAAGGGTAAGGAGATACAATAATTATATAGGCAGGTTGAAAAAGGAAGCTCTCTATCACCACTGAAGTGGCAACATAGTGTGGGGTCTGTCACAACGGTGTTGAAGAACAATCGACTTCTCTCCCTCCAGTGAACACAACTTACTTGTTATTTCAACCTCTTTTGGGTCTTCATGTAAGTCTCAAACTTATTTTCATACCTCTGACTACGTACTCATTGTGAATGATGCGTCTGTAGTTCCAAGGAAGTCACCATGCATTTTCCACAGGAAGGTTGCATCTTGAATTTTTTATTTTTGGGAGAAGTAGGGTGATAAAATTCATGTGACTGGCTTTTCATTTCTGGGTCACAGTTATGCACCCAACTTTCATCACTTGTGACAATGCACTACAGAAAATCATAACTATCACTTCTGTGGCAAGCAAGTGATCATTACATGCTCCAGTCTTGGTCTCTTCATCAGGAGTAAGGTGCTGTGGCACTCACACAGCACACACTTCTTTGTAACCCAAATCTGCAATAATCTCACTGACACTAGTTAAACCAATGCTTAAAGTTTATGCTCTAAGAAATATCCCCACTTTTGCCTGTTCCCATTGTCAGTTATGGAGACAGGCCTACCAGAATACAGCTGGTCAGTCATGTCCAAATTTCTGCCACTATACCTCAACTTTCTCATCCTATGACATAAAATATTTATGTCCACAGTATCTTCACTATAAAAAGCCAGTAATTGCCACTGAATTCTGGGGCAAGTTTCATTTTGTGCACCAAAAACTCAATTACTGCCATTTTATGTGCTTCGACATAAATGAAAACATGTCACCCATTTTGAACTGAATACAACACAGACTACTACGTTTACTCAGCCATTCCCCATGGCAAACTGATGCTAACAGTGAACAAGCTGGGATAAGTTCCACTTCAAGGTCACAACACTTGTGTAAGACACCTCTGTAAAGGTTTTACTTTTCCAACACACCTTGTATTTTAGCAACATTAAAGATATCAATGTAAGCACTGTAAGATGTCTGGATTGATTTGGTGATATTTCATCACATTCCATTCTAAAAGACAGCAACAGCTTTGGGATTTTGCAATATGTGGTTCTTAGGAGGAGTTGGGAATATGACAACTGTGTCAATAGCTGTCAGGACCATGCAGCAAAGTTGCAAATGTTTGTGTTACGACCCTGAAAGGGTTAATCATGAACAAAGGTTTATAACTCAACAACAAATAACAAGGCACAGTGTGAAATGAAATTACTTCAGCAGACAGTAGTAGTTTTATCAAAAAATCGATAAGCCTTAAACTTGCCAACTTTCTTCCCATCAATGTAGTTGTATGACCGGAAGCAATGCTCACAAAAGTAGAAAGGATCATATGGCACTCTCTCATTTTCACATGTAAGCCACCTACAAAAGAAAATAATATATATATATTAGTACAATCGATATAATTAATTTTACTACTATTGACCCAAATTTCATGCTATGACATATGCTGTGAGTGAGTGAGTGAGTGAGTGAGTGAGTGAGTGAGTGTGTGTGTATACACAGTACATTACGTTTGATTTTGGGACAAACACAAAAAAAAAAAAAACAATATGGCAAGTGGGGATTATTTACATACAGACTGGCTGTAAACGTACAAATTCTCATTCTGTAAATGAAGAAGAGTGTACTTGTTTCTCCCTGCAGCTAGTGTTCTTCGCTGATGGACCCAGTTAACTGATTTTCACAAAATTGTGTGCCATTAAAGACCATCTGATACTCATACTTCTTAACTACAGACACCTGATTATAACTTGTGAGGTGACAGCAAAACTAACTTAACACAGAATACTAAAATAATGTATGATGGCAGATTTTTTAAGAACATGTGAAGTTTATTACAGTAATCCCTTCCAGAACGTAAAAGATCATCACAACTGCACGAAATATATTTTTAGGTTTTCATTTCTTGGTGATAACAAATGAACGATGGGACCGCAATAATGTGGGGTAAAGTGAGAGAGCAAACAGATACCCAAAAGTCAGTACCAAACTGTCCGCAAGTCAACATACAACAAACAATGCAACAGCACTGAACTTTGATGTTATGTTTAACAATGTGACATAAGCAAAATCTGTACTGAAGTAATGTGTGCTTCCCAAAAATATGATACACCAATCACACCTACACTAATAATGTCTAACTCCTACAACTAAAAGAAATACAGAGAATCTGACTCAGCTAGAACTCTTATCATATAACCATTTACATGACTTCAGCATGCTGGACAATGAAATAAACCAAACTTACCTTTTCGATTATAAACTGACACTAACTAAATGAAGCACTAACATAAAAAAAAACTGTATGATCAGACATATGCAAGAGGAAATTAGTTTTCTTGAGTTCCACTGAGAACTACCCACTCTTCCTGTTAATGCCACTGAGGTGGCAAAAACTCTGTTTCAGGACCCTTCCCAGTTACTTCCACTTACACAAACTCTGTGTATGACTACAACCAAGTCTCTTTACTATAATTCTTATTGTAGTTGGTACCATCTTTCTTCCACATAATGATATGAAAGTAAACTGGACAATAAAATCATGTGTCACCTCTTCTGTTACACAAATTTAATGCTGGTCCAAACAGGTAACATAAATTTCAGAATAGGGTACTGAGGAGAACATTTGGTCCTAGGAAAGAGGAAGGAACAGAAGGATGAAGAATAATGCACAGCAAGAAGCATCATAATTTGTACTCTTTGTCAAGTGTTCCAATGATAAACAAATTAAATTCGATGAGATGAGATGACGACATGAATCACGGATGGGAGAAATCACAAATCCATACAAAATTTTGATACAATATATTTATGGGAAAAGATCACACGGAATGTGGACAAGCATGTGGGGCAGGATACTGGATCATGAGTCCTCAGCAATGGAACCAGTAGTGCACTCTCATGAACATGGTAATAAAATTCTTATAATAAAAGCCAACAAGATGCTAGCAAGGTCAGGATGGTGTTCCATCCTGACCTTGCTAGCAGGCAGCAACATAACTAGCATGAAAAATACCTATTGCTGCATATACAGTGTTGAGACTCCTGATGATGAACAGCAGATCTGTCCAAAACATGTAGAGTTCTTTAACAAAAATAAATTTGAGAAAAAGTGCATCTTGTTGGCTTTTATTATAAGAATATATCACGATGCACGATCCTCTGAGGATCAAATGGTAATAAAACTTTACACTGAATAAAAGATTAATTTTTCAGTCAGATGAGCAAATATCAGATTCTCAAGAAGAGCAACATGTGACCTGAACTGCATGCCTTTTTTTTCACCTCGTCTCTGCAGTAACTATACACCTGCATCAACAGTTATAATTTTAGACCAAAATTCCCTTCTCTGTCTGTAGCAGAATGTAGGTCTGTTTTTCAACGGTGAAATAAGAATGACCGCCTGAAAGGTTTCCAGTGGCGTACGCACAAAAACTGGAGATATCCATGAAAATCGATGTTTACAGCTACATTAGGGCTCACAGGCGTGCCTGTTGTAGTTCTGGGACACTCTGTAGGGACTGTGGGGCCCTAATGTGCAACACACAGTCATAAAATTTAGTGAAAATGATGTGCAAACCTTTGACTAGCGGAATTTCACCCAGCATTCAAATCATAGCTTTAGATCTGTTTTGCTCTCACCCTATAAGCTTACTTCATCTATGAGGCATCACGTTCCTCCATCAATGGTAGCAGTTGTACAGAACAGTCTGAGTGAGTAAACTGTGCAGTACATTTTGCGATGGAGGCGAAGAAAATAAAGCTGGATGAGCCAGCCATAAGTGAAATTCTGTTTGCTGACACAGACTCAGAATCAGGTGCTGAGGCTAGCGATGTAGAAGATGAATTTTCTGAATCCGAAGAAGAACAGGAAGCCTTAGCACAAGAAGACAAACCCCAAGCCGCAACAAGTGGCGGAGGATCACCAACCTGGGGACTGCCTCAAGGAAGGAACATAAAAATCCACCCGTTTGTTGGTCCAGCAAATGGCTTGAAAATCAGTGAGGCTCCACACATCAACAAAGACAGCTCACCACTGGCTGTGTTGATGCTGTTTTTCACAGAAATTTTTTCGCTGCTGGTGGAACAGACAAATTTATACCACCAGCAACACTTGGACAGACAAGCCGGACCTACCCGCCGACTGCCTGACATTACGTTGCCTGACATAATGACATTCACTGCCTTAGCTCTGCAGATGGGACACATCGTGAAAGACACACTGCATGACTACTGGACTGGACTCAAACAGATGCACACTCTGTTTTATGGCGAGACTATGACACGAGACAGATTTTTACACATACTGTGGTTTTGCACTTTGCGGACAATCCATGGAGACCCGACCCAGACGGGGAATATGACAGACTATGGAAAATAAGGACTGTTTTCAACACCCTGAATCAGGCTAACCCTAAATTCTACAACTCCTCAGAGCATGTGACAGTGGATGAGGTAATTGTAAAATTCCAGGGCAGGGTTATTTTCAGGCAGTACATTCCCAAGAAAAGGAAATGTTTTGGCATCAAAATTTACAAACTGTGTGACAAATTAGGGTATACGTATGACATGAAAGTGTACTTGGGTAAAGACTCACGCTCTGCCACTGACAACATGACTGCAACACAAGCAACTGTTAGACATTTGACTTGCAGATTTGAAGGCTTAGGACACAAACTATTTATGGGCAATTTCTTTTCATCGCCAAGACTTTTTGACAACTTACTGAGACGAAAAATACATTCATGTGGGACAGTACGGCCCAACAGAAAAGACATGCCCTCTGACTTTGGACCAAAAAAACTGAAACTGACAAAGGGCGATATAAAGATAAGGACCAGGGGAAATTTGACCGTGTTAGCTTGAAAGGACAAACGAGACATTTACTTGCTGACTAACATGGACCCGCCACCAGAAGAAGGGAATTTTTGTGATGACAGGAAACGAGCTGTGAAGCCTCAAATCGTGGCGTGGTATAACCGGCATATGGGTTACGTCGAAATTTCTGACCAAATGGTGAACAGCTATTCGATGTGTCAATGTACCTTCAAGTAGACCATGAAATTGTTTTTCCACCTTCTGGATCTAATAGTACTCGACAGTTGGATTCTGTTATCTTCACGTGGGGCTAAATGTTCCCACCGAGTTTTCAGACTACTTCTGGTGAGGAATTTGATCGAGGAAGCTGGAAGAAGCCATTATCACCCCACCCCCAGTATGCTTGGTCGGCCAAGTGCGGCTGCAGCAAATGTTATGAGGCTGGACAGCCGCCATAACCAGCACTGGCCTGCAAAACACAAAAACAATATCCGCTGCTGCGTTTGTTCAGAGAGAGGCCAGCGAAAGACCACCATTTACAAATGTGCCAAATGTGATGTGGGTCTGTGCGTGGTGCCGTGTTTCGCCCATTACCACACAAAAACAAATTTGTAAACTGCTTTACAACTAGCGTGTGTGTGCGTGCGCGTTGTGTGGTGACTGAAGAATGACTCAAGGTGCCACGGAACCTCTGCAGCAGCCAGAATTATGTGAGTAATAAAATATTTACTCTATATTTTCTATACTGCACGCAATAGGGAGGCCTAAATTTATTGAAAAAGTAGGTGAACATTTTTCACCGAATTGATCAATTCATAAACACACTGCGAAATTTTATTTCCTTACATTTGGAGGAAAAGTCTATAAGATATGATTTTTCTTTCCTAGGAGTACGCGTTGCAAAACCCCGCTCTAAAAACCTTGACACGGTGGCACTGCGCGGGGGGATTTAAATCCCAGTGCCTAAAGTTTAAAGAAGTACTCAAAGGATTAAACAGGGAAACTCTTGTCTTTTATGGTACACACATACATGTGAAGTCTGGATCTGACTGACTACAACCTATTAGATACACTTATGCTCTTTTTTCCAAATTAATGTACCAGTTCATATTATTTCCTTCCATAACCCACAGTAAAACAAGCAGGATTCCTATACCAAAGTACTGAATTTATCCACTTACCGAGCAATGTATAAGTTACATAACATGCAGTATCGAGCATTTGTTGAGCTCAAACTGCGATAGCAAGGATAGCTTTTAGATGTTAGCGAATCACTTTCATGAAGTAACCTGGAATAAAAGATTATGAAATTAAGAGCATGTTTTCATCACAACAAGTATCTGTTTTTTCAAACTGGTATCTTACAGATGGCCATAAAAGTATCTTCCACCGTTGTTTGTTCCCAGTGCCCAACACAAAACAAAATCTCTCACATGGAAAGACTGGCAGTAACCCATTCACATAAAGTTCATAACAATACAAGCAATAATCAAACCAACCTACAAAACTCACAACCAGCAAAAGGGGCAACTTGGTTTTTGCTAGTAAGAGGTCAAAGGTAGTGGTAAAGTTGGCCCTATACACCACTTCACATGGAATGGAGGTGCAGCTCCACACCATTATATCCTTAACATGACATGGAAATGAGTGTTAAGTTACATACTTCAGCCACTGTCATCTGGGCAAGAGTCTCCAGTTCCTAACAGACAGGATATTTTGAGGAACCCAAATTTTGTCTGGACAAGTGATCAATATCCCCACACCCACTAGGAACAAAACCCCAAGTCCCCAGCCCACAGCTAACCACTTCACTCACTCAGCTAACCCAGATCACTTTATATTTGTGACCATGTATTTACTGCCAAATATCATTTTGACAATCAGGTGCCTGTGCATCGTGATAAATTCTTACAATAAAACCAACTAGATGCACTAATTTCTCAAATTTATTTTTGTAATAAAACATGTTTTGGACAGTTCCTCTGTCCATCATCAGGGGTTTTTCACTGTACACACAGCAATGTTATATGCCATACAGGTTTGCGGACAGCTTGCAAGCAGGACCAGAACGGAACTGCAGTTCCATCCTGGTCCTGAGAAATTAGTGCATCTAGTTGGATTTTTTAAATAAGAAACATAAAGATAATTCTAAGTCAACTGAATGTCCTGTTTCTTCTCACAAATTTGTTAATATGATTCAACCAAATTTACTTCCATTAGTACGTGGTCACGCATGTGTGCGCGCACCATGCACACACACACACACAGTGAATACAACTATCACTAATATTAACAGAGATGTTGATACCATAAAAAATGCAAGTCATCGAAAATGGACTGTAAACATATGTTCATGTACATAACATGAGGCTACAGAAAATAAAGAAAAATCAAGCACGAACCATTGCAACATACTACAAAATCAGTCTTAAGCGGAAATAACACTAAAGGCAGAAAATAACTCCAGTCCTCAGAACCCAAAGTGAAAGCCAAACACAAATGAGGCAGGGGAGAGACTTCAAGAGAAATCTTATCTCATCATTCCACACTGTGCATCCTGGAATTTATCAAAGGAACATCCATACCACAGCCATAAAAAATAAATTCCAACACTATAAAATAGTATAGAAAGAGACAAGGAAAGAAATAAAATAGAAAAAAGATGGACAAAAATGAAAATATGAGCATATACTAAAAGTAAAAAGTAAAGTGATCCCATTACAGGCCCAGTGTGGCCCAGAGGGTGGGTAGAGGTATAGCTCTACTCTTCCATGACCGCGGCACTAGAAGGGAGTGAGTGGTCAGCAGCATGCCCTGGCCGCACTTTACCCCCGGGAAAGACCCGGTACTCATTTTACAGGAGGGTAGGCCCCAGGGCTGGTCTGGACAGGCGGAAAATCTCGTCCCCACCGGGATTCGATCCCAGACCATCCAGCCCATAGTCGGTCGCTATACCGACTGAGCTACCCGGCCCACATTAGCATATACTACTCACTAAAAATGTAGTGTACATGCCTAACATCAGCAGGTGGTACAGATCATAAACACATATATAAATACTGTAATGCCCAAGACGAGCGGTAACTTGGGTGAGCCTACTATAGGGGTGGTAGCTGGAGTCGTGGGCCTTACGAGCAACTAGGTATACTGGGAACCTTAGGACCATATAGTTCAGTCAAAGAATTTGTTGGCTATTCAAACACTATTCCTATTGAATAAATATATGCACAACTTAATTACAAAAGTTAATTACATAAGTTAAGAATTGCTTCCTCAAGTTCCTGTATAACCAAATTCTGTCTCTATTTAAGCCAAACAAATTAACTGTCACCACCACTAATATAATCCCAAACGAGATCACGAATTTAGCGAAGTAATTTGTCACCTAAATCGACTCACACCAGTAAGTAATTTAACGTCAGTCAGTACAGCTTACCTCTGGTCAACAGCCAGAATGCAATGTAACCAATCATCTCAGAACGAAGAATTTCCTTAAGTATAACTCTTATTCTTAGAGACAGAGAAATGTCGGATAACAGTTCCAAATGCACTGGCCAAAGTATACTCCAGTAAGTCTTCAGTAATTCTTCTTGTAAGTCTCTGTGTGAGTGCTTTAACCCAATTTCCATGGGATTATATAGTGGCGTGGTGACATCATGCATTTTTTTCTAAAACTTCCTAATCCTTGATTCACTTAATTAGGGCACACATACCTCCAGTGTTACTTAAACCCAACAAACAATTATGAGGCAAGGCGTGTGCCATTTCCTAGTTACAGTGTTCCATCAGTCGAGGTTTTGTTATATGCACATTCCAATGTTATAAAAGAGACCAAATGGTTTCAAAATGTTGTGCTACATTACAATACTGAAAATAATGTTGATCTAGCAAAATACATGCCTGTACCACATGGAAACCTGCACCAGTGGGATGTTTAGGTCCCTGGATCAAATTGATTTGAATTTAATTGCATTTTATAAATCCAAAACAAATTAATACCTTGAGTATACAACAAGTAAGGAAAATATTACATACATACAGGAGTAGCTGGTACAATACAACAGATCAAGGTTAGTTTATCATTCTCTATTTACATTAAAGTATTCTTCTACAGAGCAGAAAGAGAAAGCACATACTTAAGTCTTTAGGGATGATTTAATTGTTTAGGGTTATCACTGACATTTTTTATACTTTGTGGGAGATTGTTCAACAATTCGATGCCAACTGAGTGAATTCTTTTTTGAGACAGTGATAAAATTTTATGAAGGTTAGTGGAAGTTACATTTTTGTCTAGTATTTATGTGATGGACGTCAGAATTTGATTTGAACTTATTTTCGTAGTTAAGCACAAATAACAGAAGTGATACAGAGGTTAAAAGTGCCAAACTGGAAGACCTTTGTCCAGAATAGAAGAAGAAGAAAAGGAAGAAGACGAAGAAGAAGAAGAAAAAGAAGAAGAGGAAGAAGAGGAAGAGGAGGAAGAGGAAGAAGAAGAGGAAAAGGAGGAAGAGGAAGAAGAAGAAGAAGAAAAAGAAGGAGGAGGAGGAGAAGAAGAATAAGGAGAAGAAGATGGTAGTATATATTGTGATTGAACACATAAAATTTTTTAATTCTTAAATATATCTCTACATGAGTCTCTGCTTCTGCATCCTGTGATAATTCTAATTATATTCCTTTGTATTTTAAAAATTTTTGCACTATGTGATGACTCCGCCAAAATATTAATCCACAGTTCACAATGGAATGACAATAGGTTCAGTAAACCATCTTCAGTGTTAGCTGTGGTAGGCTGCACTTAAACTGTATGTAATTTGTTCAATATGAATTTTCCATGACAGCGTACACTCTGCATACATTCCAAGAAATTTTGTTATCATAAGCTTTAGCAATTAATGTGTTAGCATAACTAATGTCCAGATCAATTTGAGAACTATTCTTAGTTGTAAATTGCATGAAATGGTTTTCATCAAAATTCAGTGAGAGTCTAGTGGCTTTGAAACATTTATTTAAGAATTCAAATTCAATTTTTATATCATTTTTAAAATCTTCAAAATAAATTGTTAATTATTGTTCTTTGTTAATTGTGTTGTTTTTGTTAATTGTGTTGTTCTGTGTACTGTTTGTGTGTAAATGTGTACTATACTACTGCCACCGGGTATCAACCCGATTGCAGTTAACAAATATATTAGTATCAATACTGCCAAAATTGGTAAATATTATACTAGTATCAATCATGAATAAAATTGGTTTCGAATTTCCATTAATAGTTTCTGATAATGCATTTACATAGAGAAGAAAATGTGAAGGACCTAAAACTGATCCTTGTGGAACACCATGTTTCATAACTCCCCAGTCAAAAAAAGCATTACAATTGAAATTTTCATTTTTGATCTCCACTCTCTGATACCTTGGGGACCGCGGTAGCACAGTGGTTACGGTACTGTGCTACAAATCGGAAGGTCGCTGGTTCGATTCCAGATGGTGTCATTGGAATTTTTCATTGATATAAAATCCTTTCAATCGCACTATAGTCCTGGGATCGACTCAGCCTCCAACAGAAATGAGTACCTGGGGGTAAAGGCGGCCGGTGCGTAAGGCTGACAACCTTACCACCATCCTGTGCCGTTGTCATGAAATCTGGGAAACTTAACTTCCTGGAACCCTCTGGGCCACTCCATGCCTGTAACGGGACTGCACTACCTTTACCTTTACTCTCTGATACCTATTCCTAAGGTATGATTTGATCCATTCATAAACTTTGTCAGTTATTCCATAACAATTTAATTTGGATGGTAAAATATCATTAACACATCTGAAGGCTCCTGCTAAATCACAAAAAATCCCTCCCACAATAAATCTATAATTAAGAGCATTCTTACAATTTCATTACTTAATTCACAGGTTGCTTTTTCAGTTGTTAGATTTTTCGTAAATCCAAATTGTTCCTCAACTAACATGGTGTTAACGTTTAAGTGTCTGAATAGTTTACTGTACATAATCTTTTCAAAGACTTTTGAAAATTAAATCATTCAAGATACTGGTCCGTATTTAGAAATGCAATTCCTCTCACATTTTTTATATAATGGTTTCACTACAGAGCATTTTAAGTGCTGAGGAAATATTTCTGATGATAAATATGTATTACACGCATGATTTAAAGGTGAATTAATATAAATGCAGCTTACTTTAAGTAAATTAGTAGAGACTGAATCACATCCATACGCATCTTTAGGCTTAACACTTTCCGACCGGCGTTGGTACTAGTACCAATGGGCCTCTCACGCCACCAATCCGGCGTTGGTACTAGTACCAACGGGCCTCTCACGCCACCAATCCGGCGTTGGTACTAGTACCAACGGGCCTCTCACGCCACCAATCCGGCGTTGGTACTAGT
>Ga0123354_10001758_pt1 | contig 27249 bp, 18 predicted proteins | sample TergutLab28metaG_2_FD_97872 | JGI IMG/M metagenome (GOLD analysis project Ga0123354, IMG submission 97872) | Labiotermes labralis P4 segment gut microbial communities from Petit-Saut dam, French Guiana - Lab288 P4 | ecosystem: Host-associated > Arthropoda: Insects > Digestive system > Gut ... | reverse complement strand
GGTTAAATAAGTTGTTAATTGTAACTCCGGGAATAAAACAGAGGGTAAACCAGTTTTTTTTTTTTTTTTTTGAAAACGCAAGTAGCGGATGGATACCAGGATGTTCTCCAGCTGCGTGAACACCCGCTTAATAGAATAATTTCCCGAGTTACGTCGTTCCGCACGTAAAGTCATTTACCCCAAGACCCGATGCTGAGGTCCCATTATCACGAGCTCACGCTCTATGATCTTGCTGAAATGTGGAAGCAAAGTTACCCTTGCAGAAGCTATGGAACCTGAGCCTCATCTTCATGAGAGGACCATGGTGATTTGTAAGCTGACTGAGGGGCTTGCGTTAATTGAAGCTAGTAAAACGTTGCTTTGGCGACACCGATTCGAAGCAGCAACAAATACGGAGGGAATTACGAGGATGTCTGCTTGCTATGAGCAGATTCTAAAGGTCTTTGTCTCGCCAGACTCCGGTGCTTGAATTCATTAAGTCACATTCAGGACTCCATGTATCGTCATTTGGCTTGTTGGACATTGGAGATGATGCATACGACCCGCCTACGATTCCAGAGGAGTGACTGCTCTTTTAATTGTTAAATGTCTGTCGGATTTCATATATTTGTCAATTTTACTAGAGTATAAATATTTGTTCCCCGACCAGAATTTATTTTCTGGAACAACCCTCCCAATTTTAACTTTGTTTTTATGAGAAAATCTGTCTCGAGTCATGTCGACAGTCTCGGAGCTAATTTTGATGTAATTTCTGGCGTCTAGACCGTTGAATTTAAATGCATCCAGAGGCAGACAGCTCCAAGCAGACAAAACAGTATTCACCCCCTCCATGTTGAACGGTTCCGAACAAGGAAAAAAAATTTTGTTCTAGCCTACATTTTTAACCATAATAAATAAATTAGTGGCGGAATGTTTCAGGGTGTCAACAAATGACAATGGTAGTTACTTTTCAGTACAATTGTCAGAAGCAAGGTAAAAGAATCAGTTTATACCTTCTGATATCTCATTCGTACCATCACGAATGTCAAATCCCAAGTCTGTAGTTCATAACCCGAAAACTTACCTTGCCCTGGGCTTTCTGTGCGAGTGCCCCATGTCCGAGGCGGTGAAGGCCCCAGGGTGGGTCACTCGAGGCCGTAAGTACGAGCGCAGAGAGCCCGCCAGCCGTGGCCGTACCATGAAGCTAGTGGTCCTCCGCGGGACAGAAGCACCGCCTCCTCCAAGCATCACACCCGTATGCGAAAAACAAGCGACCCGCGGCAGTTTTATCATGGCCTGTCCGATCGATCCATAACCTTGTTGCTAGGACACAGAACGCTTTAAAATTAGACATCTATATAAACCCGTTTTAAACCCTTGCATGTGCATAAAGGAGTTCAGCAAAAATTACAAATTAATGACTCTAAAAATCAGTACATAATATTCAACTGTGAGGAGACCTACGTTATTAATCCAGACATAATCTAAACGTTTCGCTATGTCTTCATGTTTTGAATTGTTAAATTTTTCTCTTCTCCAGAACGTCCATACCGGCTTTGTTGCCCACCCGGCCACCAATTCAGTGGGTATCGTGTTTCTTTCCAAGAACTTGGGCGACCAGGCAGTGAAGTTGACCACTCCCCTCCTACTACAGCCAAGGTTAAGAATGAGTGGAGCAGTACCTCTACTCCCCCATATACAGTTTCGTAACGTGGACAAGGACTTTACCTTACGATATGTTTCATATAATGTGTCGATCCTCACTAAATAACACGATCATGGTCGCAGTGGTCCTTCAGTGACTGTCATAAAACTATACTATAAATAACGATTTCTGCTTAAAAACTTTATTATCCAACCAATGCGCAATATATAATATGTAGATATATGAAAGCCTTCATATACAGTGAACTACACATACGCACAACCGGTCAGAATATGCTGCCGTAACACCAACTTTGTCCATGTCAACGGACACGATAGAATAATTCTTGTCATTTTTAGCCAAGCATTGTAAAGGCTCCCTGATGATGCATCCTCTGTAATCCGAAACATGTTGGAGCACTTTTAAATATTTTATAATTTTAATTGTATCTACATATTATATATTGTGCATTAGTTGGATAATAAAGTGTTTAATTAACATTGATGCACGGTGCAAACATGAAGAACGATTTCTGCTATTACCATATTACTTTACGTTCTAAAAATGAGCGTTAATACAACTTTTTATGATAATGAAGAAGATAATTTTAAATTCCACTGGAAGCTGTATTTGTTATATTAATTTTCCAATTTCATCTTCCCCCTCGTTCTTCCCACATCCCAAGAACAGCATACATGCTTCATCCAAGTTACCAAAGATGCGTTCAGGCCGAAGATAGGCCTATAGCCATCTGCTGTACAACGCAGTAAACTAAGTCCTCGCACCCCATGTCTTAGTGACCCACCGATTCAAACAAAACCAAGCAGCAGATTCTCCTTGAAGATCTGTTGGTTCCTCAGCTAGTCAAGAAATTCCCTGAACTTTACGGAAACCGAAAGTTCGTTGCCGCGTACACAGCAGCTCGCCACTTGTCCGTGTCCTGAGCCAGAAGAATCCAGCTCACAACCTCCGACCAGATTCTTTCAAAATCCATTTTTATATTACACTACCATCTATATCTGGGTCATCTTAAGTAGTCTTTCCTTCAGGTTTCCTCATTAAAACCCGGCATACATTTTTTCCCCATACGTACCAACCACCCCCCCCCCACATCGAAATTAATTCAATTTCCTTAATAATGTTTGACAAGAGGTACAATGCAGCCCATCGCTGTGGCTGTGCGGTCTAAGGCGTAGGTCTGCGGACGCTAGCCTCCTGAGATTGTGGGTTCTAATCCCGCCGGAGTTATGGATGTATGTCTGTTGTGAGTGTTGTGTGTTGTCAGGTAAAAGTCTCTGCGACGAGCTGATCACTCGTCCAGAGGAGTCCTACTGACTGTGATGCGTCGTTGTGTGTGATCGAGAAACCTCAAGAATGAGGAGGTGAAGGCCCGCGTCGGGCTGAAGCGCTAAAGGGGGGGGGGGGGGGGGACGGGAAAAGGGGGGTTACAAGTCGCCATTCTTCTCATTATGCAAGTTTCTCGAGCCGATATTTACTTCTTCCCCTATTTCCTCAATGTTCAAAACTAAGTTTTACACCCGTACCAAACAACAGGCAAAATCATAGCTCTGTGTATTTTAACCTTCATGGTAGGACAAAATATATTGAAACGAATGACAGAAAGCATTCCCCGAAATTAATGTGCTCTTAACTTCTTCGAGCACGATTTTCTGATTCGTTACTGTAGCATACAAATATACAAACTCTGGCACATTTTCAAAAGAATTTATTAACCTTCCTTATGCTGTGATGTGTCCTACATTCTGTTGACGGATATACACACATAATTACTCTCCTCAGCATTTACTTCTAGATCAGCCTCCTTACTGGCGACTACTGAAGATTTGATTTGTCTTTGCTGTATTTATATTTTCACCTAATAAAGTACCATCAGCGTAGACTGAAGCTGATGAGTTACATTTAATTTCGATTCGTAAGGGTTTTGTTCGACCTTCCTAATGGTTTCTTCTAAAGCGAAGGTAAAAAGAAATGGTGAAAAATCCTCTCCTGATTTCAGACAATTCTGGATTGGAAATGTATGAGACAAATATTTAATATCTTGAATTTACTATAGTTTTTAATGTACCTAACTACTTCCTTGAATACGTCAAAACTCAATCAGAATCTTCTACATTCAACTATAGACTGAAGTAACCCTGTTACTATTCAAAACACCGCAGAGGTTTACAGGATTAAGGCTACGACGTTGATATAAATGAAATACTCCTAACGTAGGTTACATGTGGGATGTCGTAATCACATTGTAAGAAGGATCAGTTATGCAATAAGTGACTAGAATTCAGACTTTACTGCAAAACTGAGATGACCACATTGCACAGTGTGTACAGACATTAGAAATGTCGCATCAGGATTAACAAACAATTAATCAACTGCGGTACACAAACTCCTGGAGATGTTTACACTTCAAAATTTGAAAATAAAGGGACCGTCTACATCCTCATGTTATGTGGATTTTAGACAAAACTAAAAGATTTATACTTCTGATATAAACAAATAAATTTCAGCTTTTAGGTAATTGTATTTATAACAAATACTTACGATGCCCACACGTCTTAAGATGACACAATCATGTCGAAACGCGTAACGCAAAACTTTGAGGTAAAAACTTGCATTACAAACCTGTGCGTACAACAACAGCATAATTCTTAAGTACATTATACGAGTAAGTTGCACGTGTCTGAGAATAAAGCACGACACCTGACATTATCAGAGTAGTAACATCAAGGAGGTTACTTGAGGTTGGGCATATAGGAGTAAATCAGGGAGTGTACAGGGGAGGGGGAGCAAATGCTCCTCCAATATTCTTTCTACCTAAGAATATATTTTTGGCTACTCAGTTGAAGAGCACCAAATAAAAATACAAATACTTTCCAAACGACTATTTGGGTGGTGTAAAGACAGAAAAAATTAAAAACCTGCGTTTTACGGGACGCAGATTAGAGGCACGGTCGATTCTCAACCCCCCCCCCCAAACCCTAGTTGCATTAGTTAAGTTACGCCTACGGCTGCGCATATATCTAGCATAGAAATACAAAAACTCTTTAAGAAGTATGGTGGGAAAACCTCTTGAAAAACGACTATTTGAGAACAGAGAAGGAGAAGGTAGGATATCATGATGTTTGGTAAAGGTGAAGCAATCCCTGAGGGTTCCAGGAGGTTGAGGCTCCCAGATTTCAAGACAATCGGCACATGAGGGTGGTAAGGTTGTAAGCCCTACGTACCGGCAGCCTTTACCCCCAGAAAATATTCCTGGTACTGTTAGAGGCTGAGTGAACTTCAGGGCCATAGTGCGACCAGAAGGATTATGTCAATACAAAATTCTAATGACACCATTGGGAATCGAGCCCGCAACCTTCCGGCTTGTAGCGCAGTGCCTCAACCAACTGCGCCACCGCGTGCCCCCTCATGACGTTTGGTATCTCACGAAAATCAGTTGGGAGGATGGCAGGTGACTGGAAATTACTCATCATCTATTAAGGACGGGCTTTCTAATACCAGCGGTGTTGAATCTTCGGTTCCATTAACAGAGTTCGTTCATTTCATAGTTCTAAAGTTAAATAAAAAAAAAATGTGTTCGACAGACATGAATCGAACTCCAGTGCATCAAATTTTGTCCAATCGGCGTATGGACATACGGCACCACCAAACTTCATTTTTACGGCGTTTTTGGTACATTTGTGTGGGTCTGAGCAGCGGGAAGGCATTCTGATGGTTTTCCATCAGTAATGTGGGGTCCTCGATCGAAAAGTTCCATCTTGAAACAAATAGATATCAGTTCCAGGTGGTGCTCGTCTCTCTGACCCTGCGGCACGCAACCCGCACCACCAGGAGCGAGCTGTTTACCAGGAACGCGAGTACCCTTCACGAACAGCAGTTGAAAATAAAAGAATCCTTAATTGGCCACTAACCCACTCTCTGATAGCGAAATCCGAAGGTTAAACGATAACACCACAACCTTCTTGTTATTCCCAAACGCGCAACCCATCTAACTGAAACGCATTTTAATATTAACCCCGCTGTTTCATGTGGCCGTTTTCTAAAAGGCTTCGTCATCAAAACTGCACACAGATTTCTTATGTCCTTCCCCAATAGGCCATATTAAAAGTCAATTATGATTTTTTAAATTATTCTAAGATTACGTAAAATCCGAAATATCCCACTTACGTTATCGTTCTTGAGTTAACACAACTTATTTTCACACAGCTATGAAATACGCTATAGCAGTGTTGCGCAAACTATTTTGCTCGCGGGCCCCTTTTGGCTTCGGAAAATAACCATGAATCCGCATGTCCTCGCTCACGTAAATATAGTGCCCGAATGATACGTATCGAAAATAAAAAAAAAATTGTATCTCGGAATTAATTTTAGCTAGCTATGAATACATACCAGTAGTATATGTAACAATGCACTGCATCATTTTTCCTTAACTGAAGTGACTCACTAACTTCGTGGGTACACAGGGCTTCTTAATTAGGTACTCTAACAATCGTACGAAATAAACACATCGCCAATTTAAAAAGTTCCGCTATTAATTTTAACAAAACATTTTTCCTTTATTAAAAAATAAGTAAACCTTATAGTGGTCAGTACAAAAATTTATCAATGGAGCGCCGGCATCCGCGGACCACACTTTGGGAACCACTGCGCTATAGGAATTGGCGTAAACTGAGGGCACTCTGCTTTTTTGTTTAGTAAGACTCGTTTCTTTCCGGGCGCAAGACGACCTCTAGGTCACGCAATGATAGTGGCTGTCACGACGCGAACCCTACAAATTGCCGCTTTATTGACCGTTCAGTCACGCACAGGAATTTTGTTGCCTTCCTCAGACACTGTCAGGTTGTTCATCTCCAATTCCAGTGTCTGGCTGACGTAGAGGAGTTATGTCGGTTATCCGAATGCAATCATATCATTTCTGTAAGACGGCCATAACCTAACTTCAACTAGATGATTTGTTGCCTTAACAGAGGTGGCCACCCAAAATACTTAATCAACAAATGTTACATTTCACATTACTATTTTTATTTAAAAGAACTGTCTTTAGATGGTAATAACGTTTTTGGGAATATGCTGCCTCCATCTTCGGCTTGGAAGTGATCATTGGTCTCAAGCACAAAACGGATCAAAGACCACAATGGTCAGTATTTCTAAGAAGCCAGCTCATGCCCTGCATGGCATAGTGATGAAGCATAATTATTGTCCAACTTAACTCATAAACACCACTTTCATCACTGCATATCCAATGCGTGTATGTATGAAAGGGGATTGCTACAAGAAAAGGTCAATTTTCCAAATTTTCTAATTATATGCTTAAGTAAAATTAATGTTCAACAACATAACTCAACTCATTAATACCAACTTCCATCAGTGCATGTCCGGTACTGGTATGTACAAAGGCTGGAAGGCTCAGAAAAATGTGGATCAGAATACAAATTTACCAAATAGGTAATAAAATTGCAGACAGAGGAATATGTCATATGTGACAGACAGAACTGGAATGTGCTTAAAGGATGTGTGCTATATGACATGGGAAAGGTTTAATTTGTACATATTTAGAGTTTCTAGTTAATCAGGATACACAGATTCCAAAACCTAGCCAAATAACAATACTTTATTTCTGTTTTGGAGTTGTGGCACATTGTTAATATGAATTCCAATGTTATACAGAAAAACACAGTTCAAAATATTTTTCAGAGTTTAGAAATGAATGAGGTTCAGTTCTTAGGTTCAAGTGTGTGGATTCTGACATTAATGTTGCCAGCAATATGAATTTCTGTTAAACAAATCCATGGCACACTCCCAATTTTCACAACCACCTTCTTTATGGTACAGTTTAACATCATTCCCTCATACACACACGCGTGCGGGCAGGCACGTGCACACATGCATGCACTTAGCTTATTGATTGTGATTTCTGTGCCTGAAATTTTCCAAGTAAAATTTTGTGTGAACCTCTTGTTCTCCAAAGTGAGCTGCAGGTCCTGCACATCTCGACTTTCTCGATGTAACCACATTAAAAATATCAGGTGAAGATCACAAGATATGCAATTTCTTTCAGCAATTATCTCCACTTCACAAGTTAATATGTTTTCCTCAAATAATCCAATGTTCCTGAGCAGCTTCAATCTACTGTTTGAAGTGAAGTTGCTTCCATTTCATTTTCATAATTAAGAAACATACCATCACATAAGAAGGCATATAAGAAAATGTAATGTCAGAAACTAAAATACAATCACAGTCACATTCAATTCAGAACTTCAATTTTCACCAACTCTCAGCATGTTATATAAGATACCTCATTACATCTTACAGTTTTCTATTTTTAGGGGTGTGCACATCCACATATATATTTTTATCTGTACTCATTCAGCCAACATAGTATCTGCATGTTTCTACAAGTATTTGTGTTGAACAGCTGATCTCTTTTCACATGCAGTAAATGCTTTATACCATATGTCCTAGTTTTATTTTAAAACTGTTTTAATTTTGAATTATATTTTATTGCTTATTAGATTTGTTCCTCCTTTGCACTCATCACTTTCCTTTGCTCATTATTATTTAACCACTGAGTCAGGCACTTCTACTATTCCTGTTTTTAGCATAATTTCCTACACTGTGTGCTTTCTCAATATGTATATGTGGTTTCCTTTTTGTGTTGAATCAGTTACTGGTATGGATATATATATATATATATTGTTAATAGGATTTTGTTTGGGAGTCCAGACTCATCTGTCCATGGACTCAGACAGGAGTATATATATAAAATACACAACCACAGACAATACAGAATATTGTGGTAACTTAAAATATTTTACTGAATGTTACATTTCAAACACTGTAAAAAAAAAGCTCCTGCCATGACTCTATAAATGGGTGAAAACATGTTTGGTCCTAGATAAATAGATGGTATTATAGTTTATGATAATTATATTCCACATTGTACTGAATTACTGACCTTCAGTCTCTGTTGCCTTGTAAAGAAACCAAGCTTTTTTAATGATGATTCATATCTTCTGAATATGATTCCACATTGTTTGGTATATAGTTGATGTTTCAGATAAGTCTGCTACCTCCATCTTCACGACTTAAGCAGTCTAAGACGAGTAGATGTGCCAGAAAAAATAGGTACATTTATACACAAGGGTGAGTAAAGTAGTGTGTCAGTGGAAGTGGTGACATGTAGATGCAGTGCACATAGGTAAAACAAATTAAGATCAAGACAGCTGATAGTACAGAAAGGAAGAGGATGAGTTTAGGACATAATGGGTAAGAAGAACTGGGACATTAAACACAAGTTGTTTGAGATGCAGTTCACTAAGCAGTCAAGGGATGGTACATGAGGTGACAGGGAAATGTGTGATCATGGCTACGTGTGACCCTGAAACTGGCAATAATGCCAAGGATGTGTATTCATATAGGAAGGCTTTGTCTTTTATTTCAGGAAGTGTATCAGATATTGCCATGACCTGCTCATGACAAAGCCATCCTCCCTGTTCCTGTTGTTGGGATGGAACTTTATCTCAATTGCCTCCCTTACGATAGTCTTGGTAATGGGATTTGGTGGAAATGACTTTGGTTTTCTGGGCCACATACTGCCAACTGGACTGGTGATGGGTTATGGTGTTATGGCTGGGAGGTTATGGACCACTGTCCCTTAAGTCCCTAACTCACTCCCAATGATTTCCATCTCTTTGGGCCCCTCACAAAGTATCTGGCTGGCAAGGTATTTGTAACAGATGCTAACATGAAGCAAGCTGTCACCTCCTGGCTACAAAAACTTGATACTGAACTCTTTATGCTGGGATACCTGCCTTTGTGCCAGAGTGGAACAATACATAAATGTCAATGGTGACTACGCGGAGATTAGATGTGTGCCACGAGCTATCCATGTGCCTACATCAGAATGAAGTTTTTGGTATCAGAATGTTTATCTAATTTTTTAAAAATTCCTTCAAAATACACCCTTTTTCTGGCATGGCTGCATAGGTTCTGAAGTTGGTGGCAGCAAACTACTTCAAAAAGATAGTAACCATTTACCAGTTGTCACAACTCAAATTCCAGAAGACACAAATTTTCATAAACACTGCTCTCAGAGCCTCAAATCTCTCAAGTTTTGGTAACATTCAACATTTGGCCCGAGTCTTGCATATAAAACATTTACAAAGAATGCTGAAATTAGTGACAAAGGAACCACAGATCTTAGCATTGGAAGTATGCACTACAACAGTTTCTTTCTGTACAGAGAAATGGCTACTTCATAGCTTTTTTGCTCATATATAAACATCATCAACATACATTTACACACAAATATATTTATATAATACTGCTGTTCTTGTATAGGGATAAACTGTCATTCATGACCCATCTGAAACAGGTATCCTACTTTCATCACGAGCCTTACAATAGTGTTTATCCCCTAAAAATTTAAAAAGTCTAAGGGCATACATAATCCTTCCTACACATAACTGAACTAAAATTAACAAATCTCATACCCTAGAAACAGCACTCAACTGACCTCAAGGTGAAAGTAAGAGAACCATAAATTAACTACACAACATATAACATATCATGTGGCAGTGTTTTAGATCTCTCATTACATTTCAGATACCATTAGTCCATGTTACACTCTTTTGTTCAGTCAGTTATTTTACAAGCAGTAATGACTTTCTTGCTTTTATCCATCCAAGTTCTTTTCTTTTTGTACCCATGCAGAATTTGGTCAGAATTTTTCATGACTAAGCAGGTTCTGCATTTCAAAGGATTTTGAAACCACTGGTTCAATACCATAACCTTTGCACCATTCCCCACTGTAAAACATATTTCTGTTGTGATCAACATTAAGTTTCTGCTTTGTTATCATCATGATTCTTCCCAGTATTAGATCCCGCTGGAACTTAACTGATATTTCAGGACAGTATCTTCACATCTGAAGATACTTTCTTACCATCCTCTTCTGTTGGACTCCTCATGTGTTGAAACATCATCTTCAACCTGCCTGTGATATACAATGCTTAAATTGATGGGGAGCTGGCAACCTCTTCATGTAGAGAATGATGTCAGTGCTGGATGGAATACTGAAAAACATGGCCTGTTCAGAAGCTCAAAAATATAACAGATCAGTTACTCGACTTGTTTTATAAGATTACTGTCTGTACTTTAGTAAAGCTTCCAGTTTTGAAACCACCAGCTTCTCCACCTTCCTCCAAAACACTAATACCTGATTTTCAAAGTACACAGCATTACATTCAACGTGACTGTGTTATCAGTATTCACCTGTGAGAACCTCAAACCATGCTTCTTACTGGCAAAAAGTCAACTGGTAGGACTTTTTATTTCTTTCAACATATTACAAAAATAATACCAGCCTGACTGCTGTCTTAAGTGATGGGATGCTGTGTAATATGGCAGGTGATTAATGCAGTCTTAATATTCACTGCCATGAGAACATGAGGTGTCAGAATCAGCCTGATATTTATGAAGATGACACACGGAAACAGTTGAAAAGATAGTGACAGGAAGACATATATAATTCTAAGAGATCAATGTTGTGATACTAATGTTCTGAATGCACACGCCCTGACAATAAAAGTTATGATTCAAAAGATGGGTACATGAGGAACTGGAGCAGGTGTTCAGTTACCTGCATACCACAGAAAAATTCTGTTTACATTTAAATGCCAAATGAGGGAGAGAAGGTACTTTCAAACTAAGAACTGCGACCCACAGTTGACATGTAAACAGAAATGACAAAATGTTAAGAGTGGTAGACTTTGTCACATCCAAAAACCAAATTGTCAAAAACACAATGTGCCAACAATGCAACATTCATATATGCACTTGGATCTCTCCTGATCACATCTTGATACATGTCAGTCAAGTACAATCTGAATAATGTAAGATGTGAAATTAGTAGACATTTTAGGTGTAAAAAAATAGGGAATATCTGAAATATGAAACTAATAAACTTGAAACAAACAGGCAGAACAAGAATATTAGTGACTTGTACAGAGGCAGAAAACAATTAAAAAACGGTTGCCAGCCTAGAACTTAACAAAGGATTAGAAGATCAACTTGCAGTATTTTGAACAGGTGGACAAATCATTTTTATCAGTTACTGAATACACAAGAGATTAATGTTGTCAGGCAGATTAAAATACATACAGATTAACCACCAGTGCCCTAGCCTGATGCCTTTGAGGTTGAGATGGCTACTGAAAAGTTGTAAAGATACATATCACCAGTACATTATCAAAATCCAGCAGAAATGATTCACGCAGAAGGTAGAATAATACATCCTGAGATCCCAAGACTTGCTTCAAGAGTGCAAGGAGCCTGTTATCATACCTACTTATAAAAAGGGTGATAAAAATAACTGGTAATTATCGATGCATATTACTGTTACGAGCTACAGTAACAGTAGGCTGTAGGAAACTGAAAAATGAGAAGCTTCATGAATTTTTTACTCCTCACCAAATGGTGTTAGGGTGCCCAAATGGATATCATGGGGTGGGCATGTGGAACACAGGGGGGATAAGAAAAAATGCATACAGGGTGCTGTGGGAAAACCTGAAGGCAAGGGGCCACTTGGAAAATCAAGGTCAAATTGGGAGGGTAACAGTAAAATGGATCTTAAAAGAAATAGGATGGGAGAGTGTGGAATGGATTAATCTGTTTCAGGATAAGGGCATGAGGCAGGTTTTTGTAAATGTATTAATAAACCTTTGAGTTACACACAATGTGTGGAATTTCTTCACTATCTCAAGAACTATTAGAAGGGCTGTGCTCCAGTGGAGTTTGTTAGTTACTGATGGTAATAATTTTTCCAGTTAACTACACAATGTATTGTTATGCATGTGGTCAAAAAGTCTGTGTCTACAAACAAAACTTAAAATTTAATTAACATTGTTTTAATCTTTGTTCAGGACCTCTACATAGCCAAGTTTTTAAACTCGTGTACTAATACTGGCACTGTCATTTCTTGTAAGATTTTACGTTGCTTTCACTCCCAATTTTATTTCTCAAAGACAATTTTGTTATTGCACCACACATTTAAGTTTATCCAGTTTAACATGCCCTGTACAGTTGTATGATACATCACAGCCACAGTAATCAAAAGCGTTTTATCTGTTCTATGTTAGTATTATTTACATGATCTTCAATGTCACTGGGAATTTGCTTCCAATCATTATTATTTGAAGGTGCTGAATCACCTGTCTTAAGTGTCTTCATCTGATATACATCAAGCCCTTATTTTACACCCCAGATATGTTTCTGAAAAAGTGGCTTTAAATCAGAAAGGTGCAAAAAATTATGTTCCTATAAGAACTACAGGAATAAATATGGATTAGTGTAAGACTGCAGCCAGCCAAAGGGTGTTAAACCAAAAATGAGAGGGTATAAATTAAGAAGTGGTGTATACTGGGAAGGGGTATTAAAGCAACAAAGGCATAAAACAAGGGCTATGTGTAATTATGATGCCCAAAAAACCACACTTTCTAAAGGATTAATCATGTCAATAGGGAATAAAACTCTGACAGCCCTTGCGAATGATTATGGATAGTTTTCAAATCACTAAGAGTTTTACTCTCTACTGACAAAGCATTTCACTGCATTTATTAAGGATGAGAACATCTGATTTTCTTTTGATCCAATCTAACATTTTCGGAGCTCATCTGCCTGTTGGTGCTGTCTGTTATTTTTCTACATGTGTACATAATACTGCATAAAGTTCTCAATCTCCAGCCGCTTGGAGGCACGATACCTCCTCTTGCACAGCATGTCACGCATCCTTTGCCGTGCCAGTTCTTCTGCTGACTGAGATGCCCGATACTTCCTCTTTCGGAGTTTATCACGTTCCCTCTGTCTCTGCAAATTTTCTTCAGTCTGAGATGCCCGATACTCTCTCTTGCGAAGTCTGTCACGTTCTCTTTCCATTTGCAGTTCTTCAGATGTTTTTGAAGCACGATACCTTCTCTGGCGCAATTTGTTTCGTTCCTTTTGCCTTTCCGTTTCCTCTTCCGTTTTATAAACTCGTGGTCTACCACATCGGCGTCGTCTTCTTTTAATGCTTGTCCTCTGACCTGTTTCATGTGCCCATCTCTGCGGATCCACCTTCATGCATTCTGACCAAGCATCGCAACTGTCGAGACCAAAACAATTAGTTGAGACTAATATCCTTTTCTATGAAGGTTAGTTACAAAAGATGCTCTTAGGGTCACTACTACTAACTATGTGAACATCAGCTCAAAGTCCTCAGTATACAGCTTATTCATACTGTGAACTCACAAAAGCATTGTTCACCTGACAACAGGGTAACAGGTGGATTACCAAATCACAATTCTGACTATGGAACCAGGACAGTACAATTGGTAGCAGTGCTACTGACAGGCTACATTACCATGGTTCAATTCACAGCAAAGCTAAAAACATTTCTCTTTACCACCAAAACAAAACCAGTCTGTGGGTTAACAAGTTCTCCTACACAAAGGGACACTTCCCCAGTGCAAGGCAGATGGAGCATCAACATGACCACTTGTCTCAGTCTAGTGCCAAGATTAGGAATACATATGCTTTACCTGAACATTTTCTCATGTCTTCATGACATGATGTTCAGGCACACAGGGCAATTTTACAAACGATCATGCCTTTGTGTTGCAAACTACCCTAATTGCTGAAAAAAATGTTATATTCACCCACAGCAAACACTGTATGGATGCCCTGCCAACTTTTGACTATCAATATCCAACAGACACACTTTAACATACGATAAAATGTTTGTAAACATAATTTTTATTGTGAAAACAGAAAGTAATAAAGAAACATGTATTAATGGACACCAGCAAGGGCAGATTGTGAATTGCTTGCATTCAGGCTAGAATAGAAAGAATTCAGGCTCTGAATGGGTATGGGTAACACACTTCAAATAAACTTTTGACTTGGACAGGGCTGGGACAAATGGTTTTAATATTCAAATTCCAAAATTGTGGCCTATGCAGACTTCTACTCATCACTAATAAGGAGGACAGTAAAGCAAAGGGAAAGTGACCCCATTACAGGCCTGGTGTGGCCCAGAGGGTGGGAAGAAGTATAGCTCTACTCTTCCATGACTGCGGCACTAGAATGGGGTGAGTGGTCAGCAGCACGCCCCGGCCGCACTTTACCCCCGGGTACCCATTTTACAGAGGCTGGGTGGGCGCCAGGGCCAGTCTGGACAGGCAGAAAATCTCGTCCCCACTGGGATTTGATCCTGGAAAGTCCAGCCCATAGGGTCGAATAATGAGGACAATCTACAAGTAAATGCACAGCAAGACTTGGGCATATTTTCATGTCACATTCCAAAAGAACTGGATAAAATCATTACTGTCGTATAAAATCAGATAATAGGTCTCTTGAAGATGTGGCAAAGTTCAAATATTCAAGAATTATGCTAATACATGAAACTGTTTTTGACAAAATTTAGAACATACATTTGGAGAATTCATCCCCAACACTAATGAAATGTTGTATGAAGTCAGATAAAAAAGTACGTATGTAGTACGAATACTGACATGCAGTCTGACAAGAAAACATTTTCAGAAAACCAATATTCATACACCTAAGGAAGATTAAACAATAAGTAAATGCTATTACTATTTACTTCCTTCCTAGGTTTATACATAAGTTCAGACAGCCAATACATGAGATGTGTGTGCAAAAATTTTACACTAATCATTTTCCATCCAAGTAACTGTTTTATACTTACAGAAATTTCTACAGAATGAACATCATGATAATTATTGTGTTGCAACAAATCTCCTTCACAGCTATATTACATAAAATCAATTATTCAACATTAATCATAGCATTTGTCAAACACATGGCACAGAATGATGGAGTACAATACAGCAAAGATCCACTAGACAGCTGTTGTGGATATTCCTCACATGCTATCCTACAAACCTGTTTCTTTCTTTGATCATTCCAAAGTTTTAGTCTTAGGATCTTTTGAACATCTTTAATTTGTACAAATTTAAACACCTGACTTTTAGTTTTCCACCTGTCTTTCACAGTCTCTTCAATTCACATGGTTCACCAACATTATGTACATTTTCTTTTGTATCTTGTGTGTGTGTGTGAGAGTAGTGTGTGAGGTACTGGGACATGTTCATGCACCCTACTTTGTTACTCCCATCTTTCAATCACGGACACCATGTAATCCCAAAAAGTCAGTGCTATCCAGTATCTCCAGCACCATGTCATCACCATCTTATGACTAAGCACTTATCTTTATCTGCATTACTATTCCTCTAAAACTTTGTCCAACCATCTTTCCATATCTTCACTTGTTAGGGTAGCTCAAAGCTTTCACACGAACAATTTATGTTCCCTTCCCCTCACAATTTCTTCTTTCAATTTAGTGGCTCTGTATCTCTCTTATGCCACTTGTTTTGTTGTGCCCTTTGAAACTGAAGCTGCAGTCATACACACACATCTCCTGGGCCTTCTTGTCCTATCCCTATCACACTTTCATAACTCTTCACTGTTAAAACCAGGAGGCAGGAAAAAAACAGTCTCCATACAATATCTATACGAATTGTGTGGTACTTCTTGTTCAATAAAATGAACACAGACATACAGGTTCCATTTCTATTATGTTCAAAATTTGCAGAATATGACAAAGCCAGGTCAGCAAAGTCAGTATAGTGACTATGCTACAGGCTGGACCATATGGGGTTCAAATCCTGGTAGAGGCAAGAGAGTTATCAATTTTCCAAAACATTCAGACCAGATCTGGGACCAACTCATCTCCTATTCAAGGGTACTGGGGGCTCTTTCCCTGGGGAATTTGGCCAGTGCACACGGCTCACCAGTCACCATCATCCACTGCCAAGGTTAAGAATGAGTGAGGCTATACAACCATTCCCCCCCACATGCATTCGCAGCATGTACAGGGACAACTCTTCCTACCGTTTTATTGCACATTCTCTTTGCCATCTTTACATACATAAATTAAATACACCATACATAAAATACATTTCAAAATATGATGTAAATTACACAGCATTTCATCACTTCTGAAGGCAGTAAAGAGGTAAAGCAATTCCATTACAGGCCTGGACAGGCCCTGAGGGTTCCAGGAGGATGAGGCTCCCAGATTTTAAGACAACTGGCACATGAAGGTGGTAATGTTGTCAGCCCTATGCACTGACTGCCTTTACCCCCCAGGAAATATTCCTGGTACTAATTTCTGTTAGAGGGTGAGTCGACCCCCAGGGCCATAGTGCAGCCGGAAGGATTATGTCAATAAAAAACTCCACTGACACCAATGGGAATTGAACCTGCGACCTTCCAGCTTGTAGCATAGTGCCTCAACCAACTGCACCACCACACTTGAAGGCAGTATAAAGTTGTAATTCACAAAGCATTAACTCTTAATCTTGAAGTTCCCTGGTCAAATACATTAGACACAAAACAGAATTCACCTTATACTAAATCTTTTGCCTCTACAACAAAACCACTGAAACCTGGCATCTGAATGGCAATGATGGCTAGATAAGCTTGAGAGCCATAAATAAACCACCACCAGCTTATGTACATCACATTTACACCAGCCAGATTTAAGCAGTAGGCCTGCACAGAATTTCAAAGACACAAATCAATTGTCATAAACCACCATCATTCACAAGAAAAAAAAATCCTCTTGGATGCAGGTGGAAGGAACACTCATCAAGGCTCTCTGATCACTGTCACATCACCATGTCCCAAACTCCTCCTCCAACATCACATTGTGTACATACAGCATCATCGTCACACCATTAGAAGAAACTTTCCACCATTTAACAAAACAGCCATCTTTATAGTTTAGCCATGATATGACATTCACCTCATTTTCTGGTGACCAGAAATCTTCCCAAACAATTTCATATTATTCAGTATAAATGACATATTATCCAGTCATTCAGGTAAAGTGGTAGGTAACCTTATTTAGTTTGGACCACAACTGAATTCATCTGCTGAAATTTAGCAGGTATTCTATTAGGCTTCATTAACCCCTGCTCATCCATTACTGTTACATGTGAAAAGACACTGTAACTCAACAGGTTGCAGATGGCCTACATCCACGTTGGCAATGGTCGCCTGCAGGGTTTCAAGATTTGCATTCAATGCCAAACATTATGATCACAATACCAATAAGAATGAGATGAATGGGGTATGATGCATGCATGGGGACAGGAGAAGAGAAAACTGTATGGAGTTTTAGTAGAAACAATGAAAGAGAAGAGGCCATGTGGAATACCTGATATAGATGGAAGGATAACAATAAAAATGGATATTCAGGAAGCAGGATGTGAAAATGTAGGCTGTGATAGCAATCAGTGGTGGGATCCTACTAACATAGAAATAAGCCTGTGAGTACCACATAATTGGAGACCTTCACTAGCCAAGGAATTCCTGTACTTGCTTCTCATTAAGGACTCAGCTTCATTAAGTTAATTACTTAACAAGAATCATGGAGGCATGTAAACAATATTCTAATGCACAGAACCCAGCAGAACTGACTGGAGTAAGACAGAAGCAGGTACAGAAGCCAGTACCAACCCAAGCATCTTAGAGTGATCACATGATACATTTGATTCAAACTTAAATGTAATTTTACATATAACAAGTCTCATGGTTCACTTACAATTCATATTCAAATAAATACAATATACCACTGCACACACACACACACACACACATATATATATATATATATAACCATTTTAAAAGGTACCAATTCTGTTCAGGCACCTGTTATGTTGGACAAGAATAGGAACACAAAGTAAGCAAACATTTTGCAGTATCTGTTTTGACATCATGTGTACCACAAGTACACAAAGTAAGTTATCCTTGTGACTGCTCATCACGAAACAATGCACAGTCATCACCAATTGCATACAACCACTTCCCATATGGGGATGACTTCAAATAAGTGCTGCTATGTGTAATTTGTCAATGTATCCCAATGGAAAATGTCCACCAAAGAAAAAAGTGGGTTTGAAAAAGAACAAAGCTGTGACATCCACTAGCAGATAGAGGCCAGTGATGATATATGAGATAACAACAAAAGGAACATTTTAATTTCACGCAGCAATACTGCGACACCATTCCTTTAAGACTGATGTATATTCGACAGACTGACAATTCTCTCATGAACTATATAAATCATATGTGGGTTAACTACTATCATACAACACAGTTACATGAACATGCATGAAATTAAGAGCTTGTCCCATAAATATAACCAAAGATTTATTTATGAGATTGCATAGTGTAACGGTGGATTTTCAACAATTATGAGGTTTTTATGGAACTGAGGAAAAACCACGCCGTGAATAAACAGTGACACTTCCAATAAATTACATGTAAAGAACAGCAAACATTTTCAAATTTCTTCTCTGTCACAAACTATTTTTTTTGTTCTTATTCTTGTTCTGATTCTACAGTAAGATCTATGTTTTCAGGGCTGACTAATGACATTTTTATTCATGACTGCTGTGTGCAAATTCCTTGGGTGTATATATTCAATAAAGGCTGCATTATTTCAGAAATCCATGCTCTGCAGCACTGTGTGCACAGTATCAGAGCCATCTTTTAATATGTTTTCTAGGTTTCCATGTTTCATAATATCTCTTCCTCTTCTCTTCAGTAGTCTTTCCCTTTCATGATGCTGCTCCAGTTTGTAACCCGACAAAGATGCACAAAATTTTCTCATAAATATTCTGTTTTGTTCTCTCTGTCGTTCAAGCTGATGAGGTGTTTGGGCTATTACAGGCTTTCTTTTACATTTCCTGCTTCTACTGTGTCATTGCTTCATGTCACCTGGCTTACACAGTTCAAGGACTATAGGCACGATGATCACATGTTACAATGTCCTGTCTCTCGTCTTCACCTTTCAATTTCTTCATCTGTTAGTGATGCCCGGATTCTTCTCATGAACAAACTTTTCTGTTCTTTTTCTCTTGCATGTGCTTCTTATGACTTGGATGCCTGACACTGTCTCTTTCACAGTTGGTTCTTCTCCCTTTTCTTTGCCAGCTTCTTCTCTTCAATGACATTAACATGCTTCCTGGGTCTTCCTCTTTTACTCGTTAGTTCCATACATCCATCCCATGTCATTTTACTGTTAAAATCAACAAATAAAAACAAATAATGTCTTTAAAATTCTTATAGTACAAGAACTGCACTCAAGAAAACACACCTTGTAGTGTGAACCAACATCTGTTCCACACCTCCTGATGACAGGATAAAAGTGAAAGAAGCACCAACATATTTTTCACTGTTTTCACCGAACACAAAAAATTTCAGAACATTAAACAATCTGCTACCATAAGGAGAGAGGAAGAGGTGGAGGAGGAGGGAGAAAAGGGCAGAGCAGGGAGAGGAGAATGAGAATGAGTTTTACAAAATTTTGTTTGAACAGGGCATGGGGACTCAATATGGGGATCTGAGTTTCTGAGTAATTGGGAAGTAGCCACATGTTTATTGTATGCATTATTCTTATCATTACACTTCTCACTATTTTGTAAGGGTTATCCAAAAAGCTTTGCAACACTTGTTATACTTCAGTCAAAATAAATAGGAAATGTCTCCAATTTTTTCTGCGGTTAATATAAGGCTGTGAATCTGATATTAGCATAAGAAATGCTTCTGCTTTCCTCATTGCAACTTCTCCAAATACTGTGCACAATGCTAGAGAATAAGGGCCACAGCTTTTCAGCAGTTGATACTTATAAAAAAATATTCAGTCACAGAAATCTATCTATGCAGCACCTGGAAAGAACAGAATGGGAACCCAGCTGAATATGCCCCTTCCCCTGTCAATATGGCAACTGCACTTAGTCTTCAGTGACAACATTCAGTAGATAACAAATGCAAAATATAAGATGCAGTCAGAAAGAAAGAAAGAAGGAAAGGGAGGGAAGAACTTCACAGTAAACATATCTTTAAGCATATCACTGTATCTTTGACATGCATATACAACACTGTAAAATTCATTATGTTAATGCAGAATTCCACTGGAGGGTGCTGTGTGGAATTTATTTAACAAAATCACCACTAATACATGCTATGTAGTGTAAAATGATGGGATGGTAATGAATAATGAATTAGGAAGGATGAGGGCAGAAGCAGTCAAGCCCTAATTTCATGTTCTATACCAGAACTTGCATTGATAGAGTAAGGAAAACCAAGAAAAACCTAGGTCAAGATTGTCAATGTCCCAGCTGATATTTGTACTGGACACCTCCCAATAAACTTCAAAGTATTCATGCTTACATTAAATTGCTTGGTTGACAAAGTTACACCACATGATAAGATTCCTTCCACAGTATGCATATGCCTTCCAACTATTAATTCTGTGTCACTTCCACATCATCACCATAATCAGTTTTGGCCCCAAGAAGGTTGCTCTGGCACCAAAAACAAATTCAACAACATCTGTGAGGTCAAAGATTTAAAACTCATAAACAAGGGGAAAGCATTGAAATGATGACTGAAAGAACAAGATACATAATATCAAATCATTCAAGAATTCTTGGATTAAAACAAACAAATTTTAAATAAATGAAGACATGGAATTACTTCTGGTAAATAACTATAAACAATGGAGATATAGAATGTCCCTGAAAATTCCAAATATGTATTAGCACCTGGACTTTAGCATGACAACTTTGGTGTTTTTAGTGATAAGGAAGGATAAAATTCCCAAAAAGACACAAATGCTTTAGAACAAATGCTATCAAGGAAAATTAGTTCAAGTCAGTTTCTTCAGAGATGACATGGGTCATGAGACAAACATTAAAATGATAGAGAGTTCCTATGGAAAAGCAGAAAGTGAATTTTCATTATCCATGTACTGTTCCAACTTCTACACATTTCTGTAACATTTATTAAATGTACTTCTACTTGTATGTCTAAACATCTATTAGATCTAACATGCTTGCAAATGAGTTTTTATTTAACTGGGATATTCACTAATGCCATGACATACTGCGTATGTTTTCACACATTCTGCCTAATAATTTAAAAACTGATGAAAAAAAAGGGTTTATTACAACTTCCCTGTAACAATTTTTAAATTAAATCATTTGACAAAGTTAGCGTAAGGTAAGCAAAGGATTTGAGCCACTACAAAAAAGTTAAAACTCACTTCCCAGTCTTAACCATGTCTTTACACTTGCTTTCTCACTGCGCCTTATAGCATATGAAATCCTTCAGACACTCACTCTCTTAACAGAAATCAACCACTCAATCACTCACTGTGACTTTTCACTTACTTCACGTCGCAAATACCTACATCAAACTTAATGCCGCCTGTTATCTTCCCACTGACTTTTTCACTGCTAATTTCCCTCCCTTCACTTCCTATTGTCTTTCTTTTTACAGATTTCAAGCAATGCCATATAAAAATGACTTCGGTCCATTTGTGTTTTATTTAACAAAGCAAGACAGTCCCAAAAGCCACTATTCTCTTGTATCTGTCCGCTGAGTTCTCTTCTGACTTCCTCCATGGCTGGTGCCTACCACAGACTGTCAATATTAAATGAACGCTTTCTTTCCATTTCTGTACCCTTCACCTCAGGGAATCTATTCAATTCTACCAAATGTAATACAATTTCTCCTTGTGGTTCCTCTTGCCTTTCAGTATCTGAAGAACTTGCTCATTGTTCTTGACGACACAGTTTTGTTGCATTTACCTCGCTCAGCTGCCTCATCTGTTCGAGGTGCTGTAAGAATCCCTAAATGGAGTCCAATTTTTTACTCTTCAGTGATTGAATGTGACAAAGACTGCTTCCATGTTTGGCTGAATTCTGTACTCTTATTCATTTTAGCAGCACACAGCTCTCTTATGTACAATTTAACCTGCTCCCTTTGCTTTGCCACTTCTTCAGGAGCTCATTTCAATAGAGACAACCATTTATACAGTCAGCTTCTTTCTTTCCACCTATAAATTTCTTCAGTGTCTGTGATGCTCAAAATCTTTGCATATATAGACTATTCTCTGCTCTTTACCTTGAAGCTTCTTCAAGACTTCGATGCAAGACAAACTCTTACACACTCTGCCCTTTTCCCATTGCCTTTCAACTTCTTTACATGTGAGAGAACCTTGAAGTTTTCGCAAATATATATTCTATTCTGTTCTCTCTGTCTTGCAACCTCTTCTGGTGTCTGGTGCCATATAGATAATCTCTTGTACATTCTACCTTTCTCTTACTATCTTTCAACTTCTTCCAATGACTGAAGATGCTCAAAGCTTTCTCATATACAACTTACTTTCCTTTACGTGGTGCATTCAAGTTCTACGGTCTCATAATTTTTTTCTCAGGAATGGAAGCAGGCAGAAATGTGAAAGTTGTTGGAGATGACGTGGCTGTTGTTTAGGTTGGGTGAGGCCAAATGCCAACACTGTCCTACCCGTTGAATGCTTGTGACGTCGAGTGACAGTAGTGTTTTAGATACTGAAAACAACGACATTTATATTCGAAGAACAGCACATGATTATCCAATTCCTCCACTTGCATGGCATGAAACCCATCGAAATTCATCAACAATTGAGTAAGACATGCAATGATGGCATCACGGGTGTGAAAAATGTGCGTTCGTGGGTACGACAGTTCAAAGAAGGCCGAACGTCATGTGAAAACAAACCGAAGGAGCCTCGGCCACGCACTAGCCGATCTGAAGACATGATTGCGCGAGTGGAACAAATGGTTATGGAAGACCACCGCTTGACTGTGAAACAGATAGCTGCCAATGCTGGCATATCCGTTGGATCTGTGGACACCATCTTGCATGACAACCTGAAAATGCGGAAAGTTTCTGCGAGATGGGTTCCGCGAATGCTGATTGATGAAAACAAGGCTTCACGCGTTGCAATGTGTCAGGCAATGTTATCACATGACAAAGGTATGAATAGTGCCTTCTTTTCATCAACTGTCACAATGGATGAGACATGGATGCCGATGTTCAATCCTGAAACCAAACAGCAATTGGCTCAATGGAAGCACACCGACTCACCGCCACCGAAGAAATTTCGGGGTACTGCCAGTACTAAGAAAATGATGGTAGCCATGTTTTGGGACAGCAAAGGTGTGATACTTACTCATTGCATTCCCAAGAGTACAACAGTGTTGGGTGAAACTTATGATGATGTGTTACGAAAGAAGTTTTTTCCAGCACTGCGTGAAAAAGGCCCAAAAAGGCTGCAGCTGTGTTCTTTCATCACAACAACGCTCCTCATCAGGCGGCTTGTGTTCACCAGTTTTTCGATGACAACAACTTTGAAATTGTTCCTCATGCTCCATACTCACCTGACCTTGCACCAAGCGATTTTTGGCTGTTTCCAACACTGAAGGACACTCTTCGTGGTCGCACATTTTCAAGTCGTTCCACTCTTGCAACAGCGATTTTCCAGTGGTCACAATGAACTCCTAAAGAAGCATTTGCTGCGGCCATGCAATCGTGGCATCAGCGTTGTGAAAAATGTGTACATCTACAGGGTGATTACATTGAGAAATGACTGCATTTTCAGCTTCCTAGGATGAGTAATTTTTTTTAAATAAATTAGGAGACCTTAGAACTTGAATGCACCATGTATATTGATTCTTCTGTTTTGGTTGCCCTACACTTTGTTTTGTTCAAGACCTTCAATGGAATTACAGCTCCATCTCCTTGTCTGAATTCTCATATACCCTTTCCAAGCTTCTTTACTGTTAAAACCAACAACGGGAGAAAACCTGTGCTTTTAGAATCTCCCATATCCTAGAATAACAACAGTTTCATGGAATCTTTCATCCGACAAGACAGAAATGATGAAATATAATGAAAATCACCTCACACAAAATTCATAATTTCTGTATACCATCAAAAGGCAACTGTAACTCTTTTGTGAATCAAGTTTATGGAAAAATTCCATAAAACCGTCAATGTTATTCACTTCTGTACAAGACACTTTGCAAGGGAGAAAAATGTACAGTGAATATAACAAACAGATGCTGTATTAAGTGTCAATAAACCAACATAAACTGTCATATGAAGCCAAAAAATAATCACAATTTACATTACATTATGCCTGATCCAGTAAAAGAGCACAACACTTTCTGTTTGAATGGGATGCTTTACATGCAATTTTAACCAAACAAACCTTTCAATTAACAAACAACACAGAGAAAGGTACAGGAAGAGCCGAAGTATTTCCTTATTTCTTATCCAGACCATGGAAAACGTGCAAGATAATCCTCAATGACAAATTTCAGTACAAGGAATATGTTTTATAGACAATTACGCCACAAGGCTCTTATAACAACTGTTCTGCACGATACAACCCTGCACCATGTGGATCTGCAGCAATGTCTCTATGTTAATGTACAATATGTATTGGTGCTAAGATGAATGCACTTATGATATATATATGTAAATATATGACTGTTTCACATGAACATAGGACATTCTAAAATTATTTAAAACAATTCCAGAATGCATATGAAAATGGAATTTGCTGCCTGCACATCTTACTGATGAGACCCGTGCTCCACAAATCAAAGCACCAACATCTCACTGGCTTATTCATATATATGATACTGGTCTCAAACATGGAGATACAGCAAAGTTAATGTAAATGAACTGTATACCACAGTTTCTTTGTCAGTGAGTAATCTAAAACACCCCCTATCAAAATTGACTGTACTGGTAGTCATGTAAGACATACATATTGTCTAGCTAAAAAAAGATATGGGTTCAAATACTACTTACAAAGCAATTAAAATCAGCCTGAAACTGTCACACATTTCCTTCTGCATAGTTCAGTGAAACTTGAGACTGTATAAAGAACTAGCCATCTTCAAGCCTGTTCTTTCATTAGAAGGTATGTGAAATCCCTTAGTTCACTTCACTATGTGCAGACTGATTAGGTTAGTCTGTTCCATAAAGAGGCATTTGCAGGTGTCATAAATGGTATACAGTAAACCCTCACTGCTCATGAGGGTTACATTCTTGAAAAATCCCATAAATACTGAAAATGCAATGTACAAAATTAAGACCTTAAGGGATAAATGGGATTACCAGAATCAAACACACATTAAATCTGACAGAATGCAAATTACTAATTAATAAACATGAAAACACTAGTGATGGTGTTCCCTACAGTGATGTCTGTGTTTCTGGCTGAATGCTGTCATGGTGACTAAACACTGCAGAATGACTGGTGTTTATGAAGGCAGGGTGGAGAATGGGGTAATTTTCAATTGCTTTGACTTCTTCTGCATGTCCTTGTACATCCTACTGTAATATGTCATGACAGCCTCCATCTCATGCTCAAATTTAAAGCATCGTGCAATGTAATGGCCCATAAGGTGATATAAAAAACTGGCTAATGTAAATATATATATATTTCCCTGGTAACTGTAGACTGCAAAGGGAGGGGGGGGGGGTTGTCTTTTAAGATGGGTTGCATAACATTCTGGAAAAATATGTAAGTGGTTAAGAAAATTATTGTGGTGATATAAGGATGATAGTAAGCCTGTTTTTGTATCAAAAACACACAATCCAAGGGGTGGTCTCATGACTTCCTACCTGGCTTGAGATGTAAAAACACATTCATGCTTAGGAATTTAAATATTCCATGGACTGCTCCAAGAGCAAATGGTTAGTATTCAGAGATAAAAAGAGTCAGTATAGGATGTTTCTACAGTTGTAAAATCTGGTTAAGAGGGTGCACAAACGCACACACACCAACACACACACACACACAAAATTAAAATTCTGGTATGATGCAGATATTAATGCAAATATGCTCCACAAAAATGTGCCTGACCACAAGACAGGTCATGTAGCAAACTTTACACCAACAGAGAGACAACAGTCCCAAGACCCTCACATATAAAACCAGTGACAATTCAACTTAATACCACTTATAATGGCATATAATATGGTCTAACAGGAGTCCTTCAGAACTATGGGTTGTCTTACATATGAAGTACAAACTGTGAACCTGAAATCCTTATATACTAACTGACATTCTACAACTGGTGTGCTTCACTTAACTCCCATCATAATAATTTATATGCAGTGTACACAAACACCACAGCTAAGCAGTGTAGACAACGATCAGTAAGGGCATTAATAGCATAAATGGTACTATGCATCTAAGTGAATTTTTATTACACAAAATGATTTTAGAGTTATTTTATGTGGCAAACACAGCCGAAAGCTTAGACTTAGTAACTCAAAATTCCTGGTCATCTTATTCGCCAACTTGTCTTGTATGCTGGTATATATGGCAGTCAGACATCCTGAAAGCAAAAGCCTAGATTTGTTTTCAACATACTCCAAATTCAGAGAATTCTCCAAATAAAAAATAATTATATTGTACCTACCCATCAATGAAGGCATATAGGGGCTGCAGAGGTACAGCTACACTCATTTTTAACTTCTGGACTAGATACAGTCGTCAGCCTTAGGCCCTGGCCACTTTACTCCTGGAGAAAGAGGCCCCCCCCCCCCCCCACCCTTTTATACGAGAAAAAAAAGGTGGGGGGGGCCCGGCGCGGGGGGGGGGGTTGGGTGAAAAAAAAAAAATTGTTCCTCTT
>Ga0123354_10001757_pt1 | contig 27260 bp, 26 predicted proteins | sample TergutLab28metaG_2_FD_97872 | JGI IMG/M metagenome (GOLD analysis project Ga0123354, IMG submission 97872) | Labiotermes labralis P4 segment gut microbial communities from Petit-Saut dam, French Guiana - Lab288 P4 | ecosystem: Host-associated > Arthropoda: Insects > Digestive system > Gut ... | reverse complement strand
GGACGCTCCCGTGGACCCGCTGGATGTACAACTGTCCTTCGACGACACCGATGACGACGCGGACTCAGCCATGTCCCTCGGCAAACAGGTGCTGGCCTTACGAGCCTGGGCCGAACAACAGCGCAATGATGGCCTGACCGGCGATCGCGACGACGCCCCGACTCATTCTCCGCGTGCCTGGTCGCAGATATCCATCCCCGGCAACGAATGTGTCGGTCCAACCTGTCCCTACGCCCCGGAATGCTTCGTCCAGGCCGTCCGCGCCCGCGCCGCCACCTCCCAACTGGTCGTCACGAATCATGCCTTGGTGGCCATCGAGGCCACCCACGGCTGGGCCGGACTCGACCCTGATGTCCTCGTCCTCGACGAAGCCCACGGCTTGGCCGACCGGGTCACAGCCTCTGGGACCGACGAGTTGAGCCCCCGCCTGGTCGACCGGGCAGTCCGCATGGCCGCCGGACTCCTCACCGACGACAGTACGAACGAACTGCGCACCGCCGCAGAAGACTTCGCCGACTGGCTGTACTCCAGACCACCCGGACGGATCCGGGCCTTAGAAGACCTGGACGCCGTGGCAAGACTCAGAACGGCAATGCGCCACGGGTTGTCCGCCATCGGCCGGGATACCTCGGATCCCCGCAAGGAACAAGTCGCCAACGCCATCAAACAAGTCTTCGACGTCACCGACCGTGTGGCCGGAACCAACGAGGCAGATGTCCTGTGGGTTTCCGACCGCGCGCAATTCGGCAAACAGATCGTGGTGGCACCCCTGCGGGTCGACCAGGCGATCCGCGCCAGTGTTCTCAGCCACCAAACGTCGATCCTCACCTCCGCGACGCTGACTCTGGGCGACTCCTTCGGTCCCATCGCGGCCACAGTGGGATTGACAGGAGACATCGACCCCGAGGACACCGAGCCCAAAGACACCAACTCGCAAGGCACCTACTCGCCAGGTGGCGACCCTGGAAACACCGACCCGAGCGACGCGGACTCGGAAACAACTACCTCCCGCAATGCCGACTCGGAAACCACCGTCTCCCGTGATCCCGACGCGGAAACCACCGTCTCCCGCAATGCCGACGCGGAAACCACCGTCTCCCGCGACTCCGACTCCGATGGCACCCACACCCGTGACACCGACCTGGACGGCGCCAACCCACAGGACTCTGACCAGGGGGGCAAGGGTACCGGAGGCACCCTCCCCCGGGACGCAAACTCGGGTGGCACCCATTCGCGAGGCACAGATCTGGACTACACCGCCACCGATGTCGGCTCGCCCTTCGACTACCGTTCACAAGGAATCTGCTATGTCGCGTCTCACCTGCCTCCACCAGGCCGCGATGGGACCAGCGACGAGACATTGCAAGAAATCGCCGACCTGGTCGAGGCGGCCGACGGCCACACCCTCGGTCTGTTCTCCTCCCTGCGGGCCGCCCAACGAGCCGCCGAGCATGTTCGAACCGTCAGTGACAAGGAGGTTCTCCTCCAATCGGAGGGCCATCTGCCTGAGCTGATTGCCCAGTTCATCGCCGAGCCCGGCACGTCCCTGTTCGGCACCTTGTCCTTGTGGCAGGGAGTCGACGCCCCAGGCGCCACCTGTTCCCTGGTGATCGTCGACCGCATCCCCTTTCCCCGTCCCGACGAACCCCTGATCCAAGCCCGCCAAGAGGATGTCAGCCGGCGCGGTGGCAATGGATTCATGGAAGTCGCGGCTGCTCATGCCGGTCTGATGCTGGCCCAGGGTACCGGCAGACTGATCCGTCGTACCACCGACCAGGGAGTGGTGGCCATCCTCGATTCCCGCTTGCTGAAGGCGAGGTACGGCCCCTTCCTAGTCGCCTCCATGCCACCCTGGTGGATGACCACCGATCGCTCAGTCGTGCTCCAAGCGCTCAGACGGTTGAACCCGTCTCAGTGATGGGGACAGTCCGGATGACGAGGCCACGGTCGATAGGTGACGCGCCCCTCGATCGCAGACAACTCCACTGTCGTCCATGCTGATTCTGGCATCAGCCCCTGTGAATAGGCCATGATGTGCGCGACCGCAGTGGCGGTGGCCCACGCGCTCAGGACCGGGCTGGGATGGGCTGGGATCCGTGACAACTGGAACGCCTGAACCGGCCACGATGGATCTAAAGTTCGCCGTTCCAGATCGCAACACGTGACACAGCTTGTCACACCGGGGATGACGAATGGACCCACGCTAGCCGAATACTCGCAAGCCCGAACGATCAGATGAGGGATGCGCCGATCTGCCAAGTCGGCGATCATGACACGGTCCACATCCACAGTCGCGCTTGCCACCACGTGCAAAACCGGGTCTGATTCGTCCTCATCGGTGCCCGAAGCAGGAGAATTAGCCAACAAGGCCGATATCTGGTCAGCCACAATCCCCTCGCCATCGATGACGGCCCTGACCGGTCCAGATTTCGAGGGACCATCGGCGAGTAGCCCGGAAGAATTCAGTTCGGCCATCACCCATGACACCCACTGTCTGTCGCAGACATCCGCCATCTCATCGGTCGTGTGACAACCGTCCATCAGTCCGATGAGGTCAGCGACTTCGGGACAAACACAACGAAGAACAACAGTACTGCCCCCCGAACCAATGATCAGATCGCTCGATGTCCGCCAGACAGCGATGCGGGGGAGAAGGAGCCGGGGAAACTGCACGTCTCACCATCGTGCTCCTTCACAAGCGACTCACTCAGACTATTCACACCCGGCCAGCACACTGACAACACTCTCGGGGTTTGGCCAACACCTGGGGTTCTGCCCTGGATGTGGGTGATAGTTCCAGGCGAAAGGCGAAAGGTCAACCACATGATGGTGGCGGGCCCACCGCCCGCCACCATCATGTGTCTATGTTCTTATGCCTTGCCAAGGATCCGGTTGAGGTTAGTGCCACAAACAGGGCACTTTCCCTTGGCCATGCGGGTTCCCTTCTCGTTGACAACGATGTCACCACTTGCAGTCCGCTTATCCTTGCACTTGACGCAATAGAATTCGCCCTCATATTTGTCTGACACAATATCCTCCTTGTTTGTAAGAACTCTCAGTCCTCATTATCACATCACCACCGTAGCGCACCCGGGAGACAAACTCGACACGGTTTGCATCGGTGGATTGGCATTTGCCCTGAATCCATCGCTTCAGGCCTGCCCTGGATTCAGGTTTCACCCTCATCGGACAAGAATCGCCTCAGCTCATCGTCCCAGGGGTCCGCCTGACCGGTGGGACGGGCCAGGAATGCTGCCGGATCGGCGATGTCTGGAGGTTGAGGCATGGAGTCGGGATACTTCCACAGGGCGTCGCGGCCCTCAATGCCCCTGGCTTCCCGGACCGCTGCCCAGAATCCGCTGGCTTCGCGGATGAGACGAGGTGTGGCGCTCAATCCGATCAGGGGAGTCACCATGGTCTGGGCGGGGCGACTGGTCGCCCGGTGACGTCTCAAGCTCTCAGACACCGCTTCCCAGCCCGGCAGTCGCTGACTGGCCACACTGGCCGTGACGTCGTCGACCCATCCTTCGACCAGTGCGAGCAGGGTGGACAGCCGCTGGAGGATCTCGCGTTGCTCGTCTGATTGGTCAGGCATGAACAAGATGGTCGAAAAGTCAGTTTGCAGGGCGGCCATCGTCTCCGCCGACACATGATCGGGTACGGCGTCCTCCATCGCCGAGGCGATCGCCTCCGGGTCGACTCGGATCTCTCTGGCGAAGTGCTGGACCAAGGCGATGATCTGCGGTGCGATCCAGCCGACTTCCAGAAAGAGCCGTTGGCGCGCCACCTCTCGCAAGGAGCAATACAGAAGCAATTCTTCCTCATCGAGTTCGGCCTGCTGCTGGATGGCCGCCAGGTTTGTCGGAAGGATTCCCACACTGGCGGTTGGAAACAGAGGCAGGCCGAGGTCAGTCCCGGTCATGGTGGTCGTGGCCGCCTGCCCGAGCCCCTCGCCGACATGGGCCCCGAACATCGCGCTGATCGCCCTCGACATGATCGGGTGCATGATCGACTGCAAACCGACGATCTCCTGGTCGGCGGGTTCTTCCATCCGATGCTGGAGCGCCTCACTGGTCGCTGTGGCCAGGATGCCGATGACGGGCTCGATCATGGATTTCCACGCCGGCAGGCTGGCCTCGATCCACTCTGCCCGGCTCCATACGACCGGAGTCATGGGACTGGGGGGCAGGACGGTGGCCTCCGACAACCATAATTCAGCCAGATGGACGGCATCGGAGACCTGCCGGGAGATCCGAGAACTCGCGGACGGGTCGGGCCCCAGTGATGCCACGAGTTGGCGTGCCATCTGCCGCACCGTCTCCCAGACAACTGTCTCGTCGGACATCCCGTCCGAGGGCATCAGACGCTGCATCAACCTGCGAAACAGGTCCGCCCGTGTCTCGGCGTCGTTGACATCCATGTCTTCTGGCAGCCCGAGATCTCTCAGGAGCCTTCTCAAGGCCTCCATGGGATCCTCGCCGCCGTGTGACAAATCGAATGCGTCCATGGGCATATTCTCTCGCATTCGACAGCTTGGAGATAACATCTGCGCCGAATTGCCCATCGCTCGTGTCGCCTGGACCCCAGAGTTGACCGTGGCGCATGACGCAGCATCGTGTGCCTTCCGGATAGAGTGGTGACGTGCCAAGGAACCTCCTGGAGGGTCGGTGAGGAGAAAGTGAAGAGAGTCTGGACGCTGGTCAGTTCCGCCGTTCTGGTTATCGTCATGGCTGTGGCGATCGCTGTCACGCCGACCAATTTCGTCGCCTGGGCCCCTGGACCGACCGTGGCCCTGCTGGGGCCCGCAGGTTCCCAACCCATCTTCCAAATCGCGGGTCGCGAGCCGTCCGGGCTTGCCGGGCAGATCATGACCACCTCCATGACCCAGACCGGACAAACGTCGGCGCTGACCCTACCTTTCCTCGTGATGGACTACTTTTTGCCCAACCACAATGTCCTACCCCGAGACACGGTCTATCCATCCGGCCAATCAACATCCGAGGCGACAGACGCCCATCGCCAGGACATCCAGGCCTCACGTGCTGAGGCCATGGCAGCCGGAGTCAAACAGGCCGGCATCACTGTTGTTGAGCGTCCGAGCGTCACAGCCGTACGCCAGAACGGACCCTCGAACCAACTGCTCCTGCCTGGAGACTTCATCCTGGCCATCGACGGCACCACCATGAACACCACCAATGACATCCGCCAGTACATACGCAACAAACAAGTCGGAGACCAGGTCGTCGTCACCGTCTTACGGGGCAACACCACCCTTCAAGTCACCATCCCCAAGCTGGCCGGATCCTCGACCGATGGAACCGTGCCTACCCTGGGAATCACCGGGGGAACCGGTTACTCCTACCCGGTCACCATCCAGTTTGATCAAGATGTCGACCAGGGAGACACCGCCCAGGGATTAGCCCTAGCCCTGGCCACGTACGTCATCCTGGCTGACGACGCCGACATCTCCGGTTTGACCATGGCAGCTGTCGGGAACATTTCGGCAGCCGGTGACGTCAGCGCTGTGTCGGGAATCAACGAACACGCGATCTCCGCCTGGCAAGGGCATGCGACGATCCTGTTCATCCCACAGGCCAACTGTTCGGAAATCGCAGATCAGACGAACGGAATGGCGATCGTGCCCGTCACCAGTTTGTCTGACGCTGTCTCGGCCCTCCACAACCACATCGCCAACGGCACTGCGTGGCCGCACTGTTGAGTCGTGGACACGGCGACCCGTAGCGCTCGTCTCCCCTTTCTGCGGCTCGTACGCTAGACTAGTTCGCCACATCACTTCCCAGGAGGCTTCGTGGCAAAGGCGCACAATCAGTCCCCCTTGCGGGCTCGCACTGTTATCCCCACCATCGTGATCATTGTTGTTTTGGTCTACGCCTACACCGTCCTCGCGACGGTGTGGACGAATCACCTCTGGTTCCGGTCCGTCGGTTATCACCAGGTGTTCACGACACTTCTAGGAACACAGGTACTCTTGTTCATCGTTGCCGCTCTCGTCATGGGCGCCGCAGTGTGGGTCAACATGTGGCTGTGCATGCGTACCAAACCGGCAACTGGAACCCGTACTGCTCAACAAGTATCGTTCCACGCTCTGTCCGGCTGGGCGCGCAAAGCCGTCTTGTTCGTGCCAGCCGTGATCTTCGCGCTGATGGCCGGTGTGTCCTCTCTGAGCAATGTGAACACCTACTTGGCGTGGGTCAACCAGGTTCCCTTCGGACAGACCGACGCTCGGTTCAACCTCGACATTTCGTTCTATATCTTCGACTACCCCTGGTACCGCATCGTCACCAACTATTTCCTGACCGTGACGGTCATCTGTGCCATCATCGCGTTGGTCGGCCACTTCCTCAACGGCAGTTTCTTGGCCGAGTCCAATGGGAAGCGAGTCACATCGCGAGGCGCCCACTTGCATATCGGCATCCTGCTGGGTTTGATCACGATCGGATACGGCGTGACAAAACTCCTCGACCGCTACGGCGTCCTGGTCACCCCGGGCGGGCTGCTCGACGGTCTGAAGTACACCGGCGACCATGCCCAACTGACCGCCAATCTGGTCCTGGCGATCATCGCCTTCCTCACCGCCATCCTGTTCTTCGCCACCGCCTCTGGGCGTGGATGGCGTCTGCCCCTGGTTTCCGTGGCACTGGTGGTCGTCTCCTCGTTGGCGATCGGCGGCGCCTATCCAGCCTGGATCCAGTCCTTCACGGTCAACCCGACCGAACCGGACAAGGAGCGGCCGTACATGATGATGAACATCGCCGCGACGCGCCAGGCCTACGGCATCGAAAATGTCCAGATGGACGATTATTCTGCTGTGACGACCACGACGGCCGGACAGTTGAAGTCCGATGCCGAGGCCCTTCCCGGAATCCGTCTGATCGACCCCGAGATGGTCCAGAACACCTTCGAGCAACTCCAGCAGGTACGTGGCTACTACAGCTTCTCCCCGGTGCTGGACGTCGACCGGTACGTCATCGATGGAAAAGAGACCGATGTCGTCTTGGCGGCCCGGGAGATGGACCACTCCGGGCTCGATCCCGCGGTCCAGAACTGGAACAACCTTCACACCGTCTACACCCATGGGTACGGCCTCGTGGCGGCGTACGGCAACCGTCGTCAAGCCGATGGCGAACCCGACTGGCTGGCTCGCGACATCCCAACAGTGGGTCCCTTGACAGCAGATGAACCCCGGATCTACTACGGGGAAATGGCGGATGACTATGCCATCGTCGGACGCGAGGACGGGCAGACCCCGATCGAGTACGACACCCCGGGCGGCGGCGCCCAGACCGGTGAGCAGTACAACACCTATTCCGGAACCGGCGGCGTCCCCATCGGGTCACTCGGCAATCGGTTGCTCTACGCGACCCGTTTCGCCTCCGTCAATCTGTTGTTGTCCGACCGGGTCAATTCCCAGTCGAAGATCCTGTACGACCGGGCTCCTTTGGACCGTGTCCACCTCGTCGCTCCCTGGCTGACCACCGATTCGGACATCTATCCGGCGATCGTGGACGGGCGGATCGTGTGGATCGTGGATGCCTACACCACCAGCACGTACTATCCCAATTCCCAGCGGGTCACCTATGAAGACGCGATCTCCGACCTGTTGACCAATCCCAATTCCCAGTACGTTCCCAAGTCCCAGATCAACTACATCCGCAACTCGGTCAAGGCTGTCGTCGACGCCTACGACGGGACCGTGACGCTGTATGCCTGGGACGAGTCGGACCCCATCTTGCAGACCTGGATGAAGGTCTTCCCGGGAACCGTCCAGCCCAAGTCGGCCATCTCGGATGCCCTGATGGCCCATCTGCGCTATCCGGAAGACTTGTTCAAGATCCAGCGCCAGGTTCTGGCCCGCTATCACATGACCAACCCAGAGTCGTGGTACAGCCAGTCCGACCTGTGGAAAATCCCGGCGTACCCGGTCAAGGAACGCAACACCGGCGCCAAAGAACCGACGTACTTCTTGTCCATCAAGTGGCCCGACGCCCAGCTCAACGGCGTGACAGTCCCGGGCGACCCCGGCCCGCTGTTCAGCCAGACCACGGTCTACACGCCCAACAACCGTGAGAACCTGGCCGCCTACATGTCTGTCGTGGCCGAGGCGAGTTCTCCCGAGTACGGCCAGATACGGATCTTGCGAATGTCCGACACCCAGCAGATCGACGGGCCCAGCCAGGCGTACAACAACATGATGGCCGATACCCAGGTGTCGAGCCTGCTGCTGCCGTACTCCTCCGATAGTTCCTCGGCGACCGCCCAGAAGGGCAACCTGTTGACGATCCCGCTGGGCGGGGGCTTGCTCTACGTCGAGCCGATCTACACCAAGCAAGTCAACACCGACGCGGCGTTCCCGATCCTGAGGTTCGTGGTGGTTCGCTTCGGCACTCAGGTCGGCGTCGCCACGACTCTCCAAGGAGCCCTGGATCAGGTCTTCTCCGGGGACGCGGGCGCCACGACCGGTGAGACCGATTCCACCGACACCTCCACCGCGGCTCCTGATGAGTCAGGCCAGACGCAGCAACAGATCGTCGAAGCGGCGTTGGCAGACGCCGAATCCCAGTTCCAGGCAGCCCAGCAGGCTCTCCAAAATGGTGACCTCGCGGGCTATCAGGCGGCCAATCAGGCGGCACAGGCGGCTGTGCAAAAGGCCATCACCGCCATGGGGCAGTGAGGAACTCAGCTCGGTTCGAATCCTGGATCGGTCAGCTCGCTGGTGTCTGCGACGGCGACGATGCTGACCGTGTCCGGGTCCACCAGCGATCGGTACGCGTCCATGGCGCTGTGCGGGGTCACCTTGTTCAGTGCGGCCAGGGCCGTGGTGACATGGTCGAGGTCGAGCCGGGCCGCCGCCAGTGTTGCAGCTTGGGCGGTGATCGCTTCGGCGGTGTCGAAGGACAGCGGTGCTGACTGGGTCAGATAGCTGATGGCCTGGCGTACTTCCTCATCGCTGAAAGGTGTGTCGGCTCTGAGAATCTTCAGGGTTTCCGCGACCAGATCTGCGGTGGCCTCAGTACGGGTGGAGGTGGCCAGGTCGATGATCCCCCCAGCACGGAAGGGGCGCGCGTTCATCGACACGGCATAGGTGTAGCCCCGCTCTTCTCGCAGGATTTGGTTCAACCGGCTGTTGAACATCCCGCCCATGATCGTCACGGCGACCTGCAGATCGTGCCATCGCGGGTCCTTGCGGTCGACACCGTACCATCCGAGGCGAACGTCCGTTTGGACCGCGCCGTCCCGGTGAATCAACTGGCGGCGTGGCTGACCAGCCCTGATGGGTTCGGGAGCCACGCTCGTCCCGCTCTTCCCCCAGGCTTCGAAGGCTCTCCGGACGCTGCCCATCGTGTCGATACCGCTGAGGTCTCCGGCGATGATCAGCGTCGCCTGCTGCGACCCATAGTGCCAGGCATGGAATCCGGTCACATCGTCGGGTGTCAACCCGGAAACCTGGTCGGTGTCGCCACCGATCGGGCGGGCGATCCTCAAGCGCGAGTCCAGGAGGGTTTTCCTCAAAGCGGTGGAGGCGAGGAAGGCTCCCCGGGACTCCTGCTGTTCGATCTCGGCCAGGCGGTTGGAGGTGATCCTCGCCACGTCTTGGCTGTCGAATCCAGGAGTGGTCACCACTTCGGCGAACAGGACCAGGGCCTCGTCCAAGCTGTCATAGGGCACATCGAGCAGGCATTGGGTGGTCGATTGTCCGACCAGTCCGCTGAATTGGGCTCCCACACCTTCCAAGGCGGTCGCGAACCCAGTCCCCGGATGAGCGAGGGTGCCTTCGTCCAAGGTGCGCACGGCGATGGTCGCCACCCCTTCTTTGCCGGCTGGTTCGGCGTTGAGCGGTACTTCCAAGACCAGATCGCAGGACAAGATCAGCTGGCCCGGCAGGTCGTACGCCCACACTGTCAACCCGTTGTCCAAGGTGGTCACGGCCGGTGTCGGGAAGGTCCATCCCGCTGCGGGGAGAACAGTGGGCCGGGCAATCATCGCGACCTGCGATACGTCAGAACGCTGCGGTTCTCAGGCCTGAGCCAGGTCGAGAAGACATTGTGGACGTTCTCGGCTGTCAGCGCGTGCACGGTGTCGAGGTGACGGTTGACCTCGTGGGGGTCGTCGAACAAGGACCATGCGGCGCTGATGTGATCCGCCCGGTTCTCGACGCTGGCCAGGTCGGACAAGAACTCCCGGTCCTCCGCCTTCTTCGCCCGGGTCATCTCCGCGGTGTCCGGACCGTCCTGGCAGAAACGCTCCCAGGTCGACATCATGGCGGCCTCCACGGTTTCCGGTGAGACATCGTCGGTGCAGGATGCCGAAGCGACGACGACAGAGTTGCCGTGCTCCAATCCCAGATCGAAAGCCTCGACGCTGTCGGCCAGATTAGAGCGGACGAGATCCTCGTGCAACCGGGAGGTCATCGACCCGGCGAGGATGCCCAGGCCGAGCCCGATCGGGTCGTTGGCGTCGTCAGCGACCGGGGGAGTCAGCCAGCAGCAGTAGACCACGTCCTGGGGTACATCCGCGACCAGATCCGCGCGTGGAACACCTGTCAGGGACGGCAGGCAAGCCAACTCGGGGCTCGTGGCCTGCTGTCCTGAACCGATCCGGGAAAAGTACGTGTCGACCAGAGCGAAACCTTCATCGGGCTGGATGGCGCCGGACAAGGTGAGGATGAGATTGGCCGGACAATAGTGACGGTTGAAGAAGGCGTGGACATCGCCGAGGGTTGCCGAATCGAGGTCTTCCATCGAACCGATCGGCAGGTGGGAGTACGGATGGGTGTCAGGGAAGGCGAGCCGCATCAATACTTGAAACGCGTCTCCATAAGGGACATTGTCGTACCTGAGCCGTTTCTCCTCCTTGACGACGTCACGCTGGGTGTCGAGGCAGGTCTGGTCGACTGCCTCCAACAAAGAGGACAACCGTTCGGCTTCGAGCCACAGAGCCAGGGGGAGGGCGGTCCCGGGAACAGCTTCGAAATAGTTGGTACGGTCGAAGCTGGTCGTGGCATTGGAATTGCCGCCCAGACCCTGGAGTACGGCCACATGCTCTCCGGCGTCGACGTGCGCGGACCCGGAGAACATCAGGTGCTCGAACAAGTGCGCAAAACCAGTCTTGCCCGGATCCTCGTGGACGGAACCGACCCCGTACCATAAATTGACCGCCACCGCGGAAACCCACGGATCGGGATTGACCACGACACGGATGCCATTGCCAGTCGTCGCAGTGTGTAAAGGATAGGTGTGATCCACCCGCCAGAGCTTACCCTGGATCCTCTGAATCCACCGACCCATGCCTACTGTACGTCCACATCTGGGCACGTCGACGCATCGGTCCACGCTCACCAGGACCACCGCTGGATGCCCCGAACCGCATTGTGCAACAGCCAATCGACGCTCTAGGATCGTGAATGTGGCTATCGACATGAAGCGTCCCGTGGCTCCTGACCCGTACTCCCTTCTTCCATCGGTTCCGAAATTCACTTTGACTAGCACTGATATTCGTGATGGCGAAGCCCTGCAGCTGGCTCAAACCTCCGAGGGAGGCAACGTCTCCCCACAGCTTTCCTGGTCTGGTCACCCGGAGGAGACGCTCAGTTTTTTCCTCACGTGTTTCGATCCGGACGCTCCTCGCGAGGGTGGATTCTGGCATTGGGTCGTGGCGGACATTCCGCCATCGGTGACCAGCGTGCCGCCCGGACTTGCCAAGTCTGTGGTCAAGGTGATCGCCAGCAGGATCTTCCAGCCATCCTCCTCGGTCGCCGTGGCCGAGGCGGTCGACCTGCCCAACGGCATGGGTACCGTCGGTTTCCTGGGAGCGTCCCCGCCGAAAGGTGACCGGCCTCACCGTTACCTGTTCGCGGTCCATGCCCTGGACGTGGCCCATCTCGAACTCCCGCACGGGCGCCGTACTGCTGCTGCACTGGTGGCCGCGACTGCTGTCCCGCACACCTTGGCCAGGGCGGTCCTGACCGGAACCTTTCGCCGATGAGTGTGCACCCCGACCCGCCATCCTGGGTGAAAACGGCCATCTGGTGGAGTGTCTATCCGCTGGGAGCGTGCGGGGCGCCCATCCGCGAACCCGATGTCACCGGCGTCCACCACCGGTTGCGCCGGCTCGAAGCCTGGCTCGATCATCTCGTTTCCCTAGGCTGCAACGGTTTGGCCCTGGGCCCGATCTGGGCTTCCAGCACCCATGGGTACGATGTCATCGACCACTTGGGCGTCGACCCCAGGCTGGGTGATGACGAGGATGTCAACCACCTGCTGGCCGCCTGCCATGATCGTGGTGTGCGAGTCCTGCTCGACGGTGTCTTCAACCACGTCTCAGTCGAACACCAAGCAGTACGCGAGGTGCTCGCCCATGGCTGGGACCACCCTTCGGCTGCGCTCCTGCGTGCCGACCCCCGCCGTACTGACAACTTGTCACGGTTCGAGGGCCACGATGGCTTGGTCGAACTGGACCACTCCCATGCCGCTGTGGCCGACTACGTGGTCCAGGTCATGACCCATTGGCTGGACAGCGGAGCAGACGGTTGGCGCCTCGACGCCGCGTACCGGGTCCCGACCGCTTTCTGGGCCGCAGTCCTGCCGCGGGTTCGTGCCAAGCATCCGGACGCTCTGATCGTCGCCGAAATCCTCCACGGTGACTACGGAGCGATCGCAGACAAGGCCAGTTTCGACTCTGTCACCCAGTACGAGTTGTGGAAGGCAATCTGGAGCGGGCTGAAGGACCGCAACCCCCACGAACTGTCCTGGGCGTTGCAGCGCCACGAGCACACGAGGGGACACGAAATCCCGTGGACCTTCGTCGGTAATCATGACGTGACCAGGATCGCCACCCAGGTCGGGCCTGCGGCTGCCAGGGTTGCGACGGCCATCATGATGACCCTTTCGGGCACTCCGGCTGTGTACTACGGCGACGAACTTGGCTGGACGGGACTGAAGGAGGACAGGGTCGGCGGTGACGACCAGATCCGGCCGGTTCTGCCCGATGAGCCCAGTCAGTGGTCCGGTGAACAGGCCGACACTGTCCGTCAGACTCAATTGGCGATCCGGATGCGCCGGACTCACCCCTGGGTGGCGGACTCCAGCACCGAAGTTGTGGCCTGTACCCAGCACACTCTCGTCTGGCGCAGCGTTAATGGACCGGATTGGATAGAAGCCACCCTGGATCTGAACGGCGAACCTTGTCTGACAGTGCGGGATCAAGCAGGAGAAGTGCTGCCGACCCGATAGCCAGACTTGATGGTTCGTGTAAGATGAACCACGACCTTGTACCACTTTCGGAAGCAGGCTGGCACAAACCATTTCGGCAGCGGGTTTCACACGATTGGTACGAGCACCGGTGGGTCCAAACCCGGACGATGCTTTGGCTCATCGAGGATGTCCAGCGTAGATATCGTGGCGTACTCACCACGAGCGGCAGCGAGTATGGAAGGTTGATCATGGTTGATTCAGGGAGTTACGAACTGTTTGATCCAGTTGGTGTCGAGCCCGATTTCAATCCCGATCCTGTCGCTCAGATGATCAATGTCCAAAAGCACTTTGGACATCTCCATGTCCTCAAGGACATCAACCTGACAGTGAATCGCGGAGAAGTGGTGGTCGTGATCGGGCCCTCCGGGTCAGGCAAGTCGACGTTGTGCCGCACGATCAACCGCCTCGAACCCATTGATTCAGGACAGATTCTGATCCAGGGCAAACTCTTGCCCCAAGAAGGACGGGATTTGGCACGGCTGCGGGCAGATGTCGGCATGGTGTTCCAGTCCTTCAACCTGTTCGCCCACATGTCGATCCTCGACAATGTGACCTTGGGCCCGCGCAAGGCGCGCAAAGTGCCCAAAGCCAAGGCAGAAGCCGAGGCACTGGCCTTGCTCGACCGGGTGGGCATCAAGGATCAGGCGAAGAAGCTCCCGGCGCAATTGTCCGGAGGCCAGCAGCAGCGTGCGGCGATTGCGCGTGCCCTGGCCATGCACCCGGTGCTGATGCTCTTCGATGAGCCCACCAGCGCCTTGGACCCCGAAATGATCAACGAAGTCTTGGACGTCATGGTGTCCTTGGCCAAAGAAGGGATGACGATGATCGTCGTCACCCATGAGATGGGATTCGCCCGCCGGGCCGCCGACCGGGTGGTCTTCATGTCGGACGGATTGATATTGGAAGAGGGAAGCCCTGAGGCCTTCTTCACCACACCACAGACAGATCGGGCCAAGGATTTCCTGGCCAAGATCTTGCACCACTAGCGTGCTGTAGCGAACTGTGCCGTCAGCCGGGTCTCGCGAACAAGAGAAGTGAGGCTGGGATCCGGTTCTGAGATGGCGACCCGTGATGCTGCGACAGGCTCTCAGGGACACCGAATCTGTGCCAAGACTGGCACACACGAAAGGAACATCACCAATGAAGAAAATGCTCTTTGGCATTATCGCCGCGGCCGTCAGCCTCGGCATGGCAGGATGTGCGACCAACGCGTCCAACCCCAACTCCAGCGGTTCTGGCGCGAAGGAACCGGCCCTGGAGGTCGTCGGAAAGCCCTTCTCCACAGAGAGGTACGGGGTCGGCATCCCCAAAGACAGCCCGTACTGCGACCAAATCAACCAGGCCATCCAGTCCATGATCTCTGACGGAACCTGGCAGGCGAAGCTGAACTCCGAGATGACCGGCGTGAAGTACACCCCCAATCCCGCGACCAACCCTCCGGCACAGTTCGAGACCTGTGACGCACCGGGCACAGCCCCACTCGTCACTCCTGGCAAGATCACCATCGGCATCAGGTTCGACCAGCCCCACCTGGGCTTCAAGGACGGCAACACCTACACCGGATTCGATGTCGACGTGGCCACCTACGTGGCTGGCAAGCTCGGTTTCACTCCTGATCAGATTGTGTGGAAAGAGGCGGTCTCCGCCCAGCGCGAAACCCTGCTGCAGAACCATCAGGTGGACATGATCTTCGCCACATACTCGATCACCGATGCGCGCAAGGAAAAGGTCTCCTTCGCTGGACCCTACTTCGTGGCGGGCCAGGATCTGCTCATCCGGGCAGGCGACACCTCGATCACCGGTCCCGAATCTCTCAACAACGGCAAGAAGCTCTGCTCAGTGACAGGCTCCACGCCGGCACAGAACATTCAGGACAATTATGCCCAGCAGGTCCAACTGGTTCAGTTCACGACCTATTCCGAATGCGTCCAGGCTCTGTTGACCAACAAGGTTGACGCCGTCACCACCGATGACATCATCTTGGCGGGTCTCGCGGCAGCCAGTTCGCAGTAATCACGATCACCTCGTTGGTGGGACATGGGGCGCGCTGTCCCCATGTCCCATCCGACTCGGTCGTACTGACTACTCCCTCAGTGAGGTGTGAAAGGAGTTTTTCGTGGATTATCTCAGCCGCTACTGGGCATTCATGGCGAAATACAACGTCCTGAACGCCTTCTGGGTCAATATCTCCCTCACCCTCGCTGCGGGCGCCTTGGCCCTGATCCTGGGTACGATCGCCGTCACGATGCGGATCAGCCCGGTCTCTTCCCTGCGCCTGGCGAGCACTTTCTATGTCAACGTTTTCCGCGACATCCCCTTGACTGTGGTCATGGTCATCATGGCCTCCGTTGTGTGGATGCAGCTCAATGTCTCGTTTTCCAACGACTTCCACGTCGACTTCTACATCCTGGCCATCATCGGGCTGGGCATCTACCATTCCAGCTTCATCGCCGAGGCGCTCAGATCGGGGATCAACACCGTGCCCGTGGGGCAAGCCGAGGCGGCCCGGGGGATAGGGCTGACCTTTCTGCAGTCGACACGGATCGTGGTGCTGCCCCAAGCTTTCCGCGGATCCATCGCCCCGATCGGCAACACCATCATCGCCCTGATCAAGAACACCACCGTCGCCTCAGTCACCGGTGTCAGCAATGAGACCTCGTCCACCATGCAGGCCGCCATTGAAATGGGCCCACAGTTCATCTTCCTGATCTTCCTCACCTTCGCTCTCGGGTACGTCATCATCGTCATCCCGGTGGGTCTGTTGTCGACCTCCTTGTCCAGAAGATTGGCGGTGAAGAGATGAGTCCCAAGAAGCAGGCGTCCAGCGTTTTCTTCGACGTTCCTGGTCCCAAGACCAGGCGGATCACTCTGATCGCCAATATCGTCGGGGGAGCTATTGTCGCAGCGATTCTCGTTGTCATCGCCTTGAAACTTCAGGCCCAAGGTCAACTGGAACCCGCGATGTGGAACGTGGTGGTTGAGCCAGTCTCGTGGACCGCGTACATCCTGCCAGGTCTGATGGCCACCCTGACGGCGGCGGCTGTGGCCATTGTGGGGGCCTTGATCTTCGGCCTGATTTTCGGTGTTGCCCGCCTCGCCCACCTCGGTGTCGTCCGCTGGGTGGCCGGGGTCATCGTGGAATTCTGCAGGGCGGTCCCTGTGCTATTGATGATGATTTTCCTGTGGTACTGGTTCGGTTCGCTGTCGTTCATTCCCGACCCGAGCTTCTGGGCGGTCGTCGTCGCGCTGATCTTGTACAACGGGTCGGTCGTCGCCGAACTGGTCCGATCCGGTGTCATCAACCTGCCCACGGGGCAGCACGAGGCGGCGTCGGCGATCGGATTGACCCGGATCAAAGCCTTGCAACATGTGCTTGTTCCACAAGCCCTCTTGTCGATGCTGCCGGCTCTGGTGGCTCAGTTGGTCGTCGCCCTGAAAGACTCAGCTCTCGGTTCGGCGATCGCGTACTCGGAGCTGTTGCGGGAAGCCCGCTTGCTCGGGACACCGCTCAACACCTTGCAGACCTTGTTTGTTGCCTCTGTTATTTTCATCCTCATCAATTACGGCCTGGGCAAGCTGGGAGAGAGGCTCGCCCGGATGATGCGCGGGCGCGGGCTGACTCTGGACGAGAAGATGGCCGAAGACATGCCGATCAATGTCTCAGCCTCGGGGGCTCAGGCGATGCTGGAGAATCCCGACGACGAGCCCATTTTCGACGAGTCCACGCGGCTTCGTCAGGAGGCCACGGGGGACCGGCGTCACTTATGATGGTTCCGTGAACGTGGGGGACAACCGATTCCAGATGTACGGGGCAGCAATGACCCATACTTCCTTCGCCAACCCTCGTGGCGCCTCTCAGCCGCAACCCACGTGGCTCAGTCCTCTCCTGGCGCGGCTGGATCCCCTGGATCAGGCCTGGCCTGAGGTGGCTGATGATCAACGCGGGTCAGCGGTCATCGCCCTGCTGAGGCTGAGCGAGGACCCAGATCTCGTCTTGACACTACGCTCACCCGACCTCGAACACCATGCGGGCCAGATCTCACTGCCCGGAGGGGGCAGGGAGCCAAGCGACGCGGCTCCCAGCGACACCGCCTTGCGCGAGGCCCAGGAAGAGATCGGGCTGCCACCGGCGTCGGTGACTCCTCTGGGCCAGATGCGCACCCACGAGATATCCGTCAGTCAAAACTGGGTGATTCCCGTGGTGGGAGTGTGGTCCGGAACAGAGACCGTCGCACCGAAGGACATGGAAGAGGTCGACTCGGTCTTGCGGTGGTCGATCTCGCAGCTGGCCGACCCGGCACACCGCGTGATGGCCCGACACCCAAGAGGCGGCAGGGGCCCGGCCTGGGACATGGGGGAGTTGTTCTTGTGGGGTTTCACCGCTTGGGTAGTTGATTCCCTGCTGCGTCTGGGTGGGTGGGAACAGCCCTGGGACCACACCAGGATGGCCGAGATCCCCGCCCGTTTTATGGGCAAGTCGCCCTCGGATCGCTGATCACGAACCCCACCTTCGCTGGGCGTTTCCCGACTGATGCCCGGCTGACGTCACAGTATGCTTCGGCACACGCTTCGTCAGTTGCCCTGATCCATCTGGACGCGCATCCGGCTGGCTGCCTGGACGAGGTCAGCGACGCACTCCGGGCGTATCAAGGACATCAGGGTGGCCTGAACCTGGCCCATGTACTCGGGGGTGAACGTACCTTCGTCCTGATGGCGAAAGCTCTCCGCCATGACCGACTCGGCCTGGTCTTCTTTGCCCGGCTGTACCCTCGCCAGGATGAAATCGTGGAACTTTTGTTGACTGGAATCCATGGTCTTCTTCTTTCCAATGGTGTTTGACCCGAATCCACCGATCCATTGCTACTGCGCGGCACTGTGGGGGCACGCTGGCTCGTCGGGCGTCGCTCAACAGACGTCCAGTCTGCCTTCACGCCACCCGCCGACCCATCGCACCCCCACAGTGTCGCTCGCAACGCAAGCGATCGGTGGATTCGGGTTTGAGACAGTCGGGTCGATTTCGAAGACCTTCGCCTCGGGCCCATACTCCAGCGCGGCCACGGTGGACACGGCGAGAAGGTCCGGGCGCTCGGCAGTTGGCACGGGATTCAGGGATTCGAACATGGCTCCATCATGCTCTGGTGTGCCCATGGACACCACTGTGTCTCACGCCCGTCATAACTGTTTGCGGTCGAACACGGCTAGCGAGGCCGCCATGATGACAACGATCGCAGCCAGGCAGATCCACAGAGCGGGCAGATAGTCGCCCAGGGTGTTGTGTCCGGACAGGAGGTTGACGGTGCCGCCGGCCAAGGAAATGGGATTGTACTTGGCTGCCTGCGGTGCGATGTTGACCAGGTTGAGCACGATGATCACCGCGGCGGCCGCGAGCAGGGCTCCATAGATGTTGGACTGAATGATCCCGCCGAGGATCAGCAAGGCGATCAGCAACACGCCGAACACCCACAGGCAAGTGAAAGCCAGAAAGGCGTGGGACAGCGGGCCGTTGCCCCAGAAATACAGTGTGTATCCCCATGTCACCAGCAGTGCCAGTCCATAGCAGAGCGTCCACATAACGGTGGCGGAGACGAACTTGGCCCAGATCACGGTCGAGCGGGGCAGCCCCTTGGCCAGGAAGTTGGTCAGCGTACCTTTCGCCAATTCGGTCCCCATGATCCCGCAGTCGACGATCACCAGAATCAGCACGCCCAATTGACTGATGTTCTTGAAGAACTGTCCCCAGGAGTCCAGTGCGGTGGCGGGCGGCACGCGGAGGATGGCGCCACCGCCCATGTCCGTGCCGTTGAGCAGATCGGGGACCATCTTGGCCAACAAGGGGCTCAACACACCCAGGGCCACGAAAGCGGCCACCATGATCAGCAGTCGGTACGTCCGCAGGCTCTCCTGGAATTCCTTCCCCAAGAAGGATGAGAACGCTCTCATGCCACAGCCTCCAGGAAGAGGTTCTCCACGCTTGGCGCGAGTGCTTCGAAACGGACGGGCAGGATGTCGTGCTCGGCGAGCAGATGCAGGATGGCCATGTCAGCTTTGGGGTCAGTGGTCCGTACTGTGACCTCGGTGTCGGTTTGGTCCGCGAGCAACCTTGCGGGCACAAGGGAGCGGAACCGGGCCAGGTCATCCGGGTGGGAGAACTCGATCTGTAAGCCAGTGGATCCGTGTCTGGCCTTCAGGTCGGCGAGGTTCCCGTCCAGGACGATGGTTCCGTGGTGCAGGACGGCAGCCCTGTCACAGATCCGTTCCACGTCGGAGAGCACATGGGTGGAGAACAGTACTGTGGTGTCGGCTGAGATCTGATGCAGCAGGTCGAGCACTTCTTTACGCCCGACAGGGTCCAAAGCGGAAGTCGGTTCGTCGCAGATCAGCAGCCGTGGACTGTGGATGAGAGCCTGTGCGACGCCCAGGCGCTGCCGCATGCCGCGTGAGAAGGAACCGATCCTCTTGGTCACTTTGGCAAGCCCCACCATCTCCAGCAGTTCTGTGCTGCGCCGGGCGATCTGCGACGTGCTCATCCCCGCGATCTGGCCGCACAACCGCAGATACTCCTGTGGTCGGAAGTACGAATAGAACTGCGGCACATCGGGCAGGTAGCCAACGTACCGATTGCTCTTCGTCATGCCGAAACGAACTTTCTCGCCGCACACGTGCACCGATCCGGAATCGGGTTTGAGCAGCCCGAGAATCATCTTCATGGTGGTTGTTTTGCCCGCCCCGTTCTCGCCGATGAACCCGAAGACCGAGCCCGCCGGAACTGAGAGGGAGATGTCTGTGATGACCGTTGTCTTGCCGAAACTCTTGGATAGATGCTCGACCTGAAGGACATCCGTCATTGCTCGTCGTCCTGATTCTCACCCCGTCCGACCGCGAAGTAGAGGATCGGCCCAATGATATTGAACAGTACGGAAATGACGACCCACACCCAGCGGTTCCCGAAACGATAGTTCTTGTGGGTGAAGATGTGGATGAGGGCAGCGATCATCAGCCCCACCTCGATGACTGCCAGCGGGATGATGATTGGCAGGTACGACCGCAATTGGTCTGTCATGGGACTCCTCCCCAACTCAGGAGCGGCGATGTCACGTCTGGTGTGATCATCTCGGCATCCATGACCATGATAGACGGGTTGGCCCCCGGATCCACCGATTTCTTCTGTCGCGCGCCCTCCGGTGCGAACACCAGGCCCCCTGCCGGTTCTCTATCTGAGATTAACTTGTGAGCCGTCAGGATAGTAGCTATGTTGAAAACATCCGACAGTGCTTGCTGGTCCGGGTTTTTCAGGAAATATCCCTCATCTGGCCGTCCCAGCAAGCCCCCGACATTCGACCCATGGAGGACAGCGATGACGACATATCAGGATTTGGCAGACAAGGTTGTACTGATCACCGGTGGCGGTGGAGGTATTGGCAAGGCTGCGGCGCGGGCATTCCTCGGCCAGGGCTGCTCGGTCGCCCTGGTCGACATCGCGGCCGGTCCTCTCGCCGAAGTCGCGGCGGACCTGGCAGCTCCCGAAGGCCGGTTGATCACCATCACCGCCGACATTTCCAAAGAAGAGGACGTACGGGCGTACGTCGCCGAGACCGTCCGGGTGTTCGGCACGATCGATGTCTTCTTCAACAACGCTGGAATCGAAGGCAAGGTGGCCCCCCTGGTTGACCAGAACATGGACGACGTGGACAAGGTCTTCGCCATCAACATCCGCGGGACCTACATGGGCCTGAAGCACGTCTTGCCCGTCATGTACGCCAAGAAGTCCGGCTGCGTGATCAACACCTCATCGGTCGGCGGACTAACCGCCGGACCAGCGCTCGGGACCACCCCCTACGTCACCAGCAAGTTCGCGATCACCGGCCTGACCCGTTTGGCCGCTAACGAGTCCGCCGCTTACAACGTACGCGTGAACTCCGTCCACCCGGCCCCCGCCAACACCGGAATGATGCGCCGCCTGGAGGAGGGCATCGCCCCCGGCCACGGCGAGGAAGCCAAGCAAGCCATCTCCGCCGGAATCCCCCTGGGCCGCTACGCCGAAGCCGAAGACGTCGCCAAGGCAGTCCTCTTCCTAGCCTCCGAAGCCTCCAGTTTCATCACCGGCGACCAACTCAGAGTAGACGGCGGCCAACTCAACTGACAGGTTCGTACCCTGGTTGCCTTTGAAGAGGGTGGGAAGACCCAGCGATAGGCCACACTGATGGACCTGGAAAACAAGACCAAACTATCCAACGGGTGGTGCCCAGCGAGCGTGAGTCTCCCATCTCGGGACTCGAACATGCATTTGAAAAGCACCAATGGACTCTGGATCCAGACGACCCGACGACCATGGAGGTCTGCAATCATCTGACATGTGCCAACCAGCCACCTGGGCGCTTGGGGAGACAGTCTCGTTGAACGAGCAAATGCTCGCTGCCTGCACTGTGTCCTTCGCCCTGACCAGCCTGACATTCTGAGTTCTCATTGTTAGGCCTGTGATCAACAACCTTCGGCTATCCCAACCTCTGAGAGGGAAAACTTTAGCCTCACTATCCTGATATCCGATGTTGACTTAGCTTCTGGTGGAAGAATGTCAACCATGACAGAACCCAGCGCCGATCTCACCGTCTTCTTCGCTTATGGGAGTTCTTCGCCGCTGCGGGCGGAGACAATGCGTGATGCGATAAAAGCATGTAACAAACTAGGTCTTCAGGCCGAGGGGTGGGAGGAGATGCTGGTTGGAGGCAGACTTTTAGTCGACGCGATCACTGAGCGAATCCGATCAAGTGCAAGTCTCGTCGCAGAGGTTAGCTCCCTCAATGCGAACGTGCTATTCGAGGCGGGTTATGCGCTTGCTCTTGGCAAGCATGTTTATTTGGCCTTGGATAACTCTGACCAACGCGCAATTACGAATTGGCGTCAGTTCGCGATGGCAGACACGATCGGCCGAGTAGAGTACAACGATAATTCGAACAGACTTGCCGAACAGTTAGTGACTCTCCTGAATGACCCAAAGGGCTCTTTGCTTGAAGAGATGTTGGCCGAGGGTCGACCTCGCGAGCCAAATGCTGTGTTTGTCCCAGCGGTACCACTCAACTTTAACGCTGCTGAACGCCTCCAAGCACTCCTAGATCGCAAAACGGATCTGAAGTTGCTAGCCCGGGGAGACGATTTAAGTTTGGCGCAACTGCCGTATTACGTTGGTGAAGTCTATCGATCATCAGCTGCGATATTCCATCTGATGCTTCCTCGCCGGATCAACGCAGATGTCAACAACGCTCGTGCTAGTTTCTTGGCAGGTATTGCCCGTGGCTTCGAACTGCCAACCTTGATGGTAGCTGAGGCTGGATTTCAGTGTGCGTTAGATTACAAAGACATCATGTACTCGTATGATACGGCAGCACACTTAACTGAGCATGTGGAGCATTGGCTTGGACAACTCCCAAGCCCAAGGGGATCGAATAAGCGTCTCGGACGACTGAAACTTGATATTGAACTTCCCTTGCGCTCCTTTGGGAAATACGTGGCGGAATCGGAGCGCGATGATCTTACCAAGTACTTCGTCCAAACAAACGAGTTTGAAGCAGTGATGTCAGGCAGGGCCCAGATATTCACAGGTCGTAAAGGAACGGGAAAGACGGCCACAATGCTTCAAGCTGTGGAAGAGTTACGCAAGGACAAACGGATCCTAGTTGTTCCCGTCAAACCGAGCTCGTATGACCTCGCCGGTCTTGTCAACCTCCTAGGTTGGTTTGTGGACTCTGGTCGACGTGACTATTTCTTAGTACATCTTTGGACGAACTTACTGACTTCTGAAATTGCAATTCGAGCAATCAGCCATGCCGAAGAGTTACCAGCTGGACTCGGGGGTGATGATCGAGTTGCAGCCCTCGCTGGTGTCCTTGAGTCGATGAGCATCGACAGAGAAGCTGACATGTCGACCAGACTTGACACAATTCTGAATGATCTCCAGGGAACCGGCGCAGGAGATATAGAGGAGGCCACCCAACGGTTGCGGAGTACATGGACAGGGCGTCAACAAGAGTTCCTGCGTTCTGCATTACGAGATTACGATCGGGTGGCTGTCCTGATCGATAACCTCGATAAGACTTGGGAGCGGGGCGTCGACTTCACTCAACTTTCTCATTTCCTATTATCACTGCTGGTAACATCCGGAAAAATCGAATTGGACTTCTCAAAACAGCAGCGGAATCTCCCCTCCATTAACTTGACTCTAGCGATTTTCCTTCGGACTGACATATTCGATGTTATTACTAGCATCGCTCGGGAGCCCGATAAGATCAGTCCGCAGCAAGTCCAATGGGCGGATGAGGAACTGTTAGTCCGCGTCCTCGAGGAGCGTTATGCAGCGAACCTGATTGACCGCAATACACAGGACAGCAACATGTGGGCTGAAGTTTTCTGCGATGAGGTGCATGGTCTCACCACTCGTGACTACATGCTTTGGAGAGCCTTGCCTCGACCGAGAGACGTCATATACCTGGGTAATGCCGCTCTGACTGCTGCGATAAATCGAAAACACGAACGAGTTGTAGCGCAAGACTTTGAATTCGCGGAGAAAGACTACTCACGTTTTGCTGTGGAGGCCTTGCTCGTCGAGAGCCAGCCACAAGGATTCGATCTTGAGGAGGTGTTGTTCGGTCTCGCCGGACTCACATCCACACTGGAGGAGGATGAACTTCTCCAAGCTCTCACTAAGACTCCCGACCCCCTTGCTGCCCGTGACTGGCTGGTACGAACCTCGTTTCTCGGGCTGGAGACACGGGATGAGCACGTCATCTACGTTGAAGGCGACGCGGAGGCCCGCAAGAAGATGCTTGCAGCTCGACGTCTCGCGGATCGTAAGTCCGCTCCTATACGGTTCCACGTTCATCCGGCGTTCCGTCCATGCCTTGACATCCCAGACGATGATCTCCATGGGAATCAGGAGCCCTGAAGTCCTTAGAATCAGGCTAGACACTATGGGGTGTGAGGCTTGTCATCTTTTGTCCCAGGTGTTGGTCTGGGTGGTTGAGACGGCCTCATCCTCAAGAATCGAGAGTTGCCGGAGGATGAGCCGCCGGTAGCTAACTCATTGAGAGGGGGACACGTTGACCTCACGAAATAACATGGCTGGTGCCTACGTGTCGGCTGGACGGCTAGACGACGCCATCCCGTTGTACGAACGAACCCTCACCGACTGCACCCGTGTCCTCGGCGAGGACCACCCCATCACCCTCAGCGTGAGACGCAACCTTGCACGTGCATCTGAAGACAAAAGACGAAACAACTGACTTGGCGCGCCCACGCCAGTGGGGTGCCTGACCGCCTATTTCAAGGTCAGGTACCCCTTGCCAGGACTGCGATCTCAGATTGCTTTGGCTGCTAGTAGCGGCTTGTTTATTGCGTATATCACCACTCCCAGCACCAGGCATGTCAGGATCTGCCACGGGGCGCTCGCGAAGAGAACCGTGTGGAAGAACCAGACGAGGGCCCCGCGCAGTGGAGCGATGGGAGTGAACACCGAGATGATCGCAATGATCACCACATCTGCCACGAGACCGTACCACTTGCTGTGGGCGGCTGACAGGGTGTGGACAAACGAACCGAACAAGAAAAGAAACGCGAACTGCTGCAGGAAGGCGACGACAGGGCCGTAGGCGCCCCAGCCGAAGATATCTTGGATAACGAATACCCCGCCCAGGGCTCCTGACTTCACGATCGCTGGGTCGACAACGTAGCCGATGAGGATCGTGACAAGGGACACGGCACCGGCCATAACCGCGTTGAGCATCAGCGAACCCCAGAAGAATGGGTTCCTCTTGCCGCCAAGATTGATGATCCGGTTGAAGTTTCTGGCCGGGACTAGGATTGCGGTCAGTGGGATCAGGAGCCAGAATGCCCATGCCACGCTGACCATGTAGCTCGTACTGATGTCCATGCCCTGTGCGGCGAGGATGGCATTCACGACATATTGCGACACCAGTGCGAGGAAGACGACCGCTGTCGCGATGTACGCGGCGTGGATGTTTTTCATGTTGACAGTCGCGATTGTCCAAGCTTTCTTAGGCATGGTTTTCCCTTCTCACGATATTGATGAAGAAATCTTTCAAACCGAGCCGGTCGACAGACACGCCTTCCGGCACAGCGATACGCTGGTCGAAGATATGTGCGGCCAGGACGCCACCAGCCTGCGTGGTACCGATACAGTTCAATCCACTCACCAGTGGCAGGACTTCTTGAGTCGGTCCCGACAGTGTGTAGGCTTTCTCATCGATCTCGTCAATCCCGGCTTCCATCAGGAGTTTCCCTTGATCGATGATGATCAGCCGCTGGGTGACTTGTGCGATCTCGTCCATCTGGTGTGTCGACACGATGATGACGCGAGGATGGGCATCATAGCTTTCCAGAAGCATCGTGTTGAACCGGTCCCGTACGATCGGGTCAAGACCCAAAGTGGGCTCATCGAGAAGAATAACTGTGGAGTTATTGGCCAGCGATATGATCGTCGTCAGCATGGTTTTCATGCCCAATGACAGTTGCCGGAACCTTTTCCTCGGATTCAGTTCGAACCGTTCAGTCATCTCTTTGGCGAAGTCCCGGTCGAAACTCTCCTGCAACAAACACGCGGTGTCGATCAGATCGGACACGCGCATGTTGAACTGAACACTATCGGACTCGATGTAGCTGACGCAGTCGGGCATCCTGCCCGGTGAAACCTTCACGCCGTCGATGGTGATCGTCCCGCTGGTGGAGCGGATATGGCCCGCAATCAGCTTCATGAAGGTCGTCTTACCCGCACCGTTGCGTCCCAGCAGGCAATAAACACCCGTGTCTGGGATGGTGAGCGACACCGAATCCATCGCCATGGTGTGTCTGTATTTTTTCGTCACGGTGGCCAACTCAATCATGGCTGTGTGTCCCTTCCCTGGTTGTGAGTTCATCGATCAAGTCTTGAAGTGAAATGCCCAGTGTCCTGGCCTCCAAGAGCACAGCATCAATAGTCTGATGTAGAAAAACATCCCTGCGCTCAGCCGAGATTTTTTCCAGTGCGCCCTGTGCCACGCACATCCCGATTCCCGGGCGTTTGTAGAGAATTCCCCGCTCGGTCAAGCGACTGATCGCCTTCATAGCTGTGGCGGGATTCACGTTGTAAAGCCGGGAAATCTGAGTGGTCGAGATGATGAGTTCGTCGACTTGCCAAGTCTTGTTGATGATGCCGTTCTCGATGATTTCCATGACCTGTTCGAAAACTGGCTGGTTGTCATTCATCGTGCATCCTCCGATCTATCTCTCATGTTTATGGTTAATGGTGGGGACCATTAACCAAGAAGAAGATTAGTCAGAAGAGTAAGTGATGTCAAGGAACGCTCAATTTGGGGGAGAACCACGGCTGGACCAGACACGGAAGCAGATCACATGGAAAGTTGCTTCTCGTGAGTCAAATGGGCTGGGTTCGGCTATGTCAACTTCGGGCGTCAAGCCTCGCACGGATCCACTTTGGGTCTCGCCGACTATGGACAATGGCCAGTATGCGCACTGTGTCGCCAACGACGCGATAACACATGAGATACGGAAAACGGCTGAGGGTCACGCGACGATATTTTGTGTAGACAGTGTGGCCCGCATGGGGGTATTGACGGGCAAAGGAAAAGGCAATTTGAGCCTCATCAACAAAACTAGTGGCAAGATCGCTGTCAATTGTTGTGTAGTAGTCGGTCGCGTCGCCGATGTCATCCCGTACGCCGGGGTGAACCGACAGCACCCAATTCATGCCAGCCTAGCCCGCACTTGCCTGAAAAACTCCTCTTCAGATATCCCCATCGATGGGTTGGCGTCCATCTCCGCGTTACGGCGGTCAAGGGTGGCGAGTTGCTTGTCCGTCAGCGGGTCGTCATCAAAGTCGTCGATGGTACTCTCAAGGTACTCCATCAAGGAGATCCTTTCCTCGACGCTCAGCGCGTCCACTGTTTCGCGAAGTTCGGTGCTAACCATGGCACAAGTCTACTC
>Ga0123354_10001755_pt1 | contig 27271 bp, 20 predicted proteins | sample TergutLab28metaG_2_FD_97872 | JGI IMG/M metagenome (GOLD analysis project Ga0123354, IMG submission 97872) | Labiotermes labralis P4 segment gut microbial communities from Petit-Saut dam, French Guiana - Lab288 P4 | ecosystem: Host-associated > Arthropoda: Insects > Digestive system > Gut ... | reverse complement strand
GAGAGTATATACCATGTTTAAAATATTCGGTACCTATATTTGTTGAATAAATATATAAAATGGAACTTTAGAGGTTAGCGGTGCGTTACGACCACTATAGTTGACATTAGGCGTCTAAAGGTTAAGTATCACGTTTAAGGAAATGAAAGTGGCTGCAATCCGATTCCATTCATGTAACAGCAAAGTTACGTCTTTTGCGAGTCTTCATAATATGAGATACTGTATTAACACTATTCTGTTGCCACTAGTTTTTGATTCACACTGCATGATAAATATTTAATTCATCCTTTGTGATGAACAGTATCAGATTTTCAGCGCATCAAGTTAGTGGGCACAATAACTTGCTACTAGACCTTGTAATTTAGATCACTTGTATTCATTCTTTTCATAATGCAAGATTCCTTTTGTCAGAGGTTATGTCTTCTCCATAGACAGGAGAATAGTATACATGTCTTACTGAAATGGACTATAGGGGATGTGAACTGGATCAGACTTGTTCATAATATGATCATAATTTGGATTCTTTGTTCCCATTAACAAACAGTAATGAACATACAGATTCCTTAATGACATCATTTGTTTTAGCAACTGAGTTAATGTTTACAGTCTCTATCAGCATCAATAAATGCACAATTCTATATTATGTATTCTGCTATTAATTTGATTCTACATGTTTTGACACAGTTGCCATCCTCAGGGGTCTTACACCAATTTGCTAACATGTTCAGCACTAAAATCGTTATACAATAATCCTATGAATCAAATGTGGAAGATTTAGTTAACATATATAGTATTTAAAATGTTATTATAAAGTGATAGTATAATTTGTTGTTGTTTACATATTGTCTTCTTTTCAGTCGGTTCCTTGTTCTACAAACATTTGTTGCTTTCTGATCCGAATTGGATCCTGTCCTGTGACTGTGAACAGTTTTCTTTAGTTATAAATCAACTTTCTTGACATAATAGATAGTAATGTACATATTTGTACTTACGGTTACAGGACAGGGCCCAGTTTGGATCAGAAAGCAATAAATGTTTGTAGAACAAGAAACGAATTGAAAGGAAACAATGTGTAATCAACAACAAATTATACTATCACATTATAATTACATTCTAAATACTGTATATGGTAACTGAAACCTCCTCATTGGATTTGTACGATTATTGTAAATCGATTTTATTGCTGTGCATTTTAAGAACATGTGTAAGTTCCCTGAGGAGAGCAGCTGTGTTGAAACATGTAGGAGCAAATTAATAGTAAAATACGTAATATATAGAGTTATGCATTTGCTGGTGCTGATAGAGTTTGTAAATCATTTCACAATGCACGGAAGGAACAATATGAAAGTGAGTGAATGTTTTTTACCGGGATCAACCAGGACCAACACGTGGGATGTACATATATAATTGTTGACTGTAAATCTGTGTGTGTTGGTTTTTGTTTACTGATGCATTGTTGAAGTGCTGTGTGTTTGGTATTGTTGGAGAAGCCAAGAAAAAGAGATTTTTAATTTTTTTTCTCTCCCTCTTAGGTACATTATGAATACTATAACCAGCGTTACGGAAAAGATGGATATCACGAACCACTGGTATGGTGTGAAGTAGAGAGTGAAGTGAAAGCATTCAAAGAGAATTTTATCTACCCGACAATAATTCAGTCAGAAATTGAAGAGAAGTCGTATCCTTTTCTTTTGGTTAACTGATTATGCAGCTCCAAAGTAGCAGTAGGCAAAGAGTTTATCTTTTGACTGGTGTAGGATATTAGGACTAAAAACGATGGGAATTTCTTGACATTTATTTTCATGTAATATTGTTGAAGGTTTTAAGAAGTGTCATCCCCGTTGTGTTAAAACATAAGAAAACAATTATGCATGGACATGACCATCATAACACAACTATATTGTCAATTATCTACATATTAAACCTTCTGCACACATGCTGTCCCAACTCTTTTGCAAACAAGATCTCGTCCCCCTCTACTTACAACAACACTGATGGTTATACTGTATCATATTATATATTGTGTAGTTTTCTCCGATAATTGTATCCAACATGATGGCCAAAAATAGCGTGGGCCGAAACATGTAGTTGACATGTTATGTATAATTGAAAATATAGTTGTGTTATGATGGTCATGTCCATGCATAATTGTTTTCTTATTGTTGAAGGTTTTACATTTTTATGCAAACTTTAACCAGAAGAATATATCTCCCATGTCCCCTGATGAAATTTCATGCAGTAGACACTAAAATTTGGTAATAATATCACATAGAGCCCTATTACCTGTTATGAATGTTATGTGAAGATTATCTTCTGTTTCACTTATCATAGTTTTTACATTTTACATAATTTTAAAATTTAAACTTTTACATTATCCATCTTCATCTCTTCTACTTTGTCACTTTATTTTGTGGGACTTCCTGTACCTCTCAAGATTGTTCAACAGAACCTCTGAAGCTGGCATTTGGTAGGGTAGCCATGAAGCTATGATATACACTACAATTGATGCTATAGTCAGTTGTAATTTTATATGTACTGTATATGTCAGCCACATGTAGTTATGAAAGACAGCCATTTACTGTGAAGATTAAAACTGTACATGCCTTAACACTACAGAATGATGTCTTGGTTGGAGACACTTGAATTACATAGCTATGATATCCGTGAAGATAATTTGTCTCATGGATTGGCTGCACCAGGACAAGCTGCAGATGCGGTAGATGTATTGGATGATGGTAATGGACTGTCTACAGTGGCAAGTGCAACTCCAGTGGTGCAAGAGGGTCAGGATATAGTGTGTAACGGTAACTCAAACGAGCATCTTTCCGAAAAAGTACCATCTCCTTAGGTGTGTATCCTGGCCCACTTTGTGTTATGCCACTTTGTAAAAGTAGGCTGACTATTATTGGACTTCATTTCATTTTTGTATAATAAAGAAATTTTTATTACAACAATAAAATTGTTATTTGTATATATATATGTGTGTGTGTGTGTGTGTAAAACTTCTTTTGCAGTAGACATCACCTCTCACTTCTTGGTATTTATTCTGAAGACTTCTTGAATATTGCTTGCTTCACACAAAATCCACTTATTTTCTGAAGTATGCCACACATTCCCCTCTCTTGTGGCAGCATGTTTTGCATAAAGTTATCATTTTGTTGGAAAGTGAAATTCTTTTGATTAGACATACAAAAATTGTGAAATAACTGTTCAAATGCTCCGGTCTGAACCAAAAAGGGTGATGTTTATAAATCCTCAGAACTACTTAATCATTGATTGAATCTATAGGCTTTGTTTAATTCAGGTGTTCTGATTTGCCACTGGCTATGTACATATTACAAAGAAAAAGATTAATATTTATGATTGAATTTGTATGAAGGTCATGAGATATGTTTCAGTAAAACCTATTTGTTTATGTCTCTTATTGATTTTCACTGTTCTTGGTGACAATGTAAAACTTCACTATGGGGGAAAATGTAAGGCAAGCATTCATACACAATAAGCCTGTTATTTCCTATGTAAGAAGTAAAACAAAATGTTTGCAGAGCAAATCCAGATACAAGAGAACATTCAAACTTTTGATATATGACATTACACAAAAATTAAGATAAATTTACAGATGCATTTGTTGCAATGCAGCATCCACTCTTTTGACAAGCTCAGGAAAGCTTGGGTCCAAGATGCACAATTGCACTGTCTTTTCCAGTGGAAAGTCTGGTGGAAGTGGTTCAGGAGACAAGCAACCTGCATTGAAATTCGTAACATCAGTTAACACAGTAAGACATTTCTTTGCTGGGAAACTAAAAAACACTAGATAAGTTCCTCTTTACAGTATCCTCTGTTGTTTTCATTATGGCGAAACATGCTTTCTTATTCATGGCAGTGGCGCAGAAATTTCAAGTGACTAAATTTTATATGGTGGCGGGTAACATCTGTAGATCGTCATTACAGAATTTGTTTTGTGTCGTCTTCTGGCATCTAGAATTTTGAGGTGGCTCCTAGATTTTTGGAAAATTTGTGCACCCCAGATCTAGGGGTTTTTCTTGTAATTTGAGCATCTAACACTGTAGTGCTGAATGGTAGAATGACTGAAGAAAAATAAGGAATTAGAATGAAGGAGGCATGGGCTAATTGAAGTACTATTTTCTTCCAAAGTTTGAGGAAAGTGACGGAAAAGCAGAAGCGTCTTGCCTGAAATATGAACCACACACCTCTTGAATGCCAATTGGTTCCGCATGCGCCAGCTTGCCTGGTGAAAGGAAAAGAAAGCCAAGTCTTTTGTTCCCTCATAATGCATTTTAAGTATGAGCTGTAATTTGTAGGAACTGGAAGGATGCAGTCATTACAAAATTTCTCCAGTTATGAGGATTTCAAGTAAAAATTACAGTAGCAAGAACCTTAATCTGACTGGGGTGGGTATTTAAATTTTAGCCCATGGTTTATGAAAAGGGTATTATTGGAACAGAAGAAGATAAAATTAAATTAAAAGCATTTTGTGAAAAATAAAACATTATGCAGCATGTCCTAAAAATGCAGTGAATTTCCTTGTTGCATAAATATATCTAATGAACGTGTTGGGGGGGGGTTTTTTTTATGCATACACAGTTCTTTAAAGGTAAGTCTAAACCGAAACTGTTCAGTGTGGAAATTAAAATAATAAAAAATACACAACAAAGGAGGCTGCTTGAATGTGTTTTGTTTCCTATTCCTTTTAATTTGTTCTGTTCTTTGCTTTCTGAAGTTTAGTGATGGTGGCACATTCATTTCAGAAATAAGAAATAAATGTGGTCAGCAATTGACCAAATACATGCACCTATGTTTCACATTTTGTCCTGATTTAACTGTATGTATTAAATCTAAACCTGTCTGAGAAAATGGAATATTTCAGCTGCAATTACATTGAAATCTGCAACTTTTATAAGAGTAATTTTTCAGTATGATGAGTTTTTGTAGAATGCAAGAAAAAGTAATTCCTACTTGTGAAGTTGTGCTAATAGCCTTGCAACAATAGACTGTGTTACCAGTCTTAACATAATGACGGAGAATGGGTTTGGAATATATGTTCCCCTCTTATAATGTACCTTCCACTGTTCCTTGCAACTGAAAGTTTTGGAAGACATTTCATACCTGCAAGAGTGTTTTCACGTGAAGCTTCTGCCTTCATGAAGTGTCTGTACCAGTCAGAGATTGTTACATGCTCTGTGGAGCTGGACTCTGAAACATATTGTACTTCCATTTTGTATTTTTCTTGTTAAACCATATTTTCTATAACACAACATATTTTGCAATAAGGAAGTTTCATTACAGTATGGGAAGACACTAATAATTGAGAAGTTATGTCATGCTTATATTTACATAGTTGTTTAGCAGCTGTATCTAAAGTACATGTTTGTCACTGCATATAATTTCATCTGCTTTTATTATATTTGAGATGTTATATTGGCCAATACCTGTTGGATCATATATTGATATGTACTGAGACAGCATGGTTACACAATCCCTGCAGTTGGATAGTGCAGAATTAAAATCTGTTGCAGTAAATTTCACTCGAAACCGCCGAGAAGTTGTCTGTAAATGAAATTGCCCAAGGATTTTGTGAGTTAATAATATTTCTTAGGTTACTTTACAGTGGTGTGTAACTTGCTGAGTTTATGTTTCTTACTTAAAATTAAGTAACTTTGTCAGTAATGTAGTTTAAAAGGTATAGGTACAGCAATCCCACTACAGGCCTGGACAGGTCCTGAGGGTTTCAAGAGGTTGAGGCTTCCAGAATTCAAGACAATTGGCACATGAATGTGGTAAGGTTGTCAGCCCTACGCACCGGCCACCTATACCCCCCAGGAAATACTCCTGGTACTCATTTCTGTTAGAGGCTGAGTCAACCTCAGGGCCATAGTGCGGCCAGAAGGATTATGTCGATGAAAAATTCCGATGACACCATCGGGAATCAAAATGTTATGTGAATGGGAAAAGAACTGTAAGGTATGAAGTAGTACAGATGTGAAAGGGAATAGTACTGTCGTATTCTGCTCTTTTGTTACATCACTTACTTCATGGGACTGACGAAAAGTATACAAAACCAAAGTGTAGCCGGCATGTGGGCTGAGGTCAGACTAGGATATTTTGAAGAGTGTACACAGTGTCTGTTAATGGTCTTCATGAATTTTATCCGCTGTGTCACAAGTGTGAAGTATGCTATATGTCTCGCACTGTTCACACTACCAGTATTGTTGTTACACTTACAACTTTTATACCATATATGGTATAAGTCTCTTTACTTATCATAATGAATAGAACATCACCCCATTTAGTACTGAAGATGTAAATTGTGTCTGCTGACAGGATATACCTATGTGTATAGTGTAGACTAGTCGTGACCTTGTAGGTACTGCTGTTCAGCACTGCCTTAATAAACACCATACAGCTGTGTTATATATGGTATAAAAGACGTACAACATTTATTGTTCACGCAGTGTGAGCAAACTGCACAACATCGTGCAGAAGTATATATTCCAAAATTACGTGCGAGTTAATAAAGCATGAAAATCACAGGAATAAATGTTTTTTGATTTTTTAAATTTTTGTAGAGGACAGCCCATTGTGTTAAAAAGAGTATTTAAAACGATAATAAGTTAATTTTTCAGTCAAACACAACAATATTGTGTTATTTAACTTATTGGCTACAAGTTTTGGTCATTAGACCGTCATCAGGCCATCTTTACAAGAAGTTTCAAAACAGGTTTCATGTAGTGCTCATCAAAATCAATATCATATGGGATCCCATAAGACTTACACAAGTGTTAAAATTTTTGTTGAAACCTTAGCTATATTGGCTGTGATATAATAAGAGTTGTGTGAAAGTCTAAAAGGAAATTTAACATTGATACACAATAACATATCACTTAGGTTTGACTGTGATAAAATTAAAACTAAATTAAAAGTAACTTTCTTGCCTGATGTTTGATAACAATTACAAGAACTGCGTCCTTCCAGACTCCTCGCAGTTGACTAGTACCTGCAGCAAGCCCCACAGATTCGTACACAGTTCCATTTTGAACCACCAGTAATTGCATATTCTGCAATTAAAATGGTGTACTGATTACTCCTTAGCAATAATATTAGTGTAGGTTATCTGTGTTGTTTGTAGAGACAAAAAAGTCGGGAAACTCATTAGAAAGGTCTCATATGTACCCCTGTGTCCTCACAGATAGCCTATAAAATTGCATCATATGTCCATCTGTCTTTACACATGAAACAATTTAAGAATGGTTAAAGTGATCTTAAATGCATATCATATTGTAGGATTTTATAAAAAATTATTGATCTGTTTCAACCTTTATTTAAGTGGGACAGTTTTAATGAGCACATTGCATGAAGATCTACTTGTATTTCTGTGTGCAACTCAAGCATAGCTTGCTCATTATTTATCAGAGTGAAAAATATTTTACACATAAGTTGTAGAGAAGAATGGAATGCACATTTAGTATCCAGCACACACTTCTGTAAGTCGTACAGTTTTTGAGATTGTTAAATATGAGTGAACAAATATCCCAGAATTGTTATGCAAGGTCATGACCAGGTTTTCTTTGGACTAGGAGCAAGCCAAGAAGTCTAAGAAACATACAGTTTTTCACAATCCGGGTAATGTGATCCATACAGAGTAGTCTGTACCTTCTGTTAAGCACAAAAGTCAAACTTTGTGGCACCTCATGACATTCCAAATGAATTGACCACCAGCCATTCGCAGTGATATGCGTGATCAGGAATGGCCACTCATTGTATTCAGATATTTGCTGAAGATGAGTACATTATGTGACAGCCATTGTAACAATTAGCCTTAACTAAGAATAATTATTCTCGAAAATATTATTTGCTACAAAATTTCTAGCCATTTTTTAATCTGGCACCAGGGATTTTTCTGGGCTGTGTTACACTATGGGTATATTTAATGATTATGTTCAGCAACAAGCAGGTCTCCAAAAATACACTAAGATTACTGAAATCTCTTATTTATTTATAATTCACATAATTTCATCCATATGTGTTTGTCATGTAAAAATTGGACATAATTAAAATGTATTTGTTAATTTCTTGCCTGAAGTCGTAAGTTTTATGCTGTGTATAAGAGACAATTAGTAGTTAGTGTTTGTGAATTGAAAATACGGAGGAAGTAAAAGTGTTTGGGCCAGTGTTATGCTGTGAGTAATTCTGTAAGTTGTTCTGAATTCCTTTTCCTTTAATTCTTTAAATTTTTTCATGAGAATGTAACTTTTTTCAATTTGGTCTATATCACTGATATTTATTGGCTGAAGATCAGCGATGTGGCATATTGTCAGTTTGTTCAGAATGACGTAATCAGAAAATGCCCTGCACACAGTAAAATAGTGTTTTACTCTGGCACTACTGTTGCAGTACAGATAGTGCAGCTGTATGTTTGACTTAGTCAACACTGTCAGATACTAGTACAGTACAGTTCGCTGGATGAGTAGCTAGAAAAGACGACATTACACCACAGATTGAAGATGGTGTGCCAGGTGGTGAATCTATGCACACAGACCCAGAAGGACATCAAGACCCATTTTTCTGGACTATAAATCTCGTAATGATGCCCTTTTCAAACAGTTCAAAAGTTGCATAGCAAGATAAAGAACAAACATTAGGACAAACTCACAACAATGACTGTTCACATATGGCTTGCAGAATTCAGGACCAACTAATGCCATGCAATTTTCACATTTGTGTATAATTAAATGAGGTGCTGAAATCCAATACATTTATGTAGGGTGACAATGTGCTGGAGACTGTGACTCTTTAAGGAGCAGTACAAGAAATTCCTCGCAGATGGGATACTCTCTCTAATGCATCAGTGGCACTCCAGTCTGATTTTTTTTTAATGCATTGCCTACACTGATGAGTGTCCACAATTGGGTTTCTATTGTTATGTGTCTCCTGTATGTGCTAAAATCTTAATGAATTGATAACATGACTGCAGTATCAGTATTATGAAATGTTCAACATGGGTTTGAAATTGCAAGCCTTGATCTTAGTTCAGCATCTTCATAACATGCCAGCTGACACAGACATGAAGAGACTTCATCTTGCACACATATTCTACACTTGAATATGAGAATGCATTAATTGAATAAATATGACCCATTTGTAGAAGCTATCAATTCAAATAAACTTTGTCACATCATCTTGTACGAACATTATGCAGTGTCTCTGCAGTAATATTCAATGTTTTTTGAACAGTAACCCCACATTTATAGTTCCATAAACCCTTAACCCCATGTGTAAGGTAATTTAAGTTCTTCAAAGGAAGTTGTTAGATTAAGTATGTGTATATATTTATAAAAAAAAAAAATAGAAAATCACAGAAGTGCAATTATATTACCAGGCATTGTGACATATGTGTACATTGTACTTGTGCAAACATGTCTGAGACATCAACCCTCTTTCATATCATACTTTCCTTCAGGCCTTTGTAAAGTGGATGGTATTGAAATAATAAAATTAATTAATTCTTTAAGTTACATCCTCATAAAACTATGTAAGGCATGTGACTACATGCTTAATCATGTACCTCCGTCATTATTAGAATTCATGACTAGCAACAAGGCACTGTAACCTCTTCAAAGACATACAAAATTTAGTGCACTGCAGGACACAGACACTAAATGATTTTTACTGTCTTTAAAGTCAGGCTGTAGAAGGAAAAGGATCTTGTATCTTTCATAGTGTTTGTGATACACTTATAATACCAGCTAGACCTCTTCATGCATTTTACATTTTTGTTGCAGCAGACGTGATAGTCTCTACGTGTTATGCTGTCACCTAGTAACAACACTACAGAAGAATTCAGTAATTTTTGTATAAAACCATATGTGGTCTCATATAAACTACTAAGCAGACAGGACAGAAGGAAGTGGTGAAGACATGTGAATTTTATATTACAGCTAGAAATGATAAAAATTCATAACTGAAATGCAGAACTGTTAACATTTCCATTACCATGGGCACCCAGAACTTATTGAATGATTCTCTATGAAGATATTGAAATTTTTGACTAGGAATCAAAACACATAGTGTGGTATGTAACATTCATCACCTTATCATATTGATTATTACCTCAACCAAGAGTCTAAGATGGCTGTCCTCACCGTCTATCTGATGCCAGCATTTTCCATCCCAACGAGCATACTTCTCCAGTGGCCACATGTTGCCTGTTTCATTACAAACAGTAAATGTAAGGTATAATAACTGTTCTTTATTAACTTACTTGCTAACTTCAACCTAATGGGCAATTATGAAGTCAGCATGCATGTAAAAGAGAGATAGGGGCAAAGTTCAGTTCAGTTCAAATCTGGGCAAATTCATCCTGTTGTGTTAGTCAACCACTAGCAATACAGCCTGAACAAACACAACACATGAACTTCATACGTTCGTTTTTATTTTATACTATATGTTTCGGTCACGCATATGACCATCATCAGGTTGAATAATACAGATGTAGAAGGAAAAGTGCTAAAGCAGAGGCTTCTTCTGTAATTGCAAAGTGCTACCACCAGACCTTTGTCTTTCTGATGGATTAGACATATTGCTAACCTTATACCCCGTATTTCTATTTGCTGTTGCACATGCCTTAATGTCATATACTTCTACCAGGAATAGTGTGGTAACTGTCCAAGACAACTGCTAAGCTTCATTTTTTGTGCCATGTCCATCTGTCCATCATCAGCAACTTTTTTTTTTTGAACCATTCAGTGTACCAGACAAGTTCCCGTTTCTATAAGGTTGAAACCTGACATACATAGCAGAAAATAATGGGACAACCACATGAAGGCTTCTATACAAAAACCTGGCCTGAGTCAGGAGGTTAATACTACAGGGAGGTTCAGGCTTGATTACAACCAGATCCCCAGACTCAGTGTTGGGATATTTCTTTGTCATATTTTGATGTGATTACACCGTATATTTAAAAACGACAACAAACTTCCAGGGTCAAGTATTTGTATCCTTTTAGAACAAAACAATACCAGTAACATGGTTCCTACAATTTCATATAGTGGTACAAGAATTGTGAGTGAATGTGTTGTGTCACTGGGTGAGATGTACAGTAGATGGTATGGGGTTGTGAGCTATAATTGCGTGGGACGATACAAACTCTTGAGCTGCATCTAGTTCTGTAGAAACATCGCTGCACAATTTACCTGTATGACAATATGATGAATGATACGAAAACAACACAAATGAGGAGTATTTTTTAAATGGAGATATATAAACTGTTTGGTGAGATTACATAATAAATATGTGCTTTACAGTCATTACGCGAAGATATTATACATACCTGGTCAATAACTTAATTTGTATGAAATTTTCAGTCCCCAGAAACAGTTTTAGTTATTCATAGCGAGCGCCAAGAAATACCGTTTTAAAAGTACAATGGTTATGACAGTAGATTGCGCAGTTGCTCGCATGGTCGATATCAGTCAACACGACGTGGGAGACTTGCACTTTCACTTATATATTCATAAAAATTACTCTGATGAAATTAGTTTGAAAATGTAAATATTTTGAAGTAAATTATTACAGTTTCTTCATCAATCTAAAAGTTCTCTTGGTGTACGTATTCAATTCTTTGGAGCCTCGACGAAAAGTTTTGTGTTATACACGGAGCCTGCTGCTATCTACTGACAGATATACGTAATGTTAACGGAGTTGCGTCGAGTATGCCTTATGACCTATGTTACTTGTCATATGTTCTGTGCTAGTCATCAAGGTTGGCAGACATTGCAGCTAAATATTAAGTACGGCGCGAAAATGAATGAGGTTATGTAGTTTGTGATCTAAATTTCTTGGAATGTGTGACATGCGATTGATTGAGATGGTTGATACCGACTGTGACTTGGTAACGTTATTATTAAAGAGTAAAGGGAAGATATGGGAAGACAAAAAACGTCTAGGCCTGCTAGGAGAAAAAAACGTAAGTGCTTTCCAGACCTCGCTGACGTCGTTCTAAAATGAATGCAATTTTGAAGCTGAGTATTTGTATACAAAATGAACGAAATCGTGAACGTACACAATACAATTTACATTACAGTTTGTTCTGATATCTGCATTCGTACTTCACAAGTGTATTAATTGCATATTTGTTAATACTCGTATGGTATATTGTGGCTTTAGTTACTTCCAGTGGTGGTGTGACATCTTACAGTAATGTAAGAAATATGAATATGTAGATTGTTACACACAACGCCGTCAGACAGAAGTGCAAGAGGCTAAATTAAGCAATTTAACGTCGTAAGGCCGTCTTCAGCTGTGGCTAATTATGGATTGGCCCAAGACAGTTGTCTTCAGTTAAACCAGGTACTTAAAGAAAAAAAGAAACTTGCAAAAGGAGACCACTTCTGTAAGTGGAAGGTGTCAGTTAATTGAGACTTTTCCATCCAAACTTCCCATAGAAATTGCACATTGAGAATGTTTTAGTCCTTCATGGGTTATACTTTAATAGTTTTGTGTCATGGTAACACAGCGGACTGGTAATGCCTAATTTATAGGTGTTCTGAATTGTTAATGTTGCTGTGACTGAGTATAAAGTAAACTGAAAGAACTTTCATGGGATTTGTAGCATACCAGTGTCTTGTGAGTACTGACGTTCACGAAAGTGTTACTGAAGATCCAGTCAAGCCTTCTGGCATGTGATGCTGTGTTATTGGGTGAGTAGTTCCCAGTGGCGCAGAATCACGTATCGAAGTACTTGAATTTGTATCAGTGCTATTTCTGTAGTTCACTGAGAAATGTATATACATGTTTGTGTTCTCTTCAACGCTAGAATTTGCCTGGAATTTTTAGTTATCATTGAGAATGTTCACTTCCAGTTTATGAAATCTTTTATTTTTGGAGGTTCTATAAGTTGAGGAGAGCCTAACAAATTGTTAGCTGTTGTAGTTCTTTTTCCAGTCTACCAAGTGTTACTGTTTATGTTCTTTTTATAAACTTACTTAGGTTTAATCATTATTGTATCATTGAATTATGTTATGTTGGTGATGAGTTTTGACACTTTCTGTACCTCTGCTGGCTCATTAGGGCATGGTAAATCTTTAAGTCCTTATTTTTCAAGTTTGAGGTAGTCTAGTGAATGCCCCCCCCCCTTTTTTTTTTTAGTTGCATAACAATCCTTTCTTAGAGCTATGTTCCTTATTTAATCTCAAACTATTGTGACCATATGAGTGGAGGTTTATGAGTTTTAGGTTCCCAAATAAATTAACTAGACAGGTATTGTAGTATTTTTAAAACAGTATTTAGTCAAGGAATCTGAGAATAATTCTTGTTAAAATTATTGTTTGCTTAATATCCATTTGAATCTATGTGTGAGACTCCAGAATTTTTAGACCTTTTGTGCAAAGATTAGCAAGTCAACACTGTTTCTGTCCTTATATTTATCATATACATTTTTAAGTCATGCTTAGCTGCTGTATATCATTTTACAAATAATAACACTGTTGTTTTTTTAAATTGTTTTTGATAGTGTTGATTGATTTATAGCTGATAAGCAATTCTACTAATTAACTACTGAGAGTGAAGGTATTCTTACTGACAAGGTCTATGCCAAAAACAACTATTTATAATTACTTTCTGGGGTTGAAGTGGCTGGAGCATTAAGCTATTGCATAATATAAATGAACAAATGCACCTTTGTTAAACTAATATTTGAATTGTCTTCTACATGTTTCGAACCCAGGGGTTTATCTTCAGGAAGACAGTTTTACGTACAGGTATGGTATAATTTGTTTACATGCCAACGGTGTAAGCAGTCTTGTAGGTGGAAGAGCGCGTTCAGTATTTGGTTTATACGTAAGTGTATAGCTGATTATACTGTACTGAGGCATTGGCAGTTGGGATCATTTATCTTGAATTATGTATACTTTGGGGTTAGTTGTTTTTACCTACATGCTTATACCATTGGCACATTAGCAAATTTTACCATACCTCTATGTAGAACCTTCTTCTTGAAGATGAACACTTGGGTTTGAAACATGTAGAAGACATCATAAATATTAAAATACTGCTTTAACAATTGTGCATTTTGTGGTTCATATTGTATGATTATATTACACTGCATGGTACAAAGAACATAAAATACATTAAGCTCTTATACCCTGCTCTTCTTCTTCTTCTCCTCCTCCTCCTCCTCCTCCTCCTTCTTTGCCTTCTCCTCCTCCTCCTCCTTCTTTGCCTTCTCCTCCTCCTCCTCCTCCTCCTCCCTCTTCTCCTTCTCCTCCTCCTTCTCCTTCCTCCTCTCCTCCTCCTCATCCCTCTTATCCTTCTCCTCCTCCTCCTCCTCCTTCTGCTCCTCCTTCTTCTTCTTCTCCTTCTCCTTATTCTTCTTCTTCTCTTCTTCCTCCTCCTCCTCCTCCACTTTATTTTTCCTCTTACTCTGCATTTCCTCTGCCATCTCCCTTTCTCATTCTTCTTTCTCCTCTTCCTTCTTTTCCTCCTTCTCCTTTCCTTCTCTTGGTTCTCCTCTTCTACCTCTTCCTCCTTCTCATTCTCAGCTTCCTCTACCTCATTGGCATAACAGCCTGCATTAGGCCTCTTAATAGTTTGCTTCTCAATGTTTTTGTCATTTGCAAACCTTTTCCATCCTTATCTATTCAGCAGCAGTGGGGTCGTTCGTGATATCTTCCCATCTCAGCTGTGGTCTTCCCACAGGATGTCTTCCATGAAATTTTCCTTGCAGTACGTTTTTGTTATTCCAGTATTATCCATTCAGCTTTATGACCAGCCCATTGTAATCTTTTGAACTAAATATAAAATGGGGCTGTTGTGAATAATAAAATGACCTACTGGAATCCAATTAGCATGTGTTTTACCTTACCTAATCTGCCATCATTTCACTGACCTTATGTGAGGTTTCTCTTGAATCTTCTAAACCATTTCTTTTTCTAGGGATTGGGGTTATTAGCTCCACATAAAACTCTCCACCTTTTTCTGGGCTTGGGATGAGCTAGGAATCAACAACTGGGACTCTGGCAGATAACATCAAGTCTCTGATAGGCTCCGTGATATAGTAAATGTCAGTCCTTTTAGAAACAAATATCAGTACAACTCTCAATTGTATTATTTAGATGAAAGACTAAAATATAGAGGCTTGGTGTAATAAACAGTGATGTACTCATGCATGTTTAGGCAATGTGGCATTGCCTTTCCTGTGCAGTGTACTAGCACTACCTGTTTGCCTTAAGAAACTGGTTTTGTGCCCCAGAAGTATTGATGTTGACCATGTTGGTGAAGAAGTTCTCAACCGTCTTGATAGCTTGGAACACAGACAACAGTAATGGTGGAATTCATTGCTGCGTGAAGTTACATGTAATATCAAAACCTGAGAATTAAAAATTTGTTTTTCTGTAGGTCCTTTGCAGTACAAGTCTGTAGAGTATGTTATAGGCTGAATATACAGCAAGTATTTATATTGTCACACTGAGTGCTGTGGATCAGGCACTGTCATTGGTCCTTATGCATCACTGATGTCATATACTGGCCTGGTGATGAAAAATACTTATGAAAATACAGTAGAACTCAATTTATATGTTTTAATTGGGACAGGGAGCCATCCAGATATGCAGAAAATCCAGATACTTGGATTTTTATTTGAAAATAGGCTGCATTGACAGTTCAAAGTGAAAAAAAAAAATCTACAAATGGCTATATTAGACTACATATTTATTTACGTTCAAATACAACATTATTTGGGTGATGACCATCAACTGTCAATGCTGACGAGAACTTTGGGAATGCCTTGTCTAATTTGGGAACCCCTTCAGCTGTTACTATTCACAGTATGTACCTGCATCTAAACCTTTCGACCACACCTGACTTGAAGTTCTAGAAGCCATAACATTGTACTCTACTTGATCCGATAACAGGTCATTTCAAGTCACGTTAGTTTTGTAGAATTCTAGACAAACTTACCCGAAGGGCCAAGCCGATCTGGATAACCAGCTTCCAGATAAGTGGAGTTCTGCTGTATAAGACACATGGGTTGTGCAGCTGTTTGTAGTTATCTTGTAAGAATATCATATTATACAGACCAAAAATGTAGCAAAATAACTTTATAATATACATACTACTTGACCCTTAAGTTGGGAAATTTTTTTTATAGAGTAGAAGAGACTTGGGAGATAATCTTTCAGTGCTAGATTATTAAGTTTTATATCATGTTTTGACAATTTAATGTTATGGTAGAAGGATGACATATACATGCAACCAGGTTACTGCATGGTACATATCTTTCTGGTAACTAGTGTCATGAGCATTGGGCGCATGGAGGTTGTGTTTGTTTGTCGTATTTGTACTTTGTATTTCTTGAATTTTATTGCATTTTTACTTGCTGTCTGCAGTAAGAAGAATAGGCATGTAAGTGATGTGTGTGTGTGTGTGTTTGTGCACATACACAGGGTCTTTTATCACCATGCCAGTCTTGGTAGCATTATCACATAGAAAGCCTTCAACTTCTGTGACATCGTGTGACATCTGTATTGTTCAGGACATTGATAAAAGAGACACTCTCTTTGCATGTGAATTCCACTCAACTCTTTCAAAGTTAAGGACACAATTCAGACCACCTGTCAGATGGGTTGCTGCCTGGAGGAGTACCGGTCTTGGGTGGGTACCTGGGCCACGGGGTTTTACTGTCGGACCATGCCAGGCCATGGACACAGCAGGCCAGTAGGAAGTTTCCTGGGGCAAATGGTACTGTGTGCAGCAGCTTTAGCTGCACTTTTAGTGATTGGTTCTGGAATGGAAGACGAGAGCATTTTTCAGATTTTATATAGCGGGTGTGACAGAATCTTAAAAACAGGAACGATATGTGAAACGTGTGGTCGCTGGTGCCATAACTGCAGCGGAAACGTGAAGGGTCAAGTTGCGGAAAGCGGGAAGTAGATTTGGGATAGGTGTGGACCTGAAAGGCTTTGACTACTTGAAGAGAAACTGCAGAACGCTGTGCTCCAAATTGACAAGCAAAAACGCAAGAACAAGGCATGGAAGAACGCTTACAATTGGCGGCAGCTGAAAAGGAAGTTGGCAAGAGGGACAAGGCATCGGTAAAGCATGCAGACATAAAGTGACTCGACAGTACGAAATGTTGGAACAGAACATTCAGATTTTACAGTTGAGTGCTTTTCGGGAATTAGAACTGTACAACTGCACAGAGTTATGGGAGACAGGGAACTTGGGGACCCAGATACTGTTTTATTTCACGAGGGTACTAACGACTTACGAAGATCAGGAAATCTGAACTATGTGATGGGTGAAGTGTACTCTCTCGTGGCCGCAGCTAAGTCTACATTTCCGTACTGTACAACTGTTCTGACGGATACGACTGTGCATGAAAGACTCTGGGATTTACTATCGTAGATCCGAACAGTTGGATTAAGGATGGGGACTTCGGTAGAGATGGGGTGCATCTAAATCGAAGAGGAGCGTGACGACTTTAGCACCTCTGTTCCAGAGTGTGCAATTTCAGCGGCGAAGGACCTGCAGGTGGAAATAAGTGACAGTGGCGGTAGGTACTTGCACTGAGGAGACAACAGAAGGTATGCGACAGTCGTCTGTCCAGGAAAATTCGACGTTGCGTTGGCGACCGGCGGAGAGGGAAATGGCGACGAAGAATCTGGCGAGGAGCGAGACTGATGACGGGATATGGGAGAAACTTAACAACCACGACAGCGGCATGCGGAATAGAGAGTAAGTCGCTGGTTCTGCTGCGGGTAAATTGCAGGAGCATTTAGAATAAAACAGCGTTCTGGAATTTAGTCGACACATATAATGCGGATGTTATAATAGGTATTATGTAATGGCTTAGAGAGGAAACCTGCAACGCCGAAGTGTTTAGGGCTGATTTTACAACTTTCAGAAGAGAAAGGCGTGCCTGTGGTGGGGTAGTGTTCATTTGTGTTAAGAATTACATTGCCTGCGCTGAGCTGTGAGTAGACGAGGATTTTGAGTTGAGCGCAGTTGAAGTGAAAGACATGGTCGCAAAATATACTGGGGAAACCATAGGCATTTACAGAGCTCCGTATGAGAACATGCGGGTGATTGAGATATTGGCAGCCCGAACCGGTTATTCGCGAAAATCTACGAAGTGTAGCAACATAGGCGGTGATTTAAACTTACCACAGGATGACTGGAATGGGAGCGTGGAACTAGCGGAAACCAGGCGTTGAGTACAACGAATACACGCAGGTAGTAAGGTAGCCCGACCTGATGGGATGATTTGCTTGATGTTTACCTTGTCCGACCCGAAAACTCACTGTAGCATTGTGCAGGGGATCAGCGGTGTATTATTGGAAGTTGAATGGGGCGAAATTTGTCTTGCGCCACAAGTGGAAAGGTAGGGCCCGGTGTACCACAAAACATATGTTTTAGGTTTGCAAACTCCTCCGGGATAAATTCGCAAGATGAACAGGAAATTGTAGTTGCGTGGAGGAGATACGGAAACATTTCAAGTAAATATTTTTCGAGAGTATTGAACGGGTTGTTCCACATAAAATTCTGAAAAAAAAAATCCGGATCCTGAATACTAAAAGAGAGTGGTTAAGCGGCTGAAGGTAAAGGTTAGAAGAATATATAACAGGAGAATAGGCGGCAATTTCCAAGCAGATCTGAAACGACTATCCAGGCAGTTGGGGGGGGGGGGGAGACGCCTCTGGAAAAGAGACATTTGCGGTAATTATTGCAAAATGAAGGTAAATAAATGCTGGACAGAGTTCTACAATTATGTAAAACGACGTAAAAGAAATAGGGAAAACATTCCTGCAATTGGAGACTGTAATGGCATACTAATTACCGATTCAATAGTAAGACCAACTCCCTTAATTCCTATTGTGCTTCTGCATTCGACCGCGAGCGAAACGTCACGCAAATAAAAACAACTTCCTCGAGGCACCTTTGACATTAAAATGATTACCAGCGATCAGGAGAAACAAATCAGTAGGGCCGGACGGCGTTCCTGGCGATATTCTAAAACTGGGTGGGTAGCCATGTTTCCGTACCTTGCGTGATTGTTGGACATAACAGTGAACAATGCTAGTATTCCAGGTGACCGGAAAAGAGCCATATTGGTTCCTATTAAGAAGGGGGAGATCGATCTGTAGTCACAACCTACAGACCAGTCAGCTTAACGTCGGTGGTCTGCCAGCAAATGGAACACGTCATAACAGGATACCCAAGGCAAGTCGGAGATACGAGTAAATGGTCATACGAAGGCCAACATTGATTAAGACCGGGATACTCGTGCGAAAGCCAAATTGTCAGGCTTGCCAGGAAATAGCTGATTCCCTGGACGAGGGAGCCAGGATAGACGGACGCGATAATAATTGATTTTTCAAAAGCTTTCGATTTATTCAGTATGATCGGCTGTTGATGAAAATTGCTTCCTCGGGAGTGGATTCGAGGGTAGTCGTATGGATAAGGGGATTATTTTTGTCGTTACCAGAGAGTTAGAGTGGTGGGGCAATTATCTGAGGAAGTTAAGAGTAACATCAGGGTTACCGCAAGGGAGAGTAAATGATATTTGGGGGAACTTTGGAGTCAACTACTAAACTTTCCGCAGATGACTGTATAATATATAGGGAAATCATGAATGATAACGACATAGACACGTTGCAGATAGATCTGAACAGATTGAGGGAATGGGGGGTAGAAAATGTGATGAAAATAAATCCAGGTCAAGGTAAAGCTGTAAGCTCCACGAGAGCTCGGGTGAAGGATAATTACATTATTTGTTGGGCGACCAAAGAATTCCGGAAGCGAGCAGCTGCAGATATTTAGAATTAATCTTAACGGCGATATAGGCAGGGCTAATCGGGTTAATTACACAGTACAAAAAGCCTAGAAGGCACTTCATTTCATAATGCGTGTTCTTAAAAAGGGGAATAGTTATACGAAAAGTTAAGCCTACATGTCACTAGTGGGTCCGATTCTGGAATATGGGGTTTCATGCTGGGACCTAAACAGAGACGGTCAGATAAACGCTTTAGACCCTATGCAGAAGAAAGCGGATAAATTTGCAAATTATACGAACGATTCGGGCTGGGAAATCTTGGCTCAGCGTAGGAAGATAGCTCGCATTTGCGCCCTGTTCGAAGCGAACACCGTAGAATGGGCATCGACATCTATTGGGGACAGGTTAAAAGGACCATGTTGCATGAGCAGGGATGATCGCGATCGTAAAATTAGGGCCAGGAAATAAAGAACAGGCATCGGTAAATACTCGTTTCTAAACAGAACAATCAAAACTGTGGAACCAACTACCTGCAGAGGTACTATTGACTTTCCACTGTAAATCACATATTTATAGAAAGAGGTTTAGGAGAGTAATTACAAGTTAGGAGAAGTGAAGGGATTTTGAAGCTTGGTGATGAAACGTCCAAAAGTGGAGGGACTTGATGAATGGGGAGTGAAGTGTAAGGAAGTGCAGTGAAGTGAAGTGAAGTGAAGCGAAGTAAAGATACTGGGTGAAATGTTTGTATTATCATTGATTTATATATTATATAGCTGTATGTAGGTTCTGTGTAGTATGTTGTCTCATTATTATTATTTGCTTCTATTCGTTATTTTCTGATTAATTGACTTTATTTTTTAATATTCTTTGTATGTTTGTTTTCTTGTTTTGTATGTTTTCTATTTCATGTATTTTCTGTTTTTGTATTGTTTTGTGTATTGTTTCTCCTTATGTATGTAGCTGTCTCTTTCCTATTTTTGTACAAGTTTACTGACCACTGCACTGGGTTGAAACCCAATTGCAGTAAATAAATCTTGTATCATATCATATCATCATAACTTTATTGCCCTGTACTCTGTAATAACTTGGTGCTAAATACAAGGATAACTTCACCATTTATTCATTTAACATACTACACATTTCTAGCATATCATCTCTTTGGTGCCAGAATGGTCCATGTTATGTTTCAAAGTATTATGGAATAACACAGATAATCACATGCTATAATGGGATTGCATGCATTCACTTTTTGAATGCCTGTTTACAGTATAGGAAGCCCTGATTATCAATAAGAATGTGAATACATTTCTGTTAGTATTGATATTACAATATAATGGCATGCAATACAGAAATACATATGTGTGTTGTGGTAATAAACAGCCTGCATTATTGATTTTCCCTCATTCTATTTATTCACCTGACCTTGCTCTGGAGTTATAAACCTCAGTCAGTAATAAACTGTTCAGCTCACTAGTTGTGCATACAAATGAGGGCACTGAATTATTTATATCTGATATGTTACATTTTAATACTTTCTTTTAGAGTTGTGAGAAGACTGTAACCACTTCACAACATAGTGCAGTACATGCAGAACATGGCAGAAGTCATGAAATTGAAGAGAAACACAATTTTTGTGACAGTGTGCAGGGAAAAAAGAAAGATCTGTTAATTTCATGCATCTCATCAGGCAGTCCAGGCTTTGGGGGTCATAAGGAACATAAAGTAAGTACCTGTTTGCAGTATTATGTCTTATTGAAATTTGTGTGTATACTGCTTAATATCTTCTATGAACAGTGATATTCAAATCAGAAAGAGTAGAAATATATGGATCATTTTAAGGCTTCTGTTACAGGAAGTCCCCCACTTCATCCATAAATCATTTATGTGAAGAGCATGTATCAGTTTAATGGGTGGGATCTGAATAAAGCAACTGAGCTGGCTAGGGGTTGTTACAAAGTATAGGTTTTGTTTCTAGCACCTTCAGGTTCTTTTATGTAGTTTTGTGTTACTAAGGGACTGTTGTAATGCATAATTGAATAATGCAGGTCAGTCAAGCACACTGTAGTGTACAGATTAAGTGCATAACTTTTATTCATTCATGTTTCACACTTCTAGAATTGGCACGAAGCTACAACAGGTTCACTTAGAGTCAGACTCACATTCTTTGCTTTTCATTTTAATATGGGTAAGAATATTCAAAATGACCATTCTTTGCTATTAAGCATCTGTTTACTTGCACACTTACAAAACAATATTAGCTGTTCGCACCAGAAGCCCTTTTTACTGTACTAAAACTGAAACTCATAAGTTTAAGAGTCTGTTTTGTTTAGGAAGCAGAACAATGATTTTCTGCAAAAGAGGTAATGTGATATGAAAGTAAAATATGAAGAGTTCAGAGGAAGAATTGCAGTGCATGAAATAGTTTAGCTGCCCTGATCATAGATAATGAAGAAGCACACTGATAATGATAAAAGTGTCCTTAAAGTTAAAAGAAATTCTTGAATGTTGTATTTGTGATTGGTAACATCAGTCTGGTTCTGCTTTAAATGTCTGAATCGTAAGGGTAAATTTTATTTTTAATGGGAAAAGATACAGTCCTTTAGTACTAGTTAGCTTCAGAAACATACTTATCAGTTGTACAAATAATAACTATAAAACTACATTTTGACCGGGGTTATAATTGCTCTAGCAGTGTGAGTCTGAGAGAAATGCATGGCATTTTGCTTTAGGTAAGTTTTGGGATGAATTTTACATACAGCCATTGTTTCTAACATATGTAGATATGATCCAAGTCCAGAACTCATAAAAGTTGGTGTTGCTTATATTTTTTAGTTCTACAGATCAGAGAAAAGGGATTTTGAATTTTATGCATGTACAAAATTATCTAGTTGTGTCTCAGGTAACAGTATTAAGCTCTTCTTTGTCCAGTGGATTACTGGTGGCAGGGGGTTGATGCACTGCATGACTTCATGGCTGTGTACATTGTAACATCAAAATATTTGATGAAGTGTTTTGAAGTGGGGTATGCGGTGGTGCAGTTGGTTGAGGCACTGCGCTACAAGTTGGAAGGTTGCAGGTTCAATTTCTGATGGTGTCATTCACATAATCCTTCTAGTCGCACAATGGTCCTGGGGTCGACTCAGCCTCTAATAGAAATGAGTACCAGAAATATTTCCTGGGGGGGTAAAGGCAGCTGGTGTGTAGGGCTGACAACCTTACCACCTTCATGTGCCGACTGTCTTGAAATCTGGGAGTCTTATCCTCCTGGAACACTTCTGGGCCAGTCCAGGCCTGTAATGGGATTGCTGTACCTTCTATCTTTACTCTTTTGAAGTACTATTTGTTAGGATTTGTAAGACCTTGTATTTGATATGCAGTGCAGTAATTACAACAGCAGTTCTGACAAAATGTATGTAATTTTAACTTGTGGAAACTCTCTAATTTCTCACACACATCCCAAATTTCTAAAAGTTGTAGGCTCATGGAACTCAAATTGGCATAATTTACTTTCTCTTTTGGTTTAACGGCTTAGCCAAATATGAACAGAAGTTAATAATGCCTTTTTGCTGACAGTCTGAATTGAATACCTCAGTAGAAAGCAGAGCTTGTTGTAGGAGTATAGGAATGTATGGCGAGGCTGGGGAATATTCATTAGTTTTGTACCTAATTTTAGGTCAAGAGAATGAAATAGCGATTGTTTCTAGGATGTTCATAACCCTACACACTACAGTTACTGCCTGGCTGTTTTAACTTGATATGCAAAATAATGCCATGTATTTTGGTGTGGTAAGGAAGATATTGGCACTGAGTGGAAGACGGTCATTGTTTCATTTGCTGTGTTGTGTCTGCTTGTACAGCGAATGTAGTCATTTTTCTCTAAATTCAAAGAATAAATCCATATGTACCACTCAGAATGACGACTATAATATAAAGAAGGTTATACAGTTGTACACTTTTTCATTCAAGAGAAATTAAATGAAAACTTGAAATTTCTGTTTGAATACGTAACAGAACAGAATGTGCCATTGCTGTAATGGGAAGATCGAAAGTAACTGTATGCAAAATAAGAACAGAATCCGGCATGGCTTTGTCAGCAGGAGAAACTGAGCTCACATTTCTAAAAAGAATTGAACATGGTTCTTCTTTACACACACACACACACACAGGAAAATGATAATTTTTATACTGTGAAGAAAGAGGCTGCAACATTAAACAGTGTATTTTGGGGCTTGCAAAAAGAAATAAGATTTCCTTGAGACAACGACTTCTTGAAGAAGATTTGTGTTAGATTTGAAAAGGGTGAATGTAAGAGGCCCTTCTGAATATAAAGTAATGACACTTTGGCATAAGAAAAATGATGGATTGTGTTCAAAAAAGAAGCTTGTCTGTTCGACAAAGTGTGGATTTGCCCAACATGTACAGTGAGTAAGAGTTGGTAAGACAGTAAGCAGGGCATGTTATGAAGAATGTCGGCCCCAGTCAGCAGTGCTTAAATACAGGCTGGTTTGGAAAGGGGTTCCATTCCATGAGAGTACCCAGTTTTTAAAGCAAGGACAGAGAATGGCAACTACCCCAAGGAAATGAGCTTCAAAACTTTAACAAGTAGGTTAGTGAAGTGATAATTTCCAATCTTCGACCAATCTGCCCGATAGTGTTAATAATATATGCCCCACGTCATTCCATATAAAATGGTAAACTTCTTATTTTGGCATCATAAAAAGTACAAATCTAATAGTTTCAGAGCAATAATTCTTTAATAGGAACTGACAAAAATTTAACTACTTCAGCTTGTTTGGATTCAATTCCCATCACCAAAATATGTTACAGATACCGTATTTCTAGAATAGATAGTGAAAACATATGGCCGTCTTCACATCACTGTGGCCTCAAGGCAGGAGAGTTTATTTGGATTATTGATAAGCTGAAGTAGCTCATAAGAGTGTTGGCCAAAATGCAGTTGATGTTCCGACCGTTATGAACCAAGTTAATTGAAAATGGAAGCCTGAAGAACTGCTGTTTCACATGTAAAAGAAATACAATTTCAGTGTGCAAGGATAATATATTAGTGGCATAGAACACCTTTAAATCAGATTTGGTTGGCAAGTTTCTGAACTGACTGCAACAGTGATAGTGATTCATCTTTTTCTGGCTGAAAAGCATGTGATGATGCAGACTGTCTTTCTGGTGCGGAATAATTGCTGTTTGTGCTACAAAAGATTATTATAGAAGTAAGGGAATTTCAGGCAGTGTAACATATCATAATCACATTTTGTCAGTAAGTGTACCAGCCACTGCTAATAAGAATTCCCCCCCTCTTATAGCCAGCGTGAGATGTCAGCAGTGCATGGCGCTTCTCCTCACTGGCCACCTATTTGACATAGACAAGTTACTCCTCATACTGCTGAGTTTGTTTCATGTTCATGTCTTTAGTTCTCATTGCTATATGAACCAGGAAGCAACAAGTAGGATGTCTGAAAGCCTCCCTTCACCATAATCTAATTTTCATAAACATGGGTCTAGAAGGCATGTTGTGGTGGCTTAATCAATACATCCATCTTTGATGACAGAAGTGCCACTACATAATTCAAAAAATTAAATGAAATGACATGTGAGACCAACTATATGCAACAAATTATGGTTTATTAATAATCCATTAGCTCAACATGTTTCAGGCATCATTATGCCCATCTTCAGGAGCGCTAGACCATATGTTACTGCATATGGTTTTCAGCACGTAATACCCCCCCACTCACTGCCTGTAACCATTCTGAACATACATTAGTCCACACGTAACTTGCAACCTCCAACCACAGCACACACATTTCTAACACAACAACACCTCCACAACATGCTCCCTCCCACGATAACACCTTAACCTGTCATAATAAGAACATGAACCACCTGACCCCACACAAAACACCCTACAGCACATTTAATACAAGCTACCAACCACCACCAAACACAACAAACAATCATTCACAATGCAAACACCTTATTCTGACTTATCTTTTACAGTGCTGAAAACCATATGCAGTAACATACGGTCTAGCACTCCTGAAGATGGGCATAATGATGCCTGAAACATGCTGAGCTAATGGATTATTAATAAACTATAATTTGTTGCATCTAGTTGGTCTAACATGTCATTTCATATTAATGATGCACGGTCACACGAACATCAAATCCAAAAAATTGAGTCTTGTGGTGTAACTATTATGCATGACATGAGGAATATATTATTACAAATAAATAGGTAGAGTCAGTTTTGATTTCAATTGATTATTTTGCTTACAGAGACTAATGACCCCTGTAGCCATGTTGACCGTAAACTGAATAATGAAAGATGTGTGCCTTATCAATTAATTTTGACAAATTACTTCATTTAATCTTCAGATTTGTTATCTCTTATCATGTATTCATGAAATTCTGAACTGAGGAAATCCAGAGTTGGTCTTTGAACAAATGAAAGTGAGTCTGTAAATTACAAATCATTGCAGTGCAATACCTACGTACAAAATGGATTTCAGTTTGTAACAGTGGGTGGCAGGACATTTTGGTGTGGTCTAACACTGAAAAATTGATTGCACATGTAAATGATATGTGCATAGACAAGTTCATGTTGTTGAATGCATTGCAGGAGTGTACAATCACAGGTCAGCTTGTTATATTTTGTATTTTTTGGGCAAAAGGATATACAGCCAAAGGTATTCATGAAGACATGCTTTCTGTGTGTGACAAGAACTGTTTGTCATGAAAGGTTGTGTATAGCTGGGTTGAGAAATTTTCACAAGGACATTGTAATGTGTTAAATTATAATTTTGTTTGTATAGCAGGCCCAACCAATGGTGCGTTTTGGGGAATACTCTCCTCACAATCCTGGTCTTTTATCACCTGGCAAATCTCTACTGGGATTGGGTGAGTACGAAGAAAAGCGTCGGCAAATACTTGAGCGCAAGAAGCATGAGTACCTGGAGCAGATATTACAAGCTCGGCAAGAGGTGAAAGATGCAATGTCAGGGAGAATTGCAGAACTAACCCAGCTGCAGGATTCATCTGAGTTGAGACTGAAACCTCACCTGAACACAAAACATACAACAGGCACACAGACAGATACACAGGTATGTTTAACTTGTCATACATCTGTGCTGAGAGTGAATGAAGCCAATGTAATGTACAGGAGTTTATGTGTGGCTTGTATAGCAGCAATGCTACATTCAAGTTTGGGAGGAGCCTTAGTAAAGAGTGAAAAATTACAAAACGCTTTCTGAAAGTAATACTTCTGTGCATGTATCTTGTGCCAGCAGTGTGACCTTGAAGCAATACTTATCCCAACTTCTTCAATGTCCCTTGAGCTTGAATTTGCCATGTGGTATTGATGGGGAAAGGTAGTGGTGTGTGTTGTATTCCATTCAAAATGGATGACAGGTAGTGGTGTGTGTTGTATTCCATTCAAAATGGATGACAGGTAGTGGTGTGTGTTGTATT
>Ga0123354_10001754_pt1 | contig 27280 bp, 22 predicted proteins | sample TergutLab28metaG_2_FD_97872 | JGI IMG/M metagenome (GOLD analysis project Ga0123354, IMG submission 97872) | Labiotermes labralis P4 segment gut microbial communities from Petit-Saut dam, French Guiana - Lab288 P4 | ecosystem: Host-associated > Arthropoda: Insects > Digestive system > Gut ... | reverse complement strand
GACGACGAATTATATTACCACTTCCGACCGTTTCCATCGTGTCGGCGACGACATGGTCAAGCTGTTTCGTTTCCTGCAGCCGGGAAAAGAATATCTGCCCACCGAGCATCCCGATTGGGACAAACCCTCAGACATAAAGACTGCTTTGCGGCATCTCCCCAACGGCGATTACGCATTTCTGATGCTGAATACGGCAAAAGAGATGCAAAAGGCGGAAGTCCCCGTAAAAGACATTCTTCCTTTCGATACGGCATACGTTTTCCGCCGGAGTTACAATACCTGCCGCGCATCGGGAAAACTGTCAACTCTTTCCTTCGACCTGCAACCCGCCGTGGCGGTGCTGTTTTATCTGTCGCAAACAGACCGGATTCCGTCGGAAACGATGAGCATCTACGGGGTCGAAACGGTAAATTGACGGCACCGGTAGAAGTTGCCGCATTAAGCATCAAACTTGATTAATTTCATTGTCCGTCCATTTCCCGGATGTAGGGTTTCATTTGGTGGATACCCGATGCCTGTTCGTGGATAGCTCCCTTTTTTTCTTTTTTATCGTAAATTTTGTTTATACTTTTACCGTATCATTTTCATTACGATTCATTGATACTATCAAAAAATAAAATTTATGTTTAAGAAAAACTTGTTACCTCTAATCATCACGGCTGTCGGAGCAGTGCTTGTCTTGTTGTCGTTTGCGGGAACCGGGAATCCCTCTGCCGACGACCTGAAACTGAATATCAAACCGGCAAACTACATCATGCCGGCAGCCTACAAGGTTTATGCCAACCCCGAAGTGCTTGGCGGACGCTACAATCTGTTTAAGGCGGCCTTGAAAAACGAAAGCCGGCAAACGGTCAAAAACCTGAAAGTGGAATATCGTATTCCGAAGTATATCGATTCGTGGACGGAAGCCTCAGCTCCCAAATACGTCTTGCCCGGACAAACGATAGTGGCTTTGGCTTATCCGGCGTTCGATCAGAACATCACCCAAAAAAACTCTCAATCGAGGGAAAAGACCGAGATTCGCATCACATTCGGCGACAAAGAAAAGCCGCAGGAAATCGACGAATCCTTTTCGTTCACGATGATGGCGGCGGAAGATTTTGCCTATACCGACATGCCCGCTTCGGAAATCGTGTCGATGGACGACATGTTCGAGAATTATCCGCTTGCCGCCTGTTTCATTACGGCAGAAGACCCGGTGATTCAATACTATACCAGCCGGATTCAGCAAAAGCTGCTGCAAGGCGAAACTGCCGGCGTTACCAATTCCGAAGAACAGGGAGTGCGTTTCATGATGGGAATCTACGAGGCTACGCGCCGATCGGGCATGGTCTATAGCAGTACGGCGGGCGTTCCGTCGAACACGGGCGACGTGCAAACCATTGTTCAACGCATACGACTCCCGCGCGACGTGGTAACCGGCAACACGGGACTTTGCATCGAACTCTCGTTCCTCTATGCAAGCGTTATGCGAAATGCCGGAATGAATGCGATGGTTTATTTTATGCCCGGTCATGCATTTCCCGGATTTCAACTCAACGGCAATTATTATGCAATCGAAGCAACCGGCATTAACGGCGAAGGCATCGGCGGAGTCTATTCGGCTGAAGAGGCTTACAAGGCGGGTATGCAGAAGCTGACCGATGGCTTTCAAGCGGTCAGGCAGGGTAAATCGGGATACGAATTGGTAGATGTGAATGAATTTTACCGTATGGGAATTATACCTATGGAACTGCGCGACGACAATTTCGCCCGGCAAAAGATTGATGAATATGCCTCGCTCTGGAACAGTCGGACTGCGGCAAGCAACGAAAACCTTGCGCAGAGCGGAGGCGGCTCTTCAGGTGGTGGAGGCGGCGGTTCTTCCTCCGGAGGAGGAGGTTCTTCAACATCGGGCTTGGCCGATTACAGCCGCGGAGTCTCCTTCTCTTATCCTGCCGGATGGAAGGTGGTTAACAATCCCTATCCTCAAATACCGCCGATGAGAAGCGCCATCGCTTCACCTCAAGGATACTTGGAAGTATATCAGATAGACGGCACCGCAAACGTATGGGACGGACTGGGCACCCTCGTGCAATTATACGGATCGATGGGCATGACGATTACCTATCAAAAAAGCGGATCTTACAACGGTTATTCGCTGGTTACCGGCGTTACCGTGAATGCTTCGGGACAACGGGCAGGCTGGTTTGGCGCTTTCCGCGCGAAAGGAAATTCGGTGGGAGGATTGGTTATCCCCGCAGGGGTTTCGCAAGCGCAACAGATTTTATCGTCGCTGAAATAATCCGACCGTGAAAAGTATCGGGTCTTGTTAATTATCAAATTAATCTTATAAAAAAACAATATGCAATCCATTATTTATAATTATCGATTATCAATTGTCTGCCGGCAAATTCCGGTGGTCTTACTATTGTTGATTTCCGGTATCAAACTCGGCGCACAGCAGCAGATCGATCCCACAGCCGTCACACAGGAAATTGATTACAGAATCGACCGGTATGGAGATGCTCACATGGAACTGCGTCAAAAGATGACCGCCGCACAGTGGCAAAATTTCAAATCGGGCGCTATCGCACAAAATCCGTCGGTATTCAAACGCGACTTGGAACGGAGTATGACCACCCTGCTGCTCGAAGATTTCAAAAACGAATTGAAGGAAGACAGCCGAACTTCGGTCACTCAACTGACGGCACGCAGTATGGCTGTCTATAAAGGCAACGGCAAATGGGAACTCAAGCTCGACAGCAAAAGCCCCAACATCACCAAAATATCCGACAATGTGTATATGATGACCAACAACCTGATGGCGGGAGGCAACGTCATCCAGCAATTGCAGAAGATATTCTTCCCCGCGGGAGCTTCACAAATAAAGCAAGATACCGACAACTACGGAAATGCCGTTTTCACCTATATGCTCGAGGTGGAAACGTCTGCCATCAATTTTCTGTTATGGCTCGGAATAGTGTTGATGGCGGGGGGCGCCGGATGGATGCTGTGGTCGGCTGTCCGGAGGAATACGGCAGTAGGAGCGGGACGACAGCCCGCTTGAAACAACTTTCAATTGACCGGGAGAAGCATGACAACCATTTTTTCGACGGATAATAATTTCTATCTTTACAAAAAATTCTTTGTTCAATGAAAAACGGAAACTTGATCGATCACACCGGCGGCTGCGTGTTGTTATGCCTTCTCTTTGTCTGTCGCTTCCTTTCTGCTCAGCCGCTCGTTTCATCCGAATACAATCACAGGCATTACGGTATTCCCGAAGGCTTGCCTACCGAAATGGTCGAGTGTGTGTTTCAAGATTCGCGCGGTTTTTTATGGTTCGGAACAGAACATGGCGCCGCTTGTTTCGACGGTCATGAATTTAAAACCTATTTAGCCGACAAATCATTGCCGATTAATAAAATAGAAGAAAATGAACAAGGCGAGATAATTATCTACGGCTATTACTTTATTTATGTGCTAAATCCGAAAACCGATCAATTGCGCCGGGCTTTCCGGGACGATAATCTGAACTATTGCGTGGATAAATCACCCGGACTGCCTGAAGGCTACAGTCTTTATACCAAACGAAACGTAAAACAACTTGCGCTTTTCCGATTCAATAATGATACTTTGACAGAATGTTTTTCCCACCCCGCATTCGCCGAAATGATGTACGGACAAAGTATTTATTTCGACACGGAAGCGCAATTGTTTTATATTCCCGGACGGAATAAACAAATTCATATAGTCGGTATGGACGGAAGCGAACGGGCGGTCTTAAACAATCTCTCGGTATGCCGATTTTTGAAATACAACGGCGAACTGCTTGCCGTCGGCTACGAAGGCGTTTGGGCGATATCGCCTCAAGGTGCCGCTTTGCGCCTGAAATTTCCGAAAAACATTGACGTCCCGCCCGACAACAGCGATGTTGATATCATGGCGGTTATTGATCACGACGGTTCGCTCATTATTCGTGACGACAAATCGGTTCGTCGCTATCGCAACAATCGGTTTGAAACGATTATCGACAATATTAATATTCCGCGTGCGCTGATGTTCGACAAAGAAGGAAATCTGTGGCTCACTTCGCGGCAGGGTGTTTACAATTTTTTTAAATTGGATGGTGTCACTTACAAAGTGAATGCGCAAAATGCGGATATTGTCTATTCCATAGTGCCCGTAAAAACGGATGAGTTGTATTACGCCACCGGGAACGGAAAACTCATTCATTGCCAAAACGATAAATTTACCGATATTGCTTATCCCAAGCTGCCGGACGGTGCGGCAAACAGTTTTTCTTATCGTTCCATCAAAATCGGAGATGCCGTTTATTTTTCATCTTTTCAAGATATTCTCAAATACAAAAACGGAAAATTCCGCTGGCTCAATGTTCCGCCCGAAATATATCACGTGGCATCTTGCCGCCTGAACGACAACGAATTTGCCATGGGAGGCTGGGATAAGATTTTCATATTCGATAACGAAGGAAATCAATTGCGCTCCATTTCGCACATAGGTATCAAACGAGCCGCCATCTACACCATGCAAACCGACAATCAAAATCGCCTTTGGCTCGGAACTCACAAAGGAATTTGCAGAATCGAAGGAAATGACCGGCACTATTTTTTCGACGATAAAACAATGAACGGAGAAGATTGCGACAAAGACCCCTCCGGACGAGTCTGGATGGCATGTGAAAGCCGTATCTACTATACGGATGGCGACACGATACGGCTGTTTATGGAGTTTCCGAACACCATTATCGGAAACCTGCGCTATACTCGGAATAACCTGATAGTTATTTCCGACAACGCGGGAATTAAAATCATAGACCCCGACACAAAACATATCGTAAATTACAATCTCAATAATGGTTATTCAAGCGGTGAACCTTCGTGGAATACCATGATTGAAGATTACGACGGCAACATCCGGATGGGAACGCAAGGTCCCAATGTATTGAAATTTAATCCTTCACAATTGATGCACCGTTCACGCAAGCTGACGCTTCATCTTACGGCAGCCCGATTTTCGGAAAACAATATCGACATGAACGATATGGCACCGGAAGCACAATTAAGAAACAATCAACGCAATGCACGATTTTCGTTTGTGGGGCTGTGTTTTTCCGACCCCGATATTGTTTCCTACCGTTATCGTCTCAAAGGTTTTCAAAACGAATGGAGCGAACCGACCAACCGACGCGAAGTTACTTTTAATAACCTTTCGCCGGGCAATTACGTGTTTGAGATTTATGCCGACGCGGGAACAGACGAATCTCGCACCGAAACCCAATCGTTTTCGTTCTCCATCAAGCCTGCCTTTTGGCAGACGACGTGGTTTTTTGCGGCTTGTATTGCCTTCCTGATGCTTGCAAGCGCGGGCGTCGCACTCTGTATCCAACGCCGTAAAAACAAAGTACTGCTCGAGAAACTCCGTGCCGAAAAGGAACTGAACGAGTTGCGCATCAGCAGCATCCGACTGAAAGCCATCCCGCATTTCAATGCCAATGTATTGTCGGCAATCGAATACTACATCGCCAACCGTACGAAAGAAGAGGCAATGCGGATTATCGGCATTTATTCCGATTTTACTTTCAAAACCTTGAGCGATGTGGATAAGGCTGCCCGTCCCCTTTCCGAAGAATTAGCCTACGTGAAGATGTATCTTGATTTGGAGAAAGTTCGATTTCTCGACAAGTTTGATTTCAGGATTAGTGTTGATGAAAATGTGGAAAAAAGTGTGGAACTGCCCAACATGATTCTCCACACCTATTGCGAAAATGCAGTCAAACATGGTCTTATGCCGCTGAAAACGGGAGGATTGTTGACGATAAACGTGTCGCAACGCAACCGTGCCGTAATCGTCAGCGTGGAAGACACCGGCGTGGGACGCACAAGCGCCGCCCAAAATCCGCATTTGCACAGCTCAAAACAAGGTCTTGCCATTCTCAACCGGCAAATCGAAATCTACAACAGCTTCAACCCCAAAAAAATCAATCGTCAAGTGAAAGATTTGCAGAAAGACGGAAAGCCGGCAGGCACACGTTTCACGGTCGAAATCCCGTTGGACTTTGATTATAAAGTCTGAACCGTGGTTTATGGGTTTTTGAGGAAATGAAGTTTGAATAAATTAATTCCTAATTCCTAATTCCTAATTCCTAATTTTATTTATCTTTGTAATCATTATAAATCCATGCCTCGCGTTATTATAATCGAAGACGAATATTCTCCCCGTCAAATGCTTCGGGAGAAATTGAAGCAACATTTTCCCGATATGCAAATCATTGGCGAATGTGAGAATGCGGAGGAAGCTTTGATTGAGATTCTGAGGCTGCGTCCCGACTTGTTGTTCCTCGATATTCAGATGCCCGGCAAGAATGGACTTTGGCTGGCAGATGAACTGATGCGATTGACAGGCAACACCTTCATTCCTCCCGACATAATTTTCACCACCGGCTATACCTATTCGGAGTATCTCCTGAAAGCCTTTGAATTGGCTGCCATCGACTATTTGGTAAAACCTGTCGGCACGGAAAGTCTTAAAAAAGCCGTTATCCGTTATCAAAAACGCACCGAAACAGCTACCGGTTTGCAAAACTTAATGGACGCCATCAAAGAAGAAAAATTGTTGAAATTTAAGAGCAGCAATGGTTTGCTCCTGCTGACTCCCGACGATATTGCCTACATCGAAGCCGACCGTGATTATGCCTGCCTGTTTCTTGCCGGCGGCTCAAAGGAAGACGTTTTTGAACGCTTAGGCGTAATAGAAAAGAAACTTCCGGCCCAAATATTCTTTCGAGCCGGAAAAAGCATCATTATCAACCGGAAATACATCCGTAAAATAACAGATACCACGCTGCAATTAGTGACTTCATCCGCAAATTATAAGGTGGAAATATCTCGAAGCGCTATCAAACAGCTGAAAGGACTAATCTGAGAATCAAGCTTCTCTTCCGGCGACAACCGGAAACACATCCCAAAATCATCGCTGCCGCGCTTCAATTAGTGACCTCAGTTCTTCAATCTCTCACTCACTTATCGTGGTTCCTTGAATAGACAGGACTATCATTGAAGGATTTCCGTTTGAATAAACCGTTAGCGACCGCTCAAAGGTATAGATGCGGTTTGTGGGATCGTAAGTGGCTTTGATGTAGCCTTGTTCTCCCGGTGCGACCGGTTCTCGCGTCCATTCTGCCGCAGAACAGCCGCAGGAAACAGTAACTTTAGAGATAACTAAAGGCGAGTCGCCCTTATTGGTGAACGTAAAAACGGCGCTTACTTTTCCGTTGCTTTCTTTGATAGTACCGAAATCGTATTTGTACTTGTCAAATACGATGGTTGTTTCAGACTCAGCCTTCGTGCCGGTCGCCGAATCAGCGGAGGTCTTTGCCGGTAGATTTTCATCCGACTTTTCTACTGTTTGTGCGTTTAGTCGCATAAATAATGCAGATACTAAAACCGCTGTGAGAATAAAACTTTTTGTTTTCATTAGTTTGATAATTTAAATATTGTTGTTATTGCTTAATTGTTGTGCCTTGAATAGATAAGACTATCTTCGAAGGATTTCCGCTTGAATAAACCGTTAGAGATCGCTCAAAGAAATAGATGCGGTTTGTTGGATCGTAAGTGGCTTTGATGTAGCCTTGCTTACCCGGCGCAACCGGCTCCCGAGTCCATTCGGGCGTAGTACATCCACAAGAAGCCTCAACCTTCATTATTACTAAAGGAAAATCGCCCGAATTGGTAAATGTAAAAACGACACTTACTTTTCCGCTGCTTTCTTTGATAGTACCGAAATCGTATTTGTATTTGTCAAATGCAATGGTTGCTCCCGGTTCTGTTGAGGCTGCGTTTGTCGAAGAAATAATAGACTTTACCGGCAATTTCTCCGCTTGGATGTTGATGCAAAAGAATATTCCCAAACAGATGGGAATAAGAAAAATATAGTTCAACAGCCCTATCGCCGGAGAAACTTGTTTATTCATCATGGCAAGTCGAGCCGGAAGACTGTTAATGTTCAATCCGGTTGAAGGAAAAGAGAATCCCGATGTTTGATTTGCTGTTACTAAACTTCGCAAGTAAATGTATTTATTGTACCCCGCTTTCAATACTTGCCGATCCGCAATAAATTCGATGTTTTGTTCGACGTGCTGTTTCATTAACCATGCCAAAGGATTGTACCAGCAAAAAACGGTAAAAACTTCGTACAACAGAATATCTATCGTGTGATATTGCCGTACGTGAGTCTGTTCATGCGCCAAAATTCCGCCAAGTTCCGTATCGCTATACAACTCGGGATTAATGAAAATCCAACGGAAAAATGAAAACGGATTTTCTTGTTCGTTGAATATCCTGACCCGAATTCCATGAATTATTCTTTCGCTCGTTTGCTTTTTAAATTGCCAAAGGCTGATTAATTGAATAAGCAATCTTCCGGTAAATACCGGGATTCCAATGATAATGAATCCTGCAAAACAATCTTCGACCGACAACCCGGTTGCGTTACCTGATACCCTGATATCCGAAGGAACAATCGCAGGAGGAAGGAAAAGCGTCGGATGAACGTGAAAAAACAAAGAACTACCCGCTATAGGAAGGAGCAGTGAAATAAAGACAGCCGCTAAAGCAAACCCTCGATTGCAAGTATAAAACGTTTCTTTTCGCAAAACACAGTAATAGAATGCGAATAAAACCGAAAAGATGAAATTCAGCTTGAGCAGATAAATCAAGAATCCCGACATGATTGTTTTTCCTGTAATTCGATAGTTTCAAGTATGCTGCGAAGTTCGTCCGGACTTAATTTCTTCTGTTTGACAAACGAAGCGACTACTTCCTTGTATGAGTTTCGGAAGTAATCCCGCACGAAATTAGACAAGTACTTCTTTGCGTATTCCTTTTCGGAGATTGCCGGACGAAATTCATAGACTGTCCGATGTTTGATACTTTTTACATATCCTTTGGTTTCCAATTTCTTTATGATTGAAGCCAAAGTCGTATAAGGCGGCTTAGGATCGGGATACAATTCCAAAAAGTCCTTGATAAATCCTTTTCCCAATTTCCATACAAATTGCATGGCTTCTTCTTCTTGTGTTGTGAGCTTTTGCATAGGTAATATGTTACGAAATATTCGCAAAGGTACATATATTTCGTAATAAAACAAACTATTTTTGTTAAATATTGAAGAAGAAAATAAAGGAAGGAAGTTTAATTAATACTGCCCTTTGGCGGAGGGAACCAATTCGGTTATTTCATTTAGTGAGCTCAGCAAAATTATCGTCAAAAGATAATTGATACTCCGGCAAAAAACCTTACTTTTGCAACAAGATTTGATTATCTGCTTATGCCATTAAATATACCTCATAATTTACCGGCTGTCGAAGCCTTGAAAAAGGAAAGCATCTTTGTGATGGACGAGTTACGCGCTTCCACACAAGATATTCGTCCGTTGAAGATAGCGCTTTTGAATCTTATGCCGATTAAAATCGCAACGGAGACCGATTTTGTTCGCTTGCTTTCCAACAGCCCGCTCCAGGTGGAAATCGATTTACTGAAAATGCAGTCGCACGATAGTAAAAATACTTCTCAAGAGCATTTGGCCGCTTTTTATAAGAATTTCAACGATATTCGGCAATCGAACTACGATGGAATGATTATTACCGGCGCGCCCGTTGAATTGCTCGATTTCGAGAAAGTCAATTATTGGAACGAATTAGTCGATATCATGGATTGGGCGGCAGGGCATGTTACTTCTACCTTATATATTTGCTGGGCGGCGCAAGCGGGCTTGTATCATTTTCACGGGATTCCAAAATATCCCTTGGATAAGAAAATGTTCGGCGTTTTTAAGCATACGCTTAATAATCCGGGTATTCCGCTTTTTCGCGGATTTGATGACGAGTTTTATGTTCCCCACAGCCGACATACCGAAATACGACAAGATGATATTTTGAAAATTCCGGCTTTGAGCATCCTTTCCGAATCGGACCAGGCGGGAGTGTATATCGTTATGTCGCGCGGAGGACGCGAATTTTTTATTACCGGACATTCGGAGTATGCTCCCGATACCTTAAATACGGAGTATATTCGTGATTCGAAAAAGAAATTGCCTATTGCAGTTCCCGTTAATTATTATACCGATAATAATCCCCGAAAAGAAATCAAAGTGCGGTGGCGCGCGCATGCCCATTTGATGTTTAAGAATTGGCTGAATTATTATGTTTACCAATCGACTCCTTATGATCCGAAAGAAATTGAACTCTTGAATGATATCCATGCCTGAGGTATGAAGACGGCGAGAAGAATCGAGTTGCTGGCTCCCGCAAAAAATTTGGATGTAGGAATAGAAGCCGTCAATCATGGCGCAGATGCGGTGTACATCGGAGCTCCGCAGTTCAGCGCTCGTGCGAGTGCGGGAAACTCGTTGGAAACCATCGGTCAACTGATTGAATACGCTCATACCTATCGAGTAAAAGTTTATGTTGCGCTTAATACGATTATCTACGATTCGGAATTTCCGATTGTGGAAAACTATATCAACGAACTGTATTCTCTTGGAGTTGATGCTTTGATTATTCAAGATTCGGGAATTTTGAATTTGTCGATTCCCCCCGTTCCTCTACATGCGAGTACGCAATGCGATAATCGGTCGATAGAGAAAATCCGTTTTTTGGAAGATGCCGGGTTTTCTCGCGCGGTGTTGGCTCGCGAACTTTCGTTGCAGGAAATCAAAGAGATCGCCGGGCAAACCAATATTCAATTGGAAGCGTTTGTGCATGGGGCGTTATGCGTTTCCTACAGCGGACGGTGTTATATCAGCCAAGCGCTGGCTGGAAGAAGCGCCAATCGGGGCGAGTGCGCGCAATTTTGCCGATTGCCTTATACTTTGCAAGATGCTTCGGGGAAAGTTATTGCTCTCAACAAACATTTGTTGTCGTTGAAGGATTTGAATTTGTCGCAACATTTGGAGGATTTACTCGATGCCGGCATTACTTCGTTAAAAATCGAAGGACGCTTGAAAGACATCGGTTACGTGAAGAATATTACGGCGTATTACCGAAAACGCTTGGATGAGATTTTTGTTAAAAGACCGGAATATATTCGCGCTTCGTCAGGACGTTCGATTCCTTTTTTTACGCCCGATCCTTCAAAAAGTTTTAACCGGGGATTTACAAGCTATTTTCTGAACGGTAGAAATCAAGCGATTACGTCACCCGAAACTCCCAAATCGTTCGGCGAACCGGTGGGAAACGTCAAGGATGTGAATCGGAATTATTTTACCGTTGCAGGGCAAAAATTCATTCATAACGGCGATGGTCTTTGTTTTATCGACGACCGGAAAGAAATGCGCGGATTCAGGGTCAATAGGGTGGGAGAGGGGAGAGTTTTTCCCGCCGAGATGCCGTCGCTTCGTCCGGGTATGACGCTTTATCGAAACTATGATCACGAATTTGAGAAAACACTTTCCAAAAAATCGGCGGAAAGGAAAATCGGAGTGGAATTTGAATTGGCGGAGAATGCCTTCGGTTTCAGCCTGACGGCTACCGACGAAGATGGTTGTAGGGCGACGCTTGTTCTCCCTTCAGCCAAAGAACCTGCTCTGAAAGACCAACGGACAAATTATCGGGAACTGCTTTCCAAGTTGGGAAATACGCCTTTCGAATTGACGCAGTTGACGATTTCTTTCTCGCGAAATCTTTTCATTCCGGCGTCGTTTCTAAGCGATTTGAAACGGAGAACAATCGAGCGTTTGTTGTCGGCGCGTAAAATCAATTATGTGCAAGCCCGAAGGATAGCTCCTCCCGTTTCGCCAATTTATCCTCAAAAGACTTTATCTTATTCGGATAATGTTGCCAATAAGAATGCCGAAGCGTTTTATTTCCGGTGCGGCGCGGAAAGAATCGAGCCGGCGTTTGAAATACAAAGGCGGGATAATGTTCCGTTGATGTTGACCAAACATTGTGTGCTTTATGAGGCAGGTTATTGCAAGAGAGGGAAGAAAGCATTGCCCGATCTCGAAGAACCCCTGTTTCTTGTTTCCGGAAAAAACCGTCTGCGTTTAACGTTTGATTGCGTTAACTGTGAGATGCAGGTGATTGGGTGAGTTGCTTAAATTCCGTTTTTGTAGAGTAGATAGGATAATTCTACTTTACCTGATTAATTTTTTGAAAGCTCCTTCATACCTTTAATTCCTTTTGCCATGTCAAAGTACTCGTCTGCTTCGTCATAGAGACCGGAATTTTCATATACGATTCCCATATTGTAATATGCTTCATCATAATCGGATTTTAATTCAATTGCTTTTCTGTAGCAGTCGAGCGCACTGCGACGATCTCCTGCCGCGAGGTAGGTATTTCCCATATTGAAATAAGCTTCGGCGTAATCGGGGTTGATTTTAATGGCTTCATTGAAACAACCGAGCGCTTTTGAATAATAGCCTTTATCTTGATACGCGGTTCCCATATCGGTAAAATATATCGGATATTCGCCTCCTTTATAATAGCCTTGTTTCATACACTCATACGACTTATCATCGTTGCCTTTTTCATTATATTCGAGTCCCATGTTATTATAAACCATTGCATCGCCGATTTTTGTCTCTTCCGATTCATTATTACCTTTTCCGGTAAATATTCGGTCTCTGAAAAACCATAAACAGGCGCTGATGATAATCACTAAAATAATAATCGTTGTAAGTAATGTAGTTTTCATGCTTCTTCTGCTTTTATTGGATTGATTTTCTCATAAATTGTCTCTTTTTTTCGTGGTATTGTATAATTATTTACCATTTCCTGCAAAGATACAACATATATCGACTTTTATCAAAACTTTACCTTAAATTATTTGCATTTATGAAAAATATATTACCCTTGCCCTTGATTGGTTCACTTTCAATCAAAAGCCGGCTTTTCTACGGAGAAACCGGCTGTTTTTTTGCTAACGGTTGCGTTCAATTAATACAGTTATTGCTTCACCGTTCGAATTTCGATTTCCCCGCTCGTCAGATTATCCGATTCAGCTTTCAATTTCACGGTGCTCGCTGTTTTGTCCGATTGAATCACCGCGAGCGCTTTGCCGTTGAACAGTTTCCGCGCCGGTTTCTTTAACGAATCGGGATCGGTCGGGTCGCCGTTGTCGGTACCCGCGATGCTTCCGTTACCTGAAACCGAAAACCGAATGAAATTGTCGGCGGTCGGAACCACGTTGCCGTCTTTATCTAATACTTCCACCGTGACATACGACAAATCTTTGCCGTCGGCATGAATCGTTTGCCGGTCGGCGGTGAGGCGAATCGAAGCGGGCGCTCCTGCAGTTTTTATTTCCTGCTCCATCATTTCTTTGCCGTCCTTGTAAGATACCGCTCGGATGCTTCCTTTTTCATAAGGCACTCGCCACCATACATGATAAACATGCTCCGGTTTCGATTTTCGTCCCAGCGATTTGCCGTTCAAGAAAAGCTCAACCGCATCGGCGTGATTATAATACGCCCAAACGTCGATCGTGTCGCCCGGATTCCAATTCCAATGCGGGAAAACATGCAACACCGTTTGGTCGCTCCATTCGCTTTGATACATATAATAAACGTCTTTCGGAAATCCCGCCAAATCGATGATGCCGAAATAGGAACTCCGCGAAGGCCACCAGAACGGTGTGGGTTCGCCCAGATAATCAAATCCCGTCCAAACATACATTCCGGCGATATGATCGTCGTTTTTGACTATATCCCACGACTTTTCATGCGTCGTTCCCCAAGGTACGTGACAATTGTCGTAAGCCGAGCATTGATGTTCCGGACGATCGAACGGAATATCCCACCTTTGGGGCCATACATAAATACTGTCCGACGGCATCAGGTAATAACCGCGCGACGCCAAAGCAGATGTCGATTCGGTGATGATGAACTTTTGTCCGGGAAATTGTTGTTGAAATTCAGATTTGGGCCAACCGATTTCGTGATAATTAAAACCGATTATATCCATGGCTCCCGATCGAAAAACAAAATTAGTCGTATCTGTTCCGTTGCAGGCGGCAGTTACCGGGCGGGTAGGGTCCAGTTTTTTCACGATATCGGCAAGTTTTAACGCAATCAGCGAATTAACATGCATACCTTTTGAGACTGTATCTTTTTGGCTTAAGGTCCCTGCAAAATTCAGCAGCAGATTTGCCTGCTGCACATTTAACGTATCGGATTTAATATCCGACCATTGTTCCATCACTTCGTTTCCGATGCTCCACATCACAACCGAAGGATGGTTGAAGTCTCTATGAATGAAGTCGGTTAAATCCTTTTCGTGCCATTTCGGAAAATCAGCGCTGTAGTCGTAAGTCGTTTTCTTCTTGCGCCACATATCGAAGGCTTCATCCATAACTATAAATCCCATTTTATCGCATAAATCGAGCAATTCCGGAGCCGGCGGATTATGCGAAGTGCGGATGCTGTTGCATCCCATGGCTTTCAGTATCTCCAATTGGCGTTCGATAGCGCGATAGTTCACTGCAGAGCCGAGGCATCCCAAATCGTGATGATCGCACACGCCTTTCAGCTTAATCTGTTCTCCGTTCAATAAGAAACCCTTATCCGCATCAAAAGCAAATGATCGAATGCCGATGGGGATTTCGCAATCGTCGATTATTTTTCCGTTTTGTTTGACTTGCATTCGGATTTTGTATAAGTAAGGATGATCGATCGACCAAAGTTTCGGCTGATTAACCGTCAAATGTTGTTCCAATTCAACCCGATTCTCCATCGGAACAGCGACCGGGCTACTCGTCTGCGCAATTTCTTTGCCCGTTGCGTCGAGCAGAGTGGTCAACAGTTCGTTATCTTTTAAACCATCTGTCGTGTTCACAACAGTGGTTTTTATGTTTATGCTTGCGGAATCGATTGAAATATTGGGGGTGGTAATCTCAGTCCCCTCATGGCAAATATATACCGGATCGTTGATAACCATCCGGACATTGCGGAATATCCCCGAACCCGAATACCAGCGCGAGTTCGGTTGCAACGAATTGTCAACCCTTACGGCAATCACGTTTTTCTCTCCTTTCTTAATGTAAGGCGTGAGATTGTATTCAAATGAGCTGTATCCGTAGGGACGTTCTCCCAATAGTTCGCCGTTTATCCATACCGTACTGTTTCGATAGACGCCGTCGAACTCGATAAACGCACACTTGTTGTTAAATGAAGAATCGGCAACGAATGCTTTTCTGTACCAGCCGATGCCTCCCGGTAAAGCTCCGCCGCCCGGTGTTGCGGGATAGTCGGCAGAGAAATCCGATTCGATACTCCAATCGTGCGGAAGATTCAATGTTCGCCATTTCGAATCATCGTAATTCGGCTTACTTGCCGAAGTATCGTCGCCGAGAGAAAATTTCCAATCTTCCGTAAAATCTTTGGTTTGTCTAACGCCGGTCAATTTCGGCGTACATGCGCTGATTGTCAGGATGATTCCTGACCATACAATTGAAAGAAATAATAAAGAGCAGTTTTTCATGTTTTAATTGATTTTTCGTGAATGATGAACCGGACGCAAAGATACAATAAATCAAAAAATAATCGCTTGTTCTTTGCGAGAAATAAAATCTTTTATTTTCTCGTCAAGAAATTATATCTTTGCAAATCATTTCTATAAAACAGACTGCAATGAGTCAAAATTCCCTCTTGGAAAAATTGGACGCTTTAGTTGTTCGATATGAAGAAATAAGCGCTTTAATTGCTGATCCCGGAATTGTTGTTTCGGACAGGAAGCGTTATATAAAATTGAACAAAGAATATCGCGATTTGGAAAAGATTGTTGCCGCAAGAAACGAATACGAGCGAGTTCTAAACGGCATTGAAGAGGCAAAGGCGATTCTTGAAAACGACACGGATGCCGATATGCGCGAAATTGCCAGGGAAGAACTGGATGTTTGCACCCGCCGGCAACCGGAGTTGGAAGAAGAAATCAAATTGTTATTAATTCCTGCCGATCCGCAGGACGCTAAAAATGCCATTGTGGAAATTCGCGGCGGAACCGGAGGCGATGAAGCGGCTATCTTTGCGGGCGACCTGTTTAAAATGTATTCCAAATATTGCGAATTAAAAGGTTGGCAAATCGAAATCACGAATGCCAACGAAGGAACCATCGGAGGATACAAAGAAATTATTTTTGCCGTCACCGGAGAGGATGTTTACGGTACATTGAAATACGAATCCGGTGTACATCGTGTACAGCGTGTGCCGCAAACCGAATCGCAGGGTAGAATACACACTTCAGCCGCAACGGTCGCTGTTCTTCCCGAAGCCGAAGAAGTGGATGTGGAAATCAATCCCGCCGATTTGGAATACCGGACCGCACGTTCAAGCGGAGCCGGCGGACAAAACGTCAACAAGGTGGAGACAAAGGTGCAACTCACCCACAAACCCACCGGTATTACAGTGCAATGTCAAATAGCCCGCTCGCAGTTGGCAAACAGGGTAACCGCTTTGCAGATGCTTCGCAATATATTGTACGATAGGAAACTGCAGACGCATTTGGAATCAATCGCTTCCAAGCGGAAAACAATGGTTTCGACCGGCGACCGCTCGGAAAAAATCCGAACATACAATTTTCCGCAAGGACGACTCACCGATCATCGAATTAATTATACAATGTATAATCTTCCGGCATTTGTTGCCGGAGATATTCAAGGCGTTATCGACCGACTGATCGTGGCGGAGAATGCAGAGCGGATGAAAGAAAATGAATTGTAGATTTATACGAACTTAGGATTTCCTCTAACTTACTGACATCCAAAAAAACACAATAATGACAAAACACGAATTATACGATAACATTCTCGATAAAGAGTCCTTCCTTTGCGTGGGATTAGACACGGACATAGAAAAGATACCTCCGCATTTAATGCGGGAAGATGATCCCGTCTTTGCATTCAACCGGGAAATTATCGATGCAACACAAGCTTGGTGCGTTGCCTGCAAACTCAATCTTGCATTCTACGAAAGTCTCGGTATTAAAGGCATGACTTCATTGGAAAAAACCGTGACTTACATTCGCCGGAATTATCCCGACCAATTGATCATTGCCGACGCGAAAAGAGGTGATATCGGCAATACATCGGAAATGTACGCCCGCGCGATTTTTGAATATGCCGATTTCGATGCGTTGACCATCGCACCGTATATGGGTGAAGACAGCGTGAAGCCTTTTCTTGCCTATCCCGGTAAATGGGTAATCCTGCTCGCGCTGACGTCCAACAAAGGTTCCGAAGATTTTCAGATGATGTCCGACGCCGACGGCGAACGGCTGTTTGAAAAAGTATTGAGAAAATCGAAAGAATGGGCGACCGACGAACAAATGATGTACGTCGTCGGTGCTACTCACGGGAAAGTGTTTGAAGATATTCGAAAGATTGTCCCCGATCACTTTTTATTGGTTCCCGGAGTGGGGGCACAGGGCGGATCGCTCGAAGAAGTGGCGCGTTACGGTTTGAATAACTGCTGCGGCTTACTTGTCAATTCGTCTCGGCAGATAATTTACGCCGATTCAACAGAGCGTTTTGCCGAAGCAGCCGGCGCCGAAGCACATAAATTACGCAACGAAATGTCAAATTACTTGCGATGGATAACAAACGCAAAATAATCAACGATCCCGTTTTCGGATTTATCAACATCCCCAATGAGTTTATTTTCCGGGTGATCAATCATCCGTATGTTCAACGCCTCAATCGAATCCGGCAGTTGGGAACGGCTTTCTTCGTTTATCCCGGAGCCGTGCATACCCGTTTTCATCACTCGTTGGGAGCAATGCACTTGATGTCGGAAGCCCTCGCTCAACTGAGCTCGAACGGACACCCTATCTCCGACGAAGAAAGATACGGCGCAATGGCTTGTATTCTGATGCATGATATCGGACACGGACCTTTTTCTCATGCTTTGGAAAATACATTGGTAAACGGAATCAAGCACGAAGAGATTTCTCTGCTCTTGATGAATCGGATGAACCGGCAAATGAACGGAAAATTGGATTTGGCGATTGCTATTTTTAAAGACAAATATCCGAAACGATTCCTGCATCAGTTGGTCAGCGGACAGTTGGATGTCGATCGGCTGGATTATCTTCGGCGCGACAGCTTTTTCACCGGCGTAACCGAAGGCAACATCGGCTCGGCGCGTATCCTTAAAATGCTTAATTTGAAGAACGATAAATTGGTTATAGAAGCCAAAGGAATTTATTCGATCGAGAATTTTCTGATGGCGCGCCGATTGATGTATTGGCAGGTTTATTTGCACAAAACAGCCGTAGCCGCCGAGAATATGCTGATAAATACTTTGCACAGAGCAAAAGAATTGGCTTCGCGAGGCGTCGAGTTGAATGTTACCCCCGCACTTCATTATTTTTTATATCGCTTGGTTGATAATCTGACTTTCGAAGTCCAACCCGAATCGCTGGACCTTTTCGTAGAATTAGACGACAATGATATTTGGTGTGCGCTTAAAGTTTGGGCGAATCATCCCGATAAAGTCCTTTCCCTGTTGAGTCGAGGTTTGGTGAACCGCAATCTGTTCAAAATTGAAATGAGTCAAACGCCCTTTTCGGATGATATTATTGTGGAAAAGACATATAAGTACGCCGAAAAATACGATTTATCGTTTGCCGATGCTTCTTATTTGCTTTCCGCCGATGCAATCACTACCGATATGTATCGCGAAGAAGACGACAGTATCGCAATTTTATACAAAGACGGCTCAATAAAAGACATTTCCAATGCTTCCGATATGTTGAATATTCAACTGCTTTCTAAAAAAATAAAGAAGTATTACCTCTGTTTTTTGCGAGATTCAAAATAATTTCCGTACTTTGTCGCAATTTTTATATAAAAAAATAAGTGAAATGGAGCTGAGCGCTGAACAAATTGCCGGTATTCTGAATGGAAAAATCGAAGGTGACGAACAGGTCAGAGTCAATGATTTTTCTAAAATCGAAGAAGGAAAACCCGGAACAATCACTTTCTTGGCTAATCCGAAATACATCCGATATATTTACGAGACCAAGGCAAGCATTGCTCTGATTAACGATAATTTCATCCCCGAAAAAACCCTTCCGAAAACATTAACGCTCATCAGGGTAAAAGACGCTTACTTTGCTTTTGCCGCTTTATTGAATTTCATCGACCGGGAGAAACCCGTGAAAAAAGGGATCGAGTCACCGGTATTCATTAGTCCTTCCGCTTCCTTTTCACAAAATGAGATATACATCGGCGCTTTTTCATACATCGGCGAGAATGTCAGGATCGGGAAAAATGCAGCCGTTTATCCGCAATCTTATATCGGCGACAACGTAGAAATCGGAGACGATACGATTATTTATGCCGGAGTGAAACTTTATAACGGTTGCCGCATTGGAAATCGTTGCATTATCCACTCGGGCGCAGTTATCGGTTCCGACGGATTCGGTTTTGCAAAAGAAGCTGAAACTTATAAGAAAATCCCTCAATTGGGAAATGTCGTCATTGAAGACGATGTGGAAGTCGGCGCCAATACAACCATTGACCGTGCCGTAATGGGTTCTACCCTGATTCGTGGGGGAGTGAAATTGGATAATCTCATTCAAATCGCACACAACGTCGAAATCGGAGAAAATACCGCAATTGCGGCGCTGACGGGAATTTCCGGTTCAACCAAAGTGGGGAAAAACTGCATGATTGCCGGTCAGGTGGGCTTGGGTGGTCATATCACGATCGGAGATAACACCAATATCGGCGCTCAATCGGGAACAATCAGCAACATCGAATCGGGAAGAAATATGATGGGTTCTCCTGCCATTGATGTAAAGGATTTTTTCCGATCAGCCGTTGTTTTTTCAAAGTTGCCGGAAATGTACAGAAATTATAATCAATTGCAAAAAAAAATAGAAACACTCAATAAAGAAATAAATAAAGAGAAATCGGAATGAATACGAAACAGCACACGCTTAAAGACAGTTTTTCGTTGAAAGGAAAAGGACTGCATACAGGTTTGGAAATAGAAATTAAATTTAATCCCGCACCCGAAAATCACGGCTACAAAATCAAACGTATTGACTTGCCCGAACAACCGGTGATAGATGCTTTAGCCGAGAATGTAAAAAGTACGAATCGCGGAACGGTTTTATCCAAAGACGATGTGAAAATTTCAACGGTGGAACATGCAATGGCTGCTTTGTATGCTTACGAAATAGATAATTGTTTAATTGAAGTAAATGCTCCCGAATTTCCGATTTTGGACGGTAGCGCCATTGTCTATGCCAACGAAATCGAACGGGTAGGTTGGGAAGAACAAAATGCTGATCGCGATTTTTACTTGGTAAAGAATAAAATAGAAGTAAAAGACGAGGAAACCGGTTCACACATAATCGTGTATCCCGACGACAGCTTCGGAATAAACGTGCATATTGCTTTTGACGATTCTCCTTTTCTCGATAATCAATACGCTATTTTAGACCGATTGAAAGATTTCAAAAAAGAGATAGCCGCCAGCCGCACCTTTGTTTTCGTCCGCGAAATAGCTCCGCTGTTGCAAAACGGATTAATCAAAGGCGGCGATTTGGATAATGCAATCGTTATTTACGAACGTCAAATCAGTCAGGAAGCTTTCGACTTGTTAGCCGACTCGATGGGAGTAGTTCACAAAAACGCCGCCGAACTGGGATATATTATGAATAAACCATTAGTCTATTCCAATGAGCCGGCACGACATAAACTCCTTGATATTTTAGGCGACATTGCATTAATAGGAAAACCGATATGCGGAAGAATTTTAGCCACCTGTCCCGGACATAAAATCAATAATCGCTTTGCCCGCATTATCCGTAAAGATATTAAATTGAATGAAGTACAAGCTCCGCTTTACAATCCGAATATTCCGCCGGTGTTGGATATAAACCGTATAAAGGAATTACTCCCTCATCGCTACCCTTTTCTTTTAGTGGAGAAAATAATCGAATTAGGTGCAAAACACATTGTGGGGTTAAAGAATGTGTCGGTCAACGAACCTTTTTTTCAAGGGCATTTTCCCCAAGAACCGGTAATGCCCGGTGTCTTGTTGTTGGAAGCAATGGCGCAAACAGCCGGCATATTGGTACTTAATTCGCAAAAAGAGCCGGATCGCTACTCCACTTATTTCTTAAAAATCGACAACGTTAAGTTCCGACAAAAAGTCGTTCCCGGAGACACTTTGATGTTCCGAGTGCAATTTAAATCGGAGTTCCGCAGAGGAATAGCCGATGTGAAGGGATATTGTTTTGTCGGTGAAAAAATCGTTTGCGAGGCGGAATTAATGGCACAAGCTGTTAAAAATAAATAAATATGAATCAGGTTTTATCCAACGTACATCCCGAAGCCGTGATCGGGAAAAATGTTACAATAAGCCCGTTTGTTACAATTGAAAAAAATGTAATTATTGGTGATAACACTTACATCTATCCAAATGTAGTAATTCTGAGCGGCGCTCGAATCGGAAATAATTGCCGAATATTTCCGAGTGTTGTTATTGCGGCAATTCCCCAGGATTTGAAATTCCGCGGGGAAGAAACGATAGCCGAAATCGGCGATAACACCACTATAAGGGAATGTGTAACGGTCAATCGCGGAACAGCGACAAAAGGCAGAACAATTGTAGGTAATAATTGTTTGTTAATGGCTTACTCCCACGTTGCGCATGATTGTGTATTAAAAGATTTCGTAATTCTGGGAAATGCGACGCAATTAGCCGGTGAAGTCGAAGTCGATGATTATGCAATCTTGAGCGGCGGTTCATTGGTGCATCAATTTTCCAAAATCGGGATGCACGCCATGACTCAAGGAGGCTCTCGTGTGAGCAAAGATGTTCCTCCTTATATAATAGTCGGACGAGACCCCATTACGTATTCCGGAATTAATATTGTCGGATTACGGAGACGAGGCTTCGACAACGAGAGAATTTCTGCAATTCAAGAAATTTATCGTGTTTTATATCAGTCGGGAATGAATAATAAAGAAGCCGTGAAACACATTGAAGAAAATTTTCCGGCTACAAAAGAAAAAGAAATAATTATTAACTTTATAGCCAATTCTCAGCGAGGAATCGTAAGAGGATATTTAGAATGAATTATGAATTAAACATCATTGCGGGATTAACCCGCAATATTCTGAAAAACTTAACGCTATGATTTATAAATTTGTTATATTATCAGATGAATCGGATGATTTTAGAAGAGATATTCAAATTGATTCCGATGCTACCTTTTTTAATTTGCATGAAGCTATTTTGGAATCGGTAGGATATACCAACGATCAGATAACTTCTTTTTTTATCTGTGATGAAGATTGGAATAAAGAGAAAGAAATTACACTGGTGGAAATGGATACGACTTCGGAAGAAGATAATTATGTCATGGATGCAAATCGATTGAGTGATTTCTTGGATGAAGAGAAACAAAAACTGCTCTACGTTTTTGAATATCTTACCGAACGTTCATTTTTTATGGAATTGAGTGAAATCATTACGGGAAAATCGCTGCCGAAAGCCGAATGTGTTTACCGAAAAGGAAAACCACCGGTTCAAATAACCGAAATCGAATTTTTAGACGAACGATTGAACACGCGTTTGTCGGCGACAAACCATCATTTGGAGGATGATTTCTATGACGACGATGATTTTGACGAAGATGGTTACGATGAAGAAGATTTCGAAAATTTCAGCGAAGGAAATCCGTTTGACGATTATTAATGAAAAGAATGAAGTGTACAGACTTGATTTATTTATCATGAGAGCGCGGTTAGATTATAACAAATGAAAACCTTGATTGTTTTGTTGGGTCCGACGGGAGTCGGGAAAACCGAACTAAGTCTGCAATTAGCCGAATTTTTAAGATCTCCGATAATTTCTGCCGATTCTCGCCAGTTGTACAAAGAATTGCCGATCGGCACGGCGGCTCCTGCATCGGAAGACCGGGAACGAAGGCTGCATTATTTTGTCGGAACGCTTCAACTGACCGATTATTACAGCGCCAGCCGGTTCGAAGAAGACGTGATTGCTCTTCTTGCCGATTTGTATCAAACGCACGATATTCTCTTGATGACCGGCGGATCGATGATGTATATTGATGCCGTTTGCAAAGGCATTGATGAAATTCCCACGATCGACGAAACGCTTCGAGACGATTTGAGAAACCGCTATCTCAAAGAGGGAATTGATCCGATTCGTCAGCAACTTAAATTATTTGACCCTGTATTTTACAAACAGGTCGATTTACAAAACCACAAGCGGGTAATCCATGCACTGGAAATTTGTCTGATGGCAGGCAAACCCTATTCTTCGCTTCGAACCGATAAGCCTAAGCATCGTCCTTTTAATATTCTTAAAATCGGTTTACAAAGGGATAGAGAAGAATTGTACGAGCGGATCAATCGTCGAGTCGATCAAATGATGGCGCAAGGACTTTTGGAAGAGGCAAGGTCGGTTTATCATCTGCGTCATCTCAATGCATTGAATACTGTCGGTTATAAGGAACTTTTCAACTACTTTTCCGGTGAATGGTCGTTGGAGTTTTCCATAGAAAAAATCAAACAAAATACCCGCATCTATTCCCGTAAACAAATGACTTGGTTTAAACGCGATAAAGAAATCCGATGGTTTTATCCGGAGCAATTGGAAGAAATCAAAGATTTGATAGCGTCTGTGAGCGCCCTATAATCATTTGCTTTCGGCCTAGGCTCAGACTGCTGCTTGCCGCATTTTCTTAGACGCAATTGCGATTTCAAATTAATTGTTTTATCTTTGCATGAGGATAAGATAAAATATTGGTAATTCAATATGCTAAGAATAAAAGATTTATATGCTTCCATCAATGGAAAAGAGATATTGAAAGGCTTGAATTTACAGATTCAAGCAGGTGAAGTGCATGCAATCATGGGACCGAACGGTTCGGGCAAGAGTACCTTGTCGGCTGTGTTGGTTGGAAATCCGGCTTTTGAAGTTACCAAAGGCGAAATTATATTTAAAGAACAAAACTTGTTGGATTTATCTCCCGAAGAACGTTCCTGCTTGGGAATATTCCTGAGTTTTCAATATCCGGTAGAGATTCCCGGCGTGAGTATGGTGAATTTCATGCGAACAGCCGTTAACGAGCATCGCAAACGCAAAGGGGAAAAACCGCTGACTGCCGGAGAATTTTTGAAAATGATGCGCGAAAAACAATCCATCGTCGAATTGGATAAGAATTTGGTTAATCGTTCCGTGAATGAAGGATTTTCGGGAGGAGAAAAAAAACGCAACGAAATCTTCCAAATGGCGATGCTCGACCCGGATTTGGCAATTCTCGATGAAACCGACAGCGGATTGGATATTGATGCGTTGCGTATTGTGGCTAACGGGGTCAATCAATTGAAACGCTCTGATAATGCGATTATTGTCATTACTCATTATCAGCGATTATTAGATTATATCAAACCTGATTTTGTGCATGTTTTGTATAACGGACAAATTATCAAAACAGGCAATCCGGAGCTTGCACTTGAACTGGAAGAGAAAGGATACGATTGGTTAAAATGAAACAGTATATTGATTTTTTCAATTCCGAGAAGCAAAAGATTGACGAAGCTTGCTCTCCTTTGTTAAATTCTTTTCGCGAGAAAGCTTTTGATACTTTTCGGCATACGGGCTTTCCGGCATATAAGTCGGAGAATTATCGATATACGGATGTTGCCGGTTTGTTGAAAGATGATTTGGGTTTTTATTTGAATCTTTGGAATCCCGGCATCAATCCCCATAAAGTATTTTTTTGTAATGTCCCTAATTTGAATGCTTATAAATATTTCGTTGTTAACGGTCACTTCTTCCGAGAGTCGGAAAAAGATTTGCCCGGCGGCGTTTATTTAGGAAGCATTAATATTTTTGCCGAACGTTATCCCGATTTGTTTTCTCGCTACTTCAATCAACAGGCTTCTCGATCCGGTGACGGATTAGCCGCTTTCAACACTATGTTCGTTCAGGATGGATACGTGATGTATGTTCCTGAAAATGTGGTTCTTGAAAAACCCGTCCAGTTAACGAATATTTCTCAAGGAAAGGTCGATTCGTTGATTAACCGTCGAATACTCGTTGTCCTGGAACGAGGAGCGCAAGCGAAATTATTGATTTGCGATCATACGAACGACGACAAAGCCATGTCGGCTGCAACACAGGTAATGGAGGTTTATGCCGGAGAAAATTCATCCTTCGATTGTTATGAATTGGAAGAAAGTACCGGGAATACGGTTCGCTTAACAAATAATTTTGTCCTTCAAGAGGCTTCATCTTCGGTTGTTCTTAACAATATTACGCTAAGCAATGGTTTTACACGAAATAATTATCAAATAGATTTGACGGGGAAACGCGCCGAAACTTCTCTTCAAGGACTGGCGATTGCCGATGCGCAGCAAACCGTTGATAATTTTACGTTCATTAATCATCAAGCGACCGATTGTCGAAGCAGCGAATTGTTTAAATATCTGCTGGACGATGAAGCTACCGGTGTCTTCAACGGGAAGATAGTTGTATTGCCCGATGCACAAAAGACGGAAGCTTACCAAAGCAACCGCAATTTATTGGGTAACCGTCGTTGTCGAATGTATTCCCAACCGAAATTGGAGATTAATGCCAACGATGTAAAGTGTTCGCACGGAATGACTACCGGACAATTGGATGAGGCGGCATTATTTTATATGCGTTCGCGTGGAATCCCTTACGACGAAGCCGTCTTAATGCTGAAATTTGCATTCACGGGCGATGTATTGAAAGGAATTCGTCTGGAAGGTCTGCGCGACCGATTAAAGTCATTAATAGAAAAAAGATTAAGAGGTGAATTAATAAAATGTCAAGAATGTTTCTAAATCCCGAAATCATACGCGCCGATTTTCCTATACTTTCTCGCGAAGTCTATGGAAAACCGTTGGTGTACTTCGATAATGCTGCCACTACGCAGAAACCGCTAAGTGTCATCCGAAAAATCGAAGAAGTTTATTCTACCATCAATGCCAACATTCACAGAGGTGTTCACAGATTGAGTCAGTTGGCGACCGAATCGCACGAAGATGCTCGCAGAACTGTGCAAAGATATATCAATGCATCGTCGTCTTGCGAAATTATTTTTACACGCGGTACAACCGAGTCAATTAATTTGATAGCAAGCAGCTTCTGTCGATCGCAATGCCGACCGGGCGATGAAATCATCATCACTGCAATGGAGCATCATGCGAATATTGTTCCCTGGCAAATTCAAAAGGAAATTACGGGCGTTGTATTGAAAGTCGTTCCGATTAATGAAATCGGGGAAATCTGCTTGGAAGATGTCGAAAAGTTGATTTCACCCAAAACAAAGCTCGTTGCTTTGACTCATGCTTCCAATGTATTGGGGACAGTCAATCCGGTGAAAGACGTTGTACGGCTTGCACATACTTATCATATTCCGGTTCTGATAGATGCTGCACAGTCGATACAACACGTTCCGATCGATGTTCAAGCTTTAGATTGTGATTTTTTGGTATTTTCCTCGCATAAAATGTATGGACCGACAGGCATAGGCGTGTTGTACGGCAAAGAAAACCGGTTGGAACAGTTACCTCCCTATCAAGGCGGCGGGGAAATGATAGCAAGTGTCTCGTTTGAGAAATCAACTTTCAACGAATTGCCTTTCAAGTTCGAAGCGGGAACACCCGATTACGTGGGATCGACCGCTTTGGGCGAAGCCATCCGCTATATAGAAAAAATCGGCTTGGATAACATAGCTGATCGTGAAGAAAATCTGCTCCGATATGCAACGGAAAAGTTACAACAAATCGACGGATTGAAGATTTTTGGAACAGCAAAGCAAAAAAGTCCGGTTATTTCGTTTTTGGTAAACGAGATTCATCCGTATGATATGGGGATGCTGCTCGACCATCTGGGGATTGCCGTTCGCACGGGAACTCATTGCGCCCAACCGTTGATGGGGGCCTTAGGAATTGAAGGTACCTTGCGCGCTTCTTTCGCGTTTTATAATACGGAAGAGGAAATCGACATTTTAGTTGCCGGGATTGAGAGGGTCAAGGGGATGTTTTGAGGCACCTCAAACTTTTTCTTAACCAAGATAATGATATTTTTGTTATACCAAAATTAAGTTCTAAATTTGTTTCTCAAAGGTAAAATAACTAAAATGAATGAGGAGGTTAAAATAAAAGATATAGAAAAAGTTTATCAATATTGGTTATCTTCTTCCGACAGCGATTATAATGTGTTATTGACCTTATTCCAATCAAATAATTATAATTGGGCTTTG
>Ga0123354_10001751_pt1 | contig 27287 bp, 13 predicted proteins | sample TergutLab28metaG_2_FD_97872 | JGI IMG/M metagenome (GOLD analysis project Ga0123354, IMG submission 97872) | Labiotermes labralis P4 segment gut microbial communities from Petit-Saut dam, French Guiana - Lab288 P4 | ecosystem: Host-associated > Arthropoda: Insects > Digestive system > Gut ... | reverse complement strand
TAATAATAATAATAATAATAATAATAATAATAATAATGAGAGGAATAAAAGGAATTAAATGACTCTAAACAATATGAGAACTGCGCTCTCTGAGTTATTGCGCAGTGAGTAGCGGTAATTTCTTACGGCCGCTTCTGGACAACCTATCGGTCCCATCCTCAGGGTTCAAGATTCTTTAAATTCTCAGTTACTTCGAGGCGGAAGTCTGATATCACGCATCTAAACAATCTATTTGTTGCACCTCTGAATTCCGCTTATTAGAATCCAAACATTTATCCACGAAGTCGGTGTCCAAATTTTTCAGGCATGACTAAAAACGAAAAGGATCGGAACTTTCTCTGACCTTCTGTCAACGAACTGGAAAAGAACCGTTCTTTGCTGAACTTTATCATCATTGATAAAGGAGTGATGGGTACCCCCATGTGACTCGGAATTGGGACGACAAAGTTTCCAACAGACCATAAGATCGTCTTCACGACAACAGAAAACCAGAATGTCAGCTCCAAAATATTAAAAAGAAAAATCTGGACCTGCGAAGCAGAAGTGTGCAAGTCCAATTTCAGATAATACGTATATTGCTTTTCTCAGACAAATGCGTGATTTTCTGTGGTTTAATTCTTGGTCCAGACACAATTGTACAGTATTTGGACATACAAATATTGGCATCTGAAAGAGCTTGAAATTTTAAGAAAAAATGATATATTATCTTAAATAAGATAAAACTGGACGTTTGCCCTACTGCTTCTTCGGTGTAGAAACGCTGATTGCATTTTTTGACATTAAAGGTGTCTTGCGTCATGAATATCTTCCAACAGAGCAAGCGATCAATTAGTACTTCTAAAAAGTACTACTTAAACCTTGAAGAAATGCGAGGCATTTCGAAAGACACGCTACGGGGCACCAAAACTGTGGTCTATATCACTACAACGGTCCTTCTTATTCGGCCCTACAGGGAAAGAAAAGTTTTGCCTAAAAGCAGATTATAGCGAAGCAACACCCACCCTAACAGTCATATTTCTTTCAACTTTTTATTTTTCCCAAATTAAATATGTTCCTTAAGAAGCCCATTTGTGCATAATGCAACACACAAAGGGGAAAGTACACAACAGAACTAAAAAACATTTTTCTTTCTTTCTTAGTCTGAACTTTTCTACCTGTTCAGGGTTACTGTTGTAGCTGATCACACTCATAGACACACAATCGGTAGGGCTCCCCTCGAGGAGGAATCGGCCCGCCGTAGAGGACAGATATGCGCACAACACACTACATCCGCACGAGGTAAGCAGCGTTCATGAACAGGACTTCCAAAAATGTTCCCAAGCGTGAAAGGAAAGAGTCTTGAAATGCATTAGAGCCAGCCAAGACTAAGTTGAAACTGGCAAGCCACAAATTCTCTGATTTCTTCATAATTAATCTTTACTACCCTAAATCCGTGTCCCTTTTTAGGCGCGTTCGCAAAATTGTTAAAGCGACTATTAGTTTCGTCATGTCTGTCCGTCTGTCCGTCCTTCTGTCTGTCCTTCTGTCCGCACGGAACGACTCGGCTCCCACTGGACGAATTTTCATGAAATTTTATATTTGAGTATTTTTCGAAAACCTGTCTAAATTCAAGTTTCGTTAAAATCTGTCAAGAATAACGGTCACTTTAAATGCAGACCGCTACACATTTTCGATCATATCTCGTTCAGTTCTTCCTACAATGAGAAATGTTTCAGACAAACGTTGTAGAGGATATCAAAACACATTTTTTGTTCAATAACTTTTTTTCTAAAATCGTGCCGTTTATAATATAAGGAGGAAAAATACTGTAGAGCCGGGGGGGGGGCACAGATGAAAATATTGCGCATGCGCATTGCATCCTAGATAACTACGAGTATGGCCACACACACTCAGAATATGTAACACTTATTGCTTTTCCACTGCAACAATGGTTGCACGAACGCGCCTCAACGTTACGTTATGTTGCCTGTCTTGTTCAGACTACGCACATAATTCAACCCCAGTATATTCTGAGCTTATGAGAGCGTCATTAAATAAATAATCAATAAATGCAGGATCTGAAGTTCTCAAGGTGTTAGAGTAGCATGGATAGGACTTCATGTATTTTGGTGAAGATACTAATTTTTCGGGAAAAAATTGCTGCCCCTACTACCAGGGCGGACGAACCTCGGAAAGGTTAGCAGGCCCCTTCCAAACTACACAGCGACCCTCTGCAAATGACAGTAGCCTTAAGTGAGTCAATAAAATTTCCTACTTCCCTTCACGTTGACGATGAATAAGCCAGAGCCTTATTCAGTTACAAAGAAGTGAAATTATCTATTTCTACACTTCGTATGACGTAAAGATAAAGTTGCCTCTGGGCTTAATTTAGCACAACACCATGTTAGAATGGAGGCATTGCTCCACGTATGCTTAACCTCGACACTATGTACATGTTATTGATCACTTCCACGATCCGGCTGCCGTAACTGCTGGGCACGATAACCCAGTGTACATTAATTAGTGGGTTGGAAGGGCCCTAGTTACATTCTGAACGTTTGGAGAAGAATTAATCCCTTGCCCCTGCCCAGGAATCTAAATTATATTTTTCGGTCGTCAACTTACAGCTGTGTAACTGTTCCGATTTAGCTATCTCCGTCCCATAACTACATTATTTTGCCTTCAGAATTTACCAATTTATTCACATCCGAAGTTAAAAATGAGCTCGCATTACTTTAATCTGAATTTTGCAAACGCGAATTCTTTTTAGCTCACAAATACAAAGGTAGGCATCAGCTGTAGTGGGCACTGTTTCTTTCTCAATGTTTCCTGACAGACACAAAGCTGACCTATTCGCCCTGCGTGTGCTTTACATGCCACATCAAAGGATCATCATCATCATCATCATTATCCTCCTCCTCCTCATCAGTGCAGTCATCGAGAAGGTCGTGATATACTGCCGGTAGAAGGACTCCTGCTGTCCGAGGCTAAAGCAACAGAAAACAGGTGATCATTCGGACAGATAATCTGACACAATGGAAACTTAATTCTATTATGTAAACCAAACCTCCTTTCCCCCGCCCCCCCCCCTCACTTTGGGAGTGGAAGATACAGTCTCGGAAACACAGACGTTGGCCTAGGTGGGAGGTGAATATTTTCAACTTTAGTACATCTATATGTAATAAAATTATACATTATACCTTAAAAGAGATTTTATTGATTCGTGTGATAATAGGCTGTAGTAATTATAAAAGGCGTATTGATTTTATTCTGATTTGTCATCGAGTGCTACATGTTTCGCCTCAACGAACCAATAGTGGTTCGTTGAGGCGAAACATGTAGCACTCGATGACAAATCATAATAAAATCAATACGCCTCTTCATAATTACTACAGCCTATTGTCACTCGAATCAATAAAGTATCTGTTAAGGATATATTGTATAATTTTATTACTTTTAATGCCTGAAAATTATCAGGCATTACAAGTTTTTGTATATTAATGCGTGATAATGGTTCGCTGAGGCGAAACAAAAATTTGTATTGTGACGTTTGATGATGGCTCGTTGCAGAAACACGCAGCATTGGGTGACAAATGTGGAAGTGTTGTGTTTTACTGTAACACTTCTTTTGGATTCAAAGGCGAATTGACTTTTACTGGAAAGTCATTTCTTTCGCATCTACATTCCTGAACTTTTTATTTCTTTCCTATATCCCTTTCGCACCTATCCCTTCCCCTTCCCAGTTCCGATCTGTTTTACCTTAAAACCCTGAGGTAAGGTAATAGTGCATCCTGAAGATGACACAGTTTCTCACCCGGAGCTGTGTGAAAATTACAGGTTTACAGGTTTGAATTAAAACGGGTTGAGAAAGTCATCGCATAGTACCTAATCTTTAAAATGTCTCCTAGTCGCAATACTTAAAACGTCTGGTTTGTGAGTGGTGTCCCAGCATGCAACCAAATGAAAAGAAAGTCGATCTACTTGCGCGGGTCCGCAGCAGCACGTTATCTGTGTTGGCGCCTTTGCGTATTTCCTGCGGTGCTAGGACGCACATCTCAAATATGCGTTTGTTTAAAGAAAATACTATAAAATTGGTTGAACTGGTGTAAACAAATCAATACATATGGAATAATGAATGAACTATATTGACACAATTATGTTATGTAACTACTAAGCTACAGAAAAGGTGCATAAAGAGTCTTGGTGGGGAGAACTGAGGGAAAGAAACCACTTGGAAGACCTAGGCCTAGAAGGAAGAATAATATTAAAATGGAAGTGGGATGGAGCATAATTTGGATTGATCTGGATCAGAATAAAGACAGGTGGGGGCTTTTGTGAACGCGATAAGGAAGCATCGGGTTCCATAAAATGTGATGAATTTCTTGACTGAGGACCTGTTAGCTTCTCAGGAAGCACTCTGCTCCGTGGAGTTTGTTAGTTGCTTAAACTGACATCTGTAAGGACAACATTGTTTTCCTTTCCACTGTGAACATTTCGCTCATTTGCGACAAGAGTGTCACAACTCAAAATTTGGCATTTTTAAGTTATTGGCATAGAAATAAAGTTTACAGATGCACTTTAACATGTATAGTGTCATAACGCAGTTTGCAAAACTCGCCGCTGGAGAGTAGTTAGGTCGTCGTTTCACTGTGAACATTTCGCTCATTTGCGACAAGAGTGTCACAAATAAAAATTTGGTATTTTTGAGTTATTGGTATAGAAAGAAACCATAACACAGTTTGCAAAACTCGCCGCTGGAGAGCAGTTAGGTCGTCGTTTCACACATAGAAAATTATAGCACTTCAAAACCTTTGAAAGTTTCTCCTGAAAAATCGCAAATTTTGATTTGTGACACTGTTGTCGCAAATGAGCGATTTGTATTTCAATGCGAGTACAAATACTGCACATCTATTATATTACCGATAATTTACTACCTTTTATTGTTTATGGCAAACACATACACACACACACACACACACATATATATATATATATATATATTATACAGTCGAATGGGAGCGAATATTTTGTGTCGTTAAAGCGAGTGTCGCTATAACCGAAGTGTTTAATGTTATGGTTAACAGTGCGGATTTAATTGGTATCACAGAATGCCCGACTCTATAGGCGGGGTATCGCTATAAACAATGTCGTTATAACCGGGTTCGACTTATTTTTTTTAAAACTGTTTTGTTTCAGGCGACTACCATTCACTGTTCATGAATCTTAAAAGTGAAAATGGTAAGAATGTTAACTACGAAACTGCCACTAACGGGAGAGGACGATGTGGCACAGAACCTTGATCTTGAATTCGGGATATACTCAGTTTAAGTCCTGACAGAAATGCTCTTCGTTTTGTATTCAATCCCCTTAGGCAAAATCTGGAAGAGTATTTCTGTTAGACCAGTACCGTTTACTTGTACATCTTTCTTAATCTTTAGTTCACCGAACATCCTACATCCTATAATACGCCAATACAGCTATGTTAGCGGAAGTATCATAAAATAAAACATAAATACATGTTTAATTCAATCCTGAGACCCGAAGCTTCATGCTATACTTTCACGTCTCCACAGTTACAAGACGTAATGTTCAAGAATGCACCGCCGCATGTGACAGCAGTCGTCTGTACTTGAATACATTCCACAGCATTTGTGGCGTCTTACGTAACAGATATGAAAGAACCTGCCACTTTCTCTGACAACTTCACCTCTCCCCACTCCAGGGCACATCAGCGACGATGTTCTGACACACTCCACGTAGGTCTGCAAACCAGCCGTCAAGCAAATGGTTTCTAAGTTTCCTGGAGTGACGGACGACTCGTCAACTTGACTGGTCATTTACTTGTAAGTTTCTAAATCAGCTAAATCTTTCTATCTCAAGGTTTCACTGTGAAAAATTAAACAAGACAGGCAATGTATGTATAATGAAATATTCAGGAGCGTTATTGTAACATTGTTGCAGTGGAAAAGCAATAAGTATTACATATTCTGAGTGTGTTTGTTTGTAGTCTTAGTTATCCAGCATGCAATGCGCATGGGCAATACACGTATTGTCATCTGTGGCCTGACCCGCTCTACAATAATTTTCCACGTTATCTAATAAAAGGCAGGATTTTCGAAAAAAAGGTTTTGGAATGCAAAGTGTGTTTTGATTTCCTCTACAACTTTTGTCTGGAATTTTTCTCATTCTAAGAAGAACTGAGCGATATATGATCAAAAATTTATATTGGTCTTCACGTAAAGTACCCGTTATTCTTATCCGATTTTAAGGAAAACTTGCATTTTCTCGAAGAGTTTCGAAAAATACTCAAATATAAAATTTCATGAAAATCCGTCCTTTGGGAGCTGAGTTGTTCCATGCGGACAGACGAACAAACGGTGACGGACGGATAGACATGACGAAGCTAATAGTCGCTTTTCGCAATTTTGCGAACGCGCCTAAAATGGGGTGTGTGCAAAAATAATCTATGTAAGCAACATGTCAATACTTTGACGGAAGAGTGTCAACTCCCTAGACCACTGTGACTTCTCTATTGACAGTTCGAGAGCCAGCTTTGTGTGTCGGAAGCAATTTCAAAACACGTCCCACTTTCTAACTGGTGTAGTTCTTACTAAGAAACATACCTAACACATTTATTGATCTGTTAATTTGTCTGAAGCAGCACCGTGTTCTCATAAGGACCCTTGCTACAAATGTGTTCAAACAGTACAACACATGATCTCAAATCGCTCTCTCTGCCAGTCCTCCCACCAGTGCTCCTGTATTGTCTGGTGACGCAAACCTAAATCCCGAAATGTAGACCTGTTTCTACTTTAAGAATTTTTTTCTTTTCTTTTTTAAATTTTTATTCACACAGTATTATTAGTGGGCTCCGTGCGACTCCCACAATAAACAGTTCTACCCCTACACATAATTTACCGCTTACCTTTCGCACTGCAATACAGCGCGTTTACTGCAAGGTAGAAACTTCATTTTTAACATATTTTAGGTACAACCATATCCTAGGCAGGATTCGAAGAGACACACTTTAGTTCCGTGCTTTGAAGACCACAGCAATTACGAACAGATGTTGTGCAAGCCAATATAACTATTAGAGAATGAAAGGAAGCCGGGATAGCTCAGTCAGTATAGTGATTAGGCTACGAGCTGGAAGACAGAGGAATGGGAGTTTGACACCAGGCAGAGGCAGCAACATTGTCACTCCTCCATAGCGTCAAGGCTGGCTTTGAATCACCACCAGCCTTCCGTTCAACGTGCAATGGTGCTTTATCCTCTGGTTTAGAGCCGGCAGGAACTGCATTTAAACGCTTATGCATTATGCAGGGGTTATGCATGCAAGTAATAATACCTGCACTCTCCCGTGCAACTACACGGCCAGGGATTTAATTAACCACAGGGACGACTTTGCTTTTTCTTTACATTTCACACAAACTAAATATGACGCCCTGTCCAAGAAGAATACGATCTCTGTTCAACCCCTCTGAAGCAGTAGTTACAGATGGAAAAGAAGAGAGAATTGGAAGGGGTTAGCGACAGGCAGTATATTTACATATTGGTTTATGTCTCTAAAGATTCCTAGACATAGCCCGCTCTTTCTTCTTCTAAAAGTAGTTTGGCGGTGTGGTAAAAAGTGTTGAAAGATAAAGTGATGAATTGTGCATTACTCTGAGTTTGAAGATGAAACACGATGAGCACTTGGGCTACAGTGTCAGGATTTAATGTTGACACGAATATTATTATAAGCGTCATGATACAGCTTAGAGAAGGAACAGTGCTAATGTACAACGCGAAATAATGTGATTAATTTTAAAAAAAATGGAAAGCGTCCTTGAAGTGAAAGTGCATGAGCCTAATTTAATTATACCAACCAATAAACCAACCAACCAGGTGCGTCCTTCTTGAGAAGAAAATTGTAGCTAACTTAACAAATAAATGTCCTTTATTTTAAGAACACAGACAGTTAATTATCTTTTTTTTTACAAGAGTCCGCGGCCCAGTTCACATCAGTTTTAAGATTATTCCCCCCTACCCAATCATTGTCTAGTTACAATAACAGCAAAAATAACTTCGAGATATTTTTAAAATTAATTCATTGACTTGTTTAATAATTCAAGAAAACATCAATTTAAATAGTTGATACTCAGTTATATAAGTGCAAACTGGAAATCTACCAGTTACTTTTCCACAAATCGTACTTAAAACGCCGGTTTAAATGCCAGAATTATAGATACCATACGAGCCCAAAGACCAGTAGAATTTGCTGTTTCCATAAATGGATTAAATTCAATATTAATAGCATGTAAGTTATGATTCAGTTGTGTACAATTCCAAATAGTAAGTAGTAAGTAGTTAGTTCGTTAACACAACTAAATAACAAAAGAATTAGATATAATTAGAGGTTTACGATTCTGGACTTCATTATTAGTCTTCAGTGTGCGATGTCCGGACTAAACCTTTAGCCTAAATTATTGTCTATACAGTAAAGAAGGTAAATTCGTACTTTACTTTCATAACTAACCACATAACTTCATGAAGTAGAAACCTTCTGGAGAAGCTAAGTATTTTAGTATTTATATAAGGTTCTGATCAAATTATATCACATTTAACATCATAGCCTCGTGGGCAGTTACTCACGAACTCTAGGACAGAGAATGTAACAGCATTGCCATCGCTCGCAAATGAATAGGACTTTTTATTTTACGTTGAAAACGCGAAAAGGTTCTTCCATTTAACGTGATGTCTGATTTATCTTCTATTACCGTCAGAACAGTCGGCGACGGTCAAAATCCATGAAGCTATGATCTTAATAATTTCTTACATAGTCCAGAAAATCCCCTCATTTTGCAGTCCTCGAAGTGCCATTGCCTTGTTCGTTCTTCCATTTCCTGATTTGCATAAGCATTTTCTTAGCCCACTAATCTTCGTGTCTGAAGATTTATTTTAATGTTATCCTACCTTTGAATTTAAGTCTCCAAAGTTTTATCATTCCTTGAGCTTTTCCCACCAGTCCTGTATGTGTTTTTCTTTGCCCTCATTTGCTACACATACCGCGCCCATCCGACCTTCGGTCACTGGGTAATCGTAATGTTTTTAGAACCTTTTCCTGAGCAACCTGACTTCAAAGACTCTAAGCCTATCCTGTTATCTCAATGTGAAAGACGTAATAATAAGCAAATATTTGACTTAATATGGCAAATAAAATAATGAATAAATATACAAAAATCCTAAACAGAATTGCGTCAATGTTACTGACTTTCATTTAGAAACAGATGAAGCTACTTCACTTCGTCTGCTAGCCACTAAAAGTTTACCTCTCTCCCAAGTAGACTGAAACGTGCAGGCAGGGATGGAATGTGCGCAATTTTGAGAAAGGACATGTAGAAGAGTCGACCTATAAAATGTTTATAAGTGAGCTTATAAAAATAATTGTGTTAGTACCCAGAACTCATAAACTAAAAAATAACCAAAAGTATCAACGTCCCAGTGTATGGGATGCCCTTTGATTCATTCTTCAATGCATATTCAAGAAGTACAAGAAGCACGCACACAATCTCTGTCTCTCTCCCTGTGTTGTAGCTTCTGATATTACCACGAAATCTTATGTTCATCTCTGTGTACATTGTAAATTTATGCCAAGGATGAAATCGAAAAATAAGATCAATGACAAAATACGTTACTTTTTGTGACAACACTATTTATATCAACACCTTTCCCATTTATAAATTGTTACTGATAAGCGAAGTTGCTTAAGGTCAGATAATTTCTTGAATCCTCCGTACCTTAATGACAACAAATATTCTGAGAACATACTGTTGTTTCCTACTTTCTTCATGATTTTAATTTCCCTATAGACCTCACCAAATACGTATTCTTCTAATCCTCTCAAATAGTATTAAAAAAAGAAACGCCCCATTTCAAAATTGTAATGAATTTATTTGTGTACAAAACTGTAAAGACCTGCTCTTCAGTCGTGGCTCATCATTTGTATACATTATCTATGTGTATTAGCAGGTATTTACTATAAAGATTAGAAAACTGCGGTCGAGGGGCGCCTTTTTCAGTTGGTATTACAGCATTAAACATTGCAGAAAAGCATTACTCCAGATTGCAGCAATACTGTTAGTGAAAATAAAAATTATATCAAATTTAGAACGAAAGTAGGCATATTTATCTGAAATCTTAAGATTTTGATGTTAGGCATATTTGAGGAAATTTCTGTAAAACTTCACCTTTAAAATTTTCAAGGGCTCTGTTCTAGCGTCAAAGTAATACTGACGTTGCTGCACTGAGAAATACTGTAGGTCTTGCCTGCTAAATTACATTCTCCAGTAGGCCAAATTAAATTATTTCAGAATGCCTTGCCGGTGACCGCTAGTAATTTTGTCTTCTGCAGTGTGATAACGTGCAGTTCAGAAGTGCTATACCAAAGTGAAGGAGAAAAGTAATGCCTCTGTCTTCAATGCAAATAGTAATTAGCGCGAACAACACTCGGGTTAGGTACAGGAAGAGGCAGAAGGGACATGGATCTACAGGCGAGCCAATGAGCTATGTTGGCACAAGGGGGGTGGGGGGTGAAAGAACAACCAAGGAAAGGAATGAGAATAAAAAGGTAAAGAGAAGAAAAATACTACCGAACTAGACGGCTTCATTATCCCAGAAGACAGTATACTTCTAATGCGTAAAGATTTTGAAATGAAGGTGAAATTAAACATGCTTCCCTGCTTAAAAATCTGCCATGGCATTAAGTCATGCAGCAGAATGAGAGGCAAATCTAAGTGTTCCTATCCTCAGCACTAAGCAGAAATATGAGATCTATTCCACGCCGCGAACGCCACCAAATATGTCTCACTGGAAAAGGAAAACTTCTATTTTTCCTGCTGGGAATCGAACCTCGATTCTTCCTTCGCTCAGCCCAAAACTTGATTACCTATGGAGTGAGCTTTGCCGTCTCTCAAAAGCGTTTAATTTCGTTTCAAAAAGGGAGCAATGGTATTTCTATTTCAATCTTGCAAACATGGCTGGACGTTAAGGGTAGTTTTCCATTCCATTATCCTCTCTGTGATTTCCTGACCACCTCGGAACCTGAAGTTCTCTGATCAGCATAGAGTAAATGTGTTTTTGTTTTGTTGGGGTAAGGCAATGGGCCGTGAACGTATCACTCAAAATCCTACTAGATGGCGCCTTAAATACGATATCGAGACATGTGTGCATTTTCCTGTTTCCCTTTTTTACTATGGTTCATTTTGCCATATTCCCAGTCCCAAAAACAGCATAATGTGCAAGAAACAGTTGACAGTTGACACTAAATTGTAATGAATTTGAAAGAAGTGGTCGTGGGATGTCTGAACTTAGAATTCTTGGCCCAGTAACAAACTACCATGACTGTTGCGCTTTTTATTCTAAGTTATTTACAGTGTCGTAAAAAAACTTATATAAAATACGTTCGTAAATAAATCTACCAATAGATATGAATTTTGCCATATAATTTACGCCGTTCGGAGTAAATATGTGAAGAACACTATACATGACCTACAGCAAAAGTTACTTCCTAACATCTTCAGAACTTTGTTAGGAGGCTGGAATTTACTGCGGCAAAATTGTTTCAGCCGAATACATAAAGCCTCTTCCAAGTCACGGATTTACAGTGATCCAACGACATGCAGGACCATAATAAGGGTCTATGAAACACATTCTTGTGGGCGTACGCGTAGAACTACAGTGTTTTACGGTATGCATATTTCTATGTAATTTTGATTCTAACTCGAACTCGAAATACGCAGGATTAGGTAATTTGAAAATCTTTATGTAAGAGCTAATTTAGTCAGGTTTTGTAACAAAGTGTAACTCTCCCTTGCATTCCGATCTCGTGACTGAAATTCCACGAGTAAATTTATTTTCTACTATAAGCGGTACATGTCTCATCCACCACATTCAATTATGAATTTCCCCTCGATGCAGATTTCTTTATCCTCATTTACTGATGCCCTTATGTTTAAAAATATTTTCATCTGGAGCTTCTACTCAAATAATCCTGGATTTTAAATTCTCTTAGCAAAAGAGTCCAAGTTCACATCCACATAATTTCCACATAAATCATTTGATAGTTTCATGATTTGTGCGTCTTAGTGTAAGTTTTTATTTCTGAAGACATTCGGGATTCTAAAAGAGAAATTCCGAAATACAGAAGAGGAATAGTAACACACCACCTTTAACTTTGGTACACATTCACCTCACAGTGCTAAAATACCCAAAGGAATTTTACTCAACGCTATAATACTGGATTACAAAGTTACAACATCAGAAGAGCAAGCTATGGTACAGTAGAGACAAAGGAATCTAGAATATCTATTCAGAAATTTACATTGCAGATGAAGGAGCAATTACAAAGTAAGAAACTGGAATGCCAACTTAGGAGACGAAAGGTAAGAATAGAGAAAATACAGCTTGAAACTGTATGCCTTTTGCGATGTACTGTCGTGTAGTCTAGTAGATGTTTATGAACTTTACGGAGAAACCTGTTGCATTTATTTTCCCTGAAGATGGACGCAGTAGGTTCCTCCAGACAGTTGTTGAAATTGCTACAAAAGTACCCGGATTCACATCAAGTACACGAAAACCTACCCATAATCGCCTCAAATCTCATTATGCTACAAAGGGAGACTTGTCTACCTAACACCCGTAGATTTAAAAAATCCCTTATTTCCAAGATGGAAGCACTAAATTTTTCCCCGAACTTTGACAACTGTCTAATATGCTATATGACGCTAACCCCAGGACACACTATTCTTCATAGTTACGTGCCTGACAACTTCAGACCATATAAACGTCACTGTGATAACAAATTCTACTTGTCAACACAGATTTCTAGTTTCTCCTGCGATATTTGTACGTTCGGAAGAAAGACGGATCCACGATCTTGAATGGTGCACGGTAACACATGTTTACATTACGTTACGGACTTTATCCTATAAAAGCTTAACACTTAAAACGTTCGCCATTCGCTCCCATTTACCATGAAAATAGTGACCGAAGGAGACACGCAGTGGCATGCTGGAAGACGGGCTTGAAACTAAGAGCAGGATACTTCGGAATGCATCTAAACCAAACGCCTAGGCCAGTATCTCGATGTATTTCCAACTCTTCTTCCCGTACCTCTTAACATTCGCCCGTCATGAAGAAGAAGGCACCAGGCCGCTCCAAACGTGAAAGTTTCTGACTTTGTGGAATAACGTCGCAGTCCGCAGTAATTTTCTTCGTCAACGCCGTAAAAAAATTTCAAAGCTGCCTTCACGATCAATGAGTTCAGCAGGAAGAGAGACTTTCACATTTCAAGTTACCCTTCAGTTAATATTGAGACTATTGTCTTCAGAGATATGAAATAGTACAGTCCAATTACACAGGTGCCATCTTTGGTAGGGATCCGCTGCGTCCATAATCCTGAAGTTGGCGGTAACAGGATTATCCCGAAATGACGGTAGTAACAAAATGCACAACGTTACATCCCAAAAGGCATAGGATAGCAATGCGTGCTTAAATAAAGTAAACAAATTGTTATACCACACATTTCGAGCTTGTCGAGGATTAATACTGTATTTTATTAGTAAAACTAAAAGTATGAATCTTGCATCCTACAATTAACTGCAAATGTAAGATCGTTTCTTTGTGTAGTGTTATAACTTTATTTCTCAAAACTCTTTTTATTATTATATTCATTGAAAAGTGTGCTTAGACGCTGGCCACTTACGGCAATGACTGTTTTCCTTTATGAACTAACGAGAAGCCATAAAACACTAAGCAATTAGAGAAAATCTCTATAAATGAAGTTCAGATGTTCTTCAAAATTACAAAACGACGGTAGGTTAACTTTAACAATACTCTGCCAATGAAGGAAAAAAAGTTCAAAATACCGTTACAAAATATGAAACATTAGTTTAAATAATCAAATGAAGAAGAAAATAGAAGCTAACAATATGTTAATATGTATCTCATTAAAAAAATCAAACGGGTACATTACTGAGGATTATTGATCGCTTTCTGAAATATATTTATTTATATGCTTGTGAAAAATTCCATTTTTAAGCGCGTTAGCAATATTTTGAAAGGCGACTATTAACTTCGTCATATCTGTCCGTCCGTGTGTCCGCATGGAATAATTCGGTTTCAACTGTGCGGATTTTCATGAAATTTGATATCTGAATATTTTTCTTGTAACTGTCTTGGAAATTCAAGTTTCGTTAAAATGTGACAAGAATAACGGGTACTTTATATGAAGACCGATATAGATTTCTTATCACATCTTGCTCAGTTCGTCTTAGACTGAGACATGTTTCAGACAAAAGGTTAGAGAATATCAAAAGACCCATTGCAAAATTAAGAATTTTTCGATAATAGTGCCGTTTATGAGATAATGTGAGAAAATAATGTACAGCCGAACAGGCCACAGACGACAATATAGCGCATGCACAACGCATGTTGGATACCTAAGGCTATAAACACATAATCAGAATATGTATTATTTATTGCTTTTTTCGCTGGAACAATAGTTGCAGGAAATCGCCTCAGTGTTACGTCATTAATGGTACAACAGCCGTCTCCTTAAGTAAATAATGTCGTGTAACACTTAATGTAAGAGTAAAATGAAATAATGTCCAGTAATATGACACAAATTTGAATTTTGCAGCAAGTTGATTTCCAGAATTACAAAAACACAAACTTTCATTAAGATCTAGACTTCCTTAGAAACTTTCAATTTACGTCAAAATACTTCAGTTGGAAACATGGCTTCTAAGTCACCTAATTTTAACGAGGCAGTAATACGCAATCACAAACTGCTGATGCTGGTGCTGGGAGAGGTACTACAGCAATTAAGATCAGAGATTACCAAAGCGGGACCAATAATCCTCTAGTGCGAAGCCATTCTTGTGACCAAGGATAGGTACAACTGTAATGACAGCTATAATACTCCACACAGCAATACTAAATATTAAGTCAACAATCCACGTATAATTTAATCTGCGTAGGAAGTAATACGATAACTGTTAGAAGGGCAGAGACGTAATTCTTGTGGGATTTGAAACAGGCAAATACACCTTACTATGACGAGGCCTCTGGATTTTGTCCATCCGTCGTGATCAAGAAAAGAGTACAAATATTTACGAGTTCAGTGGCTGTAAGTAACCACATCGAACACAGTTCAGTAGATGTTTCCTACCTTTTCAACTGAGGAAGAAAGCAGATCCGGTTATTTAAATATTTATTTTATTTTAATATATGACGATGGCCAAGACCAGAACACTCGTAATCCTAAGACACCATTGTAACTTGTTAAGTCCAGAATGCTGGTGATCCTAAGCATAAGACACCATCGACACATGGTAAGTCCAGGTAAGCTCAGAATGCTGGTAATCCTAAGTGTAGGGCACCATCGTCACTTGGTAAGTCTAGGTAAGTCCAGAATTCTGGTAATCCTAAGCGTAAGGCACCATCGACACTTGGTAAGTCTAGGTAAGAGCAGAATGCTGGTGATCCTAAGTGTAAGGCACCATCGTCACTTGGTAAGTCCAGGTAAGTCCAGAATGCTGGCGATCCTAAGTGTAAGGCACCATCGACACTTGGTAAGTCCAGGTAAGCCCAGAATTTTGATGATCCTAAGTGTAAGACACCATCGACACTTGGTAAGTCCAGGTAAGTCCAGAATGTTGGTAATCCTAAGCGTTAGGCACTACTGTCCTATTCTCTTAGAATTTACATGTAAGTTACAGTTGAAGATTAAACTAAAGAAGACATGACGCTGTGTAGTTGAGCAGCTAAACATTAACATTTGAAATGTGTATGGTGTCTTCGCCTTTAGTCATGTCTCCAGCACTGAAGATGGGGGCAGCAAGTTCCGAAACGGATGTAGCTATTTGCATTTAGAAAACGGTAGTCTTCATAAGAAAACAAAAAGTTCTTAGCTCTAGATTTTTCAGACGTAACGCCAAATTCTAATCGTTTTTCATGCCGCTGTGCCAGCATGTAAATAGAACATAGACAGAACGGTAAACTGCGTTGAGACTGAAGAGTGATTAGTAGCAGCAAAACAAAAAACCACGAGATTAATTATTCCATTAAGTATAGACAGCCCCTGGTAATTCATGATTTGTTAGATACTATTCGTTTTACATGAAATGGTACGTTACATTGCGTCAGTTTAGAAGAGTTTGAAAAATTAATGGGCAACTTTGGCAATTTTAACCCCACAGTACCGTTCACGTTCAGCCTTCCCACTGATCCACTATTATGAACTGCAAATCTTGACTCGCGCACGCACGCACGCGCACACACACACGCACACACGTGTGTGTGTGTGTATATATATATATATATATATATATATACACATATATATATTCCGATTATGCACGATAATGTACTCAAACCCCTCTACAAGGACAGCATGAATGTAAAATTGGTTCACTGTGTAGTGGTAACTTATGGAGTAGAGACATTCTTGAGAAGCTAGCCGGTTTTCAGCTAATCATGAAATTCCCCGCATCATTTTATGGAACCCGAAGGTTCATTACCGCGTATAGTAGTAACTTTTCGGCACAAATCGAAACTAAGGTACTGGCTGAATTATGGGTACCTTCAACTGTCCATAAAGGATCGTGATGTTATTGCTAAATATTTATTGCCTTTTGTGGATGTAAGTTTATGAAAGCGTTGTCTTCAATTCATTACCGGAAATTTATGACCCCGAAAGCAGGACTCCTGTAAGCGAGTGACTTAGACAAAAGTTTGTACAAATTATAATTTGTTTCGTCCTCAGTTCTTAAGCTACAACATCAATAACTTTTGATACTTGGCTTCGCGTGGTTCGGTACGAAATTACCGACGATTTAGAGAGGCGTGTTGTTATTTTTATTTACTCTCTTAGATGGAATATTGAGGAAACAGGGTTTTCCAAAAGTCTGACATTTCTACCAGACTACACGGTATCGCACCAGAGAAGACCGTATTCTTCGCATTCACAGCCGCTACAACCTCAAATGTAACATTTACTACCTACTAAAAAATGATATTTCGTCAAATTAACACTAATGTAGAGTATGTGTACCCTGTTTAACACAACCATATTTATTTACAGAATATAAATTATTTTCTACATAGGGTACAACTACATGTTTCGGCGCTTGATAATGGCCATCTTCAGGTTGTACATGAAATACTTATTAAGCAGTTCATGTACAACCTGTAGATGGCCATTATCAAGCGTCGAAACATGTAGTTGTACCTTATGTAGAAATACTTTATATTCTACCAATAAATATAGTTGTGTTAGACGAGTACACACACACTAAATTAGTTATTTCATAGAACACAATGGGGATGACGAACCTCATGGTCAAATTAACACCTAAAGCAAAGGTGAAGGCGCAGGAAATTAATGACCAGTGTTTGTTTCCATAACTCCTTGACATTATCATAAGCTAGTTCCATTAGGCATTTCACTATTTCATTCAAGACAGTTCAAATCAGCGGATGTTAGGCAAGGTCAGACTTAAGTTATTTCAAACGTTAAAATCGAAAAAGCCGTCCCTTTATTGGATGCAGTGAAAAAGTCCAAACTTTCGCAAAAGGAATCATCGACTGTTGTTGACGCTCAAGACACAGAGAATGACACTATCAAATGTAAAGCAAAGTAATCGCACCAACTTTTAAGTTTTGGGATTTGAGTTTTTCAAAGCTGTGTACGTTAAGAGTGCGTCTTTATCGTTGCACCGTGCATTTTGTAGTTTATTTAAGTAACACACCAACAAATGCACGTATATAGTAGAAGAATAAAAACCAACTAGATGCCACTTATTATTTTATTGTACTTCTTATAGGCTTAACATGTTTCGAGCACTACTATGCCCATCATCAGGATGGGCATAGTAGTGCCCGAAACATGTTGAGCCTATAAGAAGTACAATAAAATAATAAGTGGCATCTAGTTGGTTTTTATTCTTCAGTTATCACAATGATGCTCGGTCCAACACACATCAAATGCACATATATAGACTTTAATAAACTAAACTTTACATTAAAACACTTAAAACGCACCTACATGTTTCGATCATACGATCATCCTCAGGGAGCATACTTTGTTCCTTGCTAAACTTACAGTTTAAAACACTCAGTGATTTACGAAAAACTGCATTTGTCTTTAATAACTTTAGTCTGGCGTTCTTATAGTTGTTGCTTAGTTTTGCTTGTTGGGCACTATCTTCTTTACCGTTGCACCGTGCATTTTGTAGTTTATTTAAGTAACACACCAACAAATGCACATATATATAGTCTTTAATACTCTAAAATCTATATTAAAACACTTAAAACGCTCCTACATGTTTCGATCATACGATCATCCTCAGGGAGCATACTTTGTTCTTTGTTAAAGTTACAGTTAAATCACTGAGTGTTTTAAACTGTAACTTTAGAAAAGAACAAATTATGCTCCCTGAGAATGGTCGTATGATCAAAACACGTAGGAGCGTTTTAAGTGTTTTAATATAGATTTTAGAGTATTAAAGACTTTATATGTGCATTTGTTGGTCTGTTACTTAAATAAGTTAAGAGTACGGTTCATAAGCTATGGCACCAAATGTTCTTTCATTCAATAGAGAAATTAAATATATACATGATTGGAATTCAAGGGTAAACTCCTTTTAACGCTTATCCTGCTAACGTGGAAAATATGGTGAGCTCCTAATAATGCCAGCAGATGGCAAATGGGATTTAACGCGGCGTTTAAATTGTTAATCTCTAAATGATAAATTAATCTCATAGGAATGTCAGCAAATTGTTGATGCTGAAGAGTCACTTGGCGTTCTTTAACATAAGAATGCAGTTGCTACTATTAGGAAAACTCTCATTAAAATTCGGACCAAAGCAAAATATAGTTTAATTTTATACGTTTAAATATTGAATGTTCATATTGCTGTAATTTTTGCTTATTATTACAGCACTGACTTCGTTACGGACGGACAATGGACGAAACCAAGTACATAGAGATGAATGCAGTGAACTCATCTGAAACATTAATAAACCTCTAGCGGACTGTTTTTTTTATATGGGTGTGAAACTTGCCCTCTCTCACTGAGGGAGGAATGTAGGTTGAGGGTGTTCGAGGAAGGCATTTGGGCTTAATTGGGTCCAGGTAACGGGGGAGTGGAAAAGACTACATACCGTGGAGCTTTATGCTCTGTACTCATAAAAATTTTACGAGTGACTTAATATATAAGAATGAGATGGGCAGGACATGTGGAACGTGTGGTTGACAGGTGAGGTGCACACAGGGTTTTGGTGACGAGAGCTAGAAACCATTCTGAAGACCTGGGCGTAGATGGAAGGGTAATACTAAAATGGATCTTCAAGAAGTTGGTGTGAATGATGGACTGGTTTGCTCTGCTTCAGGATAGGGGCAGGTGGTGGGCGCTTATGAATGCTGTAATGAGCCTTCAGGCTCTATAAATGGAGGGAAATTTTTTTAGTTTAGGATCTTTTAGCTTTGCAGAAAGGTTTCTGCTCCATGATGTTATTTATTCAGACTACACAGAGTGACATCCTAGAAGAGAGCGACCTTAACATTAAGTGTCATGACAAACTGGAGGTCTCAACGAAGGGTTTAACATCAGTTTCTTAAACATTTTTACAGCAGCAGCGTTTAGATGTTTCACAGATTTCATATCATGCCTGAAGTTCTGTACGTTCATTTCCGTATCAAATAAAAAAATCTGTAAGGAAAATATCTAGGCCCAACTGGGAGGAAGTACAAAAGGGACAAATAGGATTGCATGATAAAACAAAGTCACAATTTGTACTCTTCCCTGCATATTATTAAGTTCATCAAATCAAAAAAAATAAGAAAGATGGGTTAAAGTAAACATAGATTAAATAATATTATTATAATATAATAACATTATACATAAAATATTATATTATTATAATATCAAGATACCTTCTAAAAGAATATTATGAGAGGATGCTCTCTGGATGCAGCTGGTCCAAGGCAGGAACTTGTGGCGGGAATTTGTGAAAAATGCATTGAACACCGTGGCTTCCATAAAATGGAGAGCGATTCAGTATCGGTAGAACTCTTAGACTTATGCAAAGGTTTCTGATCCATGCTGTTACTTAAGAATATAGCATTGTTTTCAGAACTGTGATTTTACTGGTAGTTCGAGAGATTCTAGCAGGATCTTTCTTTAAACTCTATCACAATAACAGATAAAGAATGTACAGGCATATCGTAACCTAGCATTTATACGTGTCTATGATGAAACTGCTTTGTCATTTTGCACTCTATACTACCCATTTCGTTACATTCGAAGAGAGAGAGAGACAAACTAATAAGAAGACAGGTACGTAACTGAAGGTAATAGTAATGACTGACAGGTAGAATCTGCTTGACGAGTTCCCAAAAAGCCCAAACACAAGTAAATTAAAATTGACCACAGAAACACGAGTTTCCTTTTTCCGCGGGATGGAGATGGCTATTATATTGGGTTGGTTTACATTCTGCTGCCGCTACAGCCACAGTCTTCAGGTTGCTGACAGTTTAGACCCCCGTGCAATTAACTGCAGAGTCACGTACCTCACGCAATTTTGCAGCATACTGCCTCGAAACATTTTCGCAAATTACCTTACCACTTCACTGTCCACGGGACGAGATACTTAGTAAATCATAAGTACAGAGTGCGCTGCTCTCACATAGGCTCCTGTTTCCGTACCATTCACCCATTGAGTACCATAACCGTTGTCATCTTGTGATCTCTGAATTTAAGTGATCTGGAGTAACTTACTCGATTTAATGACACATCTACTGGCTGGACAATCGGGGAACCGGGGCTCGATTTCAGCCAGAGGAAAATATTTTTTTATTTTCCATATATTTTCAGAACTTGTCTGGGTCTATGCAGTTTTCTACGCAATAGGTGTCGGCGTTCATTACTCTGACATGAAATGGCCGAGGTGTGAGGCTCACCACTTCCACTTATAGCAGAGGCGGTAACGTGCATTGGTAATTTGTGTAAAGTGGAACAAAATTAATAGAAGGCAGTGTTTCCTGGGAAACTGATGGTCAGTCAACTAGGCAATAAATTTGTCGCCTTCCTGAGAACGTAAGGCTTATCACACTTTCAACTACACCTGCCCTAGACCCTATTTTGATTCACTTAGATCCATTTAAAAACTGAAACTTATTATAGACCTTATTGTAGCACCGTGCATTTTTGTAGAATCACTAAAATTTATCAACCAACAAATGCACATATAATTTCACATAAAACATTTTTAAACACTTTAAAACACTCCGACCAGTTTCGATCTTGTCAGATCATCATCAGGGAGCTTAGTTCCTTGCTAAAGTTATATTATAGTATTCACAATTCAATTGGTATTTGCGAACGAGGTGTTGTGGCAGCATATCATGTTGTGTAGGAATGTGTTGTGGAGCAGTGGCTAGGTGTGCGTCTTAAGACGCAAATACCATTTGAATTGTGAATACTATAATATAACTTTATCAAGGAAATAAGCTCCCTGATGATGATCTGACAAGATCGAAACTTGTCGGAGTGTTTTAAAGTGTTTAGAAGTGTTTTATGTGAAATTATATGTGCATTTGTTGGTTGATAAATTTTAGTGAAACTTATTACTTTGAGATTAATTTTAATACAATTTTCTCATTTAGGTTTACTTTCCCTAATTTTTTTTTAAATGTCCCAAATGTATTCATTTCTCTTCACTTAATGTGTATTAAATGCCCCTTCCATTCGTCCGTCATTTGATCGCTTTAATAATACTTAGTGAACAGCAAAATCATTGAATTAAACATTACTAATTTTCTCTAAAGAATCCGTTTTAAAGTAATGAATCTGTTTCCTCACACGTGCTTTGTAAATATCATGATACGCTGGAACAAATATATTGTGACCCGCTTTGAAAATGGTGCTACAAATTTGTTAAAGATTTATGAACACTAGAATTTATGTAGCCCTACTGAAATTCCACTGATAAAATAATTTCCCACAACAACAAAAGTCAATATTGCAACCAACCGATACAGTAAGGATACGCTCATGTTTTGTACCTGGTATTCACCGAAATACTAAACACTTTGTCTTTTCTTTCCAAGGTGTTAGAGCCCATTATCGAAACTTCACGATCACACTCAGACACACCACATTCGGTAGGACTCCTCTCGAATAGTGATCGATCCGTCGCAGAGAACTCTACCCGACAACACACAACAATCACAAGAGACAGATATCCAGGACCCCGGCGGGATTCGAACCCTCAATCCCAGTAAGCGAGCAGCCGCAGACCCACGCCTTAGACTGGGTTCGGCTCTCGTCTCTTATAGTGACTAAAAATAAGAAATAATTTTCTTATGAACAGGACGAGTTGATAAATTATACCGTAAGCAAAGCGAATGAAGTGGTCAAATAAAACAGAAGGAAAAGACATACCATTAGAGTTTTAGTCCTTTCGTTTTTATTACCTCCCTGTGATGTCTCTGTTCATTAAAGTAATAGGCCATTAATACAGACTGCGATATAAAGGTGGGTTTAAAGTCTACGAACGGGATGTGACGTCTATGAATTGTTCAGAAAAAGAGCTCGTTTTTTTTTTTTTTGCAGATCAGGAATGGTGAAATGTTTTAAGAGACAGACAGGGTGGTTTTGTGCATACAGAGGCATACATTTTTCACCTACACATACCCTACGCGTCAAATAATATTTCGTCACTAGTTATTATAGTGATTCATACATTTCTCTGAAGAAATTTATTCGATGCGTCATGAGAGGCCTCCATGAAAATGTTTCACCGTCGCAGGCCTAGCAAAATTAATATTAATATGTAGGTATCACTAATTGGCCAAGGACCTACTTACATAAGTAACAAAGAAGAGGCTTGAACTCGCTTTCTACAGCTCAAATACTAGATCGGTTACATAGCTTTCTGTACATTTTGAATTAACTGATTTGGTCTGATATGAGCAGAATCATAGGACTGGAAGCCATTCACAGCACGTATATGGGACTCTTACAGAATTTGTGTGGTCGTGTTTTTCTGTGTGGGTGAGGACTTTGTGATGAATCAGTTCAAGGACTCCAAACGTCTGTAAGATATAGTTTCAACGGTTAATTAAGAATCGGAACAGGGCACAGGGCTAAAACTGTGAGGAGGAAAGGGAAGTTTGGCAACGAGATAAGCAACGCACGTATAAAGTAAAGCAGCGGCGGATTCGCTAATGCTTTTACCCCTTCGACTACCCTACGAGCCTCAGATCATTTCAATTTAGCATCTTCGGAAACAAAAAATCTTACTTAGATCTTCACTAAATGCTGAATGCTTTTGCTCGATTGTAACCAAACTTGTATTTTCCAGACAGATGTTTATAAAAGTCTGTAAGTTTAAATTTCATGGAAATCCTTTGAGGGGGCGACGTGCTGATACGTATGGAGAGACGCCTAGACATGACGAAGCTAATAGCTCTTTTCGTGACTATGCGAACGCGTTTGAAAAAAAGAATTTTTTTCATTCTGACCACTACGTGTGTACAATAGTTCGCTCTCTTTTTGACTGCCTCGATTCACCGTTCGTGATAATATTTACATCAAATTATGTGAAAAATTGGCGTCCTAAACAGAAACAGCGTCGCTTAATAATCTACCATATCTAAAAACCGCATCGTCTGATTTCAAACCTCTGCCTTGACGAAGCATAAAGCTATTTTCTCCGAAATATCGGTCAATTTCTGCCAGACTAGACGTCGACACGTCACAAAATAAATCAAACGTCATATTTATTCTAAACACACAATAAACAATTGTAAATAAACCGTCATATCAATGGAATATTTTTATTTTTTCCAAGTCTCCTCTATCTCGCATTTCAACTGATATAATTTCGAGAGTTCAGTGTTTTCGAAATATTCTATTCACACGCTTGTGACGACTGGTGTGGAAACACGCATCATGCATGGCTCGTTTATTCCTTTGCTAATATAAACGATATTCGTCGTGGTGGTGATATTGTTTTATTCCTCTTACTGTAGGCTGTTATATCCATTTTCTGCTGAGCACTTGAATTTTATTAGAACATGCTCGGACTATCAGTACACAATAAAGATAATAATAATAATAATAATAATAATAAACAGCACATGTGGAATGTAAAAACAAAGGTGATACCAGTAATAATAGGGGCGGCTGGGACTATTTGAAAGTCATTTAGAAAATACCTGAGCTACAGACCAGGAAAACATGAAGTCAAGGAACTCCAGAAAGCAGTCATATTGGGCACTGCACACATACATCGGAAAGTACTTATGTAAAAGTACAATAATTTGAACACTGAAACTAAAGATACAAACACCACGAATAGTAACAACAGAATAGCTGTAACACTGTATTCCCTAGGGACATAGTTTGTCTCAGGAATATAAGTATAAATACCCTGCATAAAGGAGATGATAATGATGATGATAATAATAATAAGAATCAGTCATACACCCAGTCCAACAGAGTGGCCGAGCGGACGAAGATGTGAACACTAATTTGATGGTTTTGACTCATTCGGGGCAGGGGTGTATTTTTCAAGTTTTTCCAATAAACATAAGGGGTGTACCAGGAGATACCTGCCATACTACAGATTAAAGTTTCTTGGGTTAAATGACGTCGATGGATCCAGAAGTTGAACTGTGAAGGCGAAAATGACGAGATAACATTTAAAGAATCCCAGACACAAATGCATGGTACAGAAAATATATATTCAAAAGAGGGCATTTGTGTTTTCCTTACTTTGAACATTTGTAAATAGCATGCACTAAACATACGAGGGGATCAAAGACATTAACTGGGCTAGAGAATGTTATTTACCACATATTATTCTGTCACACAAAGTCCATTATTATCACTTTAATTTTACAAGAAAATTTCAAACCTGAACGTGCGATACATGAAAACATTACCTCTGACTCGCTGTCCTTAAATATTACATATATCTTTGTAAAATATGGCATATGAACTAATACATGTTTAAAAAGGCAAAATTTAATATTTTCGGACAAGGTTTAGGCCTTTCATGGAATTAGATACTGGATTATTTTTCTAAAATCCCCCAAGAGAATTCAAGATTCATTAAAATCTGACAAGAAAAACGTGTACCTTACATGAAGACCTATGTAAACCGATGATAATATCTCACTGAATCTTCTTAAAATGATAAAATATTCAGACGAAATTTGTACAGAAAATCAAAACACGTATTTTATGGTCAATAACTTTTTTTTCTGTTTCTTGCCGTCTATGTGATAATGTGGAAAGACATGGTAGAGCCAGACAGGTCGCAGATGACAATATACTACGGCCCAGCGCATTTCATGCTGGATAACTAAGGCTACAGACACGCAACCTGAATATGTAACATTTATTGCTTTTCCACGGCAACAATGGTTACGCGAACGCTCCTCACTGTTACGTTTATACGTACTCTGCCAGCCTTGTTAATTCATTACATGACAATAACGCTGGGCACAGTCTAGTACCTCTAATACGTTTGGTAAGTACCTCTTTCCAAAAGTCGTCCGTCCAATGCATCGGAGCACACTTCCGTTATTCATGCTGAAGTCAAGTGTTCACATATTCGTTTCCGACCATTAGCAATGACTACAATATTAAGAGCAATATAAATTACATAGCGTTTTAAAACCGCTCACTTGAACGTGTGAATGGAGAGAATTTTCGAAACGTCCTTTTTGCAATAACATAAACCAGACAACGTGTAATGTATGATAAAATACTGTCGTAATAATGCAAGGACGGCGATGAAGTACGCCTTCTAATTTACGTCATGAATTCCCCATCTTTGCAGGAGTTCGTAATTATCCGAGTTTTAGAAGAGCCATGAAGCGCCGTAACTTGGAGATGAGGTAGTATATTATCCAAAATAGCTTCCCTCTGATCTGCTCTCGCACGGAGTGTTTCATATCAGACCCTACGCAGGCAAGACGCTGTCTATGAAATCAACAAAGCGCGGAAAGCATGTCTGTTTTGAGACTATGAAGTCAGTGATGAAGATGTGTTCCTTGCTTTGAATGTGAAGTTACCTTGATCAAATACCCGTAGTCTGTGATCCGCGCAACAAAACTGTGTTACTAGCTAAACAACTTATTAGAAATTTTTTGGCTGATACTGCTATTCTGATAGATATGTGCTCTTCTGTATTACATCAGTCTCTCTCGGCAAAAGCCGGACGAGCACTTCCAAATAGGCCACAATGATATTCCCTCTCCTAATCATCTTATCGACTTTTTCAAACGTAAGAGAAATGCGCAGCTAGTAATTAGAGGAATAACATTTATTTATTATGGCAGAGCAACCAAATTCTGACTCCTTTACACATACCAACCAGTTAATGCTGTTTCGAGGGACAGTCACTCCGTTTTACTAGGATTAGGAAAAACATAAAATATGTCGTCGAAAGAAAGAGGCATTTAATGTTAAGTCACGTGGTGCACTTGGTAACCATTGTGCTGTAAAGGCTTAAATAATATAATAAAATCTACTCTACACTACACATTTATTGTACGTTGTACACAAAATAGTAATAGATCTGCTGTTATGTTTAACCAACAAATGCACAAAGTGTTGTGACGTTTTCCATTCCGCACTTTCTAGTGTATTAATCACTTTTTCAATATTCCAAACAAATGCACAGTATATATCTGCTACAGCTGACAGTTGTGAGCAAGTATAAGATACTCTCTCTGAGGATGATGAACAACACACAGAAAAGTATAGAACAGATTTGGTAATAAATATATGTAGAAAATATACAATATGCATTTGGTCGAAATAATGACAAGGAGATTAATAAATGTACAAAATATTTATTAACATATTTATTTCATAGAACTCCAATATGTTTCGATACTTAAGTATCATCATCAGGGAGCTGTTAGTGTGCTAAGTTACAAGCCAATGTGTTGTTCACACATAATACAAATCTACAAAATACACGATACACGCTGTATCAAGATAGCAGTTCTTACACACTTTCAGCCACTCTTATGATTAACGTCAAGGTACCATTTCGAACACGAAAATAAAATTTATTTAAAAACTTCAAAATATTCATTTAAATTTTTTATATCAATTTCTAACAATCCTGCCTGCTGTGTGTTATTACCAAACAATCCTGCCTGCTGTGTGTTATTACCAAACAATCCTGCCTGCTGTGTGTTATTACCAAACAATCCTGCCTGCTGTGTGTTATTACCAAAC
>Ga0123354_10001750_pt1 | contig 27287 bp, 22 predicted proteins | sample TergutLab28metaG_2_FD_97872 | JGI IMG/M metagenome (GOLD analysis project Ga0123354, IMG submission 97872) | Labiotermes labralis P4 segment gut microbial communities from Petit-Saut dam, French Guiana - Lab288 P4 | ecosystem: Host-associated > Arthropoda: Insects > Digestive system > Gut ... | reverse complement strand
ACATTAATCACTTTCCTAACCCTCTTTCTAAAAGCACTCGTTTTACAAGGAAGAGTCCCTAAGATTTCTGCAGGTAGTCGGTTCCAGAGTCGGATGGTCCTATTCACAAAGGAGAATTTCCCGTCTACGCAGTTTCCTTGCCACTGTTCAAGCTGCGTACTAAGTTCAACTTCTGCGTGCAGGTGCTGTCGCCTCACAAATTTCAGATAACCAACGATGAATATCTGACGGTGTAACGACTTCCTTCCACAGGAACCATGTGGCCCATTTGAGTCCATGATAATAGCCTTCCACTGTATGACTCGTGACCTTCAGCTTCGACCAGTATACTTGGTAACGACGGAGCTCTTTTCTTCTCAGGCATCCACGACTAGGGCCATTTGGCTGTGGAATGATGCACTAAGACTTCACTGTCGGATCGCTGTTCGAGCGATCACAAAGCTTGTTATATGCCGAAAAAGCAACCTCTGTCCGAATCAGCTCCGAACGCCCTTCGTGCATTCCATCGCTCGTCTTCAACCTTTATTGCAGTTAGGAAACTTAGAAATTGGTCTCGACGCTCAAAAATTACGTTCGTGGCTATGTGACGAGCATTTTAACCGCGAATCATTTTTGTGGTTAGAACTTATTCTTGATGTTCAGGAAGTGCCAGGTTCGATTGTTTATTTTGAGACTGATTTCCTGACTGAGGGTCTTCAATCTCGTCCTACTCTTTCTAGGAAAGTACTAGGATTATGCCTGAAAATAGCGTCGACCCTGCTCTTCAGATCCATGCAATTGTAACAGTTCACAATAGGCTTGTATCGTGTAGTTTTACAGAGGAAGAACACGAGGGATTCTCATTAAGAGCTTGCATTTCAAAGGACGTACTGTTCATCTCTTCACTTTGCGACTGTCGGTATTAATATACACGTGTAATTAAAGTGACTACGTGAACCAGAGGAGTTATTCAACTCTTCCAGAAATTCTGCACTTTTTGTGCATTCGAAAGTTTCATTTGCTCACATCCTGAGCAATTTGAATCCACTCCACATTGTTTCATACTAAATCTCGCAAGTTCTTTCTCGCCTCTGAGATTTTGTCTGAAATGCTGTAATCAGTATGATTATCTTACGTCGCCTGTAAATAATAACGCTAGTATTTTTAGTGAGGGGCACGCGGTGGCGAACTTGATTGAGGCACAGCGCTACAAGCCGGAAGGTCGCGGGTTTGATTTCCGATGGTGCCATTGGAATTTTTCATTGACGTAATACTTCCGGTCACATTATGGATCTGGGGCCGAATCATGCTCTAGCAGACCATCTTTTATTTCGTTAGAGGGAGGGAAGTAAAGGCGGCCGGTACGTAGGGCTGACAACCTTGTCACCTTCATGTGCTTATTGTCTCGAAATCTAGGGGCCTTAGCTTCCTGGAACCCCCTGGGCTTGTAAGGGGTTGCTTTACCTTTAGCTTTCTTTAGTGTAATTTCCCAATTTAAAATCCTATAATTTGTTTTCCGCATTATATATATACCCTTTTATCACGTGTCACGCAGAACGCATGCAGACGAACTGGTTGATACCATAAATTCTGCTGCTAATTTCTATTATTACAGTCACTGACAGACCTGAACTAAACGTGAGCTTGTACTAATACATACGATATTTGAACACCTGAACAAACGTATGCATGACACAGAATTTGAGTTCACATGCGGGTCGTCCTTTAACAAGGGGGAACAAAGTTATTCAGAAATATAGGAGCTACCTGAAATTCTAGGTGCTAGAAGTTTGACATGTAGCAAGGTTTTGTACTCTGGACACAAAAATATTTGTCGCCATCGCAGAAAATTTAGTCGCGACTGCGACCTAGTTTCTGGAAAAATGTGGACCCCTGATACGAGGCAATTTTTAGTTTATTATCATAAGACATTAATTATCATGTTTTATAACTGTTGCCTATTGACGACTGCCAATAATATTTTTCGTATGAAAACTCGCAATAGTCGCAAGTTTTGATAAATAACTTACCGAAATTTCTCTGACGTGCCTTAGAAACTTTGTAGAGAACTCGTTATTCAGACACAGTAACATTGTACTGAAAATAAAAACATTTTAGTAAAAAAATTGGAAAAAAATCATCTTCTCTATATACTGTTTCATAAGCAGCCATAAAGCTTCCATGTTTTCCTGGCAGTTCACCAACGACCACAACAATCCCTATGCACTCATTCGTCATTTAAGGGTCTAAACCCCTGACACTAAACCTCTCTTAATGTAAAAGACCGTAGTCTCATCACCTTCCCCTTTATAATGATCACTTTATTTTCTCCACCATCGCTTTTCTGTTCGGTTCTGTTTCTCATACCCTCAGTTCCGACCCGCACATTTCATGTAACTTTCTGATTGATCCATTTTTCCCACTTATTAACCCCGTCTCCAGAAATGTATGGGTCTTTAAAGGGGTATTTACTGTTAGCTGAAGAATAAAAGACCAACTTGATGTCACTTGCTATTTTATTTCACTTCTTATGTGCTCAACATGTTTCGGACATTAATATATCCATCATCACGAGCTTGCTACTATGCTGCTGAATTACCACATTGGTCGTTTTGTTCTTGGTTCGATGTGTGTTACTACATATGTTGCCCTTATGGTATGGTGGAAGCATATCTTATTACGTGTATGTGGATCTGGATTGTCTGCTGTGTGCTCATCAGTGCTGTCCTTTAGTATGTACAAGGAACTCCCTGAGGATGGTTATATATGATAACCGAAACATGTAGGAATGATTAATGGTTTTAGTGTGTTATATTTTAGTGTTTTAAAATATCAACATAATTTAAACAATCATATAAGTGCATAAGTTGGTTATAATAAAGTGAATGTAGTTATTCTACATTGAGGTTAGACAGCACGCATCACCGAAACGTCGGAAATTAAGCTTAAATATGAACGTTGGCTTCACTCAAAACGGTACCCGGATTACTCATTCTTAATAGTGACAGCATTATTGCATTTTAATCGAGGAATGTAATGGATAAAAGAAAAGTGTATGTTACTTAAAATGCAGAGTGACACTGTTGAATTCCCGTGCTTAACCCAACACATTCTGCCTCCATTTGAACGTCCATTTGCATTAAGGCACTGTGACAAGCTCTTCTCCGCATTTAACTATAATGGTTTTAGAGGCAGATAAGGGCGTTTAGTGTAGCTACGCGGAACACAAGTAGAAATTTACTAAATTCTCGAAAATAACGCCCACCCCCCTCCCCTCATGTAATCATAAAGTATATTCCTAAACGATATTTAAAATTTTTTAGCACGCATTAGGGAATTACAAGGATAAATCCAGTGTATTGCAATAATCAACATTCGTTAGTTATTATAAAAATATATGTTTGCATTTATATAGTAAATTAGCGAAAAAGACATTTAGGAATGCAATATTTAATGTGCTTTAACATTTAATATTCCTTATGTCCTTAAAATATCGAGTGGGTGTTTGCGTAATGTGTTGTATTCATTTACTTTTCATTGGTTGTTATTTCCTTCTTCTCTCTGCATTTTTGTGTTATTAACATAGGCAGGATTTTCATGTCCCCGAAAGAGAAGCAAATTACGCCGGAGCCTGTTTCAGTGTCGCCTAGCAGCGCTACTGTCTCTCTGATCCTGCCTTCTACTGCCGTTAAAGGAAAACTTCAAACTCCTCCTCTACTTGAGATATAAATACAACGCGTGAACGTTTAAGCTGGGACTAGTGCTCAAGTACTGTGACCGTGCCTCCGATATTGACATTACTCAAGGTCTCAGCTTCACGTTCTAATTGTTCCTTACTTAATAATGAGTCGCTTCACAAGTGAAAGCCGACGATGCGTTGTACTGAAATGTAAGTGGCAGCCTCTGCAATCATTTGACGGAACGAATCCTCTGATCCAGCCAGAACATCCTTATTAGCTGGCTGTTGTTTCGTCGCTCGCTTGGAGCGGAGGAAGTTAAGTAGTGTATTTGACTGTACGAAAGTGTAAATTAGGAGAGAACTGCGCTCTCCTGGACTATTACACAATGAGCAGTAGTGATTCCTTAACGAACATTTCGGGAGAACCTACTGGTCCGGTCTTCAAGGGTCAAGAATCTCACTTACTTCGCGGCGGAAACTTCAAATCACGCAAGCATAAATCACGTAGTGTTGACTAAACAGTTTTTTAATTTACCTATCATTATTCGGATCATTGACATCAAGGACTGTGATTTTGGCTTTGCCTTCAGCACACTTCGCGGATAGGGAAATTGAAGACACGGTTTTGGTTGGAAACTTGAATGGAGGCATCACGGTGTGCTTTGATACGTATTATGATACTAATAATGTACGTCAGCACAACTGTTTTTATTACACAAAGTAGCTACATAGGCTACATGTTTCGACTATTGAACATTCATCTTCAGGCCTATTACTTACAGGTTAAGTCACAGGATGCTGTGCACACATCGGGATCCTAGCGTGTTTACATCAGTGAAATACTCAAGCCAGATCATTTGTCATTAAAAATGTATTTTAACCACTTAGTTACACATTTCGCACATTTACTTTCCTAGGCAAATGATCTGGCCTGAGTATTTCACTGATGTAAACACACTAGGATCCCGATGTGTGCACAGCATCCTGTGACTTAATCTATAAAGAATAGGCCTGAAGATGACTGTTCAATAGTCGAAACATGTAGCCTATGTAATTACTTTGTGTAATAAAAAACAGTTGTGCTGACGTACACTATTAATATAATAATTTGTTTGGAAAGCTTTGTGCGGACGGAGGATTTCAATAAATGTGAAGACAATATCAAAAGTTAGGTTACAGAAACATATTTACAATGATTAATTTTATAGGATTGGCTCTCGGTACGTTTCAGTAGAGTGCACTTCTGTGTAAATATACTGGGGAGTTTTGGTTCCCTAGCGGACTAGATCTTGGCAAAATGACTGTTTTTTAAATGAAAGATTATGAACTGCTTATCAAGAGATTACCTAGCGAGATTGTCAAAGATTTCTACTTAAATACGAAAAAGATGATTACTTTGCTAAATAACGACTTAAAGGATATTGGTTAGTATGTGCACCACCAAGTGTAACGCTACGCGCCCAGAATGGATGAAGTGTGTTGCTTTTGATTCGTACTGTTACCAGCCTTTATTTTCCTATACAACATACACCGATTATTCTTTCTAATGGAAGTCCACTGTTTTCTCTGTTAGGTACAAAAAAGAACTTTGTATAAGATGCAGGTTAACGTTAGTGTTAAAAGCATTAATTTCTTATCATAAACATTTAAATTTGTACTGTGTATTAACAGCATAATTTAGTGCTACAAAATATGCCTTATTGTGTACAGTGTCATTCAAAACGCCAAATTTTATTATTGTTTCCGTGTCCATTAGCATCATTCCGTAGTCCTTCTTGTGAGAGATCCATAGCCTCTTCGAAAGCGAATTCTCCACAGAGTGCTGTCTAGTGCTTTCTGTATCAAATTCCAATACCCTCTCGTCTCATCAAGTAGCTGCTTATGTCTTCTTCCCCATATCCCCGTCTCTTCTATCCGTCCCTCTACCTTTCCTTCAGCAGCGTGTTTTAGATGGCAGTTCCTACGCAACACGTGACCCAACCAGTTAGGCTTCTTTCTGTTTATTGTATGCAGGATATTTCTGTCCTTCTTGATGCTACGTAACACTTCTTCATTTCTAAAACGTTCGGTCCAAATGATCTTCTCAATTCTTCACCAGCATCATATTTCAAAACTTTTCAAACATTTCTGACCTGTTTTCCGAAATGTCCAAGTGTCAGCACCGTAGAAAGAAAGCTATGTTCCAAATGTAGCACTTTACTAGTTTCTTTCTGAAATTTAAGTCCAGTTGGCTGGTAAAAATATTCTACCTCTTGCTTAATGCTGCGTTCTCAATGGCAGTTATGGAATTGCCATTTTATCCAAACACAAAACTTGCCATTAAAAAAGCATGATATTTTCAGTATTAATTACTCACTCCATTAAAGGACGATATTTCCCGCACAAATCAGAGTGCACAGGGCTGAAACAAAGGGGCTTTTGTGTCTTTAAAATGGAGAACCCTGTTCGACGTCAGCTAGTTTAATGGCACAGCCGTACTACATCAAAGGTATACACACATTACTGCATTTATAAAGCAGGTTTTTCGTGGAAAGTGAGTTACGGCACTCCGCTTATATCTTCATTCCGTATTTATTTATTTAAGTACGTCATCATGTGCCAAGATTATATCCCCTTAACTAATAGAATTATGTGTAACTGAAACAATAAATGGAAAGGTTGTGAGGTCAAGCGCTTGGCTGGTAGGACTACTATAAACGGCGAAGTTCCTGAGGATGACAATGTGGTGTCTCTGGAAACTTGGGCCTCCCGAATATGACTTACATCGAGATTGCGATTTTTAAGTGTATCTGTGTTTAAGGAAATACTGATTGTCGTCGCTGTGTTTTAATGATTTGAAAGTGCGATGACGCCGTATCGCGTGGTAATCGAAGAAACGTAGTGATCCGATTACATATTGAGCCAGTGTCATATCGTAGAACAACGGAATGATCAGCTATTCCGCTGCGCATACTTTAAAAAGTACATGTAGAAAAGTTGTTGATCTCAGAAGAAGTAGTCCCTGAGGGCTGAAATATAGAGTGGTGTATAGTGTGAATAGTGTTAATGGATATGATTCATTCGTAGTATTTTTACGTAAAATAAACGGCTATAGACAAGATAAAGTTCTCAGAAGGAATTATTTTGAAGAAGGAATTATTTTGAAAATGTGAAGATGAGTGAACTCACAATATGTTGCTTCCTTTATCTGTTTCATTTATGTTGAAGGTAGCAGAAACAATGAAACAACAACAACAACAGCAACAACAAATAATAATAATAATAATAATAATATTTGTGTCATGTGGTTGAGACTTTCGGTATGCTACGCGGCGTAGGTTGGTACATGGTTCCCGACGTTTCGGGACAGTCTATCGGTCTCGTTCTCATAGGTTAATCCGTCCAACGTGAATCTTCTTGGACCACTTGACCCATGAAGGTGGGACAGATAGGCTCTGCCAAAACGTCGATAACCAACTACCATAAAGGCTGTAATAATACATACCGATGTCTTCTGGTAAATCATCTCTGAAGATTTTCACCGTTGTGCATTTTGTACACGAAGAGTAAAATTGCCTTCCGAGTTTTATTACATATTTTCTTATTAAATACGGGAATAGTCACAGTAATTAGTGGAGTATTCTGTACCTACGCAACGATGAATCACAACGCAGTTACCGGCTCATTCAACTTCGTCTTTCAGAAGGACTGTGGGCTCTCATACAACGATCGCTGCTGCGCGAGGGAAATCTTCGTCCAAACATTACCGCTCGCTGTGGCACGTACTTCCCCGTACTATGATTAAATGTAATCCACTTTTCGTTGTAGTTTTCTCTTCAGAGTGTGCAGTGGTTTTGTGTGGGGTTACACATGTTTCTCTTCTTACAAAACATTTTTATGTCTCTCTTCGGAACTTCTTGTGACATTGTTACATGTTACAAGCAAAACTACTTCGTGAAGTTGTAAATCAGTCCTGTTGTGTGTTTGTTACACGTTCTTTACGTGAAGTGCATACAGTGGGAGCATAACAGAGAGTCTTATTTTTCCCTCTCTTGCTCTTATATTTCATCTTTGTCACTATTTAACGGATTTCGACGAATTTAGGGTTCTGGTGTTCTGAACTGATAGTTACGAAAGTACTTACAAAACTGTATTCGAACATTCGGAAGAAACAACCATATATTGGAGACGTGGGTGTGGGTTGAAGAGTGGTAAAATGATGCGTTCCGAGAAAATAGGGTTTGAATTTGTGGTCTAGATATGTCTTGATTTGAGTAGGGCTAAGCGGAGCGCCTTGTGTTTACAGCAGTAAACCTTCGGGTGCCACATGCAGGTCGGAGGTTTTCTTTTGGTAACCTTAGAAAGGCCATATGATAAGTGGGTCCCTGTCACCACGGCATGGCGCGTCCACAGGTTGCGGATGCAGGAACGGCCTCTGATGTGGAGGGTAGCTGCGAATATATTGAATGAGCATTCGCGGACGGGCGACAAGGATGGTCCTCAAGCTTGGGGGTTGGGCGAGGTGCTAACAGTTCCTCCCTGTTAAAAAGTATTTTATTACGAAATATTCACAGACAAAGCCGCGCACATGGACTGATATTTTGGTACGATCTAGGCAATGGAAAAAAGACACGAGATTTGGTACTCGAAATATTAGGAATCTGTATAGGGCAGGTTCACTTACGTCAGCAGCCATGGAATTGGCTAGATATAAATTAGATTTAGTGAGTGTGCAGGAGTTCAGGTGGGACAGAGAGGGCACAGAAAGAGCAAGGGATTATTATTTTTTCTATGGAAAAGAAAATGAAAATCATCAGTTGGGATCAGGAATCTTTGTACACCACAGAATAGTATCAATAATTAAGACAGTAGAGTTTTTTTAGCGATAGGGTGTCAATTATAGTTCTGAGAGGTCGCTGGTGTAATATCATTGTTCTAAATATGCATGCACCAAGCGAGGAGAAAAGTGATGATTCAAAAGACAGCTTTGACTATGAATTAGAGGAGGGTTTTGATTGTTTTCCTCATTCGATTAGGAGATTTTAATGCAAAAGGGGAGAGAGAGAATGTTTACAAACCGACAATTGGGAATGAGAGTCTACATCAGGCTAGTAATGATAATGGTGTTAGAATTGTAAACTTTGCCGCATAAAAAATTTAGTTGTTAAGATCACGATGTTCCCACACCGAAACATTCATAAGTACACCTGAACCTCTCCTGATGGGAAGACTCACAACCAGACTGATCACATATTGATAGATAGGAGATGGCAGTCGAGCATACTATATATGCAAAACTTCATGGGAGCTGACTGTGACACTGATCACTATCTGGTGGTCGCAAAAGTTAGGGAAATATTGGCAGTAAGTAAACAAGCAGTACAGAGGTTTGATGGGGAAAGATTTAATCTTAGGAAGCTAAATGACCTGGAGGTTAAGGATCAGTATCAGATTGAGATTACAAACAGGTTTACAGCTTTGGAGAACTTACGTGATGACGAGGACATAAATAGGACTTGGAAGAACATTAAATAGAACATCAAAACCTCAGCTAAAACGAGTCTAGGTGTGCAAGAATTGAAGCGGCATAAACCATGGTTTGATGATGAATGTTTAGGTTTTTTAGATCAAGGAAAGCAGACTAAAATGCTTTCCATACATGATCCAAGGCAAAGCAATGTAGATAATCCGAACAATGTAAGACATGACGCTAGCAGACATTTCAGGAACAAAAGAAGGCATATCTGGAAGCTAAAATTGAGGAACTTGAAACTAACAGTAAGATAAAAAATATTAGGGACTTGCATAGGGGCATCAATGACTTTAAGATGGGTTACCAGCTTAGAACTAATATAGTGAAGGATGACAAAGGTGATTTGGTTTCAGAATCCCATCATATTTTGGCTAGTTAGAGGAACTATTTCTCCCAGCTTTTGAATATACATGGGGTTATGGATGTTAGGCAGACAGAAATACACACAACAGAACCACTAGTACCTAAGCCAAGTGCCTCTGGGGTTGAGCTGGCTATTGAAAATCTAAAAAGTCACAAATCACCAGGTGTTGATCAAAACCCAGCAGAACTGATTAGGGCCATGAGATCTATAAACTTATTGTCCGACGCAACAGGTCAACTACTGATCATATATTCCACATTCGTCAAATTCTTGAGAAAAAATGGGAATACAATGAAGCAGTGCATAAGTTCTTTATAAACTTCAAGAAAGCTTATGGTTCGGTTAGGAGGGAGGTCTTATATAAAATTCTCATTGAGTTGTTATCCCATGAAAATGGTAAGGCTAATAAAAATGTGTCTGACTGAAACATATAGCAGAGTCCGGGTAGGGAAGAACTTGTCCGACATGTTTCCTATTAGGAATGGTTTGAAACAAGGAGATGATCTGTCGCCATTGCTTTTCAACTTTGCTCTAGAGTACGCTCTTAGGAGGGTTCAGGTAATCCAGGATGGCTTGAAATTAAATGGTACACATCAGTTTCTGGTTTATGCCGACGATGTTAATATAATGGAAGGAAGCGTACGTACTGTAAAGAAAAGCGCAGAAGCTTTGGTACGAGCTAGTAAGGAGATTGGATTAAGAGTAAATGCTGATAAAACTAAGCACATGGTCATGTCTCGAGATCAAAATGCAGGACGAAGTCACGGTATGAAGACTGATAATAGTTCCTTTGAAAGGGTGGATTAGTTCAAATATTTGGTAACAATTTCAACATATCAAAATTCTATTCAGTAAGAAATTAAGCGCAGATTAAAGTCAGGGAATGCTTGTTATCGTTCGGTGCAGAATCTTTTGTCTTCTAGTTTGTTGTCCAAAAATTTAAAGATTCAGATATACAGAAATATAATTTTGCGAGTTCTTTTATATGGGTGTGAAACTTGGTCGCTGACATTGAGGGAGCAACGTAGGCTGAGGGTGTTTGAGAATAGGGTATTGAGGAGAATATTTTGGCCTAAGAGGGATGAGGGAACAGGGAATGGAGAAAACTACATAATGAGGAGTTTAATGATCTGTACTCCTCAACCAATATTGTGCGAGTGATAAAATAAAGAATAATGAGATAGGCTGGACTGGGCAAGTAGCACGTATGGGGAGGGGAGAGAAATGTACAGAGTTTTGGTGGGGAAACCTGAGCGAAAGAGACCACTGGGGAGACACAGGCGTAGATGGAAAGATAATATTAAGATGGATCTGCAGGAAGTTGGATGTGGGGGTATGGACTAGATCGAGCTGGCTCAGGACAGGGACAGGTGGCGGGCACTTGTAAATGCTGTAATGAACCTTCGGGTTCCACAAAATGCGGGGCATTTCGTGACTAGCTGCAAACCGGGTAGCTTCTGAAGAAGGACTCTGCACCATGGAGTGAGTAAGTAAGTAAGTGAGCTTTAGAAAGGGAATAATTTTCATACCCATTAAGTGCCATAAATAATGTTATAACGTCATAAATTCTAATCCTTCCCTCTTGGCTTATGAGGCTGGAACTACAATATTCTGGACTGAAGGGATGTGAATATTCTTCAAATTATTCTGCAGTTAACTTTTGGGGTTAAAGTCTTCTACGTTGTTAAGGCGGTGTCTGCTGTTAAATGGTAACTGCTGTGTCAGCTGGTAAGTGGTAACTGTGTACCCTTCAACACAAGGTAACATCCCAGAAGACCTTTCTGTTTAACGTCACCGCTCTGAGACCGTCAAATGCCGTTCTCTGACCGTGTTTGTGGTTGTAATCTTTATAGATACTGTCATATTTCGAAGTTCATTGAATGACTGTATATTATTAAATCTTGTCACTACTAGTTCCTTGCACATCCTTTTCTTTTCTGTTATTTTCAGACAATTATATCACTTGATACAATATCAAATTAGCGAATTAGAAAGTCGTTTAAACCCCCAAAGCCCAGTGGTTCCTTCGTGTACTTTCAAGTTTACCATTCAAAAATTCTGCTTTCTGTCGACACAGTGCTTTCATTTGTTTTCTCTGGCCCTCAGCTATTGTTTACCCACTCACTATTAACTTATTTATTTTTATAACCAAGACACAGTTGTTTTTCATTTTTAAAGGATTGTTAGTAAAGGTAACGGTAAAGTGGTACCGTTACAGACCCGGTGTGGCCCAGAGGGTGGGTAGAGGTATAGCTCTACTCTTACATGCCCACAACACTAGAAAGGGTTGAGTGGTCAGCAGTACGCCCCGTCCGCACTTTACTCCCGGGAAAGTCTCGGTACCTATTTTATAGTAGGCTGGGTGGGCCCCAGGTCCGGTCTGGATGGGCGGAAAATCTCGTCCCCACCGGGATTCTATCCCGGATCGTCCAGCCCGTAGTCAGTTGCTATACCGACTGAGCTACCCGACCTACAAAGGATTGTTAGTAAAAAAAAAATATTTAATGAACGAACACGTGCAAACGGAATAGATTAGAGTACTTTCCATGAACAAGTACTTTTTTTAAAATGTTACATTTACTAACTTAAAAATTTACAGCAGTTTCTAAGGGACATTTAGATATTTGAGATAAGTGCATTTGCGTTTATTTTAATGGTGACTATGAAGATGCCTGTCTTATGGGATGTGACGCAGTGTAGGGTGGTATGAATGTAAGTAACGGAACGTAACGGCCACACTATAAGGCGTCACATCCCAGAATACAGTCTAGTGTAACCACACGTAACACTGCAGCCTCTGTTTATCTGTTACAGCGTAACATTGAGTTTCCTGGTGTCACTATCCCATTTCGCTTCATTGTACGTTCGTCTGCCAGGCTGTGGTCCGAAACGTTCTGTTTCTAGGGGCTGTCTTCCGGAAGCAGTCTAACCAGGGCCTGTACGGTCCATTACTTGGATCGTTACCTTATGTTTGAAAGCGCTTACAGAGGAGTGAAATAAAAGGAGAGAGAGAGTTGCTGTTAGCAAGAGAGGAATTAAGTCTGACCTGATATAGATGAACATCACTCTCTCTGCCACAGCAGCAGCAGTAACATTACAAATAAGATTAATGTTATGCGTATTCGGTGCAACAGACTGATTATAGAGCATTCAGACCGACGAATTGCAGACTTAACCGTAAATATTTGTTATTTGTGGCGGTCCACCTACATGTTTCGGCCCATATAGACCATCTGAAGTTAGGTAATTGACAAAGGAATATATTCATGACAATTGCTGTCAAAGATGTGGATGTATCGAGTTAAAATACAATTTATCAATTAAAATATTTCTAGAGTGTATAAAATGGAAATTAATTACAGGAGTTTTACTTCTTCTTCTTCTTTTTTTTTCTTCTTCTTCTTCTTCTTCTTCTTCTTCTTCGATGGCACTCTAGTCCACTGCGGCCCATCGCCTCCTTAGTGGACTCTTCTTTTTTGGCCTCTCTTTCCACTTTGTAATTTTGCATTTATTAATACCTGTTTGTACGTAGTTCCACCATCTGTTTTTGGTCGTCCTCTTAGTCGACTTCCCTGAGGATTATTGTTAAATACTTGACTTGCTTTTCTTTTACTATCCATTCTATTGACACGACCAATCCAATTCAACCGATTTGTTCTGACAAACGACAGTTTATCTGAAACAGATATTTTACGTTTCTTGATAACTTGATGTTTAGTTGTAGATAGACATCTGTGTTTCTCCTGGCACCTTTATCCTAAGGGAGCTGTATCCCCGTGTTTTCGGTTGGTGTCCATGCCATTGTGGACCACTGAGTAGGGCAATTAGTTGGATGAAATACTGTATAAAATAACTTATTTGTGGTGATGGCGGAGTGGTAATGTACTTGTTGTGATAGTGGGCTCCATAAAAGCGAAAATGTCCTTTACATTCCGAGAGACTTGCTGGTTTTCAAGAGAGAACGTGCTGCCTGGCGTTACTTATAGGTGCTTTGATTTATGTGTGTATTTGTGAGAGACCTGAAGGTCTGGCGGTGGTAAATTGAATTTCGTGGTCTTCTGAGATGTGACGTCCTGCAGTTCATTAGATAGGTACCACAGTGTCTAAGGAACAGGCGACTTAATTGTAGAGGTAGAAATTTGAGGCCGCAGATTTCTCCGAAACGTCGGAAACATATGTTCATGTGCGTGTGTTTACAGACTACATTACGTTACGTATGAGTATGTTTGCATGTGGAAATGACAGCGTACAGAATAGAGGATATTTAATTACGTAAGTAATTACATACACTTTTGTGTGTATGTGTGTGCATTTATGTAGGTAAGCGTGCTTCTCTGTTCGTGTCTACGTAGCGTGTTTCGCTTTTAATGGTGTCGTGCAAGAAAGGTTAATATTATAAACCAACTGTAGCCAATGTCTGTCAGTTCATGTTATGACCTCCAGAGGCCTGTGAAAAAAATATATAGCTCAGTCACTTCATCCGTAGAAGCTAGTGCATTAAATTGCGTTTTCCTGCATTGTCACAGAGCAGCGAGTGGCCATCAAGTTTTGTTTCAACCTCTGGAAAACAGCTAGGCCAGAACTTGTGAAATATTTCAGATTGTCATCAGTATATGCAGCTGCGTGCCGTACGTTTGTCTTCGAAGAGTTTCAAGGACCCAGAAAGGGAAGTGAGGACCTTGAACATAATCGAAACAGCAGGTAGCCGTCCTGTGTTCTAAATCGGGAAACTGTTGAATATGTTAACTAAATGGTGACCAGGGACCATCGAATGACCTAACATCAATGGAGGATGAAATACATGTTGACAGGAGACGATTTGTCACATTCCTTGTCGAAGGAAAATAAAAAATTTTCTTCTTCTTTCTAGTGTGCGTGATTTTGTAGGCCGAGTCCCGGAACTTAATTTACCACGTAGGTAGGTGTAAATAATGTGTGTGTGTGTGTGTGTGTGTGTGTGTGTGTGTGCGTATAAAATAATAAAGAATGAAGGGACATAAAACTTCCGGCCACACCATAGCCCTGAGGTCGACTCAGCCTCTACCACACATGAGTACTTGTATCATTGCCTGTGGGGTAAAGGCGGCCGGTGCGTAAGGCTGACAATCTTACCATCTTCATTTGCCGATTTATTTAAATCTGGGAGCCACAACTTTCTGGAAAGCTCAGGGCCCGTCCAGACCTGTACAGGGATTGCTTTACGTTTTCATGTTATTGTTATTCAATCCTTGAAGAACTTTTGTATTTACATTCATTTTTCTTAAAGTTTTGTTTTTTTGGACTTGGTGGGTCTGCCTTGTGCGGCCGCGAAGTGACCGTGGGAGCTCTTCCTTTTGTTTCCCACAGTGAGAGACAGGGAACTTTCGTATGACTCCAGCAGTTTTGTAACTTGTCGAACTGAAAGTTAGTGACTGAACCACGGAATGTGGGATTCAGTAATAAATTATTCACTGTAAATGTATTATTCTCAGCAATGTCCTCAGTAATTGCGTATTCTCCTACTCATCTCAGGTAAAGTTAAAGTGATCCCGTTACAGGCCCGGTGTGGCCCAGATGTTGGGTAGATTTGTAACTCTATTCTTCCATGTCCGCGACACTAGAAGGGGGTGAGTGGTCAGCAGCACGCCCCGGCCGCACTTTACCCCCGGGAAAGATCCGGTACCCATTGTACAGGAGGCTGGGTGGGTCCCAGGGCCGGTCTGGATGGGTGGGAAATCTCGTTCCAACCGGGATTCGATCCCGGATCGTCTAGCCCGTAGTCACTCGCTGTACCGACTGAGCTACCCGACCCACACTCTTCTATCTAGTGGATCGAACTGAATTCTGCAGTCAGTCCTGGCTGCTATAAGTAAAGCTTTGTTTAACCCTTTAGCTGCTAATGTGGAGAATATGGTGATCTCTGAATAATGCTAGCAGATGGCAGATGGGATTTAACTCGGCCTTTAAAGGGTTAAATCAGTTCCTCTAAAATTTAAAGATAAAAACGATGTATTTTCGAATGATGAAATTTGGTCAAAGTGATCTGGACATGGAGCTGGCATGCGTGTAACAGATAGTTAGAAAATAGTAATGAGGAAGTGTCTGGATTGGATTACACTGGAAGCCTCATACTGAAAGAGTTGTTTGATATTCAAATGCTTCTATCGTATGTAATTGTGGTTAATTAAAATGGGATGAACGTGCGCATACTGGGGCCAAGTAGGGACCTTTTTGTTATTGTAAAACTACGATTTTAAAGAAGCTTAGTGGCATGATTTCATACCGCTCACGTAATCCTACATGATCAGCTGCCCCTGGCCGTCTGTATACCCCTAGAGCTGACAAAGAACTGCGGGATATGACATTATGACTAATTTTTAGGCGCGTACGCCAAATTTAAAAAAGCGTCTGTCGGTGTTCGCCTGCCCGACCGACCGACCGACCGCCCGCCCGCCCGCATCTTTATCCGCTTGGAACAACTCGGCTCCCGACGAAAGGCTTTTCGTGAAATTTGATATTTGGTTATTTTTCGAAAATCTGTTGCGCAAGGTAAAGTTTAATTAAAATACAAGACCAGCGGGTACTTTACATGAAGACCAATACACATTTTTGATCGTATTATCTCGCTCATTATTTCTTAGAATGGGAAACTTTGTAGACAAAAGTTGTAGAGAAATTCGAAACACATATTCGTGTTCAATAAATTTTTTCGAAAATTGTGACTTTTTTTTTAGATAATGTTTAAAAATATTGTAGATCCGGAAAGGCCACATAACAGTATGGCGCATGCGCATTTCATGCGCCATATGTCTGCTACAAACACACACACGGTAACACTTACTGCTTTTCCACTGCAATAATAGATGCACGAATTTTCTTCTGCGTTATATGTGCGTTTCCTGTCTTGTAACGATTTGTAATCTTTTAAACGAACTGCTAAGTCCAAGCCATAATGTACCCGATATACTCAAGGGGCGGGGGTCAAAGGGGCAGTATGTGGTCTCAGGGGCACATACCATACTGGTGTGTCTGTGCCATTGAAGCCTGAGAAATGCTACTTACTCCTGCCAAGTCCTATGCATTCATGTCCCCGCCATGCAATGGCGAGACGCGAGCCCCTGACGCGACAATTGGGAGAAACCAGCTAAGGGAGACAACCTCGACAGAAAATCCTAGGTCCTCCAAGGTAGCGGGGGTTGAGCACAAGCCCAGCAAACTCGTCTCGGAAAATTTGACATGCTGAAAATTCTCGGCAAAGGAATGAATGTCTGATAATAGGAAGACAACCTACACGAGTTAAACGGATAAGAAAGGACACGATTTATGTGGGGACTTGGAACATAATGACAATGTTGACCAGCTGAAAGGCCCAAGTATCGATGGGAAGATGATGTCAAGAATGATCTGAAGAAGATGAAGCTTATGAAGTGGGCAGAACTAGTACAGGACCGCCTTAAATGGAAGGATGTTGTCGAGAAGGCCAAGAGTCTATCAGAGTTGTAGCGCCATAGCAGAAGAAGATACTCAAGGGGAACATTCTGTCAGTGAGGGCTGTAGTAACACAAATCATATTAAGGGGTTTTTATCACTGTCTAAACGCTTGTGTATTGTTTTTAAAAAGGACACAACGATTTATCTCCATTTTAACTGATACAACTATCACAAGTTTCGACTTCATATTAAACGTGACGTTGGCTGACTATATATAACTAGCTGCATGACTCATGTGCCGTATCATTAAGCTAATAGTTTAAGAGCTAATAAATAATAACCCTCAGTTATGCAAGCCAAAGTTTTATTTCCGTGTTTACAAGAGATCACACATAGCTCTGCGTCCGGAGTTTAGATGACGCCTGGCCAAGGCTCACACTGTGTTTAAGATCCGCTTTAATATTATTCTGCCATTCACGTCTGAGTCTGCCAAGTGGACGCTGTTCTTTATGCCTTTCCGTCGAGATGCTGCGTGTATACCTCTTCACTTCCATGCATTTTACATACTCAGCCAATCTCATTCTTCTCACTTTGATCTTTCTGGCAGTAGGCGAGGACTAGGCTAACGTATCATGGAGCTCCTAATTACATTTTCTCCATTTTCGTGTTACTTCCTTACTTGTAGGTCCAAATGTACTTCTTAGCTCCGTTTCCACTAAAATCATAACATCTGTAAATGCACTCAGTGTTAATCACCGTTGCTCGCGCCGGAGTTACTACAAGTTTATTGGACCGTGCATCATTGTGATAACTGACGAATAAAAAACCAACTAGATGCCACTTATTATTTTATTGTACTTCTTATAGGCTCAACATGTTTCGGGCATCACTATGCCCACATCAGGAGCTCGCTGCAGCCCGGACACTACTCCAGCCTAACCGCACCTAACCTCCAACCTACAGCAAACCAAGAATGAAACGACCAATGTGGTAATCAACATTATAGTCGCGAGCTCCTGATGATGGGCATAGTAGTGCCCGAAACATGTTGAGCCTATAAGAAACACAATAAATTAATAAGTTACATCTAGTTGGTTTTTTATTCTTCAGCTCCTACCAGTCATTCTTGCCAACTTGCTTCGGTTTCAAGGGTCATTAACGAAGACACACATACAAAACTTGCAGCTGTAGGTTTGTCTAATAGACTAGTGATAAATTATCCTGTGTGAAATGCAGTGTCACTTATGAGAAGAAATTTTTGATGTTATGCTGACCGTGCATCTGAGCATAATCTTAGTAATTGACCAACTTAATGCACAAATTCTTGTTTTGTAATAAGTTTATTATATTCCTGTACACGTTTCGAGCACTATGTGTCCATCATCAGGAGGTCAAATTTGTATTATACAGCATCTGGTATCATCACACTCAGTAGATTGTCGTTCGGTGCACGGGACACCCACCTACTGAATGTGATGATACCATATGCTGTATAATACAATTTTGACCTCCTAATGATGGGCACATAGTGCTCGAAACGTGTACAGGATATAATAAACTTATTACAAAACAAGAATTTGTGCATTAAGTTGGTCATTTGCTAAGATTATGAGCAGAAGTTCAGAAGTAGGGCCTCTATTCTGTCACTATAATTGTGGTTCGAAGAGTGAAATTTCTGCCCCGAAATGAGGAGACTGTTCGCCCGGAAATGTTTTTTGAAAACACGGTTAGCGTATTTATGATACTGGATTGAAATTGAGCTACCAGTACGATATTGTTCGCTCGGGCTTGTAGTACGTGAATCCGACCTTTGAGTCTGTATGCGCACCACGACTGGTACTCTACAAACTTGTGAAACCGACCCCGTGTAATTTCTATTACTCAACCGTTCAGGCGTGTTGGGGCTTAACAGAAGAAAGCGCCGGACGGGAAACGTTTTTCTTCATCCCGCAAGATAAATGTTTTCAACCGACAATGAAGTAAATGAAATGGTTAGACAAATAGACTAAAAAACACAGTAATGCTTCGGACAAGTTTGTGTGGTTGTTCATTTGGCGTGCGGACCAATGCTTAATGTTGTGGTGTTGATACAAATTGGCGGCAAACCTGCTACTTATTTAGTAGCTTGTTCTTTGCGTGAAGTATATAAAAACATAAGAGCATGTTTGAGAGGACTTTCCCCGGCGCCATAGTGAATATTACAGCACTCTTGGTACTAGTATTTCTGTGTCACGGCATAGAGATAACCGTTGAAATTCAAGCGTGGTTGGTAAGAGATTTCCAGAAACTCTTTTTCACTCTTTTACTGCAGGCGAATCTGAAAATAATTTCGTCCACCTCAGTGACTCCAGTGTATATTTCTTAATTTTCGCACTCTCACTCACGGACTGATGACACGAATGTACAGAACGTCTTTCCTTTTGTTGCACGCGTTTCATCAGTGATAAAAATTAGGCTGTACAAAACTGCAGTGCCAGTAGGGATAGAACTAACGAGAATAGTGAAGTGCATGAGTGCGAAGTAGCCGTGAGTGCAATAAAGTAGTGGAATGATACGGAATCCTCTAACAGGACAAAAAAGGGAACAGTATTTATGAAAAATGAACCAGCGAGAGAGAGAGAGAGAGAGATGGAAGAGTGTGTGTACTTAAATATAAACAAATATATTTGCAATAGACCAAATTTAAGCAAGAAAAGAAAAACATGAAGGAAATTCAGTATATGTGAGTAAAGAAACAAAGAAAGGGGTAGAAAATGGCGAAAATAAGAGGGCTACTTACGCTAGATAACGGAAAGGAAATTGTATATAGTACAAACACAACTGTGTCACATAGGTGTATTTAATGGCTAAATGGACAACTACATGTTTCGGCCCGTACTGGCTATCTTCAGGTTGTCTTAAGAAAACTGGCTTAGGATCTTACTACGAGCGTATATGCATTGCGCGTGCGCAATGCATATATACGGGCCGAAACATGCAGTTATCCATTTAGCCATTAAATAAACCTATGTCACACAGTTGTGTTTGACTATATACAATTTCCAAGTTTCACACACACAACGGGGATGACACACTTCCTAGATTTAAACCCTCCCACGGTCTGGTGTATTCGTTACAATTTAGGATTTAAAAATTTTTGACAAAAGACTTACTTATATTCCGGACGACTGTGAATTTTGTGAACTTAATATGCAATAAATTTTCTTGCACTCCGGACCACTGTGTGTTTTGTTAAATACAGGGACCATAAGTGTTGTGATAAAAAAATAAACATTGTTATTTAAGAGGGATATCAATACATACATTAGAAGTCAACAATCCAAGAAAATGTACTCAGCTGTGAAAGGAGCGCTCTGAAAGTAGTATGTATCGGAAATATTTCAACAAAAACAGTTAATACAGGATTACAACGTACACATCAATGGACATGGGATCCAAGCACTTTTACACTTCCGTTCTTGCGACATGATAATGCAATAACATTCATAATCTATATATTATTAATCTCTTTGGTTTGTATAATTGGTGTGTAAGTGACATGTTGCCCTTCGTATGCGGCGATGACCGTAGGGATTAATACGGACGTCGCAAGTGATAGCAGTGCCCTATTTGAAACCGCTAAAACAAAAATGCTTGAGGAATTCTTATAATAAAACCAACTAGATGCACTAAATTCTCAAATTTATTTTTGGAATAAAAATCTATACGTTTCGGACATTTCCTCTGTCCATCATCAGGAGTTTTTCACTGTACACACAGCAATGGTATATGTCATACAGGTTTGTAGACAGTTTGCGAGGAGGATCAGCACGGAATTTGAGAAATTAGTGCATATAGTTGGTTTTATTTTAAGAATTTATCACGATGCGCGGTCACCTGAACTTCAAATGCTTGAGGAACTTTACACAAATCAGGAATTACTTGAATTATGCCACCATTTAGTAAGATTGGTAAGTATCTGTATACAGTTTTAATTTTTAGTTTACGCTGTGATTCATTGTTCATATTAGTCATTCTGTCGAGGGAATGTGCCCCTTTCGTCGGGTGAGTTTCCGGATAATGTAAAGCACACCCAAGAGATCAGCAATACTGTACTTTTTTCTTGCATTCTGGGATGGGATAAGAACAGCTTAGTGTTCGGAACTTTTGTACGTAACTTAGGTTCCTGCACATATTCTGTCACGTGTCGTGTAATTCAGTCTTTTATCAATATTATCCTTGCTTCATAGAGGGTATTCCGTCGTGGTTCATAAACTAAAGGATAAAGACAGTTATAGCCAGAATATCTATATTTTATTTTAAGAAAAGTATTTGCTTTTATAAAATGCTACATATTTCGACCCTTAAGTTTCATCATCAGGCGCGTATAAATGAAGAGACATCAAAATACCTCGAATTTCCAGTTAGGCTGTTGCACCTTAAGTGTCGAGCCATTCAGCATTTTATAAGAAATATTTTTATAATAAAGAGGAATTATGTTGAACAAAACCATCTTCATTATTTAATCATCCTCGCGTTTAAGGCTGTGACTTTTAAAAATTCTATTCCGCTAATGTTTCCAAATTTTTAACCGTTGTCTCCGAATATAGGTCTAGAAGTAGCGCTGTCCTAATCCACTTAGACATGGATGTAACGTGCAGGTCTGATAAAGTGAACGCTTCTATAATTGTAGCTATCTGCTTTAACATTTGCCTATTGGAGTGTAAACTAAATGCATAGAAAGACGACAGGTTTCCCATTTTCCTGTTACACTGCGGGCTCCTCTGTGTAAGTGGTGTTAATATAACAAACAGCATAATGACGCATTTCCCTGTATCAAGTTTCTTCCATTTTTCTCTGAGATGCTTCATATATTCTGAAAAATTACGAATGAATATCGAAGTCACAGTCTTTGTAAAGCACACACTTCTAGGGGCTCTAAAATTTTTACAATTTCTGTTTGATATCTCTGTTGCTCTTATTTTACGCAATGTTGTTAGCCACTCAGTTCTGGTACTTCACTGTACACTATGTTTTCCTCTTTTTCATCGTGATTTTCTACAATATTGTGTGGCGTTATCTTTGGAGAAAATTGCAGACCACTTTGTTTAAATTAACATGTCATAGAACAGGGATACATTTTTCACATAAATTCTGTTTGTGAATCCTTTTTTAAATCTTATCCGTAGGGACATTACATCAGAAGTGGACAAATGCCGGGTAATATGTCATCTGAGTAGCTACGAGTATATTTTGTACGGCGGTACCTAATATTTTTAGGTCCTCAATATGAAACTTGTTTCATGCCACCGTTCCGTCGTCTAGAAGTTTGAGATGGATCTAAAACTTCTACAAAATCTTTGCACCACTGATTACATTTTCTGACAAATCTGTCGCTAGTCACCTCCGGAACTCTAAACTTTGGTGTCCCAATTCACACATTGGCACGTATCAGTTCGGTGTAGTACGTAAGTTGTCAGTTCTTTCTAAGTTCAATGGGTTCGTTATGAATACCTCTCCAGTAACGAGAGAATATATGCCTCGTTTTAAAAATAATGGTGCAGGAGCTACCAATTCAATGCGTTGTTTAGAATTTGTGTTTGGTGGTGACAGAAGAATAAGCGAGGGATTGTTGCCTCCTCTTTCGGCAGGTCTGAACCCGTGAGATCGATTTTTAGGCGCTTTCACAAAATTTGGAAAAGCGACTATTAGCTGTCTCTTGTCTGTCTGTCTGTCTTTCTGCATGGAACAACTCGGCTCCCACTGGACGGATTTTCATGAAATTTGGAGTCTTTTTTTAAAATGTACCCAGAAAATTAAATTTTTATCAAAATGTGCCAAGAATAACGGGTATCGTACATGAAGACTTGTATACACTTATGATACCTCGTTGAATTCTTATGGAATGAGAAGTGGTTTAGAAAATTTAGAGAAAGACACGCGTTTTATGTTCAGTGAATTTTTCTTAGAATATCGTGCCATTTATGAGATAATGTGGAAAACCGTGATAGAGCTTGACAGGCCTCAGAACACAATAAAATACGGCTCCTGCTTTTTTTCATGCTGGAAACCTAAAGCTACAGCGTAATAAGTATTACGTTTCCACGGGAATAATTGTTACCCGATCGTGCCCCAGTTTTTTGTTTATACATAGTCCTACCATAAGTTATTTCCCAAATTTCACGTAGTCCGCAGCTGGAGACAGTGAGGCGTCAGGATTCAAAGGTTGGTTATTTTGGGGCTATTAACCCTTCAGGTACCTCTGTCAAGGCAGTTTGCTCACGTCTCTAGCAGTGTTGCCATGGAGTGGGGTTTCAAGGAAAACCGCGTGGCTGTGATTGCCCTTCACAAATGCAGAAAATCAGATTCTCAAATTTTCAAACTCTTGAAACGATTGAAAATGTCGCGAAATTTCGTCTATTGGGCAATTAAACGTTATAAGGAACTCTGGGGTGTTGAAGACAGGGCTCGGTCAGGACGCCTGAAAAGTGTGAGGGCTGAAGTCGCTATCAAAACGATACGGGAGCGGATTCGCTGAAATCCGCTCTGGAAGCAGAAGGTAATGTCCCGAGAGCTGAACCTCTCGACCCAATCAAGTCGTGCATCATCAGGGACGATCTACACATGACAGCGCACATCCGCTCAAAGGGACACCTCCTTATTCCTGCTTTGAAGGAAATCCGATGGACAAGAGCAGAGCATCTCCTCCAGTGGCAGGCTGAGAACGGGCACGAAAAGATCCTCTTCACGGATGAGAAATTTTTCACCATCGAGGAGCAGTATAACAACCAGCACAACAAGATTTATGCTCAAACGCCCCTTGAGGTGTATTATGAGAGTGCAGGGATGCCATCACCCTTCCTACGTCAAGTTTTGGTGGGAGGTGTCCCATCAGGGGGTGACATATCTTCATTTTTGCAAGAAAGGAGTGAAACTGGTGTACGAGTGTATCAAGAGGACATGCTACAAGGAGATGCGAAACAGCTTAACATGACCATCTTCAGTGGTCAGGAATGGGTCTTCCAGCAGGACTCACTTCCTGCCCAAAAGCCAAGACGACTCAGGAGTGGCTGCGGAGGAACTTTCTGGCCTTTATCAGCGCCGAGAATTGGCCCTCGGGGAGTCCAGACCTCACTCCCGGGACTATAAATTGTTGGGCTGTTTTGGGGGACATGGCTTGCCAAAAGCGTCACAACAACCTGGACAGTCTGAAGAGATCCCTCGTGAAAGCAGCGGCAGAGATCCCCTGGAGACGGTGCGTGCCGCGATAGCAGGGTGGCCGGAGTCTCAAGGCTTGGGTCGAGGCAGAGGACGGCCATTTTGAGTGGCATTATTATAAATAAAAACTTAAAACTATTGCTAATAAATTATTTGGCTCGAAAAGTGGATGTTCTGTTTCATTTTCCTTCTAGGTCACAATATACTTGGGACAGAACTTATGGCAGGACTGTGTACATACATTGCCAGCCATGTGCACTTTTGGGATATGTTGAAATGTAACGTCTGTAGTGCGAGTAGCTATACTCACACTGACTGAGATCTGAAGAAAATCATTCAGGATGAAGCGTCTTAAATTTCACAAGCCGAAATTCGAGGTGCACTAAACAATATTTTTATTAGGTCCGACTCTTTTCTCCGAGCTAAGGAAAACACTGTCGGTTCCTTATTAAAATGCGGCAAGTCATTAGCTAATGCTCAGGATAGGGAAAGGTGATGGGCACGTGTAGATTAAGGTAATGAACCTTAGGGTACCATAAAATGCGGGGAATTTCTTGACTAGTTGAGAATCGGTTAGCTTCTCAAGAAGGACGTAAGTACGTACGTAATGAGCTAATATTTGAATACAATACACTAAACTAGAAGGACTGGATCCTGACACACAGCCTAATGGACGAACGGTGAGCTTTACGTTCTCTGCCGTCATGTGAAACAGGCTGAGTGAATAGGGCCAATTGTCGGATAAAATAATGTCTCTGATTGTCCATTACTTCTCTTAACTTTGGCTGTTGCTAATGTATGACTATGACCACTTTCGTTTATAATCTCTGACTCTTCGTGCATTATAATTCTTCTCGGTACGCTGGACGTCACTCACAAAGCCGCGATTTTTCAGTTTTTTTTTATGAAATCCGAAAGTTACTTTTAATTTAGTTATCACGTGTTTACACTACTCCTACCCTACCTATCGGAATCCAGTGTATTCCTTTTTTCTTATTCATTTATAGGCAGGGAAATTAGGAAGGTCGATATTACGTAGATGCTATTACTGTCGAATCGTTAAGATAATTTGAAACTGACATTAAGTGCAGCAGTGAAGTAGAATTTACGGGGAAGTAAAAATGAAGGAAAGTAAAGAGACTGGAAAGGAGAAGAGATATATGAAGAAACGTGTGATAAAATGTAAGAGGAAGAAGCTCTGATTTGTGAGTGAAGGAAGCCCTAAAGTGAAATGAGACTGAAACTATGAAGTACGTGAGATGAACGATCTATAAAATAAAATGGGAGATAATGAAAGAAGGGGAGAAGAAGGATACATTATGAACAAAGAAACCAATTAATGTGCGAGAAAAGTTGAATGTTTCATGAGCGAACTTATGAATTAATAAGAGCGAAGGAATTGAACGCGTATTTCGATGGATCATGTACATTGTGGATTTTTGTAATGAATCATAAACCAACCCGCAACAGCTGATTGTGGTGTTCGGTAGCTCGACAGCATTGCACTTATGTGTATCTTCTTCTAGATTACGTGAACGCTGTAAGGCAGTTCGGTGCTGGACAAAGTCCTCATTCACTGTGCTTCTGCTCTTCGGTATGCATGCACACAGTGAGGTCTGTGAAATGTGATTGATACTGTAATTCCATTAGCAGAAGAATTAGGCCTCTTAGTGCATTACAATTTCCTGTCTGTCAAACAAGGATTTATAATAGATGACGTTCATAATCCAAGCTGGTTATGCTACAACATGGTGTCATGAATCGCACTAAGAAAGAGAGGAATAAAGTTTGGTAGCAAACTCTGATACAAAGTGGTTCTAAAATACATAATATAAGGAAATATTAAGATTGATGACCCTTTATATATTGTTGCTTACTTGAAGTGACCCATAGCCTCTCCGGACAATGAGTTCCACGTCTCAGGGTATGGCCCGAAACCTTTTGTCAAAAGTAATATCAACATTCTAGTCAGAATGCCCTAAATGCTTTACAATAACAACAATAATAATTTTCAAGAAGATTTTAATTTCGGGAACAAAATTACTTCACACATCAAATCACGTACTTGCTGGGGCAATTTGTGTTGTTGATCTGTCGCTAAGAGTGGACTTCCCCACTTCCAGGACTGGCTCAATATAGCTGAAAGAGCTGGGCTTTCTGTGAAGGTGCACTGGTTCTTTGAGTTATATTTTGAGATTGGATCATAGCTGTACGGTCGTGGAACTTCGTGAAAATCACAATTTGTAAACACAGTAAACGTGCAAGAACATTTCTTCTTCTGCTTCTGCTTTTCCTCCTCCTCGTCCTCCTCCTCCTCCAATCTTTTGGTTGTTTGGTTGGTTGGCAGCTTTCCATCTGGAATTGTTGCAAGCCATTCTTTTCATTGCTGTATAACTGTCAGCTGCTGTGTTTCTGGCGACTTGCTTTAAGTATTGTAGTCGAGGTCTTCTCACGGTCTTTTTTCCGGATATTGCTCCTTCAAGTATGTTTACTACAAACTCGTTATGCCTACTTATATCCCCTATCCATGAATGGCGTCTATTTTTTAAAATTCTTAAAAGTAGTCTTTCTTCTTTCGCCCTTTGAAAAACTTCATCATTCGTTATTCTATCCGTCCATTTTATTTTTAACATTATTTTTCAGTACCATATTTCAAATGCATTTGTAACCCTGTCTTCATTTTTTTTCCTAGGGCCCCTGTTTCTGATCCATAAAAAGCAACACTTCAAATACAACTTTTTATAAATTTCTTTTCCATTTCCAAAATAAGGTTATTCGAACAGAGTAGTTGCTTTTTGTTATTAAGCATAACTTTGGCTTCACTCAGTTATTTTACCAACCACTGCACTTATATAAATTTATAAAATTTACACCTTAAAACATTAAAATATTAAAAACGCTCCGACATATTTCGGTCCTAGGACCATCATCAGGGAGCTATATCGTCCTTGCTAAAGTTACACTATTAAAAGTCATATTAATTTCACTATTCCAGTTGGTTTTGTGGCAACACAACACAACGTGGCATGCTGCCACAAAACCAACTGGAATAGTGAAATTAATATGACTTTTAATAGTGTAACTTTAGCAAGGACGATATAGCTCCCTGATGATGGTCCTAGGACCGAAACATGTCGGAGCGTTTT
>Ga0123354_10001746_pt1 | contig 27304 bp, 17 predicted proteins | sample TergutLab28metaG_2_FD_97872 | JGI IMG/M metagenome (GOLD analysis project Ga0123354, IMG submission 97872) | Labiotermes labralis P4 segment gut microbial communities from Petit-Saut dam, French Guiana - Lab288 P4 | ecosystem: Host-associated > Arthropoda: Insects > Digestive system > Gut ... | reverse complement strand
GAATACATACATACATACATGCATAAATAAATGCATACATACATGCATACATACATTAATACATACACACATACATACATTAATACATACATACGTACACACATACATACATACACACATACATACATACATACATACATACGTACACACATACATACATACATACACACATACATACATACACACATACATACATACATACACACATACATACATACACACATACATACATACATACACACATACATACATACACACATACACATACATACATACATACATGCATACATACATACATACATACATACATACATACATACACACATACACACATACATACATACATACACACATACACATACATACATACTGACCTACTTACTTTTTTACGTACTTAAATATAAGCCTATATATACATGGAAACGTATACGCAAAGAGCCTATACGCAGGTGTAAAACAAAATAATCCAACAATAACACGTCATTATATCCGATTTTGCATCTCCAACGCACTACTTTCCAAACTGCTACTTCCATGCGGAAGTACTGTACCAGTCAACACTTTGCCATGCCATATTGGTCTCATTACGCACGGTAATTACATGCAAAACTCTCGTTTTCTCGTCAGGCCAACAAACACTTGTGTCTAATTGTACTAAATATATTCACATCGTTCAATACTTGTGAGGCTCATTGACGTCACAGAGAGCCCTTTACTTTACATTCGCGCAGGTAATCTGGACAATATTTTTCTGCAAATTTGCAGTATGACCTTACGGCCAGTGACAGTAAACAAGTTGTAAAAGCTACAGCTTAAGAAACACAATCTGCACACACAAAACACGACATCACATAACTTACTTGTCCATATTCACATATATATACCTGCGGTCCTAAGCAGGGTTAACAGACAATCATTATCGCGTGACTTTTCGGACATTATCGTTTTGACGGCGAGTCCACCACAAAGTTCAACACGTGTTCGTGAAACAAAGGTCGCTATCTGTTTTCAGCTTCAAATAATTCGCCGCAGTTCCAACTCTCTAACAGGAGATTTAAAATTATCATATCATCTATGTGTAGGTAGTTCAAACAGCCTCCTCTCAACCTCCAGCTCTGCATGTGCCTATCTCTCACCCTTAATGACGGCTAATAGTGCTGTTCTTCTCACTATGCACTGTTGAATATCCCCAGCAATGTCAGGGGACTAGTACAAAGTTCCATGTCCTCGTTTAGGTACTTCCTCCAATTCAGCTACTCCCAAATGTTTCCTGAACATGATTCTTACTTGAGTTTCGAACCCATTCCTTCGGACGTGCCCTGGTAACATCAGGTTTTTGCCAGTGCACTTCCACTATATTGCCCATGACTACAGTTTGCCTACTCTATTTATTACGATTTAAAGGGTTCTTGTCCTATCCATGCTGCTTAAAACACACAATCCTACATATATTCTCACTCCTTTTCTCCCCCACTCTGAGTTCTGCCTTTTTAACCTGGCTTTACCATTTGCATTTAATACAGGGTGAGAAGGTACCTACATCTCTCTGTTCAGTGGAATATGAGACAGTCAGCATCTTCCTGAGTGCTATTTCCTAGTTGATATGTGGCCACCTGCTGATCATAATCTCCTCTCTCCACCTTTACATTTCTGGGCATTTCAACAATATGTGGGATTCGCTCTCCTACCCCACGCATACAAGGCATCTATACCTTTCCGTACCAGCGCCCGCCCACGGCTCCTAAAGTTTCGGATGTATACATCATTCCCCTTAGCTCTGCGTTCTCAAAATATCATCAGCCTGCAAAAGGCAAAGTCTTAAGCTTAAGCCAAAGAAAATACAGTTCCAGTTTCCTGAAAGAACTTCAAGGTTGCGCAGACATGACAATGTTAGTTGTCAGTAAGTTTACATTTACCTTATTTTATATTCATGGGTCTGTGCATCGTGAATCAAATTACATAATTGTCCAAAAAGCTGCGACTCTATTCAGTTTTTATATGTCTGTAGACAGCTCTTCATGTTTCGTGTGTTGACACCCATCATCAGGAGCTCGTACAACTGTAATTACAGCTTCTGGCACTGGTCAACCGGGTCTACTACCATCCGTTCTTGTCGTTCAGTTCCAACTCAACGACAAGAGCGGATTGTAGTAAACCCGGTTGACCAGTGCCAGAAGCTGTAATTATAGTCGTACGAACGCCCGATGATGGGTGTCAATACCCGAAACATGTAGAGCTGTCTACAGATAAATAATAAACTGAATACAGTCGCATCTTTTAGGACAATTATTTAATTTAAATTAATTTACCTTATTTTAATCTTCAGCGTCATCAACTTTTAACACATTTCCACTGACTGGCTTTTTTAAAATTATCACGCAGAATTCACGTTCAAATATTCAGTTATTTATTATAAGTAAAATGTCCATTCTATTCTATTCGCAATTGATACACATTCCTAGTGGCCTGCCATAATATGAAACACGTATTGTGGTAAAAACACAAGCATGCAAAGAGATTATGAAGCCATATGGGAAAACGACATTTGGGAGAACTACGACGGAAGCCACGTCCGTGCGTAATAGGCTAGCATATGCTGTTCTGTTAGAAAATAGGTGTTCTAAATAATCAATAGTTTGTGAAAGAGGGCACCTGAGAATGACGTTAAGCTGCAGAGACATGTAGGGTGCAATGAATATTCTAGGGCGAACGTCTACAAATCTAATTTACATCCGAACTGAAGTTTGATATTAATATGTATAGCCTGTAAAACCCTACAGTAATATTGCGCTTCAAACGTAGCACGGATGGAAAGAGTCACAAGTAAATATCATTTAACTTAAGAAACCTCGTAAAATCCGACGTTTTGAGGAACAAAAACATGTAAGCATAACACGTTATATATTACATTAGAAGTCAAAGTAACAAAATGGGTAATAAATGTATATAATATAATTTAACCGTGTATTTTATGGCACTGGCATTCAAAGTTCAAATTTTGATGTTTTGCTGACCGCATATCTCAGTATATTTATCTTAGTAATTAACCAACTTGAGGCACAAATTTTTTTGTTTTACAGTACGTTTAATTTCATGCCTCTACATGTTTCGAACACATGTGCTCGAAACTTGTAAATGCATGAAATGAACTTATTGTAAAACAAAAAATTTTGTGCATGAAGTTGGCTAATTACTGAGATAAATTCAACTTTCAGTCTTGAAAGCCAATACCTTTCAAGTGTGTTGGAGAAATCACACAATATAGAAGAGAACTTGAGAATTACTCTGTACAAAGATAAGGAGGAATGGAGAAAGGGAGGGACTTGTCAGAAAATTGTCACAGTCTGCCTCATAGTGCCATTTCGACATTCGTCTTTAATAAATTACAAAATCAGCGTCACAGATGAGACAGGGCACAAGTTGCCCTGGACGATATTCGAACTGCCTTAGATGATTCATAAATAAATACAAAGTTAAATATATTCGCCTTCACGGCTGAAGTGGTTGATTTTATCGCTATAGTAAACATTCTTGATTTCAAACTTTCGCCGTGTTCTGAATGTTGTATGCTTTCTTCTGGGTAATTCCTCGCCTTTTGAACATTATATGCCAACGTTTCGGAATAGTCTGTCTGTTTCATCTCCATAGGTGGGTAGGTATGAATAATGAAGAATCAAACAATAACTAATTCTTCATACCTACCCGCCTATGAAAATGAAACAGACAGTGTGTTCCGAAACGTCGGCATATAAAATTCAGACGCCGGGGAATTATCCAAAAGAAAGCACACAATATGTAATAAACATGTACTTATATGTGGATAAAGAAAAAGTGTTCGACGGATTGAAGCATATGCAGAAGTTTTCTTGTGCTGTCATGACAATCGCTACAACGATTACAGCTGAGCAGACGGATAACACAACTGGTCTACAAATGAAATCCTGAACAGACTAATGTATCATAAAAATGTGTTTGCAATGCCACCGGGAAACCACATTCATCGATTTAGTAATATCTGGATATCAACCGTGTCCCTCGTATTCATCCATAAATAATTATCATGGAATTGGAAGGACATAAAAAATTATTTTGTTGGAATTTTAATACACATAGTATTCTGAAGTTTACCTTCTGCTTTATCGCCTTCGTTATATGAATTAACCATTCTATCATTGCCCAAACAAGTTGACCTGCATATTCTAATGTAATATTAAATTACATACTACAATCGTACAGTGCAATCGCCCTTTTTCAGAAAAGTAATAAATTATGCAACAACTGTTCAAACTCAGTGTGGTCAAGCTGAATGATTAAAAAGATTTAAATAATTCAAAATGAATGAAGTCTATTTTCGCTCACAATCTCCATATGTTTTGGATGGCAAATTTAGACAAACGAGATTGCCGTCTGGAGAGAACGACGGTTTTGTACAGCAGTAATTAACTCAGAGACCAACGGGAAGTGCAAAATAACAATACATGGGTTCTGGAGAAAACGTCTAACCAGAATTGGGGAAAATATGCCTATCACATATCCCCGCATTTTCTGAATTTAATTTAGTATTCCGAATTCAGTGATCCGCACGTAAATTCTATTTGTTCCTGAGGGAAAAGAACAAGTTTCTACAGAAGAGAAACCTGCTCACACCTGCTAAACAAACGCCAAACCTTGCGGTTATTGAATCCATTACTCTAATTGCCTAGCCTATAAAACTTAGCAGCGATCCACTGACGAGCATTTACTGTGGCGGACGAGAGGGCAATTAGGGGCTATTTTGTAAACGCCGGTTTAATTGGACACGAACCTTAAATGTTAGCGTCGGGAATTGGAATTCAGCACGAAGGATGTTCATATGGTTGAGTTATTCTGACTAATGTTACACTTTGATACTTGCTTTATTCAGCTATCAGTGCATGGCTTAAATTAGTACAAAACACGTGAATATGAAGTTACGAGGTGATAATCATAACATAAATTTAAAAATGATAAACTTATAATTAGTAAGTAAATTTAAATACAAATTAAAATAACTGCCTACATGCTGTTCCAAAATTAGATCACCACTTTTTGAACAGTAGGTCAGGAATGCAACAAGTCCAAATTCATAGGGTTCATTTATCAGTCCACCGATACTTCTGTGCAGAATGCCAAAGAGCCTGGAGGTCGATGGCCGCAGTTAAATTCCCTGTACGGCAGGGCGCTGTAATTCATCTCCAAGCACCGAGTGCATACAGAAGCACTATAGGGACTGCCAGATAGAGATAAGGAAGACGAAAGACAGCAAGGAAGACGACAGATATAAAATAGATATATTTTTTTACAACTGAGAACCAACATAATACATAAAATAAATATTGGTATAAACCAATTTATTTATTTGTCCTGCATGTTTCCACCCTACAGGATCTTCTCAATAAATAGCGGCAAATGTAGAAGGATTTACTGAAGTTATAAATAAATACAACCCAACCCCCCGCCCCAATTCAGATGAACTTTTTAAGAAATATTTAATAAAAATCGCCCATGTACGCCCTCTATGATGGCCGATTATCTCTGTACCAATTCTGCAATTGAATGTACAAAACCTAACTAAATGCAACGAGATTTTCATCGTCCTTGTCTCTATTAACTTACATTAATTAAAGCGCATCTGAACAGTTTTGGTGCAGCGTAATTGTATCAGGAATTACGTGTATACTGATTGCCACAGACAAGCCACAAAAATGTTTCATGCACACACTTTACTTTCTGTGCATCTCAGTTTTGCTTTTACTCACTTAGTGTCGTGTTAACATCCAACCACCAGATGAAACCTGTAGGAAAAGGTATGCAGTCAAACACAACTTAATCACTTAGGTGTATTTAATGAATGTGATGGAAACAACTACATGTTTCGGCCTGTATTGGCCATCAACCTGGTGATGGCCTATACAGGCCGAAACATGTAGTTATTTCCATCACAGTCATTAAATACACCTAAGTGATTAAGTTGTGTTTGACTACATACCTTTTCCTAGTTTCACACACACAACGGGGATGACACACTTCCTAGATGAAACCTGTGCTTGAATAATACAAAATTAATCAAACTGCGCAGTTATGTTCGCGTGTTTATTATTCAATACAAAGTTACAGGACCGGACGGAGTAGCTGCGTCTGTTGTACTGGGCGTGCTTACTGTGTAGGTCCTCATCTGGTCGAAATATACACTGCCCACACGGCAATGGTGCAATAATACAAAGTATTTTTTTTTAGTTCGTCCCGCAGTGAATGTTGGACAGGAAAAATATGTATTTTGCCGGCACGCCACCAAATATATCATCAAATGTTCTCGGTGTAACCAATTTCATAACCTCCCTCCCCCTTCCCCCTTCCCCCCCCCAAAAAAAAATTAAATTCGAAGACATAACATACAACACACAATTACAATTCTGCATGTATATATATGGCGGAACAGAAATTCTGGGAAGCATTTTGGAAAACATGTGTCAATGCTGCTCTTACATTACTGATATTGTGATGAGGCTGAGATCAGAAATTGCGACGTGGCATAGATTGGAATGGAATGAGGCTCAAACTGGCTCTTCCACAAAAATCAGTAGGTAAATACGCACTGTGTCTCACTTTGCAACATATTACTTACTCAAATAAAGATCAGATATGAAATTTACGCAGAACGTTATACAAAGTCACGTATAATTGGTTTCATGAGACAGAAGTGTAAATACTCGCGTGTACGTATCACATATCGAATGATGGGCTACCACCATGACAACCAGCTATGAATCAGAGTGTATCTTCAAGTATTGTAACAGCTGAATTCAAATATATTACTATTATTATTATCTGGCTGCTAACCACGTGTGCAAAGAAGTCGATATCTTAGGAAACGCATTACTTCTTTAAGACAAATTATGTGCTCATCCGTGACATTGTTATATCAACTGATGTATGTTTTTTCAGGGTTTGGAATTTTGTCGTAGTAATTTTTTACATAGCTTTTTCCTACCATATGGTTTTTTTTTGTTTTTTTGTTTTCGTGTTCTGTTTTGTGTAGCTGTATTGTTTTTGTGTTTTGTTTCTTTGTGCTGGATTTATAATAGACATATGTGTTAAGCCAACACATTGATAAATATCCACTGTATTCAATTGAATTGAATAAAATTGCATTATTTGTTGTAAACGTGTAGGTTGGTGTCGGCACGTCAAAACTTCTGATGCCTATTCACGGTATGCCTACCTTCTTCGTTATTCGCAGGTACACTGCATATATGACGATCGATCCTTCCCTCACTCAAAAATCCCAGGACACACAACGCTGTTGGACAGCAACTTGGGAGCAAGAACTACATGTATGAACACCCCAAGTGAAGAGATGGAATAATTTTGCGATTTTGTCGCAGGTTAAACTAACAAACAGTATGGTCGAATGCCTGCTTTTGTGAAGGTAGTTGAGTAACCTCCAGGCTCCATAACGTTATATTACTTGATCAGTCCCAAGAATATTCCGCACAATCGATTTAGCTAATCAGTTATTTAGTTAGGGGTAAAGATATTGTTTTACTTATGGGACAGACGGATGGAAATGCGATGCGCGGCTAATAGGCTCCTTTGAGGTCTATATATATATATATATATATATATATATATATATATATATATATATATATTTATTTATTTTATGACGCTGTAAATTGCTCCGCCTATACACATCGGTAAACGCAACAGAGTATGTTTTCTGTAGAATGAATTGGAATGTTCACGGAAGGAAAAGGCTTTTCTGAAGTACGAATAACAAAGAGTAACCACCACACTGCGACATTTGGTGTATTGAACCATTAATTAAAACTTACAGCAATAAACATATTTACACATTTCCGATAACGAAATCTCCTGTATTACCGGGTGTTACGCAATTTCCTTAAGTGATGTAGAAAATGTGACTACAACCGCGGTAAAAGGACTATGGGGGTCATATGTATTATCAAAACCTATCTATCGATGGTTTCCTGCGAGACAGTTTTCGGCACTGTAAAAAGCCTATAAAACTGAAGACATGAAATAGAAGATGGAAAGGGAACCGAGAGATGGAATCCTGTCCTGTCACGTGATATGCGTTCACTCAGGAGGGGGGATCCCAGCCGTCATCGTGACAAATTGTGACACACGGTGAGCAATGTTACTCCGCTGCCGCTTATTTTTTCTAATTTTTTGTAGGGGTAAAAATTCCCTAACTTTGGCAATGATTTATCGAATGCCATCAAGTGAGTAAATCCCATGTACTGGAATATCCACACAAACACAACAGCATACATCAGTACAAATAGGGGTCACTGGTATGTTAAGGGTGGTGAGGGGGAGGGGGGTTGTAGTGGTCCGTGTGGGGCCAAGTTCAAATTGGCATCATGTGAATGTACAATAAGCTGTACAAGAGGGAAATTTTAGTGTGTTATGTAAGCAAATGAGGCAACAGTTACATGGAACAGCAATCTGAATTCTGGTTCTGATAACACGCACGAATTCGTAGGCTGTTGTTTAGAAAATATTGACAAATCAGTGGTGAGGGGTGAGGGTAGACCGAACATACGCTTTTGGTCAGCCAACGAGAGCAAGCTAAATTTGATGACGGAATTACAAGTCAGTCCCACACTAAAAACTGCCACAAATTTAGCATTATCTGTTTCATGCAATGGACTCTGGATTATTCGTACATAATATACAAACTTGCAGTATATATTGAATAGAATCACACCTTTTTCCATGGACACTGCGCGTTAATCTTTGGTCACCAATTGGCTAGCGCGCTTCCCACTCCCCGTAGATTTCATGTTCACTGTTCACTGTATTCAGTAATGCCACATAACATTGCAATGCTATACTTGCTTGTCCACCTGTCCAATAGTAGCCTATGTAGGCCTATTTTTATTCACGATAGTTAATCTGCAGGCGATTCAATACACCGCAGATAAATTAGTTTTAGGTTATTCGCGGAACCATCCAGTGTAACTAAATCTAATATTTCCCGACATGTGTAAAATCAGTTAATTGGGAAAAGCAGTCACTCTCTCCCTGCACCTAAATTTCGGCCTTTCTCTGAGTTTGTATTACTGCGATAGCTTCCCTTGCGGCAATAAAGGGAAACGTTTATCTAAAAATGTTTAACAATTTGGTTTATAAATCCAAACAACACATTTCCTACCCATGACAAAGCTTTCACTGAACCTAGAAACTTAACGGTTAGAAGTTGTACATAGCAATCTGGAGATTCTGGATTCAAATATAGTCTTAGAAATGATATATTTGCTTAGGTTATAAGTGGTTTACCTCAGCCTTTCGAATTGGATGCCGCTTTGAGACTTAAAGAAAACTACGGTTACATTCTTCCCCATTTTATTTTAAAATTCATAGTTCATCCTTCAAGTGGACTTTATGGGACAAAGCTGTTAAATTATTTCAGAGTTCCTTAACACACAGTCGGTTGTATAAAAATAATTCTTTCAAGATGCGCAGAAGGACGTGCGATTACTCTGAAAAATAGAAAAAAACAGTAAATATATCATGTAATCAAAATGCCGATTTACTTAACCTTTTGGCGCCGGAATTATTTTTTTAATTTTAGCACATTCTGTATATAAAATGTGAATAATACAGGAACCAAATACATTAGAATTATGAAACAAACTGCATTTTGAAGAGAAAAGAAAACGGAGAGTATATACCATGATTAAAATATTCAGTACCAATATTTGTTGAATAAATATATAAAATGAAACTTTAGAGGTTAGCGGTGCGGTACGACCACTATAGTTGACATTAGGCGTCTGAAGGTTAATGTTAAAGCAGTGTTATTCTATGCACAGCTAAAATTTAAGTATCCAAATGACACGCCTTTTGAATACCACAAAGGATGAAGACCGTCTACATGCAATTAAAAAATTCGGTAAATATTTTAAACAAATTAAACTCAGCTCCAGTCAGTGACGTATAAAGCAAAGGGTGCTCCAAGAATTAAAACGAACACAATAAAACAGACAACGAAGGTAGACTTAAGTGTCTAGATGATCAGTATGAAAGCAAGGGATATATTTGTGACAATTACAACTGGGTTATAAAAACTGGAATATTACTTGCTTTTTGGTTAACCTTTTCACGCTTAATGTCAACTATAGTGGTCGTACCGCACCGCTAACCTCTAAAGTTGCATGTTATATATTTATTCAACAAATATGGGTATTGAATATTTTAAACACTGTATATACTGTCCATTTTTTTCTCTTCAAAATGTAGTTTGTTTCATAATTCTAACGTATTTGGTTCCTGCATTGTTCACATTTTATATACAGAGTGTGCTAAAATTAAAAAAATAATTCCGGCGCCAAAAGGTTAATTTAATGACATACAGATTACAGAGTTACTTAAATTCGAAATCAAAAATTAACTAACATATTCTGTAAATTGTTCAGGATGGTAAGGAAAAAGGTGTGGCCAAACTGAAAGCAACGTGACAGAGATTCGAACTGAAAGACAGACGGAAACAAAGAAGATAATCAGTTGAAATTAACACTTAAGCTATACGTGCCGCGTAGGATAATTTTTTTTATTTTGTCCACCGAATCCTTATATCTACATAGACCAGTCATTCTAAATGTCTATCAATCAAAGCACTTCCTGTTTATACACAGCACTCATTACCTAATATAATCTCTCTTCCTGTCTTTCTTTGTTGTTTCTTCTTCTTCCTCTACCTATCTGCCAGATAATTATGAGTCCGTTACACATTCGGAAAAAAGTGCTTAGGCGAATTGTTAAGTCCCACATTGACGTGAGACACTGATGTTTAAAGAGAGGCTCGAACTAGTAATTCCAGTGTCACTGCGGTTCAGACTTTTACGCGCCGTAACTTAAGAAGTCTTTTGACTGAAATAACTCGACCAAACACACACTAATATATAACCAATAATATTCGTGCAATATCAGATGGCATTTGCATAAATATCAGATGAAGTTAGTGTGTGAGAAACGTCGTGTGTTAAGGGGTTTGATGGGGAAGAGTAGTGAGTGAATGAAACGAATGTTGCTATGGGGAGTGCAACAATGTTAGAGCTTCAGGACACACGTGTACGTTCAGAATGGGCCGAAAGCCTTCATTATTCAGCATGTGGTCGGAGAGTTGCTTTAATATTGGTGAGTCATCAAACGACGGAGTCGTCTCGGTAATTGTGTTGTTCCATTAAACATTCCGGCAACAACGCTGCCACGCTCTACCATTATTTATACGAAGAAGTTATATGAATTCACACGTCACAAAATGAATACTGAACAGCCAGCTGCTACCTGAACACTGCTCTTTCTCTCCGAATAAGTACGGAAAGAGTCACTTATTTTCATTAAAAAAATTATGTAAAGTTGTACCTGTGCGCGCCATGAAGGTGTATGGGAGCAGCACAAGAATACTCCACTCATTCTTAACCTCGATACTAGCAGAAGGCAAATGTTCAACTTTAAGCCTCAAACTCTTCATTTTCGGGAGGAAACCTTCATAGTATTCATTAAATAGGAGGATGGATGAGCTCCAGAGATGGCCTGAACGATCGGGAGAAGACTTCCCACCCTGTACTGTTTATGCAGTCCAGCATACCTTTCATTAGGTTGTGATTAGTAGGTCTGATCAAGATAACGCTCCCCCAGCCAAGAAATTCTCTGCCATTAATATGCAAACTGAAGATTCATTACCGTCCGAACAAGGGGCGCCACTGGAGCACTTGAATATTATGTCCATGTGTTTCCAATTTTGTCCAATTAATCACTCTCAGATGTAACACGCACTTTCACACTCACACGTGCCAGACGTCGAGACCATTTCATACATATACCTTCTATATGCCTTAATGATATTAACTGATAAGCATTGTTAGGCGAGTTATTCTTCATTTGATTACTTAAATTCTCCTGTCACTTCCACCCCTTGTTTCAAAATTATTTTCCCAGCATTTAACTGTAAAAATCATCATTTTTGTCTCACTCCACAAAGCAAAACCCTCCTTCAGAAACCGACAATCTCCAAATTTATCAGGCAATTTTGAACCTGTCATGTAAACCGAAGCTTCGTTGTTGTATTCACAGCAGCCGAACAAATAATTCAATTGTAATCAGCGTCGTGTTGGAGAATCCGCCCGAATTCGACATCCCTTGTAATATTTCGTAAAGTGTCGATTTTATGACTACGTCCTGCTCGTACGGTTAGATCGCCCGAATTCTACACTTGAGATCATGACACTTTATCGTATTTATGAAACCTCTTTTTATTAGTGTGTTAATGGATACTAGAGAAGAGGAGCGGCAAGTTATCGCAACACTGAGAGAGATATGACAGCCTGTCATAAATAGTGTTGTTAAATATATCACATACAAATTTTGATTGAATTATATTAGTACCTTAAGCAGAATCTAATTTGTTGTCCGAATTTCAATTCTTTGTAGAAACAGAGCAGAGGTGGAGAACAGGATAAACGGACACAGAACAAAGATTCTTACATTATTTTGCGATTATATTTCAGGTGAGCAGGGCAGAGTAATGAGTAATAATATGAAGAGTTAATCATGAACAGTAATTGGGAAAGAACTTGTAAGGAGAATGTCACGGCATGTGGCAAATTTAGACGTTGGTATTAAACCAGAAATACTGCGAAATCACGAAAGCCCTAAGGCTGGATGAGCAGATGCGAGTATTTCTGGAATAAACGTTTTTATTTTTTGACGTCGGAGTCACAAGCCTGCTGTTCTCAAACACTTTTATCCATTACTCCTTTGGTAACTTTTCCCTGACTTATTTTGTTGTTAAATTTGAAAATTTAATACAAATCTGATTTCAAATTAAGCTACTGCATAACGCACCTGCTTATACTGACGGCTTAGAGATTTGAAATGTGAAAACTTTGTCGTGGTAACAAACGCAACGTACTTAACAAGCACACACACACAAACACACACACGCACGCACACACATACCTCCTGCTGTAGCGATGTGCTAATTCTGGAATTTCCCCTTGTCTGTCCATTCGTTGAAATATCTAGTGCAATGGAACTCATTACTGGAGATTTTACGTACAGGCAATGGTACTCTTTTTTTATCCAGGCTCGACAGCCTAACTGGGCCAAGAATTCCTCATTATTGACGATCACATTCAAGACACAGCACACTCGGTAAGACACCCCTCGACGAGGTATTGGCCTGTCCCAGAGACCTCTACCTGACGAAGCACAATAATCATAACAGACAGATATCCATGCTCCGGCGGGATTCGAACCCACAATCACAGCAAGCGAGCGCCCGCAGACCTACGCCTTAGATCATGCGGCCACTGGGATCAACGTTGGTAGTTTTACTGGTAGGTAGATAATGTACATTATTTGTAATAATATACAATTTAGAATGTCATTAAAATTCACATAATTAACGTTCTACGTCTACACATAAGAAATTCATATGCATAACCAAAACGTCAAGAATACACACAAAACAATAAAAAAACAGACAAAGCCCAACACATTCTCGATTTTGACAGCCGTGTGGTCAGCGTTGAGCTCTGATCGCCTTAACCCAAGTAAAAGGCTAATACACATAACGATAACAAACTGGGCGGGTCTACAGACTCGGCGTGAAAGCTAAAGCAATGGGGAAGTTTTAATATCCTTGGGAGGAGTCGCATCCCGCCTGAAGAGTACGAAGCAAGTCACGTTAGTGACAGCTGTCCCTGCCATTGCACGCCTCTAAATACTTATGTGTGAAGTGAAGACATATTATAGAAAGTGGATAATTTTTACTGTGGTGTGCAGGTGGGTCGGGGTTGAGAGGAGAGACATCTGCATTGCGGGTCGGGTCGGGTCGGATTGGGTCGTGATTTCCGACGCAAGACAAGATGCTGCTTCTTCCGTCGGGGCGCTGCGAACGTCACGGTTCGCTACCCCGGAACAGCACAGCTGCAGGTCATGAAATAGGTATTAGGTTTTTGAGACTCACAAACAAATTCACCTCAGCTATAGCACGATAAAATGGGACGCACAGTTTTGTGTAGGCACACATTAATTACTCTCCTTTATTTTGATGTTTTTATATTTTGCTGGCGGTGCCTGTCAATATAATCCTAGTAACTTACTAACTTAATGCACAAATTCTTGTTTTATAATAAGTTTATTATATTCCTCTACATGTTTCGAGCACTATGTGCTCGAAACTTGTAGAGGAATATAATTAACTTATTACAAAACAAGAATTTGTGCATTAAGTTGGTTAATTACAAAGATTAATCTCCATTAATCACCAGTTTTACTAAGTTTGATAAGACGGGAATGATTGGAAACGAAGACGAAAGAGGAATGTCGTTTCGAATCACAGATCGACGGATACTGTACTTGTCAAGATGTTGGTATTAATAGATTTCATGCTGGGTAGAGTGATAATATCTCTTAACCACTGGTACATCCGGTCTAAATTACTGGAAATATGAATTAAGAAAACTCACCTCGCAGATCTAAACTTGAAAGTGACGCCTTATGTTTATCCAGCATTATATCTCCTAAATAAAAAAAGGGATGCAAATTAATTATCCAACAAGAAAATGCAATTTAGCTCACAAGTTAGCCTACGACACATGAAGTCACAGAATTTTAACCTGGAAGAGTATATTCTTCAGAGCCAACTGTAAATACTTGTTACTATTAAGATTATTATTACCATTGTCATTGTCATCATCATCATCATCCAGCTGCTAACGACGTATTCAAAGACGTCGATATCTTTAGAAAACCCTTTCCTCCTTTAAAACAGATTATGCGCTAATCCGTGACATTGTTATATTAGTTTATCTATGTTTTTTCAGGGCTTAGGTTTTTTTGCCCTGGTACTTCTTTTATATTACTTTTTTTCTGCCACATTGTTTTATTTCTTTACTGGTTCATTTTTCTGTATTTGTACTTCTTTGTGTGTTTTGTGTCTTTGTTCTGGCTTTATAAAAGGCATTTCTGCTGTTAAGCTTGCACGTTAATAAACACCCAGTGTACTGAACTGAACTGAATTGAATTCAGTGTTGTTATCGCCTTTATGCAGGGTATTTACAGTTATATACCTGAAACAAACCATGGTTTTAGGGTATATAGAGTAGCAGCTATCCCGCATTTACAGATTATGGCACATGTAACGTTATTTCCCCTGTTAAATGTTTTGAACTAGTATATTAGTACGTTCCATAGCATGTGTGCAGTGCCCATTGTGGCTGTTTTCTGTGGCTCCTTGATATCATGCTCTCCTGGTATGTTGCTCAGGTACTGGTTGAGTGATTTTGAGATAGTGTCAATTGCCCCTATTATTTTTCTTCTACATCCCACATGATGTGTATTTATATTGTAAAGTCTTTCTATTTATATTTATATGTTGTGTTTTAATATTTATTTTATTCATATATCTTTCAGCTTCTTTCTTGATCCCAATTCTGCCTCCTGAAATTGCAACATGTATTAAAATACACTTTACTTTTTCATCATCACGGATTATGTTGACCAGTTTACTGTTTAGATTCACTGTTTATTTTTTTACAATTATTATTATTATTATTAGTAGTAGTAGTAGTAGTAGTAGTAGCAGCAGCAGCAGCAGCAGCAATAGCAGCAGCATTAGAAGTGGAAATAGTAGCCAGTTTCCACCCGTCACCATCAGGACGCAACAACGCACACCATGGGTGAGAGCAGGCATTATTTTGTTGCTCTGCTTGTTATTTGCCTTAATTTTGTCTTAAATTTTGCTGTTTCCCTTTGCATACCAGGTTTTTGAGTTGCTAATCGGTATGTTCAGTGCAGGCTGGCCGTGCAAGAAATATGTATTTCTAGATGCGAATCAGATGCAGTTTTGGATTGTACAGACGGTGATATATTACACGGTCACTCTGAATCATAGTTTACCCTAGCACTTTTATCTTTGTTTCTTATATAAAAGCCTCTTAGAAGCCTCTTAGAGTTTTTCCGAATAGTTTGTGCTGCACTCTTTGTTACATATTGTCTCTGAATATCGCAGTAACAGTAAAGGTAAAGTTCACCCCAAAACAGGGCATGGAGACCTAGAGGGGAGAAGAAGTACGGGTCTATTTTTCCTTTAACCTCGGCGCTAGATGGAAGTGGGTGGTCAACCCGATACTCACTGTACAGGGGGCAGGGTGGGCCCCAGGACCGGTCTGGATGGTTGCGGAAGGTCTCGCCCCCACTGGGATTCGATCCCCGGACTCTCCATTCCGCAACAAGTCGCTGTACTGACTACACTGCCCCGGCTCAATTGTGCTAACATTCAACTGCAGTGTTCACACAAGCCTTCCGCTTGACCTTATCCTGAGACTGACTTCTAGATAGTAATCCTTACAGTCAACTTGTTGGACCCTCACAACTCATATTCGTGAGTTAATTTGTAAGATCGATAAATCAGCTCTCAATATGAAGGCCACAATTTCAATTATTTCATATGGCCACTGCAACAATTACACTACCTAGTGGGTGCAGCGAACGCTTAATCGTCTTCAATTCGAAACAGACGCGATTCGAAATCTCCTGTCGGCTCTCCTGACACGTACCATGTTCCACTCTACCTCTATAAGGGAATGCCAGTAACAGTACTGCCGTGAAATGTAACGGTGATTCAGTATTTACAAATTGCTATTACCTTCCCATCACCTTCGATGTTATAACCGATAAACACCGAGTTACAGAGCGACGTTTGGGAACAAAGGATCTGTCGTCCATATGTCAACTACACGCACAAATTAACCTTCTAAACCCTAGCGGTTACTTTACTTACCACCACGTTTAACAATGAAATATTCTACAGGGTGCTCGCACTGCGTTTATGTGTTTTGTACGGATCTCTGAACAAACAGTGAATCTTGCCTTGTATGTATAGCATTAATAGATGTGTTTTGTATAACCGAGGTGGAAAGTGTTTACTGCGTAGTACGCACTGAGTCCTTATATAAAACAGACATGTTTCACTTTCGAAGGTTAATTACTAAATCATGCAAGAAGTGGCTAGAATTGCTTGTAACACTAGGATTGAATCCACGGACATCAGAATGGGTGTTGAATTTGCAGTTTTTTCCGTGTCGAAATAACATGCCATACATGCATGCAGATGACAGGCGATATGATACATGGAAGAGGATGATATTTGAAATGATAAGTAGTGATAAACGATATTAAGGCGTTCCTTATTTTTCATGCTCTCCATGTACAACAGTATACATAAAATCCTCACATATTCTTAACATTAGCACTAGATGAAACAAGTTGCCAAATTCACGCTCCGGCCGCTTTATCCCTCGCGTTTACCATGTACAGGAGGCTACGCTTCCAGAGCCGGACCGAACGTACTGGTTAAGGTAAAGTGTGGCAATAATTCTGTTGGACAGTCACGGGCAAGAAACCTCTCAGTGCGAAGGCTAATACTGCTCGTATGCAAAGCAGCAAGATTACACGCAAACGCAGTGACGGCTGGTTGCACAAATTTTATGTTACACTGTTATATGAGTACAGCCAGGCAGAGTAAAGAAAAGACTACAGGCTGCTCAAAAAAAAATATTTTACGAGGTACATGACAGTGAAACGGAAGTACCAACAAAGATTCGAGTTACGGAAGCAGAAATTTTGGGATCCTCGTTCTTTAACTTCGGAAAGTGAAGATAATATCGGACGCGTTTTCTACGTACCACACAAAATTCGGCACGTAGCTAGTGAAGTGCAGAAATTGTAATGACCGCTCTCCCTCCTTTACAATCGCAAAATAAAATACAAGTAAAGAATATAAGCATTTTGACAGAACTCATCTCGTTATGCCACAACTCACTTACAATTAATTTATAATGTCCCTCAGACAAAACAATGTTACTATATTGAACAATATATGCAAAACTTTCGATCATATTTTGGCCATCATCAGGCATTAATATACGATGTCTGAAACCAAGGTGATTGATAATTTGAAAAAAGCTACATTTAGTAATTGTATACGTGTTTTAACGAACATCCACTTTGGTTATTAAACACTTTATTATCCGACTAATGCACAATATATAATATGTAGATACAATTAAAATTATAAAATATTTAAAAGTGCTCGAACATGTTTCGGATCACAAATGATCCATCATCAAGGAGCCTTGCACAGTGCTTGGCTAAAAATTACAAGAATTACAAGAATGAAATCATTCTTGCGATTTTAGCTAAGCACTGTACAAGACTCTCTGATGATGGATCCTCTGTGATCCGAAATATGTTCTAGCACTTTTAAATATTTTACAATTTTAATTTATCTACATATTATATATTGTGCACTAGTTGGATAATAAAGCTTTTAATTATCATTGGTGCACGGTGCAAACATGACGATCCACCTTCGTTTTCCATGTTGTATTTTAAGACCTGAATATGGTCAAAATATGACCGAAACATGTAGCATATAACGCTTAATATAATAAAACTGCTGTATTTGACAGAAATTTGTAATTTATTGCCAAGGAACAAAAAGGCGGAGAGATGTTCATTGCCAAGTACAGTATTCAAAGTCTTACCCTTCGGTACACCACGTACAGGCTGTAAAGCTCATTTCAGAACATATTAGTTGGTACAGCAAATAGGCTACGAAATGGAGGATCGAAACATGATGGTTTGAAATCTATCTCCACCCCAAAATATTCCATCACAGAGAGCGCAGGAAAAAAAATCTTTCCTGACGGACAAATTGGTGTTCTCCAAAATGAGGCCAGTAAGCCTTACAAAGAAAATTTTGTATGCGAGAGAACTTTTGGAAGTGCGTGATGGATGCACAAGGTAGTACATCAGTAGATCACACGGAATCGTGTTACAATTTATGTAATAATTATTACCGGTAACATTTAACATGTTCCTGAACTACAAAATCTCGGCTCTTATTTGATGCCGATAGCCACGTAATATTATTAAATTTCAACAAATGCAGACGAGTGCATTATTTATTTATTATTTACGTATTCACTGTTTATGTTTATTTAACTACACTCCTAGCAGCTCGACCTACATAGTGCGCTCTGATAGGGTAATATGTAAATAATGAATCAGTATACGAAAGAACGTGAAGCTGGCCAAATTTTATTTAGCTTTTGTCTCGGAATTTACCCCGAGGGACTAATAAAAGCCAGAATATATCATCAGTCAGTACAATCTTTCTTCTACCCGAGAATGCAACCCGCACTTCGAGAATAAGTACGAATTTTCTTAATCATTGCAAAGCGAAGTTCCAACAGCATACGTCTCTATTCTTGTATAGATAATTAGGTGCTTCAGGGATCAGCACTTTTTGAGAACGATGGATTTCCATCTATTCAGCTTTTGTGCATGATAAGAGAATAAGAACAATAGACCCATACCGCACACAGACATGTACTATAACGTATCCCCATACAATATTTTACCCACATTTCTTTCTTAAGAAAGAAACAATGGCTTCGGAGATCGCCGTACAATTTGGGTCACGCCTTTCACATTCTGAACAAATTTGCTCATTTTTAGAAGGCCTGGTTTCAGCGTTATAACAAGGAAGACTACAGTAATCTTCATACCTTCAGTCTCCTACAATCGGTAAACAACATGGAACGTGCACAGTCTTCTGAGATGGAAGTGATATTAGCTTTGCTAACACAAAGTCATGAAATTATATATTTTGAGGTAACCGATATAAAAAGGAATGAGCCAGTTCCCATTCAGAAACTTTGTTGGGTGAAGAAAAATGGCATGGTGACCGAATAAAATTTTGATTTACCTTTTTTTAGTGAAGATATTTAACGTCCGTTGGCGTTACGAGTATGGAATTTTGTACAACACGTGATCACAAACATAAGCGCACCTATACAATTTTGCAGAAAGCACTGTACCGAATATAATTAGGTCTGAATGTGCAAACATGGCGATGGCGCACATCGTATAGGTACACCTTTTTCGTCAAACTTACATATGTAAATGACAGCTTAATGTTTATCATCACGTTAAGTTAATTTGCAACGAAGATGAGTTTAAACACCGTCCAACACAACAAATGTATATAATAATGACAGTCTTTTTTTACCAACTTGATGCACACATTCTCTATTTTAATACATTTATTATATTCCCCTAGATGTTTCGAGCACTACTGTGCTCATCTTCAGGAGGACAATTGTATTAACACAGTTTCTGTTATCGTCACTCTCTTTAGGTGACTGTTCAGTACACAGGTTACGAGAGGACTTCGGCCTATGAAGTCACCCAAAGAGAGTGACGATACCAGAAGCTGTGTTAATACAATTGTCCTCCTGAAGATGAGCACAATAGTGCTCGAAACATGTAGAAGAGTATAATAAATGTATTAAAATAAAGAATTTGTGCATCAAGTTGGTAAAAAAAGCCTATCATTATATTACGTTGCACGGTCAACAAAACGTAAAAAATATATATTATGCAGTTGTATGTATATTAGTTGTGTTTCTTGGTATTTAAATCCTTCTTTGTTGTAAATGATAACAATAATATTCACTAAAAGTAATATCTGGTTAATAGATTTCAGACTCTAAGCGATAAGGATTCGAGGTCCAGTACGTTCCGAACTTCCTATTATTTGCTTGTAGGTCAGTCAAGCCAAAGTAACAACTAAATTTCAACCCCCTGTTGGGCTATAAATTAATATTACCTACTTTAGAAATTAGCAACATGAGATTGGTTTGTAACAACGAAGTAAGAGTGGTGGATTCTGCCCAGAACGCCTTGATTTAAAAAAAAAAACAGTCTTTTTGAGTTTGGGTCTACTGTCATGCTGACGTAAGTAAAACGTTCTTGTGTCTTAAACGTGCATTTCCAACCGATATTTAGGCCTCTATTCAAATTTCCGGCAGGATTTGGCAGCATAGGTACTCATATCACCGTGAAGTGGGAGACAATAAGGTTCATCGAAATGTTGACAGTATTGACTATATACACGTGACGCCATCAACTGAAACTGAATCCACAATGGAACTCAGGCCGTAATATTCTAACATCTTTTGTCTAGCGATAGCGCTACTCAGTACCTTCACTTTTACCCCTTAAACAAACAAATCCAGAACAATAGGCTAAGTGGTTTCAAGCAAGATATCGCGTGCGCAGCAAGAAAAAGGTTAATGTGGCCGGCACTCTGAAAGATTAATGACGTTATATTTTAGCTTCATGTGAACTAATGGTAATATTGGACAAACGGGAACCTACAGCTATTTTGGAACAAAAACAGAACCTGCACTGCAACTATTCTTGGCTGGAACAGACGATGCAACCCACGAAGTACCCGACTCTACGTCATAAGGTGCCGCATGCTTTATGTTACCTGCATTCGAAGTTTCAAACCCTGGCCATTGACGGGTGTGTCTCACAGTGTTACATAAATAGTGCTGCCAACTCCACAATCCGATTAGTGTCTTCGACAGTTTTGGATTGCTAAATCTCACTACGTTTGCTACTGCAAAATGTGCCGTGAACGTAAATCCCGCTACACATATACGTTATTTCATTAATAATATAAACCCCTATTCTGTATCGCTTCCACAAAAATCTGTCAGGCGGATTTCTTGCCTACATTCTACAAAATTATTAATATTTAATCCCGACCATGCTACGCTCAAAATATGTCGCTTAGAACAGCCCGTTCCCTTTGTAGACTACGATTCCGAGGCGTTATATTAATACAACCTTCCACTTCTAAAAGGTCAGTTACACCCAGACTCACTTGACTGCAACTTTCGCTGATATTTTCCCCTATATTATGTCTTTACGTCACTAACGAAATTACAATTTCTTTTTTAAATAAAATTTCGAGTGAAAGAAATTAAACCCGTAAAGAAGAAGCAAGCCTGATTGAACTTGAATTTCCTTACAGACTTCTAAGAAACCCTTGTCACAATTCTGGGAAAATTCACTTTTCGGTGACAGTTTCCAGATATCGAAGGTACGCAAATTTTTTTTTAACTTTACCACTTCCTTTTAGCCCCGATTTAAGTTAAAATTTCTGCGGGTAACCTAAAAATCAATTCAAGCTTTGTTTTCTACCTAAAATTCGCGGTATACACAGAACCGTACACAGATGTACTTACGTACCGGGGTGCTAATAAGTCCTTAGCCCGACCAGGAAGGAAACAAGCTCGGAAGCAAGTCAGGGACGTGCGCGATTTCAAAAACATCGAGACCCGAGCTGTAATTAAGTTTTTTTTTTTTGCAACGTAAGGCGTCGAAGAAAATTCACGTCATTCTGACAGAAACATTAGCTTGTTTCCTTCCTGGTCGGGTTAGGCAGTCTCAGTACCAAATCCTTCTCATGAAACACAACGTTTCAGAAACTGCCTTCAAGAACAAATGTGGCTCAGGCAATAAGTGATATGACAGTCGGGAGGCGCTCGGTTCGGAACTCGGACGGGACGTCGACTATCCTGAGTCTTGTGGTCTTCTTCAATCCCTCCAGACTAAAGCCGGGTAGCACTTCGAACAAGATACGACAATTCCCTTCCACGCTCTTTTCAATTTATTATTCATTATCCATTATCATCCTAAATTCTGTGTTCCACAGTCCGAGTTCCTGAGAGCACTGTTAATCACACGTGTTTATTAAATATGTAAATATTCGTCTTCAGGCGAGTGGAATCTAATCTGATGGGTCTCTTACAAACCGGAATGCTCAGTTACTGGATAAAGCATTTGAAATTAAGCCTAAATCATGATATTAACATTTTCTCCACACCACACACACAGAGTGGGCATCTATCGTCACGAATAAGCACTATGAAATAACGCAGTGAAAGTTCGTTCGTTCTATACGTAACTGCGAACACACTAATCGTAATGTGTCATGTCTCATTTGTACGTTAGGTACATAGTTAGAAACACATATATCAGTGTCAAATTATTAATATTTTCTGGACGGCATTTTTAACTCTAGAAAGAGTGGTGGTAACTAAATGTACCACCAGGTTAAACATTCAAACACGTTCCATTTTTACGAAAATCGTGTATTTAATTTTAGAGCAAACTACTTACTTCCTTAAACAACAATATTTTACCGGTCTTAATAAAGCAAAACGTTATTTTCTGTAATGTAAATGTTAATTTTTATATAAGAGTTAATTTTAATCGTCAAAAACTTAGTGATTTTGAGTTAGATAACAGCGGGTCTGTGACACCACATTCAATATCACGATGGATTAGTCTGCGTGATTTATGTAGTGTCATTACTATCATGTCACTTGTAAAGGTTACACTGCCATGAATGTACTCTACAGAATTAAGTAATGGAATTTTCTTCATATGAGACCGAACGGCCGTACTATTTATTATGCCTAGATTTTATTGAACTGGCAGCAGCAACCCCTTTACATCACACGTAACTTTTACACTGCCACGACTGCTACTTCTTCCAATACGTAATCGCATTTTATTTTCAACAAGCATAGATTAAATTTGTTACAGGGCCATCAGTTGGTTTTCTGGACTAGGTTGACATTTCCTCCATAACAAATTTAATGTTTTAAACCGCCATTATTCCATTAACGCGGTCTTCTTTCGTGAGTACATCGTGCACCAGATGAAGGTGAGGTGGACATTAAATCAGGAAAGGTTCTGTCAAAACCTCCCACATTCTCACCCCGTCACGACGGTTGGGAGTTTAAACGAATAGGATAAGGCACGTACAGAAGATCAGAAGAAATATGATTATCATGGATGGGGTAAAGACAGGCACAAATATATTCTGACGGAAAGGATAGCCGCGTATCTCCCCTAATAATTTTCACACGATATAGAACGAGAGCATGGCATAATGAGAAAGAGCGTTGGGTCCAAAAATACGAGCAGTATTGGTTCCTGGTCAGTAGGAGCGGTTGTAGAGTTATAGCACCTAGTGCAACGGCATCATGTATTGCAGGTTAAAAACAGAGGAAAAATTAAATATATCGTCCTAAACCGTCCCATTTTAACGTTCAGCACGATTATACGAGTACTTCGTACTTTATTAAGAACTGATAAAAATGTTGGGACAGAAAATTATGAGTCAAAATAGTTTTGAAGAACACATATAAAGAAATTGATTACTTGTAAACAAAGGTGCGGTTATAAATGCAAGAAGGGCGTAATTTTGTGTGCGTAATTTTTTATCTCGCTGTTCACAGTTAAGTTCAACAGCTCGATTATGCAAGTTCTGATTCGTTTGGAACGGATGAGGTCACTTGTATTAGTACTTGGTAGAACCGATTACGTCATATAAGTTTAGCAAAAGCTACCTGTTCTTGGGTTAGATTATATTACCTGAAGAAGACATCAGAGGACAAGAAGACTGTGAATGCCTGACGAAAGGCTACGCTCAGAAGGCCAATTGTAAATCGCGTGATACCACGAGAAACTCTGAGGCAGTGCAATTCTAAGAATGTCGTGGAACCTACTCTGCTGTTATCAATACATATTTTATGGCATTTATTATATTATGTATCAGGCCTACCCCGTATTTATTCGATCTGCACTTTCCGTGCCCGACGGTACATTTCTGAATACAAAACCCCGTGTTTGAGCAGTGCGACTTCGCTACCTACACAGTTCGGTTGTCGTACATCGGCTTTGTGAGGTGAGGTGAGTTGCGATGATAAGCTCTTTGTTCTGGAAAAGGTGAGGCTAACGTGTTAACAAAATATAACATGCCACGAGAACATCTGCTACAAGTCGCATGCTCTACCCAATGCATTAATTTAACCACTTATCTATGTGGATATAAATATGCATTTTGTAAGCTGCTTGTTTAAGAAAGCTGTGTCTGTCCCCAGGATTGCCACAGCCAATTCACGTGGGAGGCGTCGCGAAGTAATTCGCTTTTTCCGAATGAATAGTACCTTTCAACAAAATTTTATTTGTTTGACGTCACCACGTATATCTCACAGCTCGCACTTAAGCCAATACGATAACCAGCCTGAACAAAATAAAATTTTAAAAAAATCACAAAATTCTGATTGGTGTAGCTCTCACCACGTGACAATACATGCTACGCGAACCCCCCCAGTGTTTCTAGTTCAGAAATGCCCAGATTACGCTATACTACATATTAGCTTTGAGTACGTTGACTTAGGTTCCTTTGCGTAAGGTTGACACAAACTGTGAATGTAACACACTGCCCCATTTCACGTCAGGTACAGCGCCTGGGTTGACAGCAACCCTCATCACAATGCAGTACCGTCAGCTAAGCCAAAGATAAGCACTTCAAGCATCACCCAAACCATAGCTAAAAACAGAAAAATACTGCAAGATAAACGTGGTCCTGAGCTAACTCTCTCCTACAGGCAGGCAATCTGCAGGACGAGATAGCTGAATAAACTAGAAATATACGCTACAGTGCGCACTTTTATCGCTCAGCCCAGCACACAGACGGCCTGCATTCGCCGCGACGTCACGTGACAGAGGCGATGCTCCGGTCAGCGATATGTGTATTTACGTGCGGAAACAGCTTTAGGTTAAGGTTCATTAACCCATACGGAGGAAATTTAAGAGGCACTTAACGTAGTCTGTGACTCGTGTTGAAACGTGTTATGTGAAATAATTAACGCTAATAATACCCAGTATGGGGGACCGCGGTAGCAAAGTGGTTAAGGTGTTGTGCTACAAATCGGAAGATCGCTTGTTCGATTACAGATGGTGTCACTGGGATTTTTCATTGACATAATCCTTCCCATCGCACTATGGCCCTGAGGTCGACTCAGTCTCTAACAGAAATGAGTACTAGGAGCATTTCCTGGGGGTAAAATTGGCCGATGCGTAAGGCTGACAACCTTACCACCATCCTGTGCCGTTGTCATGTAATCCGAGAACCTTAACTTCCTGGAATCCTCTGGGCCACTCCAGGCCTGTAACGGGACTGCTTTACTTTTTTTTAATGCCCAACATAAGGGCGAGTAGATGATCTAAAAACAGCAATCGTATTATTTACTGGACTGAACAGTACAGTCAGTACATATCCACACCTTATTATAGAGCACGACACTTCATCGATCGTTCAAATTATCCTTCGGCTTCATACAGGTAAGTTTATAAACAAGGCAAAGTATTACAAAATATTTCTATTCTACCTATCACTCCATCAAGAAACAACTCTTCTTGTGATTTTTAGTGTTACATTCATAGAAACACTGTGGGCATAATGTTAAAAAGAACATGACAGAAATCGGTTGTATTGGCAGGGACTGGACTGAAATGAAAAACGAATATACCGAGAACTGAATAATGAAGTGAATAAACAATACACAATCCATACACTTCCTCCACCCAATCATTTCGGCATCCGCCTCAACAAAGTTCAGTCAACCTGAAGAAGCAGAGAGTTATTTCCTACGAAACGTCTAGACAAATATCCCACATGGTGTGAGAATCCAAGAGACATCATTTGGGTAAAATACGCCGTGAAAACCGGGAAGCATATGAAAGGAAGGACCATAAATTCGTTCTTATGCCATCACTTCTTCCTGGTTACCTTCAGCTCGGTGGATTTGTTAGCACCGATAATTTTTCCTTACACCGAATTATCGTGAAGTTCCATCTTCACTTCTCGATACTATCATTCCATAGACAGGGACTGCAGGGATGGCGTCAACTGCTACGGGAAGAATCCATATTTATTTCAATATTATTAGTATTTAACGATGGAATTCCGACTCCGAAAAAGAATGTAGGCCTATACGACATTATGATGTAAACAAGAAAATCTGAGAGATTTATAAGGCGAATATTCGCGTTTGGCAATACCTGTATAAAAACATACGCCACATTAGCAATAAAAATTAATATTACACAGCTCTACGAAAAAAAATCGATAAATCTCTTCAACGATGCTTACTGAAAATATCCACCCATTCATCCATCCATTCTTTCATTCATTTTGTATGTCTAGTTTCTTTCACTTGTACAATATGAAGTTACATAATGAAATATATTACTTGTTGCCAGCAGCGTACAACTCAGCAACTGCCTTGAAGACATACATGCGTAGTCAACTTACCTGCAACAAAGGAAAGGCAAAAATTACTTATTGTTATCAGTTATGCATGCACGTTAAGTAGATTCCGATTATGTATGTATGTCCCGTAGGGTGAATAATGTGAAGGAACAAGTTGCATAAATTGGCTTCTTGATGATACTGTATCAACATCAGATTTCACGCAACTTTATGTAACGGTGCAGTAAATTCTGGATCTGTTCAGTCTCAACAACGAGT